>Ga0070664_100000190_pt1 | contig 43350 bp, 43 predicted proteins | sample KBSC73metaG_FD_65863 | JGI IMG/M metagenome (GOLD analysis project Ga0070664, IMG submission 65863) | Corn rhizosphere microbial communities from Kellogg Biological Station, Michigan, USA - KBS C7-3 metaG | ecosystem: Host-associated > Plants > Roots > Rhizosphere > Soil ... | reverse complement strand
CGTTCAGCCCGCGCGGGACGCAGAGCTTGGTGGCGGACGCGCCCCCGGGACCTGGTCGCGGTCCGGCTCCTCGGTGGCGAGCCCCACCCCGCGGATCGACGCGTCGAGGATCTCCACCGGGTGCGCCGCGCGGAGACTCATTCCGCGGGCCTTGAACAGCCGCTGGATGTGGAGCGTGCAGCCGGGGTTCGCCGAGGCCAGCAGCTGGGGGCGGGTGCGGAGGATCGCGGTCACCTTCCGCTCGCCAACCTCGTCCGCGCTCTCGGGTTGGAACAGGTTGTACGTGCCCGCGCTGCCACAGCACTGCTCGCCGTCCCCCACCTCGACCAGAACCACTCCGGGAATGCTCCGCAGCAGCGCACGCGGCTGGCTGCGGATCCGCTGCCCGTGGGCCAGGTGACAGGCGTCGTGGTAGGTGATGCGCGCCGCGATGGGGTGGCGGGTGGCTCGCGCCGGACCGAGCGCCACGAGGAACTCGTTCACGTCCTTCACCTTCGCCGAGAAGGCACGTGCTCGCTCGGCCCACGCCGGGTCGTGGCGCAGGAGCCGCACGTAGTCCTTGAGATGCGAGCCGCAGCCGGCGCAGTTGATGATGACGGCGTCCATCGGTGTCTGCTCGAAGCGCTCGATCAGCGCCCGGGCGTAGCGCAGCGACTCCTCGTCCCGGCCGGAGTGCATGGACAGCGCCCCGCAGCAACCTTGTCCCCGAGGGACCAGGACCTCGCAGCCCTCGGCGGCCAGCACCCGCAGCGTGGCGTCGTTCACCCCGGGGAAGAACACCCGCTGCACGCATCCGGCGACCACGCCCACCCGCGCCCGCGCGGGCCCCGCCGCCGGAACCCTCTCCGGCAGCTGGCGGGCCAGGTCCTGGAAGCCGATCTCCGGAGTCAACGCCTCCAGCTGCTGGAGGTTCGCCGGAAGGAGCCGGAGAAGGCCGGTCTTCCGGACCAGCCACTGCAGGCCGCTCTTCGCGTACAGGAGCAGGAAGGCGCCCACCACCCGGAGTCGGCCCGGGCGGGGGAACAGCGCGAAGACCATTCCCCGGAATAGCCGCTCCCCCAGCGAGCGTCGGTGGGTGTGCTCCACCTTGGCTCGCGTCTCCTCGATGAGAACGTCGTACTTCACGCCCGAGGGGCACGCGGTCACGCAGGCGAGACACCCCAGGCACTTGTCGAAGTGCGAGGCCACCGTCGGCGTCAGGGGGATCTTCCCGTCGCGAAGCCCGCGCATCAGGTCGATGCGCCCGCGGGGGCTGTCCATCTCCTCGCCCCAGCTCTGGTAGGTCGGACAGTGCGGCAGGCAGAAGCCGCAGTGCACGCAGTCCTCGATGAGATCCCGCTCCGCCATCCCCATTCTCCCTAGAGTCCGCCCACGAACCGACCGGGAGCGAGCCGCCGCTTCGGATCCAGCCTCTCCTTGACCGCCCTCATCAGTGGAAGCGCCCCGGGCGGCGGTCCCCACACGTCGACCGCCGCCCGCACCTCCGGCGAGGCGGCCTGAAGCACCACGCTTCCCTGCGGCAGCGCGTCGCGGGCGGCAGTCACCGCGGCGGCCACCTGGCCGGGCACCCGAACCTCTCCGGCCACGAAGGCCAGCCCGAGCGTCGGGTAACAGACGCAGCGAGGAACCTCGAGCGCCGTGAAGAGCGAGCCGATGGCGGCGTTGGCCACCCGCTCGAGATCCATCGACTGCGCGGCGAGCTTGGCCCGGAACCCGGCGGGAGACTCGCGCGCGTCGTCGTGTCTCGCCCAGAACGCCCGGGCCGTCTCCGCGCCGAGCGACTCCGCGGCCCATCCCTTTCGAGTGGCGAGCTCGAGGAGCTTCATCGCTTGCTGCCGGACTCCCGCTTCGAAGCCCTCGAAGCGGACGCCCAGCTCGAATCGCCCGTCGAACCGGACCCCCAGGTCGTCGCCCCCCTCGTGGACCAGAGCCGCGGCCGCGGCCGGCTCGAGCTGCGCCGCTCGAAGGGCGAGCACCACCCGCCGGACCGTGTCGGCGTCCAGGTCGGGGAAGAGCACCGTCCGCGTCGTCTCGGGGCGCGGGTGGAGCCGGAAGGTGATGGTGCTGATGAAGCCGAGCGTCCCGAGCGAGCCGACCATGAGCTTCGGCAGATCGAACCCGGCGACGTTCTTCACCACCTTCCCGCCGCCTCGTGCCTCCGTACCGTCGGCCCGGACGATGGAGATGCCGATGATGAGATCGCGGATGCTCCCGTACCGCGTGCGCCGGGGCCCGAAGGCGTTGGTCGCCACCAGGCCCCCCAGGGTCGCCCGGCTTGCCCAGGGCGCATCCAGCGCCAGCATCTGGCCCTCCCGGGCGAGGGCCTCTTGCAGCGAGGCGAGCCGCACGCCTGCCTCGACGATGACGATCTGATCCAGAGGCGCGTGTTCGACGATGCGCTCCAGCTGCTCGGTGCCGAGCACCACCTCGACCCCGACCGGTGGCGCGCCGAGCGAGAGCTCGGTGCCGCCTCCCAGGAACAGCAGCCGCTCCCCGTCCCGGTCCGCGCGGCGGAGCGCCTCGGTCGCCTCGGCCAGCGTGGCCGGCCGCTCCTGCCGGGCCGCGGCCAGCGCGTCCAGGCTCGCGGCGGTGGTGCTCATCCGCGGTCCGCGAGCCCGGCCACCTCGGTGGCATGCGGGCGGTACGGCCCCGGGCGGTCACCGCAGAGCCTGGGGGTGGGGAACACCTTGCTCGGGTTGAACGTGGTTCCGGGGTCGAACGCGCAGCGCACCTTCGCCATGGTGTCCAGGTCGGCGTCGCTGAACATCTCCGCCATGTACGGCGCCTTGTCCGCTCCCACTCCGTGCTCTCCGGTGATGGAGCCACCGTAGCGGATGCAGAGCCGCAGGATCTCCCCCCCCAGCTCCTCGGCGGCGTGCTCCTGGCCGGGCACCTTGGCGTCGTAGAGCACCAGCGGGTGCAGGTTCCCGTCGCCGGCATGGAAGACGTTCGCCACCCGGAGCCCGCGCTCCTGCGACAGGCGGGCGATCTCCGCCAGCACCCGGGCGATGTCCTTCCGGGGGATGACGCCGTCCTGCACGATGTAGTTCGGGGCGAGGCGGCCCATGGCGCCGAAGGCGCTCTTGCGCCCCTTCCACATCAACATCCGTTCGTCGTCGTCCTTCGGGACACGGACCTCGAGGGCCCCGCTGCGCCTGGCGATGGCGACCGCCACCGCGGCTGTGTGCTCGGCCTCGGCGGTGCAGCCGTCCACGTCCATGAGGAGCGCCGCGCCCACGTCCGGCCAGTCGACGCCCGTCGCCGCCACCGCCGCCTTGATGGCCAGCCGGTCCATCATCTCGATCGCCGCGGGAACGATGCCGGCGCCGATGATCTCCGACACGCAGACACCCCCCTCGTCGGTGGAGGGGAAGGTGGCGAAGAAGGTGCGGGTGCACTCGGGCTTGCGGAGGATCCGGAGCACGACCTCGGTGACGATGCCCAGGGTGCCCTCGCTGCCCACCACCACCCCCAGCAGGTCGTACCCCGGCGGGTCCAGCACTGGCCCCCCGATGTCCACCACCTCGCCGGTCGCGGTCACCATCCGCACGCCCCGGGCGTGGTTCACGGTGAAGCCGTACTTGAGGCAGTGCGCGCCGCCGGAGTTCTCGGCCACGTTCCCGCCGATGGTGCACACGCTCTGCGAGGAAGGATCCGGTGCGTAGTAGTAGCCCGCCGCCGAGATCTCCTTGCTCACGTCGAGGTTGATGACCCCGGGCTGGACGCGGATCCATCCGTTGTCGAGGTCGATCTCCAGGATGCGCTTCATCCGCGACAGACCGACCAGCACGCATCCGGGGACCGGCAGCGCTCCTCCCGACAATCCGGTGCCGGCCCCGCGAGGGACGATGGGCATCCCGGCCCCGACCGCGATCCGCACCACTGCCGCAACCTCCTCCGTCGAGGCGGGGAGAACGACGACGCTCGGAGCGGCGCGGAAGCTGGTCAGCCCGTCGCACTCGTAGGTGCGCAGGTCCACCGGATCACGGATGACGTTCCTGTCCCCCACCACCGCGATCAGCCGATCCACGACGCTCGGAGGTGCCGGGATGGGCGCCGCGGCCGGAGCGGCAGGAGTGACCAGCGACGGGGCCGACATGGCGCCCGCAACCTAGTCGAGATGGCGATAGGCGGGCAGGGTGAGGAACTCGAGGAAGGTCGGGGTGAGCACCAGCCCGTCCAGGATCTGTGCCGCGTCGCGGTAACGGCCCGGTCCCCCCTCGGTCAGCCTGGCGAGCTGAGCATCGCGGGTAGTGCGGTACAGCTCCTCTGTCGCCGGCCGCCCGTCGTCCAGCTTCGCCCCGTGGTGGATCCACTGCCAGAGCTGCGCGCGGGAGATCTCCGCGGTCGCAGCGTCTTCCATGAGGTTGTAAATGGCGGCGGCACCGTTCTCCAGCAGCCAGGAGTTCAGGTACTGAAGCGCCACGTCGACGTTCAGCCGGAAGCCGGCCTCGGTGATCTTCCCGTCCGGCACGGTGGGGTCGGTGAGCTGGGCCGCCGTCACCTGGACCTCCGAGCGCAGCCGGTCCGTCTGGTTGTCCTTCGCCCCCAGCTTCTGGTCGAAGACCTCCTTCGCCGTGGGAACCAGGTCCGGGTGCGCGACCCAGGTTCCGTCGAAGCCGTCGTTGACCTCGCGCAGCTTGTCCTCCCGAACCTTGGCCAGCGCCTTCTCGTTGATTTCGGGATTTTTCCGGCTGGGGATGAAGGGGGCCATCCCGCCCATCGCGTGGGCGCCATGGATGTGGCAGCTCTTCACCAGCAGCTCGGTGTAGGCGCGCATGAAGGGGACGGTCATCGTCACCTGTGCGCGGTCCGGCAGCAGCTTGTCCTTCCGGTTCCGGAACTTCTTGATGAAGGAGAACATGTAGTCCCAGCGGCCGGCGTTCAGCCCGCTGGCGTGCTCTCGCATCTCGTGGAGGAACTCCTCCATCTCGAAGGCCGCGGGCAGGGTCTCGATCAGCATCGTGGCCCGGATGCTCCCCCGCGGGATCTTCAGCGCCTCCTGGGCGTGGACGAACACCTCGTTCCACAGCCGGGCCTCGAGGTGGCTCTCCAGCTTCGGGAGGTAGAAGTACGGGCCGGTCCCGCGGTCCAGCAGCTCGCGGGCGTTGTGGAAGAAGTAGAGCCCGAAGTCGAAGAGGCTGCCGCTGATGGGCGTCCCGTCCACGGTGACGTGCTTCTCGGGAAGGTGCCAGCCGCGCGGCCGGACGAGCAACACCGCGGTCTTGTCGTTGAGGCGGTACTTCTTCTCCGGCGTCTCGAGGGAGATGGTGCGGCGGACCGCGTCGATGCAGTTCTGCTGGCCCACGACCACGTTCCGCCAGGAGGGCGAGAGCGAGTCCTCGAAGTCGGCCATGAAGATGTCCGCCCCGGAGTTGAGGGCGTTGATCATCATCTTCCGCTCGGTGGGCCCGGTGATCTCCACGTGCCGGCGCTGCAGATCCTTGGGAGTGGGGGCGACCTTCCAGTCGCCACCCCGGATCGACTTCGTGGAGGGAACGAAGTCGAAGCTCTCGCCGCGGTCGAACGCCTTCTGGCGCTCGGCGCGCGCGGCGAGCAGCTCCTGCCGGCGGGTCTCGAAGCGGCGGTGCAGCGACTCCAGGAAGGCCAGCGCGTCCCGCGAGAGGACCTTCTCGGCGCCTTCCGGCGCGGACGTCAGGACGTTGAGGGCCATGGGGAGCTCCTTATTTGGGGATGATGCCCGGGAAGACGTACGCCTGGAGCATCACCAGAACACCCACCAGGGCCGCAAGGGCCAGGCTGTGCCAGAAGACGTAGCGCAGGATGTCTCCTTCGTGACCTTCCTGCCCTGTCGCCACGCCAGCCACCACGATGCTCTGGGCGTCGATCATCTTTCCCATCACTCCACCTGAACTGTTCGACGCGGCGGTGAGGATCGGGTTCAGCCCCAGCTGCTGGGCGGAGACCTTCTGCAGGTTCCCGAACAGCACGTTGGAGGAGGTGTCGCTGCCGGTCAGCGCCACGCCGAGCCACCCCAGCATGGGAGAGAAGAAGGGGAAGAGGACTCCGGTCGCGGCGAAGGCGAGCCCCATGCTGGCGTCCGACCCCGAGTAGCGGGTGGTGAATCCGAGGGCGAGCATGGCGGCGATGGTCAGGAGCGAGAAACGCACGCGTTTGAGGGTGTGGAGGTAGTAGCCGACGAGGTCGCGCACCTTCACTCCCAGGATGAGCCCGGAGATGATCCCGGTCAGGAACAGCGCGGTGCCCGTGGCGCTCAGCCAGTTGAAGGTGAAGACGGCGTGCTCGGGCGTGGGCTTGGCCACGATCGGGGGAGCCTTCAGTACCAGGTCGTGGAGGTGAGGCACCTTCCACGCGGGTGCAGCACCGGGGACCCCGTTCAGCGCGCTCTTCACCAGTGGATAGCCCCAGGCGAACACCAGCACCGAGAGGATGATCCAGGGCGCCCAGGCCTTCACGGCGGCTTCGGTGCTGGGCGTCGTCTCTTCGGTGGCCACGTGGTCGGGCTCTCCCTCGAAACGCCAGGTCTTCTTCGGCTGCCAGAACCGGAGCAGGACGTACACCGCGCCGATGCTGACCATCGCTGCGATGATGTCCACCAGCGCAGGGCCCCAGTGGTTCGAGACGTAGTACTGCGGGATGGCGAAGAAGAGCCCGGCGACCAGGCACGCCGGCCAGACCTGGGTCATCCCGGAGAAGCCGGCCATGGCCCACACCAGCCAGAACGGCACGATCACCGAGAAGAAGGGAAGCTGACGTCCCACCATCGCGCTGAGCTTGTCCACCGGGAGCCCGGTGACCGCGGCCAGGGTGATGACCGGGGTACCCAGGGCTCCGAAAGCCACCGGCGCGGTGTTCCCGATGAGCGAGAGACCGGCGGCAGCGAGCGGCTTGAAGCCGAGCCCGATCAGCATCGCCGCGCAGATCGCGACCGGAGTACCGAACCCCGCCGCGCCCTCGATGAACGCCCCGAACGAGAACCCGATCAGCAGCACCTGGATGCGCCGGTCGGCCGCGAGGTTGGCGATGGTGTGCTTCACCACCTCGAACTGCCCGGTCCCGACGGCGATGTCGTAGACGAAGATCGCGTTGAGCACGATCCACCCGATCGGGAACAGCCCGAAGGCGGCGCCGTTGACCGCGGCCATCAGAGCCATCCCCGTGGGCATGCCGTACACGACGATGGCGACGAGAAGGGCGGCGGCGAGGCCGAGCAGCGCCGCGAGGTGCGCCTTCACGTGGAAGAAGGCCAGCGAACCGAGAAGGACGATGACCGGGATGGCAGCGACCAGCGCCGACAGGAAAAGGTTCCCCAGCGGCACGTAATTCTGAGTCCACGTCATGGGTCCGACCCCGCGGTGTGAGGTGGGCTGCGTCGACGAAGGCGGCCGAATCTCCGATTGATGCCCTCCGAGAGCAACGGACTTTTCACGGGAATCGCGAGTTAGGTCCGCGGCAGATCGATCGTTCACGGGGGCAAGCCCTGCCGGGGCCGCCTCTCGCCAGCGGGTTGCGCAAGATGCGGGCCCCTGGGGCGTCCAGCGCAACCGGGCGGCTCGGGAGGTCCCCGGCAGCTCCTCGCCGCACTGCGTCGTAACGGCCGCCCAACCCTTCGGTCCCCTGGGCGCCCGGGAGATCCCGGCCCCTGGAGGTCGTGGGCCCCCCGGTGGTCGTCAGCTGCCGACCGCGGCGGCGCCGGTCGGAGCCAGGGGGGCCTCGGCCTCGGCCGTCTTCGGCACGGCCGGTCGCAGCGGAGCGACCAGCGCGCCGAGCTCCCCGGAGCGACCCTCGGCGAAGAGCGTCCGGTCGGCCTTGTGGAGCAACGCCTCGAGTCCTTGACCGGTGGCGGCGCTGATCGCCACGCCGCCCCGCGTGCGAACCAGGGTCGCCGCGAGCTCGGGGTCGATCCGGTCGGCCTTGTTCCACACCAGGAGCCGCGGCTTGGACCCGAGTCCGAGGCCGTCGAGGATCTGCTCCACCGCCTCGACCTGCGCGTCGTGCGCGGGATCGGAGACGTCGACGACGTGCAGGAGCAGCGAGGCGTCGCCCAGCTCCTCGAGGGTGGCTCGGAAGGCGTTCACCAGATCCGGCGGAAGGTCCCGGATGAAGCCCACGGTGTCGGTGATGATGACCTCGCGCTCCTCGGGGAAGCGGAGCCGGCGGCTGGTGGGGTCGAGCGTGGCGAAGAGCTTGTCCTCCGCCAGCACCGCGCTGCGGGTCAGGGCGTTGAGCAGGGTGGACTTCCCGGCGTTGGTGTAGCCGACGATGGAGATCACCGGGAGCTCCCGACGCTCGCGCCGGCCACGGCGGACCTGGCGCTCGCGCGAGAGATGCTCGATGCGGCGTTCCAGATGCGCGATGCGGTCGCGCACCCGCCGGCGGTCGATCTCCAGCTTGGTCTCACCGGGTCCGCGCCCGCCGATGCCGCCCGCGAGACGGGAGAGCGAGTCGTCGCTCTGCGCCAGCCGGGGCAGGAGGTACCTGAGCTGCGCAAGCTCGACCTGGAGCTTGCCGTCGGCGCTCTGCGCCCGCTGGGCGAAGATGTCGAGGATGAGCTGCGTCCGGTCCAGGACCTTGAGGCTGGTCTCCTCGGCGATGTGCCTGCTCTGCGAGGGGCTGAGGTCGCGGTCGAGGACCAGGAGGTCCGCGCCGAGCTGCATGGAGCGAAGATTGAGCTCCTCGAGCTTCCCGCGACCGATGAGGTACCGAGGGTCCTGCTCCCGCCGCATCTGGAGCACCGCGTCCAGCACCTCCACGCCGGCGGTCCGGGCGAGCTCCCGGAGCTCGGTCAACGACGCCTCGGCGCGCGCCCGCTGCCCATCGAGGGCCACCCCCACCAGCACCGCCCGCTCGCGCCCGGAGACCTGGCGGCCGGCGGCGCCTTGCGCCAGCTCGTCCTCCAGAGCGCTGAGGGTGGCCGCGAGGTCGGGCTGGGGCCCGTGGACCGACGGCAGGGTCTCGGTCCTCCAGTAGCTGCCGTCTCCATTCGCCGGGACGAGATGGCCAAAGTGCAACACCCCCGGAAGGCCGTCAGGGCGCACCCCGATCGCCGCCACCAGGTCGAGCCGGAGCAGCGCGAGGTCGGTCAGGTCATCGCGGGTGAGCGGCTCGGACTTGAGGTGAGTGTGCACCAGCCGCAGGCCGCGAAGACGCACCTGCCCGGCGCGAGCGCGGCCGATGTCCGGGAGCTCGAGCTTGTGGGCGTTTCCCACCACCACCTGCTCGACCTCGCCCTTCCGGGTGAGCAGCACTCCGATCTGGCGGTGGGTCTGCAGCGAGAGCTCGCTGAGGTGCCGGGCCAGCTCGGGGCTGACGATCTCGTGCGGGGAGACCCGACGGCGGTACGTGTTGCGGAGTTGGTGCAGCTCGCTGGGCTTGAGGCCGAAGGTGTTCCCGTGCAGGTCTTTCAGAGGCGCTCTCCAGGGCGGCCGGGGAGGCCGCCGTGTCGGGAGATCTAGCCATTTCCGGACCGTTCCGCTCGTCGATGCGCGCAGCGAATGGGGGGCGGCCGGCCGGGAGCCGCGTCACCGGGCCGGCGCGGACGTGGTGCACTGGCCGCCCGTGTGGTCCCGGTCCCTGGCGGTCCTGCTCCTCGCCGGTTGCGCGAGCGCACCGCCTCCGAACGTGCGCATCGCCACGGGCACTCCTCCCGAGTCGGCACGGCTCCATGCCCGGCCGGAGGCGGGCTTCCGGCCCGGCCAGCCGGGGCTCTTCAAGCTCGGACTCGGCGTGCCCCGGGACGGCCTTCTTTACGTCCCCGAGGCGGCCCGAACCCGGCGGGTGCCCCTGCTGGTGATGCTCCACGGCGCGGGCAGCTCGACAGCACGGATGTGGGACGCGGTCCGCAGCGACGCCGCCGAACGCGAGGTGGCGGTGCTCCTGCCCGAGAGCCGTCGCTGGAGCTGGGATTTCCTGAACGGAGATTTCCGCGCCGATCGCGCCTTCCTGGACGAGGCGCTGGCCGAAACCTTCCACCGGGTGCCGGTGGACGCGGCCCATGTCGCCCTGGGTGGCTTCTCCGCGGGGGCCACCTTCACGCTCTCGCTGGGACCGTCGAACGGCGACCTTTTCCAGTGGCTCTTCGCCTTCTCACCCACCGGGATGGAGGTGGCCGGCCGGGTGGGGCATCCGCGGTTCATGCTGGCGCATGGCACGCTCGACCCCATCGTCCCCATCGGGGTCTCGAGCCGGGCGATCGTCCCCGCGCTCCGCGCTGCCGGCGACTGGGTGGTCTACCGGGAATTCCCCGGAGGGGAGCACGAGATCTTCCCCGACGCGGTTCACGAGGCGTTCTCGCTCCTGGTCTCGGACTGATCCGGGGCGCGCGGCCGCGCCTCCTCCATCGAGACCAGCCCCCATCCGGCGAGAAGGCCGAGCTCCGCGACCGCGTCCGCCAGGTAGATGCGGGGGATGCGCCGTTGTCCCACGAACACCACGTCCACGGCCAGCAGCGCCGCGGCACTGCTCGCCCCCAGCCACCGGATCTCCGGCGAGACGGACCGTCGTCGGGCGCCGAGGAGGAGCGTGCTGCCGACGCAGGCGATCATCGAGCCCACCGTCTGGACCAGCCAGCCGTCCCGCTTCGGACCGGTGACGGCGTAGAACGTCTTCAGGCTGACGAGCGGCCACAGACCGGTGGCGAGGAAGTACGTCCCCTGCCCGGCGCAGATTGCGCGCCCCAGCGAGCTGTTCCGGGCGAAGGGCATGAGGCCAGGAAGCTGAGGCCGGACCATCGGCCCGACCAGCCCTGGCCGCTACCTCGACTTCTTCATCACCCCGATGAAACCCGGGGCGAAGAGCGTGCCGTCGTCGTTGATCCGGAGGGCGATCTGCTCCTTGCCGCAGGTCAGGCGGACCTGCTTGCCCTCCTCGGCGTGGCTGCACTCCCGGGTCTCCCCTCCCACGCCCATGGTGGCCTTCCCGCCCGATCTCAGCTCCAGCATCACGATGCCGGACGGGTTGGTGTAGGTCCCGTCCACCTTCGAGCCGCAGGCGATGGTGAGCGTGGTCAACGCCGCCACGCCGGCGAGGCGCAGCGCTTCACGGATGGCGTGCATCGGGACCCTCCTGGGGTGCTCGCCCACCGGATGAGGGGGCTGACCTCGATGCGCAGGAATCCGCCTGGAACCGTCACCACCGGAAAGTAACCGAGCTGGCGGCCCGACCGTAGAGGAGGCATGAAGCCGTTCATGAGCAAGCAGCACTTCGAGGTGGAGCACACCGAGGAGGAGTGGAGGAAGCAGCTCACCCCTGCCGCCTATGCCGTCCTCCGCCGTCAGGGCACCGAGCCTCCCTTCACCAGTCCCTTGAACCGGGAGAAGCGCTCCGGGACCTTCCTCTGCGCCGGGTGTGGCCAGGGGCTCTTCTCCTCGAGCGACAAGTTCGAAAGCGGCACCGGCTGGCCCAGCTTCGTCCGGCCACTCGCGGGCGCGGTGGGCATCGAGACCGACGGGTCCCACGGGATGGTCCGCACCGAGGTTCACTGTGCCCGGTGCGGTGGTCATCTGGGCCACGTCTTCGAGGATGGGCCACGACCCACCGGTGAACGCTATTGCATGAACGGCGTGGCGCTCGACTTCCAGCCGAATTCCGACTGACGCCCGTTGACTCCGGCTAGGGTGCGCCGGAGGTGACCGCCGATCTCCGCGAGAGCCTCGGTCACGTTCGGCTAGGGCTCGCCCTCGCGCGGACGAGCCGACCGCAGCCGCCGCGCCGCCTCGTCGAGCGTCGCGTCGGACTTGCAGAACGCGAAGCGCGCCACGCACGGCGCCCTGGAGCGGTCCACGTAGAACGCGGATAGCGGGATGGCCGCCACTCCGACTCGCGTGGTGAGATCGCGGCAGAACGCGTCGTCGTCGCCGAAGCCGCGCCCGCCGACGTCCACGCAGGCGAAATACGCCCCTTCGGGGGTCCAGGGGACGAGGCCGGAGCCGGTCAGCGCCTCGAGCAGCTTGCCGCGGCGACGCGCGTAGTCCGCCTGCAGCCCGAGGAAGTACGAGTCCGGCAGACGCAGGGCGGCCGCCAACGCGTGCTGAAGCGGAGTCGGAACGGCGAAGGTCACGTACTGGTGCGCGCCGAGCACCGCATCCCGCAGCACGCGCGGGCCCATCGCCCAGCCCACCTTCCACCCGGTCAGGCCGAAGGTCTTGGCCCCGCTGCTCACGGTGAGCGTGCGATCCGCCATCCCCGGAATTCCCGCGAGCGAGCGGTGCTCGGCGCCGTCGTACACCAGGTGCCCGTACACCTCGTCGACCACCGCGACGGTGTTCCACCGCTGCACCAGCGCGGCAATCTGCTCCAGCTCGCGCGCGGTGAAGACCTTCCCGGTCGGGTTGTGGGGCGTGTTGAGGAGCGCCACCCGGGTGCGCGGGCCGAAGGCGGCCTCGAGCTCCGCGGCATCGAACCACCAGCCGGAATGGTTCGCGTCCGGAGGCCGGAGGGTCACCGGCCGGAGGGTCCCCCCGGCCATCGCCACGCCCGCCGCGTACGAGTCGTAGACCGGCTGGAAGGCGACCACCTCGTCGCCAGCGTCGACCAGGCCTTGGATCGCGTCGAAGATGGCCTCGGTGGCTCCGCAGGTCACCACCACCTCGGTGTCGGGGTCCACCGTCAGACCGAGGAAGCGCCGCGCATGCTCGGAGATGGCATGCCGGAGTGGCACCGCCCCGAGCCCGTGGGCGTACTGGTTGTCGCCCCGGCGGAGCGCGGCCACCGCCGCCTCGCGCACCACCTCCGGCCCGTCGAAGTCGGGGAAGCCTTGACCCAGGTTCACCGCGCCGACGCGGGCGGCGAGCGCGCTGAACTCGGAGAACACCGTGGGCGGAAGCGCCCGCACCCGTCCGGAAGCCTGCACGGACCGGACGCTAGCACTCGCCCGCAGGAGGAGACGGCGCGTCGTGGCGTCTTGACGGGCCAGGGTTCTTGGTCCACATGCTCTCCCGCCCGCCATGGACCGCACCGAACGCCTGCTCGATCTCGTGGCGCTGCTGCTGGACGCCCACGAACCGGTGTCCTGGGCCGAGCTCAAGGAGAGCTTCCCCGAGGATTACGGAAGCGGCAGCGACGAGGCCACGGAGCGCAAGTTCGAGCGCGACAAGGCCGAGCTCCTGGAGCTGGGCATCCCGCTGACCTATGTCCAGGGCGACGAGGACCGGAAGGACGGATACCTCCTCGACCGGAACGCGTATTACCTGCCCGAGCCAGGCTTCACTCCCGAGGAGATGGCGGTGCTGTACGCCGCCGGGTCCGCGGCCCTGGCCTCTGGCGCCTTCCCCGGCCGCCACGACCTGCAGCACGCGCTGCGGAAGATCGGCTTCTTCGCCGGCGGTGAGCTGGCCACCCCGAAGGTCCGCATGGAGCTCGGGGCGGTGCGAGAGAGCGCCGCCGTGCCCGAGCACCTCGAGACGCTCTGGACCGCGGCCAGCGCGCGCAAGTGGGTGGAGATCATCTATGCCTCGCCCAAGCGCGCCGAGCCCTCCACGCGGAAGGTGGACCCCTACGGGCTGGTGCTTCGCCGCGGCGTCTGGTCGCTGGTGGGCTACTGCCATCTGCGCCAGGGGCTCCGGACCTTCCACGTCCATCGCATCCGGGCGCTGAAGATGAACGCCAGCAAGCCGCGCACCCACGACTTCGAGGTGCCGGCGAGCTTCGCCATCGACGCCCACGTTCCCCATGCGCCCTGGCAGTGGGGCATCGAGCCGCCGATCGAGGTGCGACTGGAGCTCCAGGGACCACTGGCGGCGCAGGCCGGCGCTCACTTCCCGGATGCGCGGGTGGAGCGCAGCGGCGACCGGACCGAGGTGGTGCTCACCGTCAGTCTGCTGGATGCGCTCCTCAAGCACGTGCTCGCACTCTGGCCGCAGGCACGGGTCGTCTCGCCCGAGCCGGCCCGGGCACGATTACGGGCGCTGGCCCAGGCGGTGGCCTCGAGGCACGGAGGCCGGGCGTGAGCGACGTGCACGAGCGGCTCCGCCGCCTTCTCTTCGTGGTGCCGTACGTGGCTCGCCATCGCGGGGTGACGGTCGACGCCCTGGCGAAGCAGCTGGGGGTGAGTCGCGAGGAGCTGCTCCGTGACCTCGAGCTGCTGACGATGGTCGGCCGGCCGCCGTTCCAGCCGGACGACTTCATCGATCTCCACGTCGAGAACGACAGGGTGTGGGTCGACCTCGACCAGCGATTCAGCAAGCCGCCACGGCTGACCGGCCCCGAGGCCGCCGCGCTCGCCGCCGCCGCCGAGCTGCTCCGCCCGGCCGCCCAGACCGCGCTGGCCTCGGCGCTGGCTAAGCTGGAGAAGATCCTCCCTGCCGGGGCGAAGAAGATGTACCGCGAGCTGGGCAGCGCGGTGAATGCGCGCTCGCTGGCCACGGAGGAGCTGGGCATCCTGACCCGCGCGGTGGAGGAGCGGCGCGAGCTGGAGTTCGACTACGCCGGGGCGGGCAAGACCGCCGCGGAGAAGCGCCGGGTGGAGCCGGCCGAAGCCTTCAACCACCGCGGACTCTGGTACCTCTACGGATGGGACCTCGGCCGAGGTTCCGAGCGTCTCTTCAGGCTGGACCGGATGACCGGGATCGTCCTGACCGACCGGAGGTTCTCACCGCGCCCGATGCCCCCGGCGCGGGTGCCCGACCCCGCCCAGCGAAGCGAGGTCCGCGTCCGCTTCACCGCCCAGGCCGCGCCGTACCTTCGTGAGCGCTTCGGCGGAGAGGCGCGCGAGCTCACCGATGGTGGGGTGGAGGTGAGGGTGGCGGGCGAGGAGCGCTGGCTGGTGCAGTGGGTGCTGTCGTTCGGCGGTGAAGCCGAGGTGCTGGAGCCGCCCTGGGCGCGCGAGGCGGTCTCGCGTGCCGCGCTGCGCGCGCTGGAGGAGACGCGGTAGCCCTCGCGCCCGGTGCCGCCAGGGCAGAGGGCTCGAGCCTCAGGCTCCGGACGGGCAGCGGAACGCCACGCCGGTGAGCGAGGCTCCGGACGCTGCACCGTCCTTCTGCCGCAGCGTCACCGGCGAGAGGAAGATGTGTGTCGCGCCGCGAGACGCCGCCTTCTGCATCGCCTCTCCGGTGGCCTCGGTGGCGAGCTGCTCGGCGGTGGTGGCGCCGCTGCCCCAGCCCCGCGCCTCGCTCTCGCCGATCACCGTGCCCAGGTTCTGGCAGAGCGGGCCCGGGACGCCGTTCACCGGAATGACCCGCTGCGCCTCGGGTGTGGGCGGCGTGGTGGCGCACCCGGCGAGGGTCCACCACGACGCCAGCGCGAGGGCCGGGCCACGACACCTGCTCGCCCAGTCCCGACGCGCGACGAGCAGACGCATCGTCACCGCCGTCTCAGCCACGCGGGGGCAGCTCGTCGCCTTCGAAGTCCACCTCGTCGATGTAGCACCACCCCCAGTCCTCACCCGGCTCCAGGGACTGGACGATGGGATGCTGGGTGCCCTGGAAGTGCTTGGTGGCGTGCCGGTTGGGGCTCGAGTCACAGCAGCCGACGTGGCCGCACGACAGGCACAGGCGGAGATGAACCCAGCGGGCGCCCAACTTCAGACACTCCTCGCAGCCCTTGGCGTGCGGTCGAACCGGCTTGAGGCTGTGGACGTGTGTGCACTCGGCCATGGTGGGCGGCGAGCCTGCTCGGCCCGGTAGGCGGGGTCAATCGGGCGTCAACGCTCGGTCGGCGAATTCTGCCCGGGGAGCAGCGGCTCGTCGGGGGCCCGGGGCGAGGACGCGTCGCGCTCACCGGCGGAGGGGGGACCGGCTTCCTCGTGCGTGACGGCCCCCGGGCGGAACCCGCTCCACTGGTGGATGGGTGAGGCCTCGGCGGACTCCCGGTAGGCCTCGATGGGCCCGCTGAATGCGTCGGAGACGTGCTCCAGCGAGGCCCGGCCGTGACGGAGCCAGACTCCGTGCTCGTCCACGCGCTCGACATCGGTGAAGCTCACCGTCCACTCGTGGGGGAGGAACGCGCCGCGTTCCAGCGCCAGGGCGTGATCACCGACCTCGAAGACGCGTCCCAGAGCGTCACCATCCGTCCCCAGCACCGTCATGCCCTCGCGGATCTGGGACCGCCAGGCCGTGTCGCGATCCTCAGCCATGGCGCGGATCCTTGCGGTCAGGGGCCGAAGGGCTGTCCGCGTCCGGGCTCCGCTCGGGAGAGGCGTGCCGTTCCTCGCTGGCCGGGGGGCTCTTCCTGACGATGACCTCGTCCTCGACCAGCATCGGCGCAATGCCCTCTCCCACCATGGGGATGTACAGGCCCTCGGCCTCGCTGCGCGGCGGTGACGTCGTCTGCGGACCGCTGGTCGTGGCTTCTGTCGAGGTCGGAATCCGAGCGTGGTCGTCGCTCGTCGGGCCCGGATTGCTGCGTGCCGGCCCGGGGTCGTGGCTGGATTCCTCGCGACCGATCGCGTCCTTGTTCACCCGGAGATGCACGCCGTCGGCCCGCACGTCCTCGACGTCGTCGTACCGGAACCCGTACTCCTTGGGGAAGAGCAGGCCCTTCTCGACGAAGAGGCCGGTGTCGTCGGCCACTGCCACCCGGCCCAGCTTCTCGCCGTCGCGCGTGTAGACCGTCATTCCTTTCCTGATCTGTTCTCGGGGGTCCATGGCTGGCTCCCTCCTGTCGTGGGTGATTCCCACCCCTTGAGGTGTGCGCCGGTTGGGCCGCCATGGCAAGCCGGTCCGGGGACCATCGTCTCGTGCGCGAAACGCATGGAGCCCATCGGGCGCACGGTCGTTGCGCTCGGTCGCTCTCCCGGGCATACCCCGCAAGCGGCCATGACCACTGACTCCTTCGAGACCCGAGGCAGCCTGCAGGCCGGCGGCAAGACCTACGAGGTCTTCTCGCTGGACGTGCTCGCCAAGTCCCACCCGGCAGTGCAGCAGCTGCCGTTCTCGCTTCGCGTGCTGCTGGAGAACCTCCTCCGCCACGAGGACGGACGGGTGGTGAAGCGCGAGCACGTGGAGCGGATGCTGGCCTGGAACCCCAAGGCCACACCGGACACCGAGATCTCCTTCCACGTCGCCCGGGTTCTGCTCCAGGACTTCACCGGCGTGCCCGCGGTGGTGGACCTGGCGGGGATGCGGGAGGCGCTGTCGGCGCTCGGCGGCGACCCGAACAGGATCAATCCCCGCAATCCAGCGGATCTGGTCATCGACCACTCGGTGGTGGTGGACCAGTTCGGCAGCGTCGGCAGCTTCCAGGCCAATGCCGAGCTGGAGTTCGAGCGCAACCGGGAGCGCTATGCCTTCCTCCGCTGGGGCCAGGGCGCTTTCCGGAATTTCCGGGTGATTCCGCCGGACACCGGCATCTGCCACCAGGTGAATCTCGAGTTCCTCGCCCAGGTGGTCTTCCGGGACGGCAACCGCCTGTTCCCCGATACGCTGGTGGGAACCGACTCGCACACCACGATGGTCAACGGGCTGGGGGTAGTCGGCTGGGGCGTGGGCGGCATCGAGGCGGAGGCGGCCCTCCTCGGACAGCCGCTCACGATGCTCATCCCCCAGGTGGTGGGCTTCAGGCTGAGCGGGAAGCTCCCCCCGGGCGCAACGGCGACGGATCTGGTCCTGACGGTGACCCAGATGCTTCGCAAGCGGGGAGTGGTGGGGAAGTTCGTCGAGTTCTTCGGCCCTGGCATCTCCGGGCTGTCGCTTCCCGATCGGGCCACCATCGCCAACATGGCGCCGGAGTACGGAGCGACGATCGGCTTCTTCCCGGTGGACTCGGAGACGCTCTCCTACCTGCGCTTCACCGGCCGTCCCGCGTCGCACGTGGAGGCCGTCGAGGCCTATTGCCGGGCGCAGGGCATCTTCCACACCCCGGACACGCCCGAGCCGGTCTTCTCGGATCTCCTGTCGCTCGACCTCGGGACGGTCGAGCCCAGCCTGGCCGGTCCCAAGCGGCCCCAGGACCGGGTCCCGCTGAAGGACGCCAAGCAGGTGTTCCAGAAGAGCCTGGTGGACATGGTCAACACCGCCGCGCCCCAGAACGGGGATGCCGCGCCCACCGCCGGACAGACCAAGACGCCGAAGGCGGCCAGCGGAGCCTCGCGTCTGTCGGCGAGCGCGGTGGTGAACCAGGGCACACTGAGCTACCGCTTGCAGCACGGCGCGGTGGTGATTGCCGCCATCACCTCCTGCACCAACACCAGCAACCCCGCGGTGCTCCTCGCCGCGGGGCTCCTGGCGAAGCGGGCGGTGGAACGTGGGCTGGGGACCAAGCCGTGGGTGAAGACCTCGCTCGCCCCGGGCAGCAAGGTGGTGATGGACTACCTCCGCTCGGCGGGCCTGATGCCGTACCTGGAGGCCCTGGGCTTTCACCTGGTCGGCTACGGCTGCACCACCTGCATCGGCAACTCCGGGCCGCTTCCGGAGCACATCTCCAACGCGGTCACCGAACACGACCTGGTGGTGGCGGCGGTGCTCTCGGGCAACCGGAACTTCGAAGGGCGGATCAATCCCTTCGTGCGGATGAACTTCCTCGCCAGCCCCCCTCTGGTGGTGGCCTACGCCATCGCCGGGGAGATGGACGTCGACCTGAACACCCAGCCCCTGAGCGTCGACCGGAACGGGAATCCGGTCTACCTGAAGGACATCTGGCCCTCGGACAAGGAGATCCGCGAGGCCATCGCCGCGCACGTGAAGCCGGAGCAGTTCCGCAACCAGTACGCCCACGCGATGGAGGGCGACGAGCGCTGGCGGCAGCTCCAGGTCCCGAGCTCGAACACCTTCGCCTGGGACGACAAGAGCACCTACGTCCGGAGGCCGCCCTTCTTCGAGGACGTGCCGAAGGAGCCGGCGCCGGTGCAGAACATCCAGGGCGCCCGGGTGCTGGCTCTCCTCGGTGACTCCGTCACCACCGACCACATCAGCCCGGCGGGGAGCATCGCCAAGAACAGCCCCGCGGCCCGCTACCTCATGGAACACGGCGTGGAGCCGAAGGACTTCAACTCCTACGGCAGCCGCCGTGGCAACCACGAGGTCATGGTGCGCGGGACGTTCGCCAACATCCGGCTCCGGAACCTCCTGGTGCCCGGGGTCGAGGGCGGGGTGACGGTCCACCATCCAACCCGCGAACGGATGAGCATCTACGACGGGGCGATGAAGTACGCGGCGGAGAAGACGCCGCTGATCGTCATCGCCGGGGCCGAGTACGGCACGGGCAGCTCACGCGACTGGGCCGCCAAGGGCACCCTGCTCCTCGGCATCCGGGCGGTCATCGCCAAGAGCTTCGAGCGCATCCACCGCAGCAACCTGGTGGGGATGGGCGTCCTGCCGCTCCAGCTGGATGCTGGCGTGGATGCCTCGACGCTGGGGCTCACCGGCAAGGAGACGTTCGAGATCGGCGGCATTGCCGACGGGCTCGGTCCCGGCAAGCGGCTGACGGTGAAGGCCAGCGGGGAGCAGGGGACGAAGGAGTTCACCGTCACCTGTCGGATCGACACGCCGAACGAGCTCGACTACTACCGGAACGGCGGCATCCTGCTGTTCGTGCTCCGGCAGCTGGCGAAGAGCTGACGGTCACCCGGCGCGTCTTCGCCCTGCAAATGCATGCTTTGCAGGAGCGCCCGGAGGGGCGACGGCGGTTCCGCCTTCAGTGAGCCGCCGCGTCCTTGCGCCGGCGCTTGTCCAGGTACATCCGGCTGTCGGCCTCGGAGAGCAGCTCTTCCAGCGGGTCGGGCGAGCCGGGATCGAACGGCGCCACCCCGATGCTGAAGGCGAGCTGGAACTCGCGCCCGCCGCGGGCGTTCAGCGCGTCGAGCCGGCCGGCGAGACGGGCGAGGAGGTCCGCCTCCCGCACTGCCGAGGAGTCGGTCACCAGCACCACGAACTCGTCGCCTCCGAGCCGGGCCACGATGTCCCGCTCGCGGAAGGTGGACTTGAGCACGGTCCCGGTGTCCACCAGCGCCTGGTCTCCCGCGGCGTGGCCCAGTCGATCGTTGATCTCCTTCAGCTCGTCGAGGTCCACGAAGATGAGGAGCATCGGCCGTCGAGCGAGAGCCGCGGCGTCGAACTGCGCCCGTGCGAAGTGGAGGAAGCCTCGCCGGTTGTAAAGGCCGGTCAGCTCGTCCAGGTACGAGAGATTCGCCTCGGGGGCGTGGGGGTGGCCGCGGAGCCGGGCACGCTCGGTGACGTCGCGCCACAGCCAGAGCTGCTCGATGCGGCGCCCCTCGACGACCACGGGGAGCACGTCCGCTTCGAGGATCCGCCCGTCGGTCATCGTCCACCACTCGCCGGCGACCGCCCCCTCCTGACCATGGAGCTCGGCGGCGCGGGCCAGGAACTGCGGGGTATCGGCGAAGGACTCCCCCAGCCGTTCACACAGCTCGCGGAACGAGAGACCCTCCGGGATGGCGCGATGTCCCTGCAGCCCGAAGAGTCGATTGAAGGCCGGATTGGTGACCAGGACTGGACCGCGGGCGCCCACGACCAGCACGGCATCGGCGGTGGCCTCGAGCAGCGCTCTCCACAGCGCGGAGGAGCGCGTCGCCCCGGCGTCCGGCGGGGCAGGGTCGCTGGTGAACACGAACGTCTCCACGAGGGGGGTGCCCGGGGAGAATGGTATTGCAGCGTGCTGACGGGATCCCCCTCCCGGCAGCCGAGCGCCGCGGCCCCGGCCCCCATGCCCCGGGGCTCTCCGGCGCAGACCGCTGTGGTCCCGCGGCCTTGAACGCCGACTGCCGCCCCCCCGAGCCACCCGGACCGGACTTCCGGACGGCCAGGCGCGACTCAGGCCGCGACGCGAGGCCTCGCCAGGGCGGCGACCCGCGCGACGAGCTCTTCCGGCTCCACTGGTTTCGTCAAGTAATCCTGGAACCCGGCCTCCAGGGCGTGCCGCCGGTCCTCCGGCCGGGCGTACGCGGTGAGCGCCACGGCGGGGATGCCGCTCGAGGTTCCGAGTCCGCTCCGCCGGAGCTCGCGAATCATGGCGCAGCCATCCATCCGGGGCATGGCGATGTCCGAGACGAGCAGGTCCGCCTGGTTCGAGGCGAACCAGCGCAGCACCTCGGCGGCGTCGGCGAGGGACACGACCTCGGCGCCGTGCGCCTCCAGGGTGGAGGCCACCATCTCCCGGGTGTCCGGCTCGTCGTCCACCACCACCAGACGAAGTCCGGCGAGGCTCGTTCCCGGCCGGGGCAGCGCCTCGGCCGGCGATCGCTCGAGCGGCACCGCCGCGCCCAGCGGGAGCTGCACGGTGAAGGCGGAGCCCCGGCCCTCGCCCTCGCTGCTGGCGGAAACCGTTCCCCCGTGGAGCTCGACCAGGTGGCGCACGATCGCCAGCCCCAGGCCGAGGCCGCCGTGGGCGCGGGTGGCGGTGGCGTCGGCCTGGCGGAAGCGCTCGAAGACGTGGGGGAGGAAATCCGGACGGATCCCCTGACCGTCGTCGCTCACGGTGAGGGTGGCGATTCGCTCGCGCTCCTCGAGCGAGACCGCAACCCGTCCGCCTCGCGGTGTGAACTTCACCGCGTTGGACAGGAGGTTCCAGAGCACCTGGTGGAGGCGCTCCGGGTCGCCGGCCAGCGTGCAGGGCTGGACTGCGACCTCTAGCTTCACGCCGCGGGCGTCTGCGCTCGGTCGAAGCGAGTCCACCGCTGACTCGACGATTCGGCCCAGGTCCGCGGCCTCGACGTTCAGCCGGGTCTTGCCGGAGACGATCCGGCTGACGTCGAGCAGGTCCTCCACCAGCCGCGTCTGCGCCCGAGCGTTGCGCTCCAGCGTCTCCAGCGCCCGGGCCTGCTTCTCCGGCGAGAGGCCTCCGCGCCGGAGCAGCCGGCTCCACCCCAGGATGGAGGCCAGCGGCGTCCGGAGCTCGTGGCTGACCGTGGCCAGGAACTCGTCCTTGGCCCGGCTGGCCTCCTCCGCGCGCTGGTAGAGCACCGCGTTGTCCATCGCCAGCGCGGCTCGGCGCGCCAGCTCCTCCACCAGGGCCAGATCGAGCCGCTCGAACCGGCGCCCGCTCCGCACGGTCAGGAAGCTGATGACCCCCAGGGTCCGGCCTCTCGCGGAGAGCGGCGCGCACACCAGGGAGGTGGGACTGATCCGGTCGAAGAGGCGGAGCAGCTCGGTCTGACCCGCCATCTCCAGCTTCACCGCCGAGGGCAGACGCTCGCGGAGGACGGAACGGCGGGTGCGCAGCGCCTCCATCGAGGGGGAGTCGGAGTCGGTGCGTGCGGAGAGCCGGCGGAAGCTCTCGAGGATGTCGTCCTCCACCCGGCCCGCCACCATGACGCGCTTGAAACGGCCCGACTCGTCGAGCAGGTCGACGATGCAGACGTCGGCAAAGGTGGGGATGGCCATCTCCCCCACGGCACGGAGAGTGGCCTGGTAGTCCAGGGTGTTGGAGAGCTCGGCTGCTCCGCCGGAGAGGATGCGCAGCGCCTCTTCCTCCCGGTGGCGAGTGGTGACGTCGATGGTCGTGCCCACCCACTCACGGATGCATCCGTCCGCCCGGAGCAGCGGGATGCCCCGCGAGGCCACGGTGGCCCACCCGCCGGAGGCCTTGCGGACGCGGAACTCGGTCTCGAAGCGTCGCCGCTGGCCGATGGCATCGGACCAGACCTGCGCGGCGCGGGCGAGGTCGTCGGGATGGATGGCGTCCACCCAGCCGAGGCCCAGCATCTCCCCGGGCGTCTGCCCGGTCAGCGCGCACCAGCCCGGCACGGCGTGGCGCATGTGCCCGTTCCAGTCCGACACCCAGACGATGTCCGCGTGGGTCTCGACGATGGAGCGGAAACGCTCCTCGCCCACCTCCAGGCGGCGGCGCTCGGCGTCCAGCTCGTCGGCCAGCGCCATTCGCTCGCGGGCGAGCGCCTCGCTGCGCGCGCGTGCGGAGACCTGCTCGGTGACGTCGGTGGCGAAGGAGAGCACGCCCTCCACGGCGCCGTCGAAGCCCCGGACCGGAAGGAAGGCCAGGTCGAACCACCGGCGCTCCGAGCCGCCCGGAGTCTCGACGAGCAGCGGATGCTCCTGGTCGCGGTAGGGAACTCCGCTCCGGAACACCTCGCGCTTCGCCAGGACCAGCGGGTCGTCACGCCAGGAGGGGAGCACCTCTGCGAGCGGTCGGCCCAGGAACTCGCGGCCCGGATGGCGTGCCCGGTGACGGTCGTTGACGAACTCGTAGACCAGCTCGGGCCCGCGCAGGTAGGCCATCTCCGCGGGCACCTGGGCCAGGAGCGACTCGAGCTCGGCGCGACGGAGCTCAGTCCGGTCGCGGTCGGCCTCCGTCTGCCGGAGAGCGGCGCGGGTCTCGGTCTCGCTGGTGACGTCCCAGAAGTGAACGACCAGCGCGGCCCCGGCCCGGCTGGCGCTGACCCGGAACCAGCTCTTGCGCGAGCCGGAGTCGTACTGGATGCGGCGGTCGGTGGGCTCGCCCGTCTCCATGGTCCGGCAGTAGCTGGCGAGCAGTCCCGACCGCTCCAGGTCGGGCGCCGCGGCGCGAAGGCTGTCCGCGAACCTCACCGCCGGCGACGTGCCGACGATGCGCGCGGCAGCGGGGTTGGCGTACAGGTACCGGAAGTCCACCACCCGCCCGGCGTCCCGGACGGGAGCGAAGACGAAGACGGGCTCGGGACTCTCGTCGTGGAGGGTCGCCAGAACCTCCGGAGTGAGATCAGGCATCGCGAGACTGGACGGGCGAAGAATTATCCCCACACCGTTCGAGCGGCGCGATAGGTGCCGATGTGCGCACGTACCGTCGCCTCGAGCGGTCGGGAGTACCCGCCCCCCAGAGTGACTACCAGCGGAATGCCGGATCGCCGCGCCGCCTCGAGCACGAAGATGTCGCGCGCCACGAGGCCGGAGTGGGTCAGCGAGAGGCGTCCCAGGGTGTCCTCGGCCAGCGGGTCGACACCGGCCTGGTAGTAAACGATGTCAGGTCGGGCCGCCTCCAGCACCGGGGGCAGGTGCCGGGCCAGCACGTCCAGGTAGACGTCGTCTCCCACCCCGTCGGGCAGGCCGATGTCCAGGCTCGACCGCTGCTTGCGGAAGGGGAAGTTGCGCTCCCCGTGCATGCTGAAGGTGAAGACGTCGGGGTCCTCCTCGAACACCGCGGCGGTCCCGTTCCCCTGGTGCACGTCCAGGTCCACCACCAGCGCGCGGCGGACGGTTCCCTCGGCCTGGAGCATCCGGATGCTCACCGCGATGTCGTTGAAGACGCAGTAGCCCTCGCCGTGGTCGGGAAACGCGTGATGCGTGCCCCCGGCGAGGTTTCCGCCGATGCCCTCGCTCAGCGCCCGTGCCGCGGCCGCACAGGTCCCGCCCACCGACGCCCGTGACCGCATCACCAGCTCCGGGCTCCACGGGAAGCCGAGGCGACGCTCCTCGCTCTCGGTCAGGCGGTCCTCCAGCACGGCCCGGACCCACCGCGGCGTGTGCACGAGCAGGAGCGCCTGTACCTCCACCGGTTCGGCGCGGACGAGGTCGTTCGCCCGGAGAACGCCCGAGGCGAGCAGCGCCTCGCGGAGCAACCGGTACTTGCCCATGGGGAAGCGGTGGCCCGGCGGAAGTGGAACGACGTGGTGATCCGAATGGAAAACGCGCACGGAGGTGGATCGAGTCTGCCTCGAAGGCGGGAAATCTTGGAGGGTCGACGGCCTGCCCTCCGAGCGCACCTGGCGCGCTGCAAGCTCTGTCCCGCGGTTCAGTGGTGGTGACCGCCGCCCGTCCCAACCCTCTCGCAAACCTCGGACGGCCCGCCTCACCGTGGGTCGCCATCTGGAGAGAATCAGCAATGAACTTCATGAAGAAGATGGTCCTCATCGGAATGCTCGGGGCGGCGCCTTTCGCGTTCGCCCAGTCTTCCGGCAGCACCGGGACGACGGGGAGCACGGGCTCCACGCCTGATCAGACGACGGGCTCCGGCAGCACGACCGGATCCGGTTCGGGCTCCACGTACGGCGGCAGTGGGAGCGCCGGCAGCGGCTCGACCTCCGCCGGCAGCGGGAGCGCCGGCAGCGGGTCGACCTACGGCGGCTCCGGCTCGGCGGGCACCGGCTCGAGCGATACCGGGTCCGCCACCGGCAGCGGCTCGACCGGCTCGGGCTCGTCCTACGGCTCCGGCACGACGGGCAGTGGCTCGGGCGGCTCGGGCACCACCGGCTCGAGCGACACCACCGGGAAGACCCAGCGCTCCCATGACAGCAGCTCCAGCAGCAGCAGCACGGAGAGCAGCACCTACGGCGGGTCGGGTGACAGCTCGACCACCACCACTAAGAAGGAGAAGAAGAGCACCTCCAGCAGCACCACGTCCTCCGACCCGGCTGGCAGCACCAGCTCGGGGGCCCTTCCTCCCCCCAGCGGCAGCGCTGGGTCCGGAAGCGGCTCCATGGGCGGGACCACCGGCTCGAGCACCACGCCGGACAGCACCAGCGGCAGCAGCGGCCGCTGAGCCCCGAACCGCGGCAAGCCGCGGCCCCTGGCATTCAGCTCAGCTTCACGGCCACGGTCGGACGTCCCGGCCGTGGCCGTTTGTGCTAAGGCCCCCGGCCGTATGACCCTTCTCTCCCGTTCCCTGGCTCTTGCCGGCGTGCTCGCGCTGGCCGCCTCCGCGGTGGGCTGCTCCCACGAGCACGGGCCGCTCGCCGAGAAGCCGGACACCACCAGCCTCGGCACTGGCCTTCGCTGGGGTGTGGCGTTCGTCAGCACCTCGGAAGGCCTGGCGCGGCGCCCCCGCGACCCGAACACGGTCATCCCTGGCACGGTGCAGGGTGAGAGCTCACCGTTGACCACGCAGGTCCAGCCTCCGCTGACGCTGCTGGGTACGCGCGAGGTCTGGATCTTCGGTGAGACCGTCGCGCCCCGGACCGGATGGGGGATGAACGGCTGGACCTCCGGGCCGAACCTGCCGGTGGAGCCCTGGAACATGGCCCTCGAGACGCCGGCGGAAGGCGGCGGTGAGGGCCACGGCGCCGGGAAGGCGCACTAAGGCCGAGACCACGTGGATCGACCGGATGATCGCGAGCGAGGGACGGATCGATCCAAGTGGTTTCGGCGTTAGGTCGACCGGCCGACGCCGGGAGGCGCGGGTGAGCCTCTCAACGAGCAGCCCTAGTGAAGCACCTGCAGCTCGGGGGGCGGCCCGAGGATGCGAGTGACCGTGTCGCGAACCCGGTCCAGGTCGACGGGCTTGCTGACGTACCCGCTCGCGCCGACCAGCTCGGCCTCCCACTCGAAGCCGTAGGCGGAGATGATGATGATCGGGAGGCCGCTGGCGCGGGGGAGCTTCTTGAGCGCCTCGAGCAGCCCCCAGCCGCTCATCACCGGCATGCGGAGATCGAGCAGCACCGCCTGGGGCATCTCCTCCTCGAGCACATCCAGCGCCTCGCGGCCGTTTCCCGCGCCGCGTGTGCGATAGCCCATCTCCTCGAGGAGATCGCAGATCAGCGTGCGATGGCTCGCGTCGTCATCGACGACCAGGACGAAGGACATGGGAGCTTCCGTGGGGCGCCGGCCGAAAGATGGTATCGCCCCCGGCCTTCCGGCAACTCACCTGTGCTCGTGCGTCGCTTCGGAGAGTGCTAGGAAGTTCGGCCACTTCCGCGCGCGAAGGAGGTAGGACAGTGTCGTTCCGCGCAGTCCAGCTGCTCTCGGTGCTCGTCGGCTGCGTGGCCGTCGCCGCAGAGCCGCAGGCGCACGACGCCGGCCCGCACGCCGAGGCGCCCCCGGCGGAGACGGCGAGCGACGCGGGCGCGGCGATTCCCGCTCACCAGAAGCATCCGGTCGATTCCCGCGCGCCCGTGCCGAAAGGAAAATCGGTCGAGATCGGCTTGCCGGATGGACGGACCAGCACCGCCTACGTCGCACGACCGAAGGGTGTCCCCCGCGGCGGCCTGCTCGTCGTTCACGAGTGGTGGGGTCTGGTCGACTGGGTGAAGGCAGAGGCGGACCGGTACGCGGGGCAGGGATACCTGGTGCTGGCGGTGGACCTCTTCGGTGGCTCGGTGGCCACCACGGCCGAGGAGGCGCAGAAGCTCATGTCCGCGCTGGACCAGAAGCTTTCCACCGAGGTCGAGGTCGCCGGAGTCGAGTGGCTCGCGCGGGCCCTCCCGGGCAAGAAGATCGCCACCCTCGGCTGGTGCATGGGCGGCGGGCAGAGCCTGAACGCGTCGCTGGCCAGCGGGGGCAAGGTGGGAGCCACCGTCATCTACTACGGGCTCCCGGTGACCGACGTGAATCTGCTGCGGACGCTGAAGGGACCGGTGCTCGGCATCTGGGCCAAGCGGGATGGGTGGATCACCCCGGAGAAGGTCGCGGCGTTCGATCTCGCCCTCAAGGACGCGGGCATCAAGCACGAGTTCCGCAGCTACGATGCCGACCACGCGTTCGCCAATCCGAGCGGGGGCCGCTACAACCCGCCCGCCGCGAAGGACGCGAACGAGGCCACGCGGCGGTTCCTCAAGGCGGTCCTGAAGTAGCGAGCAGCAGGATCGGGCACGCCCCAGGCGGACCCTCAGAAGCCGGTGATGCCCTGGGCCTCCAGCGAGCGACGGAGGGTCGGCATGGCGCGGGTGACACGCATCTGGAGGGTGCCGGGACGCGCCCCGCAGAGCTGGGCCATCTCTTCATAGGAGAGCATCTCGCCGTACCGGAGCTCGACGGCGCGCCTGGCCTCGGTGGACAGCACGTCGAGCGCGCGGCGCAGCCTCTGGCCCAGCGAGGCGCGGTGAACGTCGTCCTCCGCGGTGGAGCGGGCATCGCCCACCTCGGGCAAGGTGCCATGGAGGATCTGCCAGCGGCGGCGCCGGCGATGGATCTTCAGGGCATCGAGGCAGCGATTCCTCGCGATCGCCATCAGCCAGGCGGCGATGGACTCGCGCTCCAGCACCCGCTGGAGGGACTGGTAGGCCTGGACGAAACAGGTCTGGTGAACGTCCTCGGCGAGTGCCCGGTCGGGGATGAATCGGGAGCAGACCGCGAAGAGCTGCGTGCCGTACGCCTCCATCAGCATCCGCAGCGCCGCGTCCGGTTCCCCCGCCCGAACTGCCAGGCGGATCCGAGCGTCCGCTGCGCTCCGTTCCTCGAGACCGACACCCATCGCTTTGCCCGCCTCCGGCGCCGGAGGCCGTGCATCGGCCTGCGGTGATCGGAAGTCGGACGAGGGTGCGGAATCTTCCCGGGAGGGGATCCGCCGAGGGGTCCGCCCGGCCCCGGGGGGCAACCCAAAATCGGCGCGCGAGTGTCAGGTCAATCGGGCCGGCCGCCGCCGGAGTCCGGATGGGCGGACGGGGAAGACCGGTCCAGTCGCTCCAGGAACCGTCCCTGGTCGCGGTAGCCCGCGCGGGTCAGCCGCTGCGACTCGACCATGTCCGCCAGCCGGGTACAGAGCGTGCTCAAGGTGCGAAAGGTTTCCACCAGGAGCCGCTCGGCCTGGTCGGTCTGTCCGAGCGGGGCCAGCAGCCGTTCGCGGACGCGCAGGAGGCTTGGAAACTTCACGGAGTCACCTTAGTCACATCCCCATCCTTTCCGCGCAAGGGAGCGAACGACATGGCGAGTGGGCAACGGGTCGGATTCCTGGGGCTCGGGTTGATGGGGCGGGGGATGGCGAAGAACCTGGCCACCAAGGGTTTCCAGGTCACGGTGTGGAACCGCTCCCGGGAGAAGGCCACCGCCCTGGAGCCGCTGGGCGTCAAGGTGGCGGACACGCCGGCCGCGCTGATGGGCGCGGTGGACGTCGCCTGCACCTGCGTCGCGACGCCGGCGGCTCTCGAGGTGGTGGCGGCGGGGAAGGACGGGCTCCTGTCCGCCGCTCGGCGCGGTCAGCTCTGGATCGACTTCAGCACCATCGGGCCGGAGCAGGCGCGGAGCTTCGAGCGGCGCGCCGCCGGTGCTGGGGTGGACTTCGTCGAGGCCCCGGTGACCGGGAGCAAGACCGGTGCAGAGAAGGGAACGCTCCTGATCATGGCCGGCGGAAGCACGGCGGTGCTGTCGCGGGCCGAGCCGGTGTTCCGCGCCGTCGGCGAGAAGTGGATCCCCTGCGGTCAGGTCGGGGCCGGCAGCCAGGTGAAGCTCGCGGGCAACGCGCTCATCGCCGCGATGCTGCAGGCCTTCGGGGAGGGCCTGCTGCTCGCCGCGAAGGCCGGCGTGGACCCGGCCAAGGTGCTGGAGGTCATCCAGGCGTCCGGCTTCCGCTCGCCCTACTTCGAGTTCAAGGGCAACGCGCTCCTGCGCCGCGACTTCGAGACCCACTTCGCGATCGACCTCATGCACAAGGACCTCGGACTGTTCCTGGAGAGCGCTGCGGCGCTTCGCGTGCCCACGCCGACGGCCGCCGTGGTTCGCCAGTGCTACGAGCTGGCCCGCGCCGCCGGGAAGGGCGAGCAGGACATCGGCGCCGTCATCACCGTCTTCGAGGAGCTGGTGGGCACGGAGATCCGTCCCAAGTCCTGACGCGTCACCGTGCCGGCGGGTTGCGTCAGAGCAGGTCGAGCGCTGCACGCCTTCACAGAAGGCCTCGTTGACAGGTTGACCGGCCGGCGGTGCCGGCCGCCGGTGCACCGCTGGCCCTCACCGGCCCATGACCGAGTGATTCCATGGGCTTGCCCGGCATTAACCGGACGGGCTTGCCGGCAGTCAGGGGGACTGCTTACAGTTCGCGCTCACGCCATCCGGAGGGTGCGCTTGGCCGACATCGGTGAGCTGGTGAAGCTGGGCGACGGGCGCTGGGCGCGCTTCCAGCAGTGCGAGGTCTCTGGCACCGGGCTCTCCATCCTCGTGGCGGTGGAGCTCGATGATCGGACGCAGCGTCTTCTCGACGCTGCCGAGTTCGGCACTCCGCTCCAGCTGGACGAGGTCCGCGAGGAACCCCGCCTCGAGCTCGCCGACGTGGGCGCCGCGAGCGAGGTCGCCGCGGCAGTCCACTGACGGGGCGGGGGGCTTCCTACTCCACTCCGAAGAAGCGACGCGCGTTGCGGAACGCGACCTGGGCGACCAGCGTCCTGCCCAGACCGGCGCGCTCGAGCAGATGCACCGCGCGGGGGAGTCCCAGCAGGTCTCCCGGCCGGTCCCCGGCGTCGCTGCCAAGGGTGAGGCGGCGGCTGCCGATCTTCCGTACCAGCTGCACCGCCCGGTCCGCGGTGAGCTCACCCACGTTGACGGTCAGCCCGGCCCAGTGCCCGCGGGCGAGGATGAGCCGAACCGTCCGTGCGCTGGCGTGCTCCACCAGGACGCGGCCAGGTTGCGGTCCGTGGGCACGAACCAGGGCGAGGAGCCGCCGGGTCCATCGCTCCTTGTCCAGTGCGGGGGTGTGGAGCACGACCCGGAGGGACAGGCGGCGGGCCAGCTCCAGCTGTTCGATGAGCGCTTCCTCCTCGTCGGGCCCGCCGCGATGGAAGCCGATCTCTCCGAGCGCCACCACCCTGCCGCCGCGGAAGAGGGCGGGCAGCTGGGCGAGCACGTCGTGCAGCCCTCTGCGGGGAATGGCGCGGGGGTGGACGCCCAGGGCGACGTAGCCCCGGATGCCGGCGCGCTCCAGCCGCGGCAGCTGCACGTCGAGGAGGTCCCGGAAGTGCTCGCGGAGCCCACGTGAGGTGGGCTCGGGGAAGTGGTGACCGAGGGCCACGGCCCGCTCGACGCCGAATGCACGGAGAGATTCGAGATCCAGGTCGGAGAGCGTCTCGGGATGGAGGTGGGCGTCGAAGAGCAAGGGGAGGCTCTCGCGAGACAGTGTGGCCCGGCGACGTCTATTCTGCTCCGGTCTCCCCTCGCAGCGCACGGCCACGATGCCGGAAGGAGAGGTTCGATCGTTGCGGGTCCTCCTGATGCTGCTCGCGGTCCTCGTCCCCACTTCGGCGTCGGCGCAGAAGAAGCGCGCCACGAGCTCGAAGGCGCCGCCCTGCTCCGCCACGGCGTATCGCCAGTTCGACTTCTGGTTGGGGGACTGGGAGGTGCAGACACCGAAGGGCACCGTCGCCGGCGAGAACAAGGTGGAGAAGATCCTCGAGGGGTGCGCGCTGCGCGAGAGCTGGACCGGGTCCGACGGGAGCCACGGCAGCTCGCTCACCAGCTACGACGGGCCCGCAGGACGGTGGACCCAGACCTTCGTGGACGACCTGGGGATGGTGATGGTGCTGGACGGTGAGTTTCGCGACGGCAAGATGGTGCTCAGCGGGCGACGTTCGGCCTCCCGTGGGAGCAGCACGCTGAACCGCATCACCTGGCAGAAGATGGACGGAGACCGGATCCGGCAGCGTTGGGAGCAGTCGTCGGACGAGGGGAAGAACTGGACGCTCCTGTTCGAAGGCATCTACTCCCGGAAGAAGGGCTGACCGTCGTGGAGCATCCTCCTGCGTCCCTGACGCCAGACCAGCGGGCGCTGCTCGCGCTCGAGGATTCGGTGATCGAGGCCATCCGGCGGCGGGACGCGTCCGCGCTCGGCGCGCTGGTGACCGATGATTTCGTCCTCCTTGGCTCCGATGGAACGGCGACCCGCCGAGAAGACTTCCTCCGTGCGGCGGTGGAGATTCCGGGGGAGATACTCGAGCTGTCGGTGCTCCACCTGCGGGCGCGGGTGGTCGGCGCGGTGGGGGTGCTCACCGGACTGCAGAGGGCGCGGGTGCGGCTCCCCACGGACATCGAGGTGGACGACGTGGCCTTCTTCACCGACGTCTGTGTTCGCACCGCGACCGGGTGGCGGATGGCGCTGGCGCACTCCGGGCCCGCGGTGCTCCCCGGGACGCCAGGCTAGTCGTCATGCACGAGCGCTCGGGCGACTGCGGCTGCGCCGGTGGGGTCGGCTCGGCCGCCCCGGGTCACACTGACCCGGAGGCACGACGCTCCGCGGATCAGGTAGACCTCGTTCGCAGCAGCCCAGACCGGGGTGCCAGGCGTCAGGGACTCCACCGCTCCGTCGCCCGCGATGGTGCGGCACTGGACCTCGGCCTCGGCCCTGCTGAACCGGGTCCGCACCTCGAGGCGAAGCTCGGTGTCCCCGCCGGTGAGCGTCCACCGGGTGGAGCGGGCGAGCTCGCGGCCCGCGGGTCCGATGAGGGCCACGCCCAGAGCAGTCTCGAGCGCGAACCGGTCGAGCCGGAGCGCACGGCTCGGAGCCCAGGGTCCCGGGGTCTCGAGCGCGTCGGGGGGAGGCATGTCCTCCCGGGTGGGCTGTTCGGTCGACGGCGAGCCAGACGGTACCGTTCCCGTCCCGCAGGCGATCACCATCGCCGAAACCATGACGAGCGCGTGAACGGTGTTCCGCCAGGCCTTCACCATGGCCTCACCGGGTGCCGCGCCTGCCGGACGGCGCAAGGACGTTCACCTTGCCCGTCGCCCCGTCGAAGCTCGTCGAGTCGGCGGGGTCGAAGACTTCCCAGATCCCGGACACGAAGGACAGCTGGACCTCGTCGACGAGGATGCCGGCGACGGTCTTCTCGTTGATCCCCACGACGTTCACGTTCAGGAGCGTGATCCGATAGGTGACAGCGCTCTTTCCCCCGGGCGCCTGGGCGGAGAAGTCGATGAAGACCTTGGGGATGATCTGACCGGAGAGCAGCGCCTTCAGGAGCTTGATGCTGGCCGCTCCCTGCGGCTTCTCGAAGACCACCGGACCGAGGGTCGGCTTGCCGGCGCCGCCACCTTCTCCACCCGTGGCAATCGCCAGGCGAAAGGTCTGGGAGAAGTTCGAGCCCTCGATCTGGCCTTCGTGTCCCGTCCGCGTCGATTCACCCTGGATCCCATCGATGGTGACGAAGGCCAGTCCGGAGTCGTCGGCGAGCGCCGCCGCGCCGTGGACCAGGGTGAGCAGCAGGACCGTCGAGATGAGCGACCTGTTCATGCGCGCGCGACCTCCGCACACCGGAACCGTCCGACGTCGAGTGTTGCGCGGAAGATCGACGTGGAGAACCTCGTACTGATGGGCGTTGTCACGATTACCGTGGACGGGTTCGACGCCCCTCTGTGGTGCGCGTAGGTCCGGATGCAACGGCATCAGGGCTGCCCGAGCGCCATGCCCTCCCCACGAGGGTCGGAGGCGGCGGAGCGCAGCCCCGTCTCCGGATCCTCCAGCACCGCCTCGACGTCCCCGAGGTTCGAGTTGCTCACCTTGAAGGTGTGCCCCATCGCCTCCAGCGCGGCCCGGGTCGGGGGGTCGAGGGCGTCGGGGTTGACCGTCACCACGTCGGGCAGCCACTGGTGGTGCACCCGGCCGGCCGCCACCGCGACCGGGAGGTTCATCCGCCCATCGAGCACGTTGATCACCACCTGGAGGACGCCGGTGGGGATGAACGCGCCGCCCGAACCCCCGACCACGAGGAGCACCCGGGCGGGCCGGTCCTTCTGGAAGACCAGGGTGGGGGCCATGGAGGAGACGGGGATCTTCCCTGGGGCCACGGCGTTGGACTCGCCGTACACGAGGCCGTAGACGTTGGGGACTCCGGGCTGGGTGGAGAAGTCGTCCATCTGGTCATTGAGGAGGAGGCCGGTGCCGCGGGCAACGAGGCAGCTGCCGAAGCCGTAGTTGACGGTGCTGGTCAGGGCGACCGCATTCCCGGCGCGATCGAGCACGGAGAGGTGGACGGTGTGCTTGATCTGCGAGGGCGGCGGGGCCTCGGCGGCACCCGCGAGCTGCAGCGCGCTGGAGGGAGTGGCGCGCCCCGGGTCGATGCTCGCGGCGAGCTCGGCGAAGTGCTCGGTGGAGACGAGCCGCTGGGTGGGGACCTCGGTCTGGTCGGGATCGGAGATGAACCGCGCCCGGTCGGCGTAGGCGCGGCGCAGCGCCTCCACGTACAGGTGGAGGTCCGCCGGGGCGCGGCGCTCGAAGGCCTGCGGCCGGAGGCGCTCGAGCACCCCCAGGGTCTCCAGCAGGATGACGCCGCCGCCGCTCGGGGGTGGGAAGGTCGCGATGCGGTGCCCGCGGTACGAGCCCCACAGCGGCGTGCGCCAGCGGGGCTTGACCCGGGCGAGGTCCTCCTCGGTGAGAATGCCGCCGGCGCCGCGGACCGTCCGGGCGATGGAGCGGGCGATGGGTCCTGTGCGAACGGCCGCGACGCCCGAGGCGGCGATGCGTTCCAGCGTCCGGGCGAGCTCCGGCTGGCGCAGGCGGGTGCCGAGGGCAGGGACGTCGGGGCGGCCGTCGGATGCGGGGCGAAGGAAGATGCGCGACGCCTCCGGATCTCTCCGCAGGCACTCGAGGCGACCGGTCGCCATCTGGCGGTACTTGGGGGTCACCACCAGGCCCTCGCGCGCGAGCCGGATTGCGGGAGCGAGGACGACGGAGCGTGGCAACGAGCCGGCCCTCTCCAGCAGCGCGAGGTAGCCGTTCACCGCGTTGGGGACCGCCACCGAGAGCCCACCGTCGGTGGACAGCCCCGGAACGGGTTTGCCGTCGCGGAGGAACATGTCCCGGGAGGCGGCGGCGGGGGCGACCTCGCGGAAGTCGAGCGCCAGGGTGTCCTTGCCCTGGAGGCTGAGCAGGGCGAAGCCGCCCCCGGCCAGCCCGTTGTGGTAGGGGCCCACGACTGCCGCGGCGAAGGCGGTCGCCACGGCAGCGTCCACGGCATTGCCGCCGCGATCGAGCATCTGCAGCCCGGCCTCGGACGCCTGTGGGTACAGCGTCGCGACGACGCCGCCGCGGTAGGGACGCGCCGCCTGGGCGGGGAGAGCGAGCAGGAGGAGGAGGACCGAGGCGAGGAGCCGGTTCATCGGAGCCGACGTCTTCGCCCCGGGCTGGTCTGGACGCAACCGGAAGTGATGCCCGGGCCTCGTTGGCTGCCTCGGCGCCGGGCTTGCCTTGGGTCAAGTCAACCGGACATCGAGGTGTCGGACATCGAGGTGTCAGACACCTCGTTACGGGACACCTCGTTACGGACACCTCGTGACTGAGGGACACCTTTCCGAGGGCCGGTCGAGAACGAGACCCCGTGCGGCGCTCACTTGCTGACCCGCCCGAAGCCCCCGTCCTCGAGCGCGGCCTGACCGATGGGCCCGGTCACCAGTGCGACCCAGGCCCGGGCCAGGGTCGCGTGGGGTGCCCGGGCGACGGTGGCGATCGGATACTCCGCCAGCACGTTGAGCTCGGCGGGAATCTCCACGACCCGGACCTTGCCGGCAGCGCTGCGTGCGTCGGTCCGGTAGACGATTCCGGCGTCCGCCTCTCCGAGCGTCACCTTCGTGAGCACCTGGCGGACGTTGAGCTCACGGCTGACCACGCGCGCCTGGACCCGAGCCGGAAAGTCAGGTCCGAACTGGGCCTTCGCCTTGTCGAGGATCTGCAAGGTGTACATCCCGATCGGAACCTCGGGGGTCCCGATCACCAGGCGCTTCACCGTCGCCAGGTCCTCGAGCGACGCCACCTTCGCCGGGTTGTCGGCGGGGACCACGATGACCGGGGAGTTGGTGGCGAAGCGCTTCGGGGCGTCGATCAGGCCTGCCATGCGGACGGCATCCATGTGCTTGAGGTCCGCGGAGGCGAAGACGTCGGCCGGCGCCCCGTGCTCGAGCTGTGTCTTGAGCTCCTGGCTGCCGGCGAAGTTGAACTGGACCTTCGTCCCTGGATGCTCGCGCTCGAAGGTGCTCCCCAGGGCAGCAAAGACGTCACGCAGCGAAGCTGCAGCGAACACGGTGACGGTCGTTCCTTCCGCTCGCCCGACCTCGGGCGTCGCCGCGAGTGCAGGTCCGGTGTCGAGAACGAACAGCATCAGCGCCGATAGGAGGCCCCGGGGCAGTCCCATGGCGCCGGACCAGATGATCGGTCGGTGCCGATGTCAAGCACACTTGACATGGAGTTGCCGGAGCGAAGATCTGGTCGTCGGGAGACGCTGGCGACGAGGGTGTTCTGAGAGGGTGTTCCTGAGGGCGGACGCACGCGGCCAGGTCAGCTCGCCGGCTGGCACCGCCGGGGTGTCACCCTCCGACGGCGCGGGTGACGAGGCTCCGGGCGAACTCGCTGGGGGGCGAAGTGCGGAAGACGTCGAGCGCTCCGGCGGAGCGGATGCAGCCCGCCTCGATGAGCACCACCGGCCCTCCGAGGGCGAGCACGTCCCGCATCTCGTGGGTGACCACCAGGGAGGGGATGCCGAGGCGGTGAAGGCTCTCGGCGAGGAGCGCGCGGGTGGCCTCCCGGGTGTCCGCGTCCAGCGCGGCGAGGGGCTCGTCGAGGAGCAGGGCGCGAGGCTCGGCCGCCAGGGCGCGGGCGAGGGCGACCTTCTGCCGCTCTCCTCCCGATAGCGCACCGGGACGGCGCGACCCCAGCGCGGCAAGTCCCAGCTGGTCCATGACCGCACCGGCGCGGGCCCGTCCGGCGTGGCCGGGGATGCCGAAGGTGACGTTCTCCAGGACGGTCAGGTGTGGGAAGAGCGCGTACTCCTGCGGGACCCAGGCCACGCGCCGTTCCTCGGTGGGGACGGAGACGCCGCGCTCGGTGTCGAGGAGGGTGTGGCCGTCCAGGACGATGCGTCCTCGTCGGACCGGGAGCGCGCCGAGGATGGCCCGGAGCAGGGTGCTCTTGCCGGCGCCGTTGGGGCCGACGAGCGCGGTCGGGCCAGGAGCGAGCGCCAGGCGCACGTCGAGGGTGAAGCCGTTGCGCACCACCTCGAGCTCAAGCTCGAGCACGAACCGCCTCCAGGACCGTGCTGCGCCCGAGGACCGCAAGCACCGCGAGCGCCACCGCCACCAGCAGGATGCTGAGCGCCTTGGCGGGCCGCAGGTCGGTCTCCAGTGCGCTGTAGATGGCGAGTGGGAGGGTCTGCGTTCGCCCCGTCAGATTCCCCGCGAACATCAGGGTCGCGCCGAACTCGCCCAGCGCACGCGCCCAGCTCAGCGCCGCACCGGTGATGACGCCGGGGCGGCTGAGGGGGAGCGCCACGCGGAAGAAGCGGCGGGCCGGGCCGGCCCCGAGGCTCCGGGCCGTCCACAGCAGATCCTCGTCCAGCCGCCGGAACGCAGCGACGGCCGACTGCACGTAGAACGGCGAGGAGACGAACAGCTCGGCGAGCACCACTGCCGCGGTGGTGAAGGGAAGCGCCACCCCTGCCCGCTCCAGCACCGGCCCGAGCAACCCGCGGCGTCCGAAGGCGAGCAGGAGGGCCAGGCCGGACACTGCTGGCGGCACCACGATCGGGAGCTGGACGAGGGTGGAGACGACGCGCTCGGCCGGTCCGTGGTGGCGGGCCATCCACCACGCCAGCGGCGTGCCGAGAACCAGCGTCAACCCCAGGCTGATCGACGTGGTCAGCAGGCTGAGCCGGAGCGCCGAGAGGGCCAGCGGATGGCGCAATCCGTCGATCAGGTCGCCGGGGGGCGTCGAGAGCGCCAGCGCGAGCAGGGGCAACGCCAGCAGGACCAGCATGAAGGCCGCTGCAAACGACGGGAGGAGCGCGAGCAGCCTGGCTCCGGCGCGGCCCCTCACGTCAAACCCACCGGCTGGCCCGAGCGCGACGTCCCGTACCCGGGGAGCGCGCCGACGTCGCGATGGAAGGCGGGGGTGCGCGCGACGGCGAGCAGCCCCTGGACCTCGGGGCGGGCGAGCTCGTCCGGTCGGATCACCAGGTTGAAGCTCTCCTCGGAGAGCTGGCGGAGCTCGAGGCCATAGGCGGCGGCTGCGGCCTCGGTGGTCACGCCGACGTCAGCGGCCCCGAAGGCGACCGCCTGCGCCACGGCCTCGTGGCCGTCGACCTCGTCCGCGTAGCCCGGCACCATCGCCGGTGGGACACCGAGGTCGGCGAGGAGCCTGTCGAGCAGCACCCGGGCCGACGCTCCTCGCTCGCGGTTGATGAGGCGGACTCCGGGGCGGGCCAGGTCGGCCACTCCCTGGATGGCCCGGGGATTCCCCCGCCGCACGGCCAGCCCGAGCGGCCAGGTGGCGAGGTGTACCAGGAGCGTTCCTCGCACTCGCCGCCGGTCCCGCTCGGTGAGGGAGTGGACCCCGACGACATGGACCTGCCGGCGAACGAGCAGCTCGACGGCCTTGCCGGTGCCGGCGTTGATCCACCGCGCGTTGCCGGACCTGACGGCCAGCATGCGCAGCGCCGGATCGCATCCGGCAACGAGGAGCGTGCGACGCCAGCGCTCGGTCTCCAGGAGCGTCGGGGGGCGATGGGTGTGCTCGACCAGTGCGTCGGCGGGCTCGCCGGAGCTCGGGTCGAGGGCGTGCCCACGGACCCGCCCGGCCACCTCGGCCAGCAGCAACCGGGTTCCCGGCGGGCCGACACGGGTGGGCAGCGCCAGGGGTGCAGGGTGGCTTTTCGCGAAGAGCGCCTCGACGGTGGTCCCGAGCATGGCGGCGAGCGCGAGCGCAGTCTCCACCGAGGGCCGGGCATGTCCCCGCTCGAGCGCGTTGAGCGCTTGACGGCTCACGCCCACGTGCCGCGCGAGCTGATCCTGAGACCAGCCGCTCAGGAGGCGACGTTCACGCAGCGCGCTGGGAGGTCGGGTCGACATCGCGCCCAGCCTTGGAGGGCGGGAACGCCCATGTCAAGTGGACATGACTAGAGAGGTGCCAAACACCTCGTTACAGCCAAACGGCTCGGGAAACGGGGCCCTCCCGTCCGGGGGACTCCCCCCCTGGGCCCGGAGGCAGCATCCTTCCGGGCCGATGCTCACCGAACGTGACGTCATCATGCGCCTCGTGCGGCAGCTCGCGGAGCTGCTGGCGGCGGTGATGCGTCTGCGGCGTGAGAAGAAGCGCGACGAGGCGTTCAAGCAGATCGACGCGATCACCGGTCGGCTGACCGGCATGGATGCCGGGGCTCTGTGCATGTTCGGCGAGGCGCCGCTCGCCGGGCTTCCGCGCGAGCTCAAGGTGCCTCTCGCCTGCGTGCTCCGCTCTCGCGCTCGACTGCTGCGCGACGTTCATCGCGACGCCGAGGCGCACCAGGCCTTCCGGGCGGCCCGGCTGCTGGTCCGGAACGCACGCCTCCCCCGCTGAGGGGCCCTCCCTGGCATCCGCGGCAGGGTCGAATCGGTCGCAAACCCGCGGTCGAGCAGCGCGGCGTTTGACGCCCCCGGCAGCCGCCTTGCAATGTGCCTGGCACGATGACCGAACCTCTGGCGGCGGTGGTGCTGTGCGCGGGGAAGGGGACCCGCATGAAGTCGGAGAAGGCGAAGGTGCTGCATCCCGTGCTCGGCCAGCCGCTGGCCGCGTGGCCGGTGGGCCGCGCCCTGGCGCTGGGCTGCAATCCCGTGGTGGCGGTGGTCGGATATCAAGGGGACCAGGTGCGCGCGGCGCTCGAGGCTCGCTTTCCGGCCCAGCCGCTCCGCTTCGCGACCCAGGTGGAGCAGCGAGGCACGGCCGACGCGGTCCGGGCCGCGCTCGGCGCGCTCGACGGAGTCACCGGTCCGGTGCTGGTGCTCTACGGCGACACCCCTCTTCTCCGGGAGTCCACCCTCCGCGCACTGGTCGAGACCTACCGGCGCGGAAGCGCCCCGTTGGCCCTGGTGAGCACGATCGCGCCGGATCCCGTCGGCTATGGCCGGGTGCTCCGGGTGTCCGAACGCATCACCGGCATCGTCGAGGAGAAGGACTGCACGGCGGACCAGCGTTCCATCCGGGAGGTCAACGCCGGGGTGTACGCCATCGACGCGGCGTTCCTCCGCGAGGGCCTGGCGCAGCTCCGGCCGGCCAACGCCCAAGGCGAGTACTACCTCACCGACCTGGTGGCGATGGCAGCGCAGCGAGGAGAGGTGGGCTCGGTCACCGCGGAGTTCGAGGACACCGCCGGGGTGAATGACCGCGCCGAGCTGGCCGAATGCGCCCGCGTGCTCCGGACCCGCATCAACCTGGATCACATGCGCGCCGGAGTGACGATGGACGATCCGGCGTCCGTGACCATCGAGCCGAACGTCACCATCGGCCCGGACACGGTGATCGAGCCGAACGTGTCGCTGCGGGGGAAGACCCGCATCGGCAGCGGGGTCACCCTCGGCCAGGGAAGCGTCTTCACCTCCACCGAGGTGGGCGACGGCACCACCGTGCTCCCGTACTCGGTGGCCACCGACTCCCGGATTGGCCCCCGGTGCCTCATCGGTCCGTTCGCCCGGATGCGGCCCGGCAGCGACCTGGCCGAGGCCGTCGAGCTGGGCAACTTCGCCGAGACCAAGAAGGCCCGGCTCGGACCGGGGACCAAGGCCCACCACCACTGCTACCTCGGCGACAGCGTGATCGGCGCGAAGGTGAACGTCGGTGCCGGCACCATCACCTGCAACTACGACGGGTTCGCCAAGCACGTGACCGAGATCGCCGACGGCGCCTTCATCGGCTCCGACAGCCAGCTGGTGGCCCCGGTGAAGGTCGGCGAGGGGGCCTACGTGGGCGCGGGCACCACCGTGGCCGAGGATGTCCCTCCTGACACCCTGGTCTTCTCCCGTGCTCCTCGAATCGTGAAGAAAGGCTGGCCTAGCCGCCGCCGCGCGAAGGCGTCGGGACGGAGATAGTGTTCAGGTCTCGCCCGGGGAGCTTGTCGGCGGTTCCACCCGGGCCCAGCTTCCCCTGTCCAGGGGAGCCCGGGAACCGTTGCTTCCGGGCCGGAGGAACGAACGAATCATGTGCGGCATCGTCGGCTACGTCGGGGAGCAGCAGTCGGCGCCCATCCTGGTCTCGGGCCTGAAGAAGCTGGAGTACCGGGGCTACGACTCGGCAGGGCTGGCGGTGGTGAACGGCGGCACGCTGAACGTCGTGCGCGCCACCGGGAAGCTGAAGAACCTGGAGGCGCGCGTCGGTTCCGAGCCTCCCGCCGGTACGCTCGGGATCGGCCACACCCGCTGGGCCACGCACGGCCGGCCCACGGACGAGAACGCGCACCCTCACACCTATGACGGCGTGGCGGTGGTGCACAACGGCATCATCGAGAACCACCTCGAGCTGAAGGCGATGCTCAAGGCCCGGGGTCACCTCTTCGCCAGCGAGACCGACACCGAGGTGTTCGCTCACCTCATCGCCGCCGAGCTCCGGAACGGCAACGATCTCCCCGAGGCGGTCCGTGCCGCCATCGCCCAGGTCAAGGGAACGTACGGGCTGGCAGTGGTCTGGGCGAAGGACCCCGACCGCATCGTGGCCACCAAGGACAGCTCGCCGATGGTCGTCGGCCTGTCGGAGGGGCAGAACTTCGTCGCCAGCGACGTCCCGGCGCTGCTCGAGCACACCCGGGACATGGTGTTCCTCGAGGAGGGCGATCTGGCGGTGCTGAGCCGCGCCCGGGTGGACCTCTTCGACCGCGCGGGGCACGCCGTGAACCGCCCCACCCGCCGCATCGACTGGACTCCGATGATGGCGGAGAAGGGCGGCCACAAGCACTTCATGCACAAGGAGATCTGGGAGCAGCCCCGGGCGCTCGCGGACACGCTCCGCGGCCGGGTGCTCCTCTCCGAGGGCGACGTCTTCTTCGAGGGCTGGACCCTCGGGCCCGAGGAGGTGCGCCAGCTGTCACGCATCACCTTGCTGGCCTGCGGAACCTCCTGGCACGCCGGGCTGGCCGGCCGGGCGATGATCGAGGCGCTGGCCCGCATCCCGGTGGACGTGGAGCTGGCCTCGGAGTTCCGCTACCGCGACCCGCTCATCGAGCCCGGGCAGCTGGCGGTGGCGATCAGCCAGTCGGGCGAGACGCTGGACACCCTGTGCGCGCTCCGCGAGGCGAAGGCGCGCGGCGCCCGCACCATGGCGCTGTGCAACGTGGTGGGCAGCGCGATGACCCGCGAGGCGGACCTGACGGTGCTCACCAACGCCGGTCCGGAGATCGGGGTCGCGTCGACCAAGGCGTTCACCACCCAGCTCGCGGCGCTCTACCTCCTGGCGGTGAAGCTCGGGCGGCTGCGCGGGACGCTCGACGTGGGCCGGGCGCAGGAGTTGCTCACCCACGTCACCGAGATCCCCAAGCGGGTGGAGGAGGCGCTCCACTGCGAGGGCACGGTGAAGCGGATCGCCCGCGACTACCACACCGCGCAGGACTTCCTCTTCCTCGGGCGCGGACCGATGTTCCCCGTGGCGCTGGAAGGCGCGCTGAAGCTGAAGGAGATCTCGTACATTCACGCCGAGGGCTATGCCGGTGGCGAGATGAAGCACGGCCCGATCGCCCTCATCGACGAGAAGCTGCCGGTGGTGGTGCTCGCGCCGCGCGAGCCGAAGGTGCCCTACGAGAAGATCGTCGGGAACGTGGAGGAGGTCCGGGCCCGCGGCGGCAAGGTCATCGCGGTGGTGGACGAGGAGGACACCCAGGTCTCCTCGCTGGCGGACGACGTCATCCGGCTTCCGGCGAGCTCGGCGTTGCTCGGCACCATCGTGACCGCGGTGCCGCTGCAGCTCCTCGCCTACCACGTCGCCGACCTGCGCGGGACCGACGTGGATCAGCCGAGGAACCTCGCGAAGAGCGTCACCGTGGAGTGACCGGGGCGCTCCGGGTCATCCTCTGGAGATCGACTTCCAGCGCTTGAGCCGGTCGGCGAGCAGCCTCGCCCGCTTCCCGTCGTCGCGTCCGTCCAGAATGCTCAGGTCGGCCGGGTCCGCCCGCAGGTAGACACCGGCGGTCCGGCACTGCGGTTCGGTGTCCGAGCGAGTGATCCAGTACCCCGATGCGCGATCGGCGGACTCCAGACGGACCTCGCCGATCCCCTCGATCTGCGGTGCGGTGGGGTCCCGTGGCCGTTCCCCCCTCCAGAAGTAGAAGATCCCCGAGGGCCCTCTCTTCTCCTTTGCCGCCTCGCTCCAGTACCTCGCCGACAGAGTGCCGTCCTTCCGCCAGGAGCGCCCGTTCATCTCCAGCGCGCCGGCGCGGTCTCGCGAGATCCGGAGCAGGCTCAGGACGGAGGGTTCTCTGGCACCGTGCTCCGTCAACGAGTACTGCCACCACAGACCGTCGATGTGCGCGACGGGGCCCTGGTCCTCGATGGCCTTCCGCAGCTTGTCGTTGATGACCCTGGTCTGGGCAGGGGTCGTCGTCTCGCCGTATCGGATGCAGGTGAGACCCAGAAGATCGGTTGGAAGCTTCGCGCCGTTGGCGTGGAGGATGAAGGTGCGGCGCATTCCGAGGGTCCCGCCGAACAGGCCGGCTTCGAAGACGACGTTGTCTCGCGGAGAGGCCTGACCTGCTCCGGTGGAGGTCGATGTCTGCGTGTTCGTGTTCGCGTTCGTCCAGTCGTCCCGCGCGAACACGAAGGCGGCGAAGTCGACCTCATGCGCGAGCTCGAGAAGGCGCTCGAGCGTGGTGGTCCCCGGGTTGAAGGAAGTCATCCAGGGCTCCACCCGCGCGACGTCCTCGAGCCCGCGGGTGATGGCGTCCAGCAGCTTCGCCTGCTGTCCTGAAGAGCCGAGAAAGATGCGTGGCTTGTCCACGGGTCTGGCGTTGGACCACACGTTGGCAGCCTCATCAAGGGACGGCAGAACCATGTCAAGACTCGGTCGGGCGCGTGGATCTGTGATGGGAGGACGACCGTGACCGAGCGAGATCTGGAAGGACTGACCGGGCGCTTCCTGGAGGCC
>Ga0070664_100000189_pt1 | contig 43405 bp, 31 predicted proteins | sample KBSC73metaG_FD_65863 | JGI IMG/M metagenome (GOLD analysis project Ga0070664, IMG submission 65863) | Corn rhizosphere microbial communities from Kellogg Biological Station, Michigan, USA - KBS C7-3 metaG | ecosystem: Host-associated > Plants > Roots > Rhizosphere > Soil ... | reverse complement strand
TGGAAGCCGACGCCTATTGCGTGCACGACCTGGTGATGAGCGGGCTGCTCAACCTGCTCGTGTCGGTGCTGACGCTGACGGCGATGTTCCTGATCCTGCTTCGGCTGGATGCGTCGCTGGCGCTCCTGTCGCTCGCGGTCGTTCCGTTGCTCTATGCGTGTCTTCGCTACTACTCGACCCGGATGGTGAATCGCGCGCAGCAGGTGAAGGAGCTCGAGTCGAGGCTCGTCGATCGGGTGTACGAGATCCTGTCCGGCATCAAGGTGGTCAAGAGCTTCGCCCGCGAGCCGCACGAGCTCGAGCGGTTCGCCGACGTCGGACGGGAGACGATGTCGGCGCGGCTGCGCTATACGTGGCAGGAGTCGCTGTTCACGTGGGTCGTGGGCGCGATCACGTTGAGTGGCACGGCCGTCGTGCTCGCGGTCGGCGGGCTGCACGTCCTTCGGGGCGATCTCACGGTCGGCGGGTTGCTGGTGGTGATTGCCTATCTGGCCTCCGTGTACGGCCCTCTCTCGTCGATTGCGTACACGACGGGAAAGCTGCAGAACGCGGTAGCGAGCTCACGACGCGTGCGGGAAGTGCTGGCCCTCGTCCCCGAGACGCTCGATCGGCCGGACGCGATCGACGCGTCATCGATCGCCGGCGAGATCCGCTTCGAGCATGTGAGCTTTGCCTACGAAGAAGGGCGGCCGGTTCTGCACGATGTCAGCTTCATCGCGCGCCCGGGTGAAATGGTGGCGCTCGTCGGCCTGACCGGCGCCGGGAAGTCCACGCTGGCCAGCCTGGTTCCGCGGTTTTACGAGCCCCAGCAGGGCCGCGTGCTGATCGACGGCATCGACGTGTCGCAGTATCGGCTGCGCGGACTGCGCGAGCGCATCGCGATCGTTCTGCAGGACGCGATGCTGTTCGGCGGCACGGTCGCGGAGAATCTGCGTTACGGCCGGCTGGATGCAACCTTCGACGACGTGCAGAAGGCCGCCAGCGCCGCGCATGCGCATGACTTCATCATGCGCCTCCCGGACGGCTACGACACGCCGCTCGCGCAAGCGGGCGGCAGCCTGTCTGGTGGCGAACGCCAGCGGCTCAGCATCGCGCGTGCGCTGCTCAAGGACGCGCCGATCCTGATCCTCGACGAGCCGACATCGTCACTCGATGCGATTTCAGAGGCGGCCGTCTTCGACGCATTCCGCCGCCTGCGTCAAGGTCGCACCACGCTCGTCATCGCCCACCGCCTATCCACCGTGCAAGACGCCGATCGCATTCTCGTCCTTCACGAGGGCCGCATCGCTGCGCAGGGGACACACACCGAGCTGTTGTCCTCGAATCAGCTGTATCGCCGGATGTGCGCGCGTCTCAGCATCGGCAAGCCGCTGGACGATCGCGACGACGACGCCGACGTCCTGGAGCCGGCGATCTAATAAATAGAGCCGACATATGAAGATCCTGGTGGCCGGCATCATCGCCCGCTATCCTTTCGGCGGCGTGACCTGGTGCTCGCTGATGTACCTGCTGGGATTGCGCGCCCTCGGTCACGAGGTGCTGTACATTGAGGATACCGGGGAGTGCATTTACGATCCCGAGCAGAACACCCGGAGTGAGGATCCATCCTACGGCACTCGCTACATCAACGATGCGCTCGCGCCGTTCGGACTCGGCCATCGCTGGTCTTTCGTCAATTTCAACGGCGAATATCATGGTGTCTCGCGCGAAGATGTCCGCGCCTTCTGCGGCGACGCCGACCTGTTCGTGAACCTGTCCGGCGGCTCGTGGTTCTGGCGTGACGAGTACGTGAAGATCCCGCGTCGCGTCTTCATCGATTCCGATCCGGTGTTTACGCAGCTGGCGATCGCCAAAGCCGAAGGCTGGTACGTCGACTTCTTCAACACCTTCGATCATCTCTTCACTTTCGGCGCCAATATCGGGACGCCGGCGAGTGCCACGCCCACGGGCGGATTCACGTGGCACAAGACCTGGCAGCCCGTGGTCACCGAGCTGTGGCACAGCGATGCGCCGCCCGTCCGCGATCGTTTCACGACGGTGATGACGTGGAAGATCGAAAGCTTCACCGATGTCGATGGCAACAAGGACAAAGAGTTCATCAAGTTCATCGACCTGCCGCGGCGGACGCCGCACCGCTTCGAGCTGGCGGTCAATGGTCCCCAGGGCCTGCTGCGCGAGCACGGCTGGGACACGGTGAACGCAATGAGCGTGTCGAGATCGCTCTGGGATTACCGCACCTTCATCCAGGGCTCGCGCGCCGAGTTCGGGGTGGCCAAGCACGCCTACGTGGACAGCTGGTCGGGCTGGTTCAGCGACCGGACCGAGTGCTACCTCGCCGCTGGCCGTCCGGCACTCGTGCAGGATACGGGCTGGAGCGCCCATCTCCCGACGGGCGCCGGCCTGCTGCGGTTCTCGAACTGCGAGGAGGCGCTCGACGGGCTCGATCGGATCGCCGGCGATTGGAAGATGCATTCGAAGCGAGCCGCCGAGATCGCTCGTGAGTACTTTGACGCGGGCGCGGTGCTGCCGCGATTCCTCGAGGTCGCATGCTCATGACCCGCCCGCTGCGAATCGCGCAGGTTGGTCCAGTAAAGACGTCGATCCCGCCGTTCGGGTCGAGCTCCGTCGAGTTGTTCACGTCGCTGTTAACGGAGGGGCTAGTTGCGCGAGGACACCGCGTGACGCTGTTCGCCACGGGCACGTCGCGCACCTCGGCAGAACTGCACGCGACTTTTGCCAGGGGGTACCACGAGGGCCTCGAAGCATGGCCGTGGGAACTCTGTGAGTTGCTCAACCTGGCCGCCGCGCTCGAACGGGCGTCGGAATTCGATGTCATTCACTACCAGGCGATGTCGTGGCCCGTGTCGCTGCCACTGACGCGCCTCGTGTCGGTGCCGCTCGTGCAGACCGTGCATCACGCCCCGGGCCCTCTGGAACTCTCACTCTGGACGCGCTATCCGGAAGCACTGTTCGTGGCGATCTCGCACGCGCAGGCGTCGCTGTTCGACGGGCTCAATGTGATCGCGACGATCCACCACGGTGTGGACACGGATGCGTTCGCGTTCTCAGGCACGCCGCGCGACTACCTCCTGTACCTCGGCCGCTTCACTGAGGGCAAAGGCGTCCTGCAAGCGATCGAGGTCGCGCGCAGGACTTCCCGGCGGCTGATCCTCGCCGCGCCCGAGAACGACTACTACCAGACAACCGTGGCGCCGCACGTGGACGGGACTCACATTATCTGGGCTGGCGAGGTCGGGCATGCCGAGAAGGTCGCCCTGCTCGGCGGCGCGCAGGCCTTGCTGTATCCCGTACAGCGGGGCGAGCCGTTCGGGCTCGTCCTCGCCGAGGCCATGGCCTGCGGAACGCCAGTGGCGGCGCTCGATCGCGGCGCCGTGCGCGAGATCGTCGAGCACGGGATCACCGGCGGCATCTTCTCCTCACTCGATGAGTTGGTTGCCGGCCTTCCGGCGGTCATTGCCTACGACCGCGCGGCGGTCCGTGCCCGCGCCGTCGAGCGCTTCGGTCTGGCGAGGATGATCGACGCCTACGAAGAGCTGTACACGCGGCTCGCCGCCGGCGAACGTGGACCGGGTGCCCGCCCGCATGATCTTCAGGATGGCGCGCTCGCATCGCGCACCGGATTGTAGGGGAGCTCCGTCGAGCGCGTGCGCCCGGCCAGCTCCTGGAACGGCCCTCCTACAGACGACCCGAGGATCCGTGAGGCAGCCTCGCCGTTTGTTTCTCAGCTTGAACTATGTGCGATTCAGAGGCACTCTGCGCAAGGCAACGTCACAATACATGTGCGGCGGCAAGGCGAGGTAAACGATTTCCCATCCATCGTCGATGCACAATTCATTGACGGCGGCCATGACGCCATACGGCTGCATTTCCACGTACGACCAAGGAATATAGTCGTTGAACAACATCAAGCCGGTCTTCTTGACCTTCCGCCGGCCTACCGCTATGTCGCGCCGCACACCCTCGTAAGAATGCTGGGCATCGATGTAGATCCAATCAAAATACTCATCCGGGAAGGCCTCCAGCATGTCAGCCGAATCGCCTTCGTGCAGGCGAATGTACCCACCGGGATCTGAAGCAAGGGCGCGTGCACGAGGCTCGAGATATTGATCGATCAGATGCAACTCGGTTGGCGACACGATCTCCACGATCTCTCGGGAGAACTCACCGTGCAAGACTCCGACCTCGGCGACGATGCCCCCCTTGGGGAATCGTCTCAAGATGTGTGTCCGGGTGGGTAGCACCATGCAATTCCGCAGGTGCTCTTCTCCGAGCTGTGGAGCTTCTTTGACGATCCCCTCGCCCCAAAAGGGTGCCCCGCCCGGCTCGGCGGACTGTTCGACCAGTTCTCGCAATTCCCAGGGTACCCACCCACCCAGAGGGCGCAACACACGAAACCATTCCGCCCTCATTTTGAGCAACCACGTTTGCCGTTCGCTCTGCCGGTCGGTCATTGCATTCGCTCGCGATGGCCATGAACTGCTGTGCTGAAGATCCACAGATGTGCTCCGAACAACCGAACGCTGACGACGAACTGCTTGTTCTTCGCCGGGCAAGAGTCGCACCGCGGCTTAGGATCCATTCTGCTCGACGTGACGAGGATCCACCAGGGTCGTGAGAGTACGTCGGGACCGCGGCGAGAACTCGTGCGGGCTGCGCGCTTCGAAATGGAATGCCCTTCGGCCTGACCGATTACGGTCTTGCCTCCACTCGCTCGTACTGGCGGCGGTTTGCTTCGGTCCAGGCTGCGAGACGCTGCCGCAGGCGATCGCAGCGCTCAGGATGCTGCGCGGCGACATTGCGCTGCTCCAGCGGATCGGCCTGCAGATCGTAGAGCTCTTCGCGCCCATCGTGGACGCTGTAGATGTACTTCCAGTTCGCCTCGCGAACCGCAAGCCGGAAATGATCTTGAGCGACGTAGAAGTACGCACGAGCCGGATGACTCTCGTCGAAAAGGCTGCGTCCCTGCCACTCCAGTGCCGCAGGCAGGCCGACTAGATCGGCGATCGTCGGAGCCAGATCCACATGGCTCCCGACCACGGGCACGCGAGCGGCCGCCTTGTACCTGCGCGGGTACCACACCAAGAGCGGCACGTGCACGTCCTCTTCGTACACCGTTTGACCCTGACCGTACCCCTCGTGTGGATATCCAAACGCCTGGCCGTGATCGCCCGTGACGACGATCAGCGTGTCCTGCTCGAGACCGGCACGACGTACCGCCTCGAAGACGCGTGCGAGCTGACGATCGGTTTCGTGCACCACATTCAGGTACCGACCCAGATCCCACTCGTCCGGGGTTGGCTCCCGCAGCAGATTGAGCGGGAGCACTCCGGGACTGGGCTCGTACGGATGGTGCGTTTGCGTCGTCCACGCGGTCACGAAAAAGGGCTGCGTGCCAGCACCGGCAATCAGGTCCACGATCTTGTCGACCATGCAGCGATCCTCGACGCCCCACGACGAGAGCATCTCCGGACAGGCAAGGTCGCGGTAATCCAGGACGTCCTCGAAGCCATGGCCCTCGAGGAACCCGCGCCACCCGGCCCATGCCATGTCGCTCGGCGTGACGAAGGTCGTCCGATACCCCCGGCTTCGAAACATGGTCGCCAGCGACGTGCCCGGCAAGTCCGGATACTGCACGGTCAGCTCTCGGAAATCGAGCTTCGGATACACCGATAACAGCATCGCGACCATCGAATTGGAGCTTCGACCGATATGCGCGTAGAAATTATCCGCGACCGCGCCGTGCGCCGATTCCGTCTCCAGCGTTGGTGTCGTGGCATACAGCGGGTTGTGCAGACTGGTCCAGCGAGCCGCAACCGACTCCAGGACGATGAACACGACATTTGGCGGCAGGCGCCCGGGGATGGCACGCACGTCGAGCGTGGCGGTGGCGCGACGAATCTCCCTCGACGGCAAGGAGACCGTCTGCGCCCGCGGCACGCTCGGCGGACTGAAGTCCGCCAGGTCGTCGGGCATGAACGTCCCGGCCATCCGGACGAAGCCACCGTCCGCGAACGCCTGCCATGTCGACGCGGCGATCGTCCAATACGGGCTTTCGGCAACGCGGCGATCAGGGCGCTCCTTGAACTGCTTCACGTACGAGTAATGGCCCGCCGCAACCCATGCGGCCGCGAGGATCGCCGGAGTCGCACTGACCCATCTCGGCGACGACGCCGCTCGCGTGGCGCGAGCCAAGGCGGCCACCGAAGCGAGATACACACATGGAATTCCGATCAGGCCGGCGATCGCCGGGAGCGTCAGGTAGGCGCCGACCGAGGAACGCACCATGCGCACGTCGCCGATGAGCGTCATCAGCGGATAGGTCAGGAATCCGCCAACGATGCCGTACAGGATGACGTTGACGACCGCGTAGACGCAGCAGAATGCCGCGAAGACCATGAATGCACGCGAGACCGCCCGCGCCGCACGCGGTCGCCGGCCGACGATGACCAACACCAGGCGGGCCACCGCCCAGCACGTTGTGGCAAAGAGCGCGTCGGCGTACGAGATCGCGGAGAGCGAGCGCACGTAGTCCGACAGCCCGTCACGCGGCGGGACGCCGAGGTGGTACGTCTTGATGGCGATGAGCGCGACCCCCAGCATCAGCGCAGCGCAGAGCAGTAGTGCGGCGTCGGTGACGCGCAGATCGCGGCTGGAGGTTCGTTCGAGTGCCACAGTCGACAGTTTCTATTATTGGATACCGGATACGGGCCGCGCACTGGCAAAATCGCGCGCGAAGTGGGAGCCTGTCAGCCCAACCATTGTGCATCCCGAGAAGGTCGCGCTGCTCCGCGCGGCTCGTGGCCGGAGGCGCGGACCCGACGCCCGCAGCCGCGACGCTCAGCGGGTCGATGCGGCGCTCGCGCCGGGCACCGGGTTGTAGGGGACGAGCTTCGAGAGCGCGCGGCCGACCAATTCCTGGATGACGACCTGCGGGCGCTCCTGCTGAACCACCTGCGGATCCATGTTGTCTTGCCACAGATAAACGACGCGGCTGAAATCCTCGGACAGGAACGGCACGAGCCCCGGGCCGAACGAATCCATGAAGACAACGGCACGCGGTCCGCGGTTCGGCGCCTCGGTGACGATGCGCGCGTGGGTCAGGCGGCGGTTGGGATACTGCGGCTCGAGGATGCGGGCTGCAGCAGGGCGCCTGGGGACCAGCACGAGATCGTCCTCGCTGAGTACCTCGGTGAGACCCAGCATCCCAGCCAGATCGAGACCTGCCGATCGCACGACGCGCGGTTCGAACGCGCTGTGTGAAGCCGAGTGCAACGTGGAGATCTCCTCCGACAAAGCATCGACGATGCTCTGGTAGCCGACGAAGGCCCCGCGGTCGTTCCAGTGAGTGTCGGTGCGATGGTAGAGGCGTTCGCGAGACTTGGAGGCGAGGAGCGACGGCCGAAGATCGAGCACGCGGACGGTGGAGTGCTGGCGCAGGTCAGAGACCAATTGGTCGATTCGTGAAACAGCTGCGCGCCGGATTGTATGCGGCATGTACTCCGGGTAGATGACGTGCTTATCGGGCGCGATGACGAATAGATACGCTATTCCCTGGCCACGCAGCCAGTCGCTGATGTCCTGCAGCGTGTGCCGCCAGACTTCGAGCTCGACGACGGTGAACGGCGGCGCCTCCGCGTAATCCTGCATCGCGCCGTCGTCGGCATAGAACAGCCAACCGTCGCGTCCTTTGATGACCGACGCCGACGGTGAGACGCCCAGCACATCCAATCGTACGATCGCCTGCCAGCGCACCAGGCGCGCACGGAACGCAAAGTGGTCCTCGAAGTAGCGGGTCAGCTGCTCCGGCAATGCGCGTAGTGATGCAGCATCCCACCGGAGCTGCGGCCATGGCGCGAGCGTCCGGTTCTCGCCCGACGGGGCATCGCGATCGAGATTCAGCACCATCCCCATCAGTGGCAGAGACAGCACCGCGAGGAAGATCACGACGATGATTCGTTCGACGAGCGCGGGCAAGCGGATCATCGTCAGAACCGAAAATAGATGAACGGGTTGTAGCTGCGCGAGGCTGACAGCATCAGTGAAGCCGCGAGCAGCGCCATGAGTCCCATTACGGCGGCCATCGAGGCCTGCCAGCGCAGCACGCGTACGCCTGCGCTCTCTGCGGGAACGGCCAGGCGATCTCCAAGGGTCGTCAGTACCGGAGTCGATCCCACGATGCCAGCGCCGACCGCGAGCAGCACCTCTGTATTCCAGAACCACGCCGGCGCGAAAACGGGGGCGCTGGTCGCGCCGGCACCAGCCATGGCCGCGAGCATCGCCACCACGCCCCCGAGCGTCTCTGCCCGGAAGATGACCCAGCCCACCATCACCACCAGCAGGGCATACGCGTGACGCAGCGGTTTCGGCAACGCGCCGATGAGAGCGGCGAGTCCAACGCGTTCGAGCACGAGGAAGACTCCGTGGTACAGCCCCCAGACTACGAACGTCCAGCGGGCACCGTGCCAGAGACCGCAGAGGAAAAACACGAGGACCAGATTGAAATACATCCGCCCCGTGGACGTGCGGTTGCCACCGAGCGGGATGTACACGTAGTCGCGGAACCAGGCGGACAACGACATGTGCCACCGGCGCCAGAAGTCCTGGATCGAGGCGGCGATGTACGGGTAGTTGAAGTTCTCGGGGAAGCGGAACCCGAACATGCGGCCGAGGCCGATGGCCATGTCAGAATAGCCTGAGAAGTCGAAATAGATCTGCAGCGTGTAGCACACGACGCCGGTCCATGCGTATACCGCGCTCATCTCCGCGGCGGGCATGGCAAAGATCTGATCCGCGGGCGCCGCCAGCGTGTTGGCGATCAGCATCTTCTTCGACAAGCCGATGACGAATCGGCGGATGCCGTACGCGAAGTCGCCCATCGAGGTGACCCGTACGGACAACTGCTCCGCGATCTGCCGATAGCGGACGATCGGACCTGCGACCAGTTGCGGAAACACGAGCAGGTAGAGCGCCGCTTCGACCGGCCGCTTCTGCGCAGCCGCGTCGCGCCGGTAGACGTCCACGACGTACGAGATCGCATGAAAGGTGAAGAACGAGATCCCGATGGGAAGCAGAATGCCGGGCAGCGCGAACGGCTGAGCGCCAGCGAGTGTCAGCGCCACATTGAGATTGCCCACCGCGAAATCCGCGTACTTGAACACCGCCAGCACCAGCAGATCGATCGCGATGGCACTCGCCAGCAGCCTTCGGCCGAGCACAGTGGCACGGTGACGGTCGATCAGACGAGCGGCAGCGTAGTTGAAGGCGATCAGCGCGAGGACGAGCCAGGTGAAGCTTCCGGCACCGCGCGTGTAGAAAATGACGCTCGCCGCCAGCAGCAGCCAGTTGCGGTAGCGCGCCCCCGGCAGTTGGTACAGCGCCAGAAGTATTGGCAGGAACACGAACAGGAACGTGGGCTCGGTGAATAACATCCGGTCAGTCCTGCCCGGCGCGACGTTCAACGTCGAGCTTCATGCTATTCATGATGCACGCGCAGTGCCGAAGACCAGGGGTGATTTTCTTGGTAGCGTGTCGAAAAATCAGCCCCGGGGTCTTTTCAGTGCGGTGCTGCCTGTCGCTTGAGAATGAGAAACCGGTCCGGTCCGGGCCATGGCGAGTCGTCGGTCCAGGCCACCTCGCGGACGACATCGTAGCCGGTGAGTACCGACGTGGACAGAATGTACGTGGATCGCCGCCCCGTCGTGATCCATGGCACGTCCTGGACGGTCTGTCCCTTGGCCAGATTCTCGGGGTGAGCGTAGAGCCACCATCCATTCCACACGTACCCGGCATCGATGTCCGACGAAGGAACGCCACTGTCAACGAGCGACTGCCAGCTGTCGTGCAGGCTTTGGTTGAAACGCAGAGCGTCCCGAGTTCCCACAACAGCCACCGCGGCGAAGATGGCCAAGGGAATCCACGCCACGCGTGGGACCTCGGCGCCTTGCTGGCGCCCGCCGAGGGCCAGGGCGACGACAACTGGAAGTAACACGATCAGGTATCGATCGTTGTAGAACCACAGCATGTTGGCGAGAACAAGGTAGGCGATCAGGTAGATGACGAGCGGCATGCGCGGTGACATCGAGAGCGTCGTCGCGGCATCCGGCAGTTGACGAAACACCGGCGGCCACGCGGAGGCCGTCCGCGCACGCGCCGAGTCTGGCCAGGCCAGCGACATCAGCGCCAGTCCGAACGCGAGCAGACCCGCACCGCGCAACATAATCTCGATCGTCATCTCGTCCAATGGAGGCAGAACCCCATTGATCAGCCCACGACTGCCACCGACTTCGACGAGCGACCACGTGTTTCCAGGCCGGAGCGGAATCGGGATCTCCCCGGCAAGTCCCAACATGATCGCCGCAAGGGAAAGCGTCACGACGAACAGCATTGGCTTGCGCCACAAGCGGCGGACAGTGGCCATCGCGAGCAATGCCGGCAGCGCGTAAAACGCGACGGTGCACAGGATGTAGAGATTGATGCGCAGATAGCTGGTCACCGGAAGCGCGAGCAACTCCTGCAGACGATCGACCAACTTCAGCATCTCCCCCGTGGGTTTCACGAGCGACATCATGACCAGCGAGCAAACGAGCATCGCGCCCCATGTCGCTCCGAGCGCCACTATCACGGCCGATCGTTTCGGCTCGCTGCCGGGACGCGGCATGAGCAGCGGCAGCACTGCAAGCGGCGTCAGAAAAGCGATCTGTCGATCGAGAAACGCCATGCACGCCCAGGCTCCTCCCCACCAGAGCAGATGAATCTGGCCCCGGCGAATGGCCCGTATGTAACAGAGCAAGGCCAGCAGCGTCCACGCGACAAAGGGCACGTCGGTCATGAACGAGGACGACAACAAGAGAAAGGCGGGATTCGCCGCGACAGTCATGGCGCCGAGGAGCGCGACGCGCGGGCGCGCGTCGAGTTCACGAAGGATCAGGTAGAGAGCGTAGGTCGCGAGAAGGGACAAGGCCAGCGTGGACAAGCGCAAGGTCACGAATGAGAAGCCGAAGACGAGCGACCAGGCGGCGCCCCACACTGAGTGGCCGAGCGGATAGACGGCGCTCCAATCGAGCACCTCGAACCGGCCTTCGGCGAACAGGCGCTCGACGCTCCATGCATACGTCCAGTCGTCGATGATCGGGATGTTCCTTTGCACCCCAACTACCATCGCCACCGCGACGAACCACAGCGCCAGAACCAGCAGGGCGCGCCACTCGGTGCGAATGGATGGCTCGAATGCGTTGGCGACCGGAGCGGCTGATTCCAGCGACTGGTGAGACATCGGGCTCACGATCATTTTAGAATGCTCTCCTTATGGATTGTTTCCGGATCGGTCGGCTCGAGGTCTCACGTATCGAGGAAAAGGTGCACTACTTCGACGCAGACGAGTTCTACCCGGATATCCGGCGGGAAGTCGTCCAGGAACATTCGTCGTGGCTGGCCCCGTTTTTCGACATCGCCGGACACCGCATGCCGTGCGTGTTCCAGGCGTTCGTGATCCAATACCGCGGCCTCACCATCGTGATCGACACCTGCTTCGGAAACGATAAGGAGCGCCCGGACTTTCTGCTCGGCCATCAGCTGCAGACGCCTTTTCTCGAGCGGTTGCATGCTGCCGGCTGCGATCCTGCGGACGTTGATCTCGTGCTCTGCACCCACATGCACGTCGACCACGTGGGCTGGAACACGCGCCTGGCGAACGGACGCTGGGTCCCGACATTCCCGAATGCGACCTACGTTTTTTCGAAGGAGGAGTACGCGCAGTACCTCCCGGAGAATCTGCGTCCCGAGAGCCCGCCACCCTTCCTGAATGCCTATCAGGACAGCGTCCTGCCCGTCATCGAGTCGGGGCAGGCCTTAATCGTGTCGGGGCAACATGAGGTCAACGAGATCCTGACGGTAGTCCCCAGCCCCGGTCATACCCCTGGTCACGTATCCATCCGGGCGGGCGACGGCAGTGACGCAGGCATCTTCCTCGGCGACGTCATCCACAATCCAGTGCAGATCGCCGATCCAGATTTGAATAGCGCGTACTGCGAGATTCCGCTGCTGGCCAGGCAGAGCCGGCGGCAATTACTCGAAGGCGCTGTGGAATCGAACGCGCTGCTCGTGCCCGGGCACTTCGTGGTTCCACACGTCGGACGCGTCGTGCGCAACGGCTCGAGCTTTCGCTTCGTTCCAGGACTTTGAGCGGTGGACGTCGATCGCCGTAGCCGAGCGGACTGGCAAACACAGGGACGTCAGTTGATAGTCGGTCGCTCCACGCGCTCGATAACCCATACCGTCGCGCTGGATTTTCGCGCGTCGAGCCGAAGACCAAGTTGCTCGCGCAGCGCCGTTACCAGCGGAGGACCGTTCGGATCGACAACGGGGAGCGGAGCTGCATCCAGCGGTCGCAGGTTCACCACGGCATTGTCTGGCGTCCACTCCAGATCGACATCGAAGCGGCCGTCGAGCCCTGTCTGGTCACGAATCTCGCGATGATCCTCGACTGCACCAACGAGGGTTTTCACGAGCATGTCAATCGTGACGGCCCGACCGGTCATCTTTCCCGGAAACGTTCGAAGCTGACAGGGCTGCACAGCGTCATTGCCAGCTTCACGGCGCTGCGCGTCTGTTGCAGCACCGTTTCCGCATTCGATGTCGCTTCGCCGAAGTTGCGGCCCCATCGAACCATCCGTATGCGCCAACGTGAGAACGTAGATCGGTCGTTCCCGGGACTCCTCGTGTATGCGCAAGCGAAATCGATCGGCCAGCAATGCCCGCATCATCACCTGGAATTCGTCCCGTGATAGCTCGCTGTTGGTCGTGGCGATGATGTCGTAATGGTCCGACACAGCCCAATTCGGTGCCCCCTCCAAGGTCCCCATGGGCATGGGTGCTCCGTTGTAGGCGACCGAAATCAGTTGATACAGATTGACGTTGGTCGCCGTCACCCGGCCTGGCGTCGTGGCGAAATTCGATTGACGGCTGCCGGACTTGTTCTCCTTGACCGAGGTCACCTCGAACCGCGGTTGTGCCTTGTCTGTCGGGCTACCAGGCTGTGGCGGTACTGGTGTCTGCTGTGATTCCGTAGGCGGCCGCACTGTTCCGACGCCGAGCGCAATCGGCTGAGCGCAGGTAATCACTCCTAGAACAGACGCGAAGAGACAACGCTGAACCTTCCGCGGCATCTCTAGATTGTCAATAAGAGATCGGGTGGAACGCAAGGGACCAGGAATAGCTCTCGTATAATTCAGCCCGAAATGCCGCTGACGCCGGGCATGCGCCTCGGTTCGTTTGAGATTGCTGCCCTCATCGGCGTTGGCGGCATGGGAGAGGTGTACCGGGCGACGGATACGAACCTGAAGCGCGCGGTTGCCATCAAAGTCCTGCCCCCCTCAGTGTCGGCTGATCCAGCTCGGCTGGCGCGGTTCCAACGTGAAGCCGAATTGCTCGCCGCGTTGAATCACCCAAACGTCGCACAGATCTACGGCCTCGAGAAGTCAGACGGCGCGATCTCGTTGGTTATGGAACTGGTCGACGGCGACACGCTCGCCGAGCGTATCGGACCGGGCGCAATTGCCGTCGAAGAAGCGCTTCGCATCGCGACGCAGATTATCGACGCACTCGAAGCCGCGCATGAACGAGGCATCATCCATCGCGATCTCAAACCGGCCAACATCAAGCTGCGTCCAGACGGCACGGTCAAGGTTCTCGACTTCGGTTTGGCGAAAGCGATGGATCCTGCCGCGGTCAGCACGGTTGGATCGCTCTCGCCCACGATCACCACGCCGGCCGTGACGCGCGCGGGCGTCGTACTCGGCACCGCGGCGTATATGAGTCCGGAGCAGGCGCGCGGCAAGCCGCTCGATCAGCGCGCAGACATCTGGGCCTTTGGATGCGTGCTTTTCGAGATGCTCGCGGGCCGCCGACCCTTCGGCGGAGATGAGGTCGCGGATGTGCTCGCCAACGTGCTGGCGCGCGAACCTGAGTGGCGCGCGCTGCCAGCGGCGACTCCGCCCGCGCTCCGTCGCCTGATCGCCCGCTGCCTGACCAAGGATCCACGAGAACGGTTGCACCACGTCGCTGATGCGCGGCTCGAGTTGCAGGACGCGCGCGTAACGCCGTCCGCCGATGTCGCGGCGGACGCGACTGAGCCGACGCCGAAACCGAGGCCGTTGCTGATGCCAGCGGCCATCGTTGGCGCTGTTGCGTTGGCGGTTGGCCTTGCGGCTGGTGCTCTGATGTGGCGGCACCCGGCCCCTGCCGGCGCAGTGGTCCGGCTGATGCTCGACGCGGCGCCCGCCGACGAGATCACCACCGGCAGCGTCCTCAGCATGCTTCCCGCCGGCGGCCGGCCTGCGTTGGCCTGGTCTCCCGACGGACGGACGCTCGCCTTCATCGGCTCACGTTTGGGCACCCAGCATGTTTTCCTGCGGGACCTCGCCTCAGGTGAGGCGAGGCTCGTCGACGGCACGCAGGGCACCCAGGCGTTTGCTTACTCGCCTGACGGCGCGTGGATCGCGTTCTGGACCGGCAGCGAGTTGCGGAAAATGCGCGTGTCCGGAGGGCCGTCGTCGCGGATCTGTGCCGCTACATTTCTCACAGGGCTGACGTGGGGACCCACGCGCATTGTCTATACGACTCGTTATCAGATCTTCGAAGTCTCTGCTGACGGCGGAATACCTCGCGCCCTGACGGAGGCGGACAAGCGGCGGTCGACGCCATTCCTCATGCCCAACGACGCGGCGCTGCTCTACACCGAATACGGCAAGCCGTTCACCTCTGGCGACGAGCAGGTGATGCTCCGTCGGGCAACCGACGACAAGCCGCAACTCCTGCTACAGGAGGCCGCCGACGCGCGCTACCTGTCTACCGGCCACCTCGTATTCATGCGTCAAGGCACGTTGTTCGTCGTGCAGTTCGACGCGCAGACGCTCGAGTTGCGCGGCAGCCCCGTCGCTGTGCTGAACAACGTGGCCCAATCGGCGGCCGCGTGGTTCATCGACGATCTGACGCTGTCGGGGCAGTTCGCGATCTCGCCACAGGGAACGCTCGCCTATGTCCCGAGTCCATCGGTATCACTTCCCACCTCGGACCTGGTCCGCGTGAATCGAAAGGGCGAGGTCACTACCATTGGCGCGCCCCCGAACACCTATCGCGAGCGCGTTGCGGTCTCGCCTGATGGGACGATGCTGGCTGTGACGGTGCAATCAACGACTGATGTCCGCTTGTTTCTCTACGACATGGGTCGCGGTACGCTCGCGTCGGCATTTCCTCAGCAAGCGTTGCGCGACACGATACGGCCCGTCTGGTCCGCGGATGGTCCGATTGCGATGCAGGTCTATCGTGCGGGCGGAAGTCACCCGGCTCTTCTGAGCGCCGATCGAACCAGCGTGGTCGAGGAGCCGCTCTTAATGCAGAACGGATTCGCCCCGAGTTCGTGGTTGCGCAGCGGTGAGGCGCTCATCGGTCACCGCGACGGCGATCTCTGGATCTACAAGCCCTCTGACGGCAGTAACAAGTGGGAACGGCTGACCGACAACCCAGCGCAAGAGCGATACCCGGCCTGGTCTCCCGACGGGACGTGGCTCGCCTATGTGTCCGACGTGTCCGGGAGCGATGAGGTCTACGTACAGCGATACCCGAAGTCGGACTCGCCGATACTGGTGTCAACCGCCGGTGGCCGCGCGCCCGTGTGGAATGCTCACGGGCGCGAGTTGATCTACGTGGAGACAATCGCGTTCGATCAAACGAAGAATCCAGGGCGGCAAGGATTCCGCGTCATGTCGGTGCAGATGGCGGATCCCGCGCGTCCAGGAAGACCGCAACGGCTGTTCGACACCGACCCGGCAGTCCTTCCACTGGGCCAGTGTGCATCCGCACCGTGTTACTCCATCAGTCCCGACGGGCAGTGGTTCTACACGCTGCAGTTCCGCCCTCGCAACATACCCCGTGTCACGGGCGTGCGACTGATCCTCAATTGGTTCGAGGACGTCCGCCGGCTCGCACCTGCGAACTGAACCCCCGCGCGGTCCTTTAGTCCGATCAGACCGGACGTCCCACGGTGGTCACGGCTGCTTCCCGCGCGATGAGCGCTGCCGTCTCGGCCAGCCGTGCTGAGTAACCCATCTCGTTGTCGTACCAGGCGGCGACGGACAACAGCCCGCCCTGTGTCGCGGTCAAGGGCAAGTCGACGATTGACGAATGTAAATCGCCAACGATACGAGATGATGCCCACTCGTCCTCGAGTACCGCCATGACACCTTTGAGAGGCGGAACTGCGGCCGCCTGGCGGAACGCGTCGTTCACCTCTTCCACCGTGACGGGCCGCTCGGTGAGGAGGTTGAGCTCGGCAATGCTCCCGGTGCGTGTGGGCACACGATAGGCTTTGCCCGTGATCTTGAGCCCCTTCCAGATGAACCCGAGCGCACGCGCGGCGCCTGATGACGAGGGGATGATGTTCTCGGTGGCAGCCCATGAGTCGCGACGATCCTTCATCGGCTGGTCGGTCAACGATTGAGTGTTGGTGTAGGCATGAATGGTCGAGAAGAGGCCGTATTTGATGCCAAATTTCTCGATCACCACCTTCACCACCGGAGCCAGCGCGTTAGTGGTGCAGCTGGCCATGCTGACGATCCGGTGTTTCTCGGGATCGAACGTCTCCAGGTTGATGCCCGGCAATAACACCGCATCACAGTCGTCTTGCGTCTTGCTTGGCGCGCTCACGAGCACACGCCGGGCGCCGGCGTCGAGATGGGCCTACGCTCCGGCACGAGTCGTCGCGCGGCCCGTGCAATCGATGACCAGATCCACGCCCAGTGCCTTCCAGTCCGGCAGGGCCTTCATCGAGTTGAAGTAGGGGACTTGTCGACCGCCGATGACAAAGCCATCGTCTTTCGCGGTGACCTCCTCAGACCAGCGGCCGTAATTGGAATCAACCTCGAACAGCGCGGCGAGTGCCTGGACATCCTTGATATCGGAGATCGACACCGGAACGAATAAGCCATCCTTGAGTGCCACCTTCATCAAAGACCGGCCAATGCGACCAAAGCCGTGAATCGCGATCCTCGTCATGATGTCCATCCTGTTGCGGAAATCGGCGGGCGTGGCGGTCCCCGTCGTCCACCATCGATCGCCGGTGTTCGTTACGCGGGAGACTTCTATCGGCGCGAAGAAGCACGCCGCATTCCAAGGTTCAAGCTCGATGTGCGAGGCAATAAATCTTAGAGCGTCTTGACTTCGTTCTCACAGCGGGAGGCAGACCGATGTTCTGGGCCTCCGCGATACCGGAGGGTTACGAAATATTGGAGTCTCCCGGTGGACGGCGCGATCGACGGCTCGAGTCCCCGACCGAGCTCGTCGACGGCGACCACATTCGAGTGCTCGATTGAATTGAAGTTCACCGCGATACGCGGGGCTCGACTCGGACGGAGCCCCGGCGTGACAACTGAGGCCATGGCATCAAGGCGTGGACGTTCAAGGCCCGGCACCGACATCAGACACGCATGGTAATATCGCGGTATTACTGTGCCTACCATCACAGTCAAGCTGGATAAGAAGCGGGCAGATCGCCTGGCGGGGTGGGCGAAACGCAGCAATGTCCCGAAGTCCGACGTGATCCGCGCCCTGATCGACCGCGCGGGGCCCATCGAGTCTGGAGAAGACCTCATCGAATGGGTTGACGCGGCATCCGGTAAAGGCCTGGGCTTGGCACAGAAGGAACGGTGAGCCGGCCGGCGCTGCTCGACAGCTCCTACCTGATCGATCTCGAACGCGAGACGGCCGCCGGAAAGGTTGGACCAGCGCGCAAGTTTCTGTCATCGCTCCGTGGCCGCCCGCTCATCATCTCGATGGTCAGCGTCGAGGAACTCTTGGAGGGCGCCATCGACGAAGCGGCAGCTCTTGCAGCGTTGCAGCGGTTTACCATTCAAGGACTGCACCTCACACAGGCGAGACGGTGCGCTCTGCTCCAGCGTCGCACGTCGCAACGCCTTGGCGAGAACGACGCGTGGCTCGTCGCCACCGCCGAATCACTTGATGCAGACATCGTCGGCGCAGACCGTACAGTGTTCGAGCGCCTAGGCGCGCGCTACTTGCGCTTTCGTTAGCCTGAAACAGCATGGATTGAGGAGCGAGCCATGAACCTGGTCGTGGGTGCTACTGGGCTGCTGGGTGGCTCGATCGTCAACAAACTGATGGCGCGCGGCAAGCCGGTGCGCGCGATGGTTCGACAATCGTCGGTCAGCCTCGGAACGGAAAGCGTTGTCGGCGATCTCAAGGACCCAGAATCGCTCGAGAGGGCCTGTCGCGGCGTCACTACGGTGGTCACCACTGCGAACTCGGCACAACGCGGCGGTGCAGACAACATCATCTCGGTTGACCTGGAAGGCAACCGCGCCTTGATTCGCGCGGCAAGAAACGCCGGAGTCCGTCACTTCGTCTTCGTATCGGCTGCGTTCGTCGACCCGAATTCAGCGAACCCGTTGTTCGCCGCAAAAGCCCGCACCGAGGAATATCTGCGTGCGAGCGACCTGACATGGACCATCATCGCGCCTCACGCCTTCCTCGACGTCTGGTTCACCCTCCTCGTCGGCAGCGCACTGGCTGCAGGCGCTCCTGTGTCGCTCGTAAATGGTGGCCACAAGCGGCATTCGTTGATCGCGGTCGATGATGTAGCGGCGTTCACGGCGGCGGTGGTGGACGCACCAGAGGCCTCTGGCAGACGGTTGCTCCTCGGTGGACCGGAGGCTCTCTCCTTCAGCGATGTCGTGGCGATAGCCGCGCGAATCCTGGGCGCCTCGCTGCCGGTGAAGAACATCGAGCCCGGTCGGCCGATCCCCAACCTGCCACCCCCGCTCGATCAAATCGTCGGTAGCCTGGCTGCGGGCCTCGAGCAACAGGACGTGGTCATCGATGCGACCGAGGTTGCGAACGTTTTCGGCATTGCGTTAACGCCGGCGGAAGCGGTTCTGAGAAAAGCATTAGCGAGCCGTCTTCCCAAGCCTGAAGGCACGCGATGACGCAGATGGCGGCGGTCGCAGCGTCGTCGCCTGCCCGGAAGGACAGGCGCGCCATCGCGCTCGTCGCCGCAGTGGCGCTGCTGCTGCTCATCCACTTCCTTCCCTCGCCGCCGCCGCTGCAGACGGCCGGCGGTCCCGTACCACTGACCGCTACCGGCAAAACCTGTCTCGCCATCATGGCCTTCGCCGTGACCGCATGGGTGTCCGAGGCGCTCCCGTTCGCCGTGACCTCGCTGCTGATCGTGCTCCTTGTACCCGCGTTCGGCATCGCGGATTTTCGCGCCGTGATCCGTGCCGGGTTTGGCGATCCGATCATCGTGTTCTTCATCGGTGTCCTTTTGTTGTCGGCGGCGTTCACGCGCTCCGGCCTCGGGACGCGCCTCGTGTACGAGATCTTGAAGCGTGTCGGAACGCGGACGGACCGCGTGCTCTTGGGCGTGCTGGCCGTGGGTGCGTTCATCTCGTGGTGGATCACCGACATGGCAGTGGCGGCGATGCTGCTACCACTTGGCGTGGGCCTGCTGCGCGATGCGGCGCTGCCGCCCGGGCACAGTAACTTTGGCCGGGCATTGATGATTGCGACGGCGTTTGGTCCGCTTATCGGGGGCATCGCGACGCCGGCAGGAACGGCGGCGAACCTGGTCGCCATCAGCCAGCTGAAACAGCTCGCCAACGTGGACGTGTCGTTCACACGCTGGATGCTCTACGGCGTTCCGGCATCGTTGTTGATGGTGCCGATAGCATGGCGGCTGTTGCTGTGGCTCTTTCCGCCGGAACTTCAACGGCTGCCGTTCTCCACGCGCGACGTCGAACACCGCCTGGCCGCCCTTGGCGGGCTGAAGAGCAACGAGCGGGCCACGCTTCTGATCTTTGTCACGGTGATTGCGCTCTGGCTCGTAACACCGGCGCTCTCGGCATGGACGAATGGACGGGTCGCGCCGCCCGTCGAAGCGGTGGCGCTGGCTGGAGGCCTGAGCCTGTTCTTCCCGGGCATTCGCGTGCTGAATTGGAAGGAAGCCGAGCGCGAGGTCGACTGGGGCGGCGTGATGCTGATCGTTGCGGGGCTGTCGCTCGGGCTCGCGGTCTTCGAGAGCGGCGCCGCGCGCTGGCTCGCGTGGGTTCTCCTCGGCAACATCACGACCATCCCGGTAGTGGCGCAGGCGTTCGTGATTGTGCTGGCGGTGGCGGCACTGCACCTGCTGTTCTCCAGCAACACGGTCACGGCCAGCATCATCGTGCCGATCCTCGTGGCGCTCGCCAACGATCTTCGTCTCGAGCCCTGGACCATTGTCGCACCGGCAGCCTTCACCTCGTCGCTGGCGTTCATTCTCGTCAGCGAGGGACCGACGACGATCATCCCGTATTCCTCTGGTTACTTTTCAATCAAGGATCTGGCGCATGCCGGCATCTACATGACGGTCGCGGCAGCCGGGTGTGTGGCTCTTGCGGTGTTCGTCAACCGTCTTGCCGGCTGGTAGTGGTGTCGAGTCTGCATTCGGTGACGACCGCGGAGGTGCGCGAGGCGCTGATCGAGCGTAGCGAGATCGCGCTGCTCGATGTTCGCGAGGAAGGTCCGTTCGCGGAGGCGCATCCGCTATTCGCGGCGTCGCTTCCCTTGGGACGTCTCGAGCTCGAGATCGGCGATCGCGTGCCGAGGCGCTCGACGCGAGTCGTCGTGTACGACAACGGCGAAGGGCTGAACACAATCGCCGTCGACCGCCTGCGAGCTTTGGGATATTCCGACGTCTCGCTGCTCGCGGGAGGCCTCGACGGATGGCGACGAGCCGGCGGCGAGATCTTCCGCGACGTGAACACGCCGAGCAAGGCATTCGGGGAGCTCGTGGAGGCTCGGCGGCATACGCCGTCACTCGACGCGGCTGAAGTCAAAGCGCTGCTGGATGGCCACGCGGACGTGGTCGTTCTCGACGCCCGCCGGTCCGAGGAATACCGGACGATGAGCATTCCGACCGCATTGAGCGTACCTGGAGGCGAACTCGTGTATCGCGTTCAGGCAGCGGTGCCGTCACCCTCATCGCTCGTCGTGGTGAATTGCGCAGGACGAACGAGGAGCATCATCGGGGCGCAGTCACTGGTGAATGCCGGTATACCGAACCGGGTAGCCGCGCTCAGGAATGGCACCATCGGCTGGACCCTGGCAGGCTTCGCCTTGGACCACGGCCAAACCCGCTCCGCTCCGGCTGTGCCACCTGACATCGCCGACTGCTCACGCGTCGCTGCGCGGCAGGTGGCGGAGCGAGCGGGCGTGAAGCGGGTAGCGTCTCGCGATCTGGCAGCGTGGGCCGACGACGAGGACAGAACGACGTATCGTTTCGACGTGCGTTTACCGGACGAGTACGTCCGCGGTCACCTCCCCGGATTTCGTTCGACGCCAGGCGGGCAGCTCGTGCAGGAGACCGACGTCTTCGCACCGGTCCGTGGCGCGCGAATCGTGCTCTGGGACCCGGAGCAGATCCGCGCCGACATGACTGCGTCGTGGCTTGCGCAGATGGGTTGGGATGTATACGTCCTCGACGATACGTCGCTGAATGAGGCTCGCGAGGTCGGGCCGTGGCGACCGGCGATCCAACCGGTGCCTGACGTGACTGGCGTGGACCCGTCGGAGCTCGAGGCCGCCCGGACACAAGGCGCGGTGCTCGTCGATGTCGCGCCGAGTGTCGACTATGTGCGCGGCCACATTCCGGGTGCATGGCTCGTCTCGCGAACGTCCCGCGATGTCGCCATGACGGCGTTGCCGAGCACCGCGCACTACATTGTTACGTCAGGCGACGGAGTACTGGCATCGTTCTTCGCCCCGGAACTCGCTGCGACAACAGGCGCCAGAGTGTCGGTGCTCACCGGTGGGACGGATGCATGGAGAGCGACCGGTCGTGCGTTCCGATCCGGTGGCGAGCATCTCACGATGCATCCGATCGACGTGTACAAACGACCGTACGAAGGTACGGATATCGACGCGCGGGCGATGCAGGCGTACTTAGATTGGGAGTATGGCCTTGTCGCTCAGCTCGAGCGGGATGGTACTCATGGATTCCATGTCATCTGAGACGCAAGGCAGGTCGGAACGCTCTGTGAAGTCGGCGTTCGACATCGTACCGACCGGCCGCTCGATCGGTGCGGAGATTCGCGGTGCGGATCTGAGGGTGCTCGGACCCGACGAGGTCCATGCCGTGCGCGCCGCGTGGAACGAGCACCAGGTGCTCCTGTTCCGCGGGCAGTCGCTTACCCTCGAAGACCTGCTGGTCTTTAGCCGTCACTTTGGTGACTTGGAGCTCGCACCCATTCAGGAGAACGGACGACGATTCGTCGAGGGCCATCCGGAGATCTATGTCGTGTCAAACGTCGTGGAGAACGGCGTTGCCATCGGCAGCCTTGGCTCTGGCGAGGCGGTGTGGCATTCGGACATGACCTACGTCGACGATCCACCGAACGCCAGCGCGTTGTACGCCGTCGAGGTTCCGCCGACCGGAGGAGACACGAGCTTCTGCTCGATGTACGGAGCGTGGGATCGCCTCTCGCCTGACATGCGCCGACGATTGGAGGATTTACGACTCAAGCATGACGCCACGTACAACAGCGGCGGGTACGTCCGTCAAGGCGTCGTCGAGACGGATGATCCGCGAACGGCACCGGGTGTCTGGCATCCGTTGGTGCGCGTGCACCCGGAGACCGGGCGCTCGGCACTGTTTCTCGGCCGGCGACGCAATGCCTATATCGACGGCTTCACTCCACGTGAGTCGGACGCGTTGCTCGACATGCTCTGGACCGTGGCGACCGACCTGGCTCACGTCTGGCAGCATCGGTGGCGTGAGGGCGATCTGGTGCTCTGGGACAATCGATGCACGATGCATCGCCGGGACAGCTTCGAGGCGTCGTCACGGCGGGTCATGTACCGCACGCAAATCAAAGGTGACGTCGCTCGAACCCGTTGAGGGGCGCGCAGCATGCGGATTCCGCCTATTTTTTCTGTTGCGCCTCCGCTTCGCGGACTCTCTCTGCGAATGACGTTTCGGCGTTCGCAACCATCGCCTTGAACGCCTCGGCGTCCATGCATGTGACGCACAGCGGATTGACGGAGAGCGCGGGGTTCAACGGACGTCCGAGGTTCTGCCGGTGATTGTGAAGGAAGAGATCCGGAGGCTGGAGCGTCTTCATCCTTTGAAGCGTCATCTGCGTATCTTCGATAACCTTGGGGTGCCTGGGATTGCCGATCAGTTGAACCCCCGCGTTAGGAGTCTCACCACCGCTGAATGCGACCGAATAGTTTTTCCCACCTTCTGAGACGGTGGTCATCCACACGGTGGCCCCCTGCGTATGCCCCGGCACCCAAAGGGCGCGCAAGGTCACGCCGCCCAGGGAAACCGCATCCCCGTCCTTGATGACGCGATCGACGTGGACCGCTATCATGCCGCGGAATCCTCCAGCGGAGTTGTCCTGACCTGCTTCAAGCGCCGCGGCATCGCCGCCGAGAGCGATGACCTGCGCGCCGGTCAACTTTTTCATCGCCGCGTGTCCCTGGACGTGATCAAAATGCGCATGGCTGGATATGATCATTTTGATGTCCTTGACGTCGAACCCAAGCTTCTTGACGTTCGACACGATGACGTCGTGCATCTCGCTGGTGCCCGTGTCGTGGAGTATGTGGCCCTGCGGAGTCGTGATCAAATACGAGCCATACTCGCCGCCGACCCAATAAATATTGCCGATGATGCGGAACCCTTCGGGCGGGGGCGCCTGATTCTGAGCCTGAACGGGTTCCACGCGTCCCGCAGCGCCGAGCGGTGCCATCATCCCGAGCGCTGCACCGAGCAGCATCAACGCACTGATCTGACGCATAAGACCTCCCGGAACCTGTCGCGGCGAGCTTCTGAGGAGCAAACATAACCCTCGCCGGAAATCCAGTCCAGTTGCATTGTGGATGGCGCTTCGCTCGCAAAGGCGAGAAAGCCGGCTATGCGCGGCTCACCAGTTCACGAGCGGGATGGAGCGCGAGAGACGTGCCTCGAACGACTGGTTCTCGAACACATACGGTCCGGCAGCCTGGTAGATGTAGACAAGTTGCACGGCCGTCCGATCGCGAAGCGGGACGCGCGAGGCCAGGCGCAGCGCACGCAACGCCGGTCCGCCGCTCGTGAAACCTACCTCGGTGTCTCCGGTGATGCCGACGTCACCGACGACGTCGAATCGGCCTCTCAGTGTGGAGCTCACCGTCGGCTGGCCCGGACCCGGCTTCTCTGTCAGAACGGCTCCAACGTCCAGTCGATTCCGAAGGTCGCGAGCGATCCAGCCAGGAACCTCCAGCTCCATTTGCTTGGATGACACCGCCGGCAGGAGGCGATCGCGCGGCGTTTGCTCACTCTCAATGTAGCGGACTACGATGCCGCCAACCGGCTTGCGCCTCCACTCGATGCGCGTTGCGTCGACCTGCTGCGCCGAGCTGTCCACATCCTGTCGTGCCGCGCTGAGTACCCCGATTGGCAGTCGATCGTACGACAGGCCAATCGAACCCACGGTCGTATCGGCACTCGCGGGGGCGTTCGTTGGGCGCGACCGGCTGGCTTGTGTTGAGATCGTTATGCCCGGAATGGACCGCACCTGCCCACGGATGATCTCGCGATCCAGCGACCTGACCGTGGGGATATCCTTCGTACCCACCGGCGACGCGCCGCGGAGCAGATTGGTTTCGAACTCCGCTCCGCTCCAATGCCCGATGATGGCGGCAGAGGCGAGCGGATCCCAGCCATGTTGTGCCGTGCCCGCCGCACCAACGTCGCTGACCAACGACACATGCTGACTCACCTCGGTGCGAATCGCGGTTCCGACACTCGCCTGGGTCTTCGAGTCCATCGGCACGAGCGCGCGAGGCGTGACCGAGACCTCCTTGTTCGACCCGGCCCCCATCGACAGTGCGACTACGCCAGGCGCTTCGCCCGGTTGAATCAGCGGCCGAGCGCCGTCCATTTGGCCCACGAGAACGTTCACCGGTGCCGAACCGGTCGTCGAAAAGCTAAGGCCGCGGATCGGCCGCTTCACGAAATCGCCCGCCCATGGCGAGGAACTGAATGCCCGCGGAAGCGCTTGATCGCCAAGATTCGAGGCGACTGCGGTGCCGCCGATAGAGAGCGGGGGGAGCTTCACGGCCACGTTGCTCATCCGCGGCCCCCTCGTCGTCTCGACCACCGTTACCGACGGCAGCGCCACGACCGGCTGTTTCGGTGGCTCGACAATATCGAAATTGAAGAGTGTTGCGCCTGACGTGTTGAGCGGTGCCCGAAACGAGACGTGCGCTTCCTGAGCCGTTGAACGGCTGACAAAGCCGAGCAGAAGCGCAACGGAGACTAAGCCCATGCGTACGCAGAGAGTCATTCTCATTAGAGCCGGCCGATAGAACCTTGGGACGATCGATTGTTAAGGGGAACTCGATAATGGGCTTATCGGACGAAGGTGTCGGGATCGTTAGAGCGCGTACCGCACCTTAATCAGCGCGCAATGCCCCCAGCGGCTCGACGCGCGATGCGCGATAGGCCGGCAGCGCGCATGCGATGATGGCGATGGCGGCCAAGACCAGTGGAACGGTCGCGAACGTCACCAGGTCGTGGCTCTCGGTTTGAAAGAGCAACGACTGGACCGCCCGTGCCATGAAATACGAGGCCACCGCCCCCGCCAACAGACCGATCGATACGAGTTTGAGTCCCCGCCCGACGACCATGTGAAGAATCCACTGCGGCTCGGCGCCGAGCGCCAGACGAACGGCAATCTCACGACGCCGCTCCCGGACCATGAACGCGAGGAGTCCGTACAAACCGGTCGCGGCGAGCAACAGCGATCCACCCGCGAATGCTCCGAGCGTCATCGCGCTGAAGCGACGTGGCGCCACGACCTCACTCACCCGATCGGCCATCGTTGCGATAGATCCGATGGCGAGTTGGCTGTCGAGCCTGCTGATTTCAGTGCGGACCGCCGATGCCAGCGTGAGCGCATCGCCGTTGGTGCGGACCGCCAGTTTCACCGTTCGTCCGAACGTCGTGGGAATGTCGTTCCAGATGAACTCCGGAAATTGGCCGAAGGGCTCGTAGGCATGAAAGAACGGCTCGGCATCGAGTGGGCCGTCGGCGACGTCGGCAATGACGCCGACAACCGTCAGCCACACGTTTTGATTCCCCGGCCCGCGGCCCCACCGGAGGCGCTTGCCCACCGCATCCTGGCCTGGCCAGAACGAGCGGGCCAACCGCTCGTTGACGATCACGACACCTCTCTGCTCGACACTTTCGACATCGGTGAAGGCGCGCCCGCTCGTTACCCGGATCCCGAGCGTCGTGAAATAGGGACCATTCACCCAGGAGAGATACGTGCTCGGAACGGCCGTGGCATCGTCGACGCCTTCGGCAGACACACCACGTTGCTCGTACCGTTCGAGCGGGAGATCGGTCATGAGCGCCGCGGATCGAACACCAGTCAGCGAAGCGGCCCGGGCCAAGAGCGTTGTGTGGAAATTGCGAACGCTTGCCGCGTTGGCGTAGCCAACGCGGGGAAGCACCACCGATGCCGTCAACACGGCATCAGCGTTGAATCCGGCATCCCGCGCCATGAGCGCCGAGAAGCTTCTGGTGAACAGACCGGCGCCCACCAGCAGGACAAACGAGAGGACGACAGTGGACACAACGAAACCGGCCTGTAGACGATGCCGTCGAGTCCCCAGTGTGCTGCGCGTGGCTTCCTCCTGAAGCGCAGCTCCTGGAATTCGGCGCTCGTGCGCGAGAAGCGGGATGATCGCGAACAGGATCGATGTGGCGATCGCCACGCCTGTGGTGAATAACAGGACTCGAAGGTCGAGCGAGACCTCAGGAACGATCGGGAGCATCTCGGTGACCACGGCCGGCACGGCCGAGACGACCAGGCGCGCAAGGACAACGCCGAGCAGCGCGCCGGCGGCCGAGAGGACAGCGGCCTCGGCCAGTAGCAGCTGCAGCAAACGGGCCCGGCTCGAGCCGAGCGCGGTCCGGAGGGCGATCTCCCGCGAGCGCGCCGCGGATCTGCTGAGCACCAGGTTCGCGACGTTGGCACACGTCACAACCAGCACGAGGCCGACCGCCGCAAACAACAGCAGCAGTGGCCGCTCCATGCGGCCGGAGATCTCCTCCTGCAGCGGCGTGACCGTCATCCCCATCGCCGGTCCCTTGCGGACAGCCGGAGGATACCGGTCACCGATCCGCCGTGCGACGACGCTGACCTCTGCTCGTGCCTCGTCGATGGATGTCCCCTCCTTCAGTCGCGCGACGACACTGTGAACGACGCCGTTGCCACGTTCCTGCAACTGACCAGGTGTGAACGCCATCGGCACCCAGACACTCGCCGGCCTGTTGCCGATTGCGGGCCCGCGGCGTGGAAACTCGAACGTGGCTGGCATCACACCGATGACGGTGTACGGCCGACGATCGAGCATTACCGTTTTGCCGAGGATGGCAGGGTCTCCCTGATACTGGGCTTGCCACAGGCCCCAGCTCAACACCGCGACGTCAACGCCTGGCCTGTCTTCGTCCGGTGTGAAGCCTCGTCCCAACGCAGGCGTCACATCCAGGACTGAAAACAGGTTCGCTGAGACTTTCGCGGCATCGATCCGAGTGGGCGCGTTGCCACCGGACAGCTCGAAGGGCGTATTCGCGTACGCCGCGGCGCCGGTAAACGACTGTTGCTCACGGGCGAGATCGACGAAGTCTGGTGCCGAGAAGGGGGCGCGCTCGAGCCCGGCCCACGGCATGTTCGCGTGCAGCGCGACGAGACGATCCGGCTCCAGGAAGCCGAGGGGCCGAAAAAGCACCGCGTTGACGACGCTGAAGGTGGCGGTGTTAATGCCGATCCCGAGACCGAGCGTCAGCACGACAACGGCGCAGAAGCCTGGATAGCGTCGCAGCGTCCGGACCGCATGGCGCAGATCGTAGAGGAACGTCGTCATGGCCGCTTTGACGGAAAGCGCTGCCAAAGAGTTGGTCGAAATCGAGTTCGCGGACCTCGTATCGTGATATCACATCAACCGATGAAGGTTAGCGATCGAACAACCGCTCAGAACGTGGGTTCGGGATCGCCGATGAGCGGCAGGTCGATGACGAGGCACCTGACCGTTCCCGGACCACACCATTGCCAGCTCCTCTTCACAGTTGAATAATCAAACATCCAGGGCCTCGGATTGGAACCCTCAGAGATCGGCCATTACCGTATCATTCGGAAGCTGGGCGCAGGCGGCATGGGACAGGTCTTCCTCGCGGAAGACGGAAAACTCGGGCGCAAAGTTGCCATCAAGATGCTGTCCGAGACGTTGGCCGGCAGTCATCAAGCCAGGGAACGGCTGATTAACGAGGCAAGGGCTGCTGCCGCGCTCGATCATCCCAACATCTGCTCCATTCACGAAGTCGGCGAAGAGGACGGCCACGTCTTCATCGTCATGCAATACATCGACGGCCAGAGCCTTGCCGAGAGGATCTGGAAAAGCCCACTGCCTCCCGCCGAGGTGATCGATGTCGGCATTCAGACCGCGCAAGCGCTAGCCGAGGCGCATGCCGCCGGCGTCATCCATCGTGACATCAAACCTTCGAACATCGTGATCACGTCGCGAGGACAGCTGAAGGTGCTGGATTTCGGACTCGCGAAAATCGCCCAGGCAGGTGATCTCGACGGTGCGGATACTCCGACACGGGAGCGCCTGACCGAGGCTGGAAGCATCCTGGGCACGCCGGGATTCATGTCTCCCGAGCAGCTGCGGGGAAAGACGATCGACGCACGCAGCGACATTTTCTCGCTCGGGGTCACGCTCTACGAGTGCGCCACCGGCATCCACGCCTTCGAGAGAGGGACGCCCCTCGAAGTATCGCTGCGCGTCGTGGCGGACACTCCACCTCCGCCGTCCGAACTCAACCCCGCAGTTCCCCCAGGTCTCGACCGGATCATTGCCCGCGCGATGGCCAAAGATCCTTCCGGGCGCTACGAATCCGCGCAGCTTCTTCAGTCCGATCTGCTCGAGCTCCAGCGGGAAATCACGGGACCGCTGTTGGTCTCGGGCACGGACTCCACGAGTTCGCGGCAGCTGCCTGTCAACCCGCGATCCTTTCGAACTCCGGCGCTCGTCGCCGCAGCCCTCGTCGCCGCGGTGCTGGCGGCGTGGTTCGCGTTCGCCTTCTTTCGCAGCGGCCGGCACGAACCGCCACCCGAGGCCGTCGTCTGGTACAACCGCGGAACGAGCGCCATCCGCGAAGGCGCCTACTTTCAAGCGAGCAAGGCGCTCGACCGTGCGCTCGAGATCGACAACTCGTTCGCGCTGGCGCACGCGCGACGATCGGAAGCGTACGCGGAGCTCGAATTCACCGATCGAGCGAGGGAGGCGCTGCTGCACGCGATGGCGCTCCTCCCGGATCGCTCGACGCTCTCCGATGCCGAATCGAAGTACCTGGACGCACTCGCCGCGACCTTGAGCCGCGATTTCAAGACGGCGATCGACAAATATTCGGACATCGCGGAGTCGGTTCGTACCGAAGAACAATCTGCAGCGCAGGTCGATCTCGGTCGCGCGTACGAGAAGGGCGAGAATCCCGACAAAGCGCTTGAATCGTACGCGCATGCGACGCAACTGGACCCGCAATCGGCCGCCGCCTTCCTCCGTTCGGGCATTCTCTACGGTCGGCGCCAGGACCTCGCGAAGGCGAATGACGCATTTTCACGAGCGCAGGACATCTATCAGGCGATGTCCAGTCAGGAAGGGCTCGCCGAAGTGTATTACCAACGGGGCTCGTTGCTGGCGAGGATCAGACGGCTGCCTGAAGCCAAAGAGCAACTGGAACGGTCTCTGGAAATGTCACGAAGTTCGTCCAACGAGTACCAATCGATCAGAACCGAATTGCAACTCAGCAACGTGTATTACGCAGAGGGCGACAGCAATCGCGCCAAGACGATCGCTGCGGACGCCCTCAAGGCCGCGCAATCGGCCAACATCCGATCGCTGGCGGCCAACGGCTTGATCGACCTCGGGTATACGCTGCTGGCGCGTGGCGAATTCGCCGACACGCGCTCGTATCTTCAGCAGGCGCTCGATTTTGCGCGCCAGGACAAGTCGAGTCGACTGGAGGCGCGGGCCCGCCTCGCCCTTGGCAGCCTGGGTACCCAGGAGGGCAGCTTCGACGAGGCCATCTCGCATCTCGAGTCGGCGCTGAAGTTCTTCCAGCCGGCGGGCTACCGCACGGAAACATCCAACGCGCTGATTCTGCTGGGGCGGGCCCACCGCGATAAAGGTGAGTACGCCGTCGCCATGAAAGCATTTTCCGAGCAGTTGGAATTGGCAAAGCAGTCCGGCGATCCGGCGAGATTGGCGGCGACGCATTCCAGCATCGGCGTCCTTCTCGGGGAGAACCAGGAGATCTACCCCGAGGCCCTCCCGCATTTCGACGAGAGCTATCGGATCAACAAGTCGCTCGGCGCGCGAGTCGCCATGGGATGGGATCAGGCCAATCGCGCCGCGGCGCTGTGGTCGCTGGGGAGATACGAAGAGGCCCGCGCGGCTCTCGACGAGGCGCATGCCATCGCGGTCGATCCTGAAGCGGGATTCAAGGCGCAGCTCGCAAATGTCGAACTCGTGAGCGCGCAAATGGCCTTCAGCTCGGGCAAACGTGCGGACGCCACGACGCGAGCGGCGGCGTCACTCACGTTGGCTGAGCGCGACTACAAGGACACCGCTCTGCAAGCGAAGCAAGTCCTTGCCCTCGCTCAGGCGAGTGCCGGTCAGTCGAAAAAGGCGGCGGCCCTCGCCGAAGAAGCCCTGGATGCGGCCAGAGAACTGAAGCTTCCCCGGCTCCTGTCGACCGCGCTCCTCACGTCGGCTGAAGTTCGCCTCGCCGGCGGAGACGCGCGCGGCGCGCTCGCCGACGCGCAAGCGGCGCAGAAGATGTTCGCCGCGGCCGCCCAACTTGAATCCGAATGGCGCGCCTGGCTGGTGTCGGCGAGGTCTTTATTGCTTGAGGGCGACAGGTCAACCGCATACGATTACGCCACCCGCGCCGAGTCCAGTCGAGCGGCTCTCCAGGCTCGCTGGGGCGAAGACAACTACCGCGGATACGTGCACAGGCCTGACATTCAAGTCCATTTGAAGGAGCTCGGCCAACTGCTCGGAGCAAAGAAGATCATTTCACCCCCAGGAGGAAACTGATATGAGCCAAGGCAAAGAAGGCGATCCGGGAGGCGGCCAGGGCGGTGGCGGAAAGCGAAAACCCGCCAAGATGACCGCAAAGAAACCGACGAAGAAGTAACGCGATAGCCGGCGTCGAGAATGCTCGTGCCGGCTATTTTTGTGTGTACCCGGATGGAAGGCAATGGCTCAAGTCGAAGTCGGCAAGAGACTGGAACTGCTGGAAATCGCCGATTCACCACGAGCGCCCAAAACCCCCAAAGGACTGGGCGAGTTCCTGAGTTCGTGTGAACGACAAGCGCGGCTCTCGAGGCAGGAGCGCCTGCGCATTGTCGACCAGGCGCTCGTGCTGATCGAGATGAACTATGTGCATCTCCCGATGAAGCGCGCCATTCACGCCATCAATCCGATCCAACAGCTCAAACTCCTCCGATTCCAGCTCGCCGAGGGGGCCCTGGATCTCGAGACGACCATCGGCTTCCATCGGCGCATACTGTCGATATTCGGCTCGACGCGCGACCTGCACACGCTCTACTTGTTGCCCGAACCATACAAGGACTACACCGCGTATCTCCCATTTCTCATCGAGCAGTGTTTCACTCGCGGCGCCGAACGATTCATCGTCACCCGGACCGGGAACAGCGGCAACGAGCCATCCTGTGCCGACGATGGCGATGGGGCACGATTCGAGCCAGGAGTCGAGGTCCTGGGTTGGAACGGCGTCCCGATTGCAAGGGCCATCGAAATCAACGGTGAGTCGCAGGCCGGCAGCAACCCCGATGCACGGTTCGCTCGGGGGCTCGACAATCTGACCATCCGGCCCCTCAACAGCTCACTGCCTCCGGATGAACATTGGGTGGACATCCTGTACTGCGCGAAAAACGGCGTCGTCGCAAACCATCGCGAGTACTGGCTGGTTCACAAGAGCGGAGATGCCGACGAGTCGGAGACCAGGAAGCGGACAGCGCTGGACCTGAAGCGAACACGCATCATCGAGGTCAAGAAGACGCTGTACTCGCGAGACGAAGCCGGTACGCTCGGGTCGATCGACGACGCCCTGTACGCGGTGAAGAAGACCGTGAACGGCCAGACGTTTGGCTATATACGGCTTTTCAGCTTCGACGTGAGCGACACGACGCGATTCGTCAAATCGTTCGTCGACCTGATCACCAAGGAGGGCTTTCCGCAGGACGGTCTCGTCCTCGACGTCCGCGGCAATCCGGGCGGAAATATCCGCGCCGCGGAATCGCTGCTGCAATTGTTCACGCCGCACAGAATCGAGCCGGAGCTGTTCGAGTTCATCAACACACCGCTGAACTATCAGATCTGCAAATCAGCCCCAGACAACTGGGGGCTCGAGCCATGGCTGCCATCGATCAGAGACTCGGTGCTAACTGGCGCGACGTGGTCGGCAGGATTTCCGATGACCAGCGACGAACGGTGCAACGGCATCGGGCAGGTCTATCACGGTCCGGTCGTGCTCATCACCGACGCGCTGTCGTATAGCGCGACGGACATCTTCGCCGCGGGTTTTCAGGACAACAGGGTTGGAGTGATCCTGGGGACAGGCGGCAACACCGGAGCGGGAGGAGCGAACTTTTGGTCGCTGGACGATCTGCTGGGGGTGCTGAAAAAGAATCCCGCGTCTCCATTCAAGGAACTTCCGAAGGGAGCCGAGATGATCGTCGCCATGCGCCGCAGCATCCGCGTCGGTCCGCGCGCAGGCTCGCCTCTCGAGGAATTCGGCGTCGAGCCCGACCAAATCCATTTGATGACAAGGCGCGACATTCTGGAAGACAACTCCGATCTGCTGGCGAAGGCCGCGCGAATCATCCGGCAGCAGCCATCGTTTACGCTGTCAGCCACACCGATGAAGCGCAAGGACGCGCGCGGAGTGGTGGTGAGTGCCTCGTCGAAGCTTCCCCCGGCAAAGGCCAGCCGAGGAATTTTTCGCGTGGACATCTACGTGAACAATCGACCGCTGCGTTCCATCGACGCTCGCAAGGGCGCGGTGGCAGCGACCGAGATCAGGCTCGGCCAGGAGCAGAGGAGGAACTCGACGGTGGAAGTCGAGGCGCGAGATCAGGCCGGAAGGCTTACCGCATTTCGCCGGACCGTCGTCCGATGACTGTTCGCGTCGCCCCCTCTCTGACGATCAGGCTCCAGCGATCCCAGCCCCTCGATCTGCGTGTCCAGTACGTACTTGCGCGTCGTCCGGGTCACGATTCGAGGTCTGGAGACGAGCGCGCCGCCTGAAACGGTTGGTTCGAGTTCCTGGAATGCGACAACGCGCGGCTTGATCGAGAGACAGCGCGGGTAGTCTTGGGGAGACGCGCTCAGCGCAGCCGGATGCGCTGTACCAAGACATCCACGCTCTCACGACCGTGCGCTTGGTCCGGGCGGCTCCCGGATTCGGCGCTTCTCGTCACGAGATAGTACAGATCGTCGCCCGTAACAGTCGCGAAGGTCGGGCCCGAACCGGCAGGGAGCGAGGCGTCGATCACTGTAGCCTCGGTCACGCGTTTCCCGGTCTGGCTCAATCGAAGGCGAACGAAGCGACGCGCTCCGTTCGGCGTAACCTGGGCGCCCACCAGTGCATTCCGGTGCCACCTGATCCGCTCGAAGTGCCCGAGGTCGACGCCGTCAGGTCCAGCAATGGCCGACGCTGTCCTGGTCGCGAGATCGAGCCGCACGAGCCCATCACGGTGGGCGACATAGGCGACCTCGCCATCACCCGACGCGGCGAGGCTCGTCGGCGCCTCGACCTCGAGGCTTAGCATCGCTGCGAGAGCCTTGGCCTTGGACCGGACGCCGAGCACTCGCCGACCGACATCGTCGAGCACGAGCACGGTACCTGAAGGGGTGACAGTCACATCGGCAAACCGCACCGGCTGGAGCTCGTTGGCCGCCTCGAAGACGCGCAGCATACGGCCGGAAATAAGCTGCAGCTTGTGCAGCGCCCCGGTGCCGTCGGTCGGTCCAGTACTCACCACCCATAGGTCACCGCGCCGTCGATCGATCTCGATCGCAGTGACGTCTTGAAATCTCGCGGAATCGGCGCGCACCATGTCTTCGACATGATTGGAGCCTTCGCCGACGACGAGTAACTTCCGCGCGGACAGATCGCCGACGAGAAATCGGCGTGAGACCGAATCGTAGGCAAGGCCGCCCGGGACGTATCCCGGCGCCGAGAAACGAATGGCGTCGACGACCGCCAGTTCTTGGATCTTCGGCTCGACGATTAGGGCCGTGGGTCTGGGAGGGGTTGCCGCCGGAGCGCGCGGCGAAGGCGGAGGCACGTCGGAGGCGGCCACGCGATCGATAAGGGCGGCGACCTGCGGCCAGCCTGGAAGCGTGCGGACGGCCCACAGATCCTCGTTCGTGGTCGCATCGTAGACCATGCCCATTTCCGCCAGACGCCTGAGCGTCACGAGGGCATCTGTCGGTCGATTGCTCAGACTCTGTGCCCGCGCGAGCAGGTACATCAGATCGGGATCGTTTTTACGGCCGGTCTGAATCGTTCGCCAGGCAAAATCGTGGAACGTCTCGTATGCGCCGCGCTCCTTCGCCTCCAACGCAAGGCGGCGGCACTCCTGAACCTCGTGACACTCGACGCGCGCGGCGATCTGCGGGGCCTCGGTTGCGGCTGAGCCATTCGCCACGAGAAAGGCGACCGCAAGGGCAACAATGACGATGTGCATCCGGGCGACTGTGCTTCCATCATCACACGGCCAGCGACGAAGCCGATAGCATGGATTGAAGACGCATGCTCGCCGCGAACCTCGCCCAAGTCACTCTGTTCGCAACGCGATCATCGGCGCCAGTGCTGCCGCTCTCGAGGCCGGTACCACTGATGCGACGAATGCGGAGAACGCCAGCGCGGCGGCGGCCACACTCAATGCGACCGGATCCCAGAACGACACCCCGAAAAGCTGCGCGGAGAGCAGGTATCCGGCTCCCACAGCGAGGGGCACGCCGAGCCCCAGTCCTATCGCAACCCGCTTGAAGGCCCCGCCCAGCACCATCCCAATCACGTTCCGGCGATCGGCGCCGAGCGCCATCCGCACACCGATCTCGGTCTGGCGGCGCGCGACGCTATACGCCGTCACGCCGTAGAGGCCGATCGCGGCGAGGGCCAGCGCAATCACACCGAAGAGACCGGCAAGGCTGGCAACGGCGCGCTGCTGATCGAAGGTTCGTGCGACCTGGTCTTCGAGCGTGCGAATGTCGATCACGGTCAGGTTGGGATCCGCCGCTGCGAGCGTGCGCGCCACGAGTGGCTCGAGCGTTCCCTGCGGAGTGTTCGTGACCAGCAGAATACCGCCGACGTAATGCGAGGCCGTCTCCACGCGCTGCATCACCGTCATCGGGCTCGGGTACTTGACCGTCTGCGCCAGCGGCACGAAGAACATCGGACGCGGTGGCCGGTCCAGTTGAAAACCCGCGAACCTGGCGTCACGGACAATCCCCACGATGCGGAACGTGTTGACGTTCTCGGGCAGGTTCAACCCGAAGCGCCGATCGATCGGATCCTCTCCAGGCGAGAAGAAGCGACGCACGAACGCCTCGTTCACCACGGCGACGTTCTCCGACAGTTCGTTGTCGCCATCCGTGAAGTAGCGGCCGCGAACGAGTTTGACGCCGAGTTCCTGAAGGTAGCGTGTGCTGACGCGGTCCCACGACGAGCCGCTGTCCGCTCCGGGCGGCGCCGGTGGCTTGCCGGCGACGAGCACGCCTTCACCCCAATTACTGGTGAGCGGGTTGTAGAGAGCCAAACCCACTCCTCGTACGCCGGGAATGCTCGAGAGCCGCGCTTCCACATCGCGGTACAGCGCGGTAAGACGATCGCCGACAACAGTCGCCGACGGACGGCCGATCTCGACCAGCATTCGACCGCTGCGCTCGAAGCCGAAGTCCTGCCCTTCGAGGTTGCCCAGGCTGCGGCCAAGCATTGTCGATCCGGCGACGAGTACGACGGAAAGTGTGGCTTGGACCACCAGCAGCGTCGTGCGGGTCACGGACGCGCCGTCGCTCGTCGATCGTCCGGTGCCGCGAATCGCTTCGATCGGATCGGTACGCGTTGCAAACCAGGCCGGCGCCGCACCAAACAGCACGCCGGTGACGAGCGCCAGGCCAACGGCAAAGGCCAGCACGACTGGTGAGGGCGTGACGTCGATCGGGAGCATCGTCGCGCTGGCGAAGGCGAGAGAAAGCAACAATCGAGCGGCTCCGATCGCAACGATGAGCCCGACCACGGCGCCGCCAATGGCGAGCAGGAGACTTTCGATCAGTGCTTCTGCGACGATCTGCGAGCGCGACGCGCCAAGAGCCAGACGCACGGCGATCTGGCCGCGCCTTGCCACGGCACGCGCCAGCAGCAGGTTGGCGACGTTCGCGCAGGCGATGAGCAAGACCATCGCACACACGACGAGCAGGATCCGCAAGCTGCGCCCGTACTGTTCTTTCATCACGCCGACGCCCCCGCCCGCTGCCACGACCGTAATCACCTGCTTTGGCATCTCGCGCTCGATCTCGGGCATCCAGTTCGCCGGATAACCGGCTTCCTCCCGCATCCACTGCCTGAGGAACAGCGTGAGTCGCCCATCCATGCCGTCGATCGTGGCATCCTCACGCAGTCGTCCGATCACACGCAGCCATGCCGACGTGGGCTCGCGCAATAGTGACGTGTCGGCTCCGGAAATGAGCGGTTCGTGTTGCAGTGGAAGCCAGAGATCTGGTGGGTCGGCGCGCAGCGTCTCGCCGAAAAATCCGGGAGGCGCGATTCCGGACACGGTGAACGCCTGTCCTTCGATCATCAGCGTGGAACCGACCACCGAGGGATCCCCGCCGTACAGACCCTGCCAGGCGTTGTACGCCATTACTGCTACCGGCGTCGCCGCGGCGCGGTCGTCGTCGGCTGTGAAGACACGCCCTGCGAATGCGCCCACGCCCAGCGTCGTGAAGTAGTTGCCGGTGGCGTACATCGTCCGGAGTGGCCGCGGCGTTTCTTGCACACCCTGACGACGAACACTCATGCGGCCGACGAATGTCTGGAAGGCCGTCATCTCCTCGAATTGCGGGGTCTCGGCCTTGATCCGCTCAAACAGGGGAAACGAGTAGAACCCCCAACGGTCCTGGGGGCTTCCCTGGACGCAGCAGTTGTCCCCGTCGCCGATTCGATACAGGCGTGACGGGTCCTTCACCGGGAGTGACTTCAGCATCACGGCGTGCATGAGCGTAAAGATCGCCGTCGTCCCCCCAATCCCCAGCGCGAGTGTCAGCACAGCCGTCGCCGCGAAGACTCGCGCCGAGCGGAGCGCACGAATTGCGTACGTCACGTCACGGATTAGGGTGCTCATACGCGTTTTAGACGAAGGAACGCATCGCGCCGTTGCGCCGCGCACGGGTAACCCCGAACGATCAGACGCGACCATCCGAGCGGCGGTTTCCACTCAACGTTAGAGCCAGCAGACCAGGCGCCCAGGCAACCACCCAGGCGGTGAACTGCACGAAGTAATTCTTGCCGGTCGCGGGCGGCGGGCCCCAGAGTGTGTTCAACACCAGGAAAAAGGCGATTCCGCTCAGTACCGCGGCAAGCACGCCGCGGACCGCAATCTCCCCCCACGACCGCCGCTGAGGTCCACGTAGCCAACGGCCATCAAGCAGCGCGACGAGCAGCCACATCGCGACCCAAGAGGCCGGAATCGCAGATCCATACGTGCGCCGATCAACGAGCGCGATGAGCAGGTAGTAAATGAGGGCGCCGCCGATGCCCGAAAGCGTGCCGATCGGCAACCCCTTCAGCACTCGGCCTGCAGCGAGCCCAAGAACGGCTCCGACAGCGGTCAAGAGCACCGCGCCGTGAATGATGCCCGTCGCGACGCTGTGGCGGACGCTGAGCGTGTACCAAGTGTAATCGCCGAGTGTGGCGACGAGCGCCACACCGAGAATGCCGACACCAATCTTCATTGGGCCTCCTCACGCAATCCGGCGCGGCGCAGGCCGCCATGTGTGTCCTCGGAAGCAAGCGACTCGCGCCCATCCTCGCCAGCGCCGCGTTTCACACGAGACCCGGACGCTGGATGAGGCGGAAAGTTGTCTGACGAGGTCAGCGTAAAGTTCGATCCAGACATCCGTTCTTTCTTCAGTGACTTCTACCACCTTGAACTGACAGATCACCAACTGCGCAAGCTCGTCGCCAAGTAGGCAAGAGCCATCAGCGCCTGGCGCACGTTCCAATCCGGGGGCCAAACACTCGGGAATTTTTTATGCCTTCCCGAGTGCGTTGAGTAACGTGTACGACATACTTACCGGGTACATCCACGAGACGCACCCAATGGCGCTCGTCGACGGCGAGCTCGACCCGTTTCGGGAGCGAACCGTGTTCGATTAAATGTGGGCGTGTCGATGCGTAGAACGCCAGGGTCGACCATGCCATAGCCGTCACAGCGAGGCAGCCATGCGAATCGAAGATCAACGCAGGTCCAGCAACTTCGAAGATCGCGGCACCGGTCGCGGCGGTGGCGGTGGCGGTGGTGTGCCGATTCAGGCGCTGCTCTCTCTCGTCAGCCTTCTCGGATTCAAGGGCACCCTGTTCGCAGGCGCCGCACTTGCGATAGGGTTCTTCGTGCTGCCTGCGGGGCTCAAGCAGGAACTCCTGGGAGCTCTGACGGGCGGCGGCGAGGGAGCAGTTTCAACGCCAGGTTCCGGCAGCGTCTGCGACGCGTCGCAGGCGAACAGCACGGCGTGCGATTTCTCACGTGTGGTGCTCGCGTCGACCGAGGACGTCTGGACGCAGAAATTCGAACGCGGGGCGCTGCCGAACTATGGCAGTGCACCGGGCGCCTACCAACATCCCACGCTCGTCGTGTTTGCCAACAGCGTATCCACCGGCGGGTGCGGCGACGCGACGTCCGACGTCGGCCCATTCTATTGCCCGGGAGATCAAAAGCTCTACATCGATCCGAGCTTCTACAGCGTCATGGAACGGCGCCTGCGCGCGCCCGGCGACTTCGCTCAGGCGTATGTGATCGCCCACGAGGTCGGTCACCACGTTCAAAACCTGATCGGCTCCAGCCGGCTGAAAACGAGGGGCGAGACGTCGAACCAGAACTCGGTGCGCGTCGAGCTGCAGGCGGATTGCCTTGCGGGTGTCTGGGGTTACACGGCGAGTGCGTCGCTCCAGATCACGGACGACGATCTGAGCGAAGCGCTCACCGCCGCGCACGCGATCGGCGACGACACCCTGGGCCATTCCGACGAGAGGAAGTTCACGCACGGCTCGAGCGAACAGCGCAAGCGATGGTTCCGCCGCGGTTTCGACAGCGGCGACGCCCGCCAGTGCGACACGTTTGCGGTTCAGAGCTCTCAAGAGCTTTGACCCTGCGCCCGGGGACTTGGGCCACGTCGTAATGGGGAACCGGTCCACGCCGTCGTGGAGGCGCTCGCGACGCCGGCGATGGGCAGCCGTACTGATGAACTGGCGGGGTGTCTGGGACGAACCCTCGCGACACGTGCTCCGAACGGCGCTTGCCCTCCTCGCTGACCTGTCACCACTCAGTGGTCGGCGTCGCGGCGGGCCGGCATCGGCATGACGACCTTGCGGACCTTGAAGCGCCACCCGTCGGACGTCTTGACGTATTCGTCCTCGTAGCGTCCCTTATCGGGGAGTTGAACAGTGCCCTTCGCACCGCCGGGCGCCGGCACGATCACAACGGCCGGCGCCGTAGCCGCACTGGACGCGCGTCTCTGAGACTTGTCGATGCAGAAGTCTTCGGTATCAACCAGCTCGGCCAGCTTTGCGCGGCCGACGAGCGTGCCGCCGTTCGGTCCGTACAGCTCGCGATGCCGCTTCCCGCGGAAGTCATCGCTGATGAAGACACCATCCGGGACGAACAGCGATGCGTACTCCTGGCTGGCGCACGTCGTGAGCGCCGTTTGGTATCTCGCGACCAGTTCCTGGATCTCGGCGCGGTCCTGAGCGGTGAGCGTCGGGCCCTGCCGCGCGGTGATGAGAGCGCCGCACGCGAACAGCGCGAGGCACGTTGTTGTCAGTCTGGAGGGCGGCATCGATGTTCCTTTCGTGGATCGTTTCGCGTGCAGCTCGGCTTATGGCCTGCCGCACGTGAAGTTCGCCGGATCCGCCGTGTCGCCGTTTCCGGAGTACTTCGAGACGTTCGGATAGGCACACACCAAACGCTTCCGCGTGGGCCAGCCAGTGCCGGATGTCGTCACGACGATCTGGTCTGGTGCCTTTCCTGATGTCTTCCAGCTCCTCACGGCTTGCACGGGATCGAAGTCCACCTGATAGGCGCCGGGAAAGGTCCCACCGAAACAGTGATGCATTCCTGGCACCATGAACAGTCGCACCGAGTCGCGCACCTGATCGCCCATCGTCCGCACCACGCTTTCGTAGTAGCTGACGACGTTCTGTGGCGGAAGATCGTCCACCCAGCCGCCTACGAGCAGCAGCTTGCCGCCGCGTTTCACGAATCCACTGAGATCGGGGTTCGTGTGATTGATCGCGATGTTCGCCGGGCTCTCGGCGCGATCGATGTCGGTGTCGAAATTCGCCGGTTTCTTGCTGTAGGTCCAGGTCGGATCCTTGTAGACCATGTAGCGGTAGTAGGCGAGCGAATACCGGTACGGATCGGGGCCGCCAATCATGTCGGCCCATCCGAGCTCGCTGCCCGGCTCCATTGGACCGTAGATGCCTTCCTGAGTTCTCGAGTGCCGCGGCGTCTGGTAAATGCGACGCACCGACTCCACCTGACTGGCGGTCAGGCAGTCGGCGTTATCACCGCCTTTGCATTGGAGAACGGCAGGGTCAAACTTGCACTGCTTGGGATTCTCGATGATGTCGTCCTTCACGCCGTCGTTCATGTCGCATGCATCGAGGACAGCTTTGTGGAGCATCGCCAACTTGCTTGCCGGTATGAAGGCGTCCGCCGAGCGATGCGTTGCAGCGTGCAGCCACATCTGCGACACGCCATGCCGCGTTCCGTAGTTGGTGAAGTTCACGGCCACCGCCGCATCGAGGTCAGCGGGAAAGCGCTGAACCACCGCGAGGACGTCCCGCGATCCGCCGCCACCGCACTCGTTCATCACCGTGAACTTCGGGCCACTCCCGTAGAACGTCGCCATCAGCGTTCTCGCCCGATCGACGACCACGTGTAGCGGCTCCATCTTCAGGTTTTCGAGCTTTTCAGGATGATCGATGACGAAGCTCGGACCGTTGAATCCTTCGATGCCGAGGTTCGTGCCCACGGTGACGGCGCCTGTCCGCAGGACTTCACGCATACGCGCGAAGGGAATCGGTCCGCCCCAGAACGAACTGCCGGCGGGAACGAATTCGCCGGTCCAACCCTGTGCCGGCATCCATACCTCGAATGTCACGTCCGAGTTCAACACGCGCGTCGATGCCACGACCCGGCAGAACGCCGGCAGGTCTGAGAACGGCGCCGCCGGTGTGCCGCCCGCTGGCTGAGGCGGCGTGAAGGAACCGGCCGCCACCGACACCGCCGACGTAATCGTCGTGTTCGGCAGAGCGCTTGAGACGAGGCGGTCGCACGAGGGTGGCGAGGAGGCGCGCTGCGCGTATGCGTCGAGCGGCGACAGCAGAGCAAGCAGCATGACGATCATTGGCGCAGGTCCGATGGCTGGCCGCGCGTAGAGAGCGAACGAGCGATGGTCGTGCATGTGCGTTCCCCTGGATAGCGGCGTGTAGAATAGCCGGAAATCAGAGCACACGCGCAGCCTCCATATGAACCGCAGGCTTGGATTCGGTTGCGGAGCACTCGTGGCGCTCCTGGTGCTGGCGATCGCTACCGAGGCTGCGTTTGCTCAAACCGCTCCCTCGTGCACCGGCGCCGCCTGCGCGCCGACTCTCGCTCAACCCTGGCTCACTGCCAGAGAGATTTATCAGCGCAAGCAGGAGTTCGTTGCTGCGCTCCGGCAACTCTCGATCGCGCTCACCGGTCGCTTCGGCGACGAGGGACGCAGTGTGCGCTCGGACATCGACTCGCTCGAAATGGCGCTGCGGCGCTGGGACCAGTCGATCGTCGCGTTCGAAAAAGATCTCCAACAGCACGGCGTCGACATCGAGGCGCACACTGCCCTTGGGACCGTCTACCTCGATCGCTTTCGTATAGAAGACGCGGTACGGTCCTTCGAAGCAGCAGCGAGGATCGACCCGCGCCGCGCGGACGTCTATCGGTTCATGGCGATGGCGCACGGCCTGGCGAACCGCTCATCGGCGGCTGTCCAGGCGCTGACCCGCGCCGCTGACATTCAACCAGACGATGCCGTCACGCGCTACGAGATCGCACGGTACGCGATGGAGAGCGGGCTTTCGCCACCGCCGGGCGCGATCTTCGATTCCTTTCAGACCGCGGCCGGGAAACAGCTGGCGCAGAGCCAGGCCGAACCTCCATTCACGCGCCCGGGATTGCTGCGTCAGGTTGCGGGAGTCGCCCCTATCTTTCCGCCCGCCCCGTACGTCCAGACGTTCGAGCTCCTCATGAAGGGGAAATTCGAAGAGGCCATCGCCGAATGCCGGAAGGCAATCGCCGGCGAACCGTTGCTCGAAGTCTCTGGAGAAAACGACCCGCTCGCCGCGGCCGGCGCCGCTCTGAGGCGTGGCGACCTGTCCGCAGCGCTCAAGCAACTGCACGCGGCGGTGCTAGCCAATCCGGCGCGAACCGAGGCGCATCGAATCCTGGGTGTCGCGTCACGTCTGGACGAACAGTTCGACCAGAGTGTCGATGCCTATACGACCGCGATTCGAGCGCGCCCGACTGACGAACGAGCGCGGATGGGCCTCGCCGACGTGCTCATCGACTTAGAGCGTTTCAACGAGGCTGAGCAGGTTTTGAAGGAGACCATCGAGGCCCTGCCAGCCACAGTGCAGGCGCACTACAGGCTCGGACGCCTGTACCAGTCGATGGGTAAGTACCCAGAGGCCCTGAAAGAGCTGGAATACACGGCCCAGTTTACGCCGCTGGTTGGCCAGGATCCCCTCTACGAGATGGTGGCCTTGATCTACGCGTCGCAAGCGGACTTTGCCCATGCGACCGAGGCACTGAGAAAGCAGGTCGCGGTGAATCCGAACAACGCCGACGCGCACCGCAGGCTTGCTGATGGTTATGTTCGTCAGGAGCGCACACTGGAAGCGATGGCGGAGTTCACAGCCGCCCTCTTGATCGATCGG
>Ga0070664_100000181_pt1 | contig 44596 bp, 32 predicted proteins | sample KBSC73metaG_FD_65863 | JGI IMG/M metagenome (GOLD analysis project Ga0070664, IMG submission 65863) | Corn rhizosphere microbial communities from Kellogg Biological Station, Michigan, USA - KBS C7-3 metaG | ecosystem: Host-associated > Plants > Roots > Rhizosphere > Soil ... | reverse complement strand
ACTGGAACTGGACGGATATCGCTGTTACTCCAGGCCTCGAGCATCCCTTTGACGTCGGTCTTATCGGTCCTGGAGCGCTGGACGTAAGGACGCGCATAGAACGGCGGAAGCAGTTGACTTTGCGAGATCGATAGCGATGGTCGTATTCTTCACGGCGGATTCCACCTGTTTTTGGCTTGGTCAACCGAAGCGAGACGACTTTGTTACTCCAACTCACCAAGAGGAGGAGTCCATGTCATCAGTGCAGGCGGCGATCCGGGCGTGAGGGCAATTCAAATTCGCAGTAGTATGTTCGCGCGGCTTGCGGCTGAACGTTGAGCCGTTGGCAGACAAAGAACAGCGGCACATATGAACAATTCGTAATGGGCGGTCGTAAACGGCAGGATGTGAGAGTAGTCATGGGTGTAGGGTACGGGCTAACTCTCGCCGCTCTGTCGTTCCTGTTGATGGGCTTCGGCCACGGAACGTATTTGCTGCCCTTAGCCATTTCCTCGGCGCCATTGGCTGTGATTGAGTATCCACCGCCGTTTACGTTTTTCATTGGTTTGGGTGAGCGAAAGCGCACTTCAGCTAGTTGAAGACCGTTTGGCTGAAACGCCTTGCCACGCCGGACGTTCTTTCGACCGTGAGATATTTCCAAAACACAGGGCTCCGGAAATTCTGCGTTTGAAGTGGGTGGCTAACACGGGACTGCAGCCGCCAAACCGCGCGTGAGGGTAATTCAAATTCGCAGTAGTATGTTCGCCGGCATGCGGCTGAAGACCAAGCTGTTAGCCAGATGAAACGCAATCATGGAAATCATCGAGTCTCTCCGCAGTCGAATCACGAGTGCCATCAGCAACGCGCTTGAGCCGCTCCCGATTGTTCTCGCCGGATGGGAGGGTGGCAGCGCTGCCTTCGGAGCTGTGGATGGCTACTCTGACATCGATCTGAACTTCGTAGTCGACGATGATGCCTCGTCTGATCTTCTCTATGCGAGGGCAGAGGCCTCTCTTGAGACCGTGTCTCCCATCACCGTCAGTCACTTCGTCCCTCCCGGTCGCTACTACAAGCTGAAGGACAGCGGCGAGTTCCTCCTGGTCGATCTGTCCTTCTTCCGAGCGGGAGCCACAGATCGCCCTCTCGAAGTCGAACGCCACGGCCATGCGCGCCCGCTGTTCGATAAGGGAGACTGGTTGCGTCCGAGGCCGCTGGACGAAGTCGCATTGGCGGCCAAGCGAGATAAACGGTATCGGGAGATTCGAGCCTGGTTCGTCGTGAGTCAAAGCTTTGTCCGCAAGGCTGTTCTGCGTCGTCAAGAAGTCGAAGCACTTACGTGCTTTTGGGCTTACACCCTTAAGCCGCTTACTGAACTGCTGCGCATGCGCTATTGTCCAGTACGCTGGGACTTCGGTATGCGCTACCTCGATCGCGATCTCCCGTCGACCGTCTACGTCCAGTTGCGAGACTTGACGTTTGTGCGGGACCTTGGAGAGATTGATGCACAGTTAACTGCGGCCACCGCTTGGGGTGTCGCGCTGTTACGGGAACTAGAGGTGGCTCCTCATTCGTAAGGGCTAGTCTCACTCGAAGTTCTGGCTAACCAGCGCGTGAAGCGGACGGGCCTGACGCCTGGTGGGAACATTTGGATCTCCCGGGCAAGTTCGGCGTGCGCCCGCCGAAGGCGCCGGTGATGCAGCCGTGGGGACTTTCGCATTGCGTACGTAGTGGATCCTTGTGGTGTGCTTTGGCACGTCGCGCAACGGCGTACAGATGCCCCACAGGACTAGCGAACGTCACGTGTCATCTGACCCGCCGTTGCAGACCGACGAGCGGCAAGCCGTCAGCCGGAAGGAACAAAGATCATGAACAAGCCCGAAGGATGGATGGTCATAGCTGTTCAACCAAAAATGCGTTGCTCGTTTTGCAATAAGGCACGCACCGAGGTCCGAATGTTAATTGCCGGCCCGACGGTCTTCATCTGCGACGAATGCGTGCAGACTTGCACAGAGATTATTCGCCAGGACCAGGAATTGTCTGGCACTGATGTCGAGTCAACGACGGGACCGCCATTAGGTCATTCAACGCGGGTCGTGACCTGCCTGTTGTGCGGATTGAACATGCCTTTGGCAGATGCCCTGCTGATCAAGGATCGGGGTTTCTTGTGTACAGGGTGTAGCTTGGAAATTGAAGTGTCTTTGGCACAGAAGAGAGAGGATCTCACATGAACAACTCGCCGTCTGACACGGCGCTGCAGACCGTCGATCGACGCAACCGGCGCGGCTTGCGGCGGAGCGCCATAACTGTTGGGCGGACAAACCCGTGACAATATAACGAATGATCAAAGCTGTATTTTTCGACCTGGATGGCACTCTTTACGATCGCGATGCTCTCGTACTGAGAATCGTTAAGGAGCAGTTCTCAACCTTCCAGAAAGAATTACAAGGTTTGAGTGAAACTCATTTCGTACAGCGCATTCTCGAACTTGACGATCACGGTTATGGAGACAAGGCCGAACTTTATGGGAAGGTCACTCGTGAATGGGGACTTCAATCTGAAATCAGCGGACGGTTGGTCGATCATTTTTGGTTGAGCTACGACCGGAATTGTCAGTTAGATGACGATACATTGGGGACGTTGCAGACTCTGCGTGCACACGAGAAAAAGCTCGGTGTCATCACCAACGGTGGAACAATGCGGCAGCGACAGAAATTGGAGTGCCTGGGCCTGGAATCATTCTTTGATGCTGTTCTCATATCTGAGGCCGAAGGTGTGAGGAAGCCGGATCCGACAATATTCAAGATGGCAGCGGAACGATGTGGTGTGAATTCTCGGGAGTCTGCATTCGTTGGTGATCATCCTGAGGTTGATGTAGCGGGGTCTGGCGCTGCCGGCTTCATTTCGATATGGAAACGGGTTCCGTACTGGAAAATGAGATTTGAGAACGTCTATATCGTGGATAGTCTCAGCGAGATCCTTCCCATTTGTCTCGCAGGTTGACGGCCGCCCCCAATAAGGCAATGAACCTGCGGCGTCGTCAGGTTATTCCAAAGCCGTTCGGCGGGCATCCGATGCTCGTGAAATGCGCGGAATGAAACTTTTCGACACGGCATCGCTGGACTGTCACGAACCTGGTTCTTGCCCTTGGCATTATCGCTCGCTATCGGTCTGGCCATTGGCGCCGCAGGCATCTACATCGGAGACAAAGATGACGCGCCCGGCGCCGGCCTGATGCGTATCCTGCTGACGATCGGCGCCATCGTGCCTGGCGTGAGAGTCGCGCGGCGCAAGGCATAACGCCCTTCATTCGCATGTAACACTAACTTCCCGGCGCTCCGTGAATGTCGGCGAAGAACAATTCCTGCCAGGATTCCGGAAGATGTTCCAGCGTTCCGATGCTGTGCATGAACCGGGCATATTTCATCACGTTCTCCGGAGTCGTGGTGAACTTCACCGCCGGGTCTTCGATCACTTCCTGCAAATCGTTCAGCGAAAATCCGCTTTCAGTGGTCGATGCCAGCAGAACCATGGCGGCCATTTTCTTATCGGCGCGAATCAGACCATTGGCTTCTTCCAATGCCGCAAGCACTGCCTGTGTGGCCTTGGGATTGCTTTCCCGAAATGCAGACGTTGTCGACAACATCGTGAAGGTCGTCGATCCTTTCATGACGTCGTCGGTGGTCATCACGGTGTGGATATGAGGATCCTTTCTCTCGCGTTGATGAAAAGGCGGCGAGGTGAAATGCGCAGAGATCGCACCGGACCCGCCGAGCAGCGCCACCACACCATCGGGATGTGTCATCGAAACGGTATACCGGTCGAAACGCGTGGCATCCTTCAGACCGTATTTCTCCGCTGCATACATCTGCATGACGATTGCCGGTATGGAAACCTTGATCGCTGTCATCGCGATCTTGTCCGTGCCGGTGACATTATCCAGCGTCTTGAAACCATCCCGGCTGGTGTTGAGATACATCGGCAACGACGTGATCGCCGCCACTCCCATGACCTTTGCAGAGTCCCGCGTCCGGTCCCACAAAACGAGAAAGGCCGGAGGACCTGCCGCGATGAAGTCCACAGCGCCGGAGAGCAGCGCATCGTTGAGCGCGGAAGGCCCGCCAAGATTGACCCACTTCACTTCAATGGCGGACACACCGAGTCTGGCGGCATGCTTCTCGATGAGCTTGTTCTGTTCCATCACCAGAAGCGGAAGAAAACCGACGCCGCCGGCGCCCCGCGGAATGCGCACCACGAGGGGCTTGGACGCGTCGCCCGCCCCGCCGCAGGAACTTAGGATCAGGACAGCAACGAGAATCAATGTCTGAAACTTCCGACATTTCATGCGGGCACCGTCGCCTTGACCAGCACTCCCACATCCTCGAGCGCGTCGATCTTCCAGCAGAGCTCAATCAGCTTTTCAATCTGTCCGGCCGGAAGCACAAATGATGCCTGGTCACGCAGCTTGTCTTCCAGTTGCTTATCCGTCAGCGGCCGCCGGAGATTCCCGATCGACTCCTCCACAAACTTTACGAGTTTCCGTCCGTCGACAAGCTCCACTTCGATATGCGACTGATCTTCGGTGATGGACGTATCTGAAATGGCGACCACACGTTCCCGCACCTGTTTCACCGCCGGATCATTGACTGCCGCGTCGGTATATTCCTGCAGTCCCGCCTTGCCGCGAACCAGGCCGAGGGCCGTGCTGTGATAGATCGAATACTTCCCTTCCAGTCCACGCGTGATGTCCTTCTTATTGCACAGGTCGAGAACCAGCGGTGCCACGCGGACACGCACGGACTTGATATCCGCCGGAGCGGGATGATGTTCTTGATGGAGTTCGATGCAGCCATCGATGGTGGGATGCACGACGAGCCCACACGGATAGGGTTTGTAAGCGTTGTCGCGAATTTGAAATTCAGTACCGAGCCCGTTCGTAATTTTCGACAGGTCGTACTTCGCCGCAGTGACTGCGGCGAAACCTCGCGGTCCCTCGATACTGTGCGGGCCCGCAGTGAAATCCGATTTCGCAAGGATCGCGCTGGTATAGCCGTTTTTCGCGGCATGTCCTGCATGAAAGTATTTCGCCATGTATCCGAAGTTTTCGCGAAGCCCGGAAGCCTGTGTTGCGGCAATGCCGAGGGCCCAGATCATCTGTTCCACGGATAGGCTGAGCAACTTTCCGATTGCGGCGGCCGCTCCAAACACACCGGCCGTGGACGTGATGTGCCATCCTGCTTCGTAGTGGGCCGGATAGATGGCGTTGCCGATTCTCGCCTCCGTTTCAAACCCGAGCAGGAATGCATGAATGAAGTCCTTCCCTGTGACATGGTTTGCAGTGGCATATGCGAACAGCGCGGAAGCGAGCGGTGGACTGGGATGAATGTAGTTTTTCGGCAACGTGTCGTCATACTCAAAGACGTGCGACGTCATGCCATTCATGAGCGCCGCGTGCAGAGGATCCATTCGCTCGGCCCGGGCCAGAATGCCGGCGGTCGGCTTTCCGAAATACGGCTGCATGGCGCGCAGCAGGATCTCGACGGAAGGCTCGCGGCTTCCTCCCACGGCACAACCAATGTAGTTCAGAAGAGAGCGTCGCGATTCGTGTTGAATGTCGGCGGGAATGTCGTCGATACGGCTGTCGATAAGGTACGATGCAAGAGTTCTGGTTTCAGACAATGTGTTGTCTCCGGGAATCTTAATATCGGACAGAAAGATTCGTATTCAGTGGAGCCGCAGTGGAAATCCCCCCGCGGATACGCTTCGCGATCCCGCTGCCCTGCTGATTCAGAAGGCCGTTTCGGGCTTCTGAATTTCAATGGACCGGCTCTCAAGTTTACATGTTGGCTTGACACGACAGAGCCATCATTTATATACAGACCGCTCGCCGATCCAAGAACATTTCGAAAATTGAAGGAGTATTTGTGGATAAAGAGACATTCGATAAGGGCCTCGCAATACGCCGGGCTGTGCTGGGTTCCGAATATGTAGACAAGTCCATTGCCGCCGCCGATGACTTCACGCGTCCGCTCCAGGAAATCGTCACGCAGTACTGCTGGGGTGAAGTCTGGGGACGTCCGAACCTGGAGCGCAAAACACGAAGCCTCCTGAATCTGGCGATGCTGTCGGCTCTCAACCGGCCGCATGAAGTCAAACTGCACGTTCGTGGTGCGCTCAATAATGGCGTCACCAAGGACGAGATTCGCGAGGTCTTTTTACAGGTCGCCATCTACTGCGGTGTTCCTGCAGCCATGGACAGTTTCAGAATTGCGAAGGAAGTTTTCAACGAGATGGGAGTTTAGCCGTGGCCAAAGACAGCATCGGATTCATCGGCGTTGGGCGAATGGGCGGGAGGATGGCTCGCCGCCTTATCAGCGCGGGCCACGACCTTACCGTCTTTGATACCAGCGAGGCCATCATGAAACCGCTGGTCGAACACGGCGCGCATGCTGCGGCGTCTGTTGCGGCAGTGGCCGCAGCCTGCGAAATCGTGTTTGCAAGCTTGCCGACGCCGCAGATCGTCGAGGCCGTTGCTCTCGGGCCAGGAGGAATCGCGGAAAGTAATCGAGTCCGGATCTTTATCGACACATCGACAACCGGAGCAGCCACAGCTCGGCGCATTGCGGAAGGCCTGGCGAAAAGGAACATCCTCGCGGTCGATTCACCCGTCAGCGGCGGGCTTCCAGGCGCGGAAAAAGGAACACTGGCCGTCATGGTTTCGTGCCCGGAAGAAACGCTGGGAAAGATCCGGCCCATTCTCACGGTGCTCGGCAATGTTTTTTTCTGCGGTACGAAGCCGGGTATGGGTCAGACCATGAAGCTGCTGAACAATCTGCTTTCGGCATCGGCGCTGGCCATCACGTCGGAAGCCGCAGTGATGGGCGTGAAGGCGGGACTGGATCCATCGCTCATTGTCGATGTTCTCAATGCGGGCACCGGCCGCAACTCGGCATCCGCGGATAAGTTTCCGAAATACGTTATTCCGAGAACATTTAACGCCGGCTTCGCCATGGATCTCTTCAACAAGGACCTGCGCCTTTGCCTTGAAGAAGCCAAAACACTCGGTGTTCCGATGGTTGTGGGTACCGCTGTGCGGCAACTGTTCACCGACGCGATGGCGAGTGAAGGGGCTTCCGCGGATATGACCGAGGTTGTGAAACCGCTGGAGAAACTTGCCGGCGTGACGGTGGGTGCCGAGAAACCGCGTGTGGTGTAAGAGACGGGCAGCGCGTAAGATCACGCCTCCGTGTTCAGGAGGGCGATACCTGGGTTCTCAGATCGCTGGCTAATGGCCCGCAGTTACCACGACTCGGAAACCGACCTGGTCGTTGCGGTCGGTAGGATTTCGGCTGCCGCGACGCGTCACTCGAAGCGTCGCGTCGCCGTTGTCCCAGGTGCCTCCGCGAATGGAACGTTTCGTACCGCTAGCCGGGCCTTTTGGATTTCGAATCGGTGACGTCTCGTAGTAATCCTTCGCGTAATAGTCCTCCACCCATTCCCAAATACTGCTGCTCACGTTGTAGAGGCCGAAACGGTTTGCAGGAAAATCATCCTTCGAAGCCATTCTTACTCCAACGGACGCGTTTCCTTTAAGGCCTGCCACCGATTTGGAATCCAGCGGACTCAACGGATACGGCGCGCCGTTCTTGTCTGCCGTTGCCGCATATTCCCATTCCGCCTCGGTTGGAAGCCGTACCACCGCGTTGAACTTCGAGCTGGCCCATGCGCAAAACGCCATAGCATCCTCGTAGCTCACGTTGATAACCGGGAAATTGGGATAGTCCATTAAATAGTTTTTCGCATAGTCGGGATCTTTAGGGCGCGAATAACCGGTATCTGCGAGAAACGCCAGGTATTGCCGATTGGTGATTACCGTCCGGCTCATATTGAATTGGTCCAGTATCACTTGATGTCGCGGCTTCTCATCCCCCTTGCCGCTGTCCTCTCCCATCATGAATGTCCCGGCCGGGACCGGGACGGTTTCGATCAGCGAAGTCCAATTCAACTGCCGGTCCACCGGGGGAGACTCCAAAGGCGCGGCGACGGCGGGTTCGACGGGGCTTTGCGCCCGATCCGGACCTGCTTTGATGTTTTCTGTAATGCCGACAGTCTCCGGCGAGCGAACGGAATTACGGATCGGCGTCTCTGTCGTCACGGCAGGCGGAGTTTCAATCGCGGTTTCAATCAGGGTTTCTATCGGAGGTTCAGCTGGTTTTGCTGCCGTCACGCGCGGTGGAATCGCCGGCTGCTTCGTATCCGCTCGGCTCCACACCATTCCGGCCGCTATTGTCAGATATATCCCAACAACCAAGGCGGCTTTCGCAATTGCGATTACCTGTGTAGCATGGAGCTTTGCCACAAGATGTTTTGTCCAAAGAAGTACGGCGTCGAACACTCGTGCAGCATTCACGCGCAATCGAGGTGCGTTGTAACTGTAGCCGGCTACCGCTGCAAATCCCGTAACGGGTTCATCGGGAGCGGAAAGCGGAGTCACGCTGCGTCGTATCGCGTCGTATTCCACCGCTTCAGTCCAGTAGACTTCGAAAAGTTCCTCGGCGTCTGCCTTGCCTTCCAGGGTTACCTCCCCGAGCGACTTGAAGAACACCTCCGAAGACGGGATGGCTTCCATCACGGAATGCGAAACAAGAATCTGGGCAGGCCCGCTGCGTTTGGTGATTCTGGCAGCAACGTTGACGATATCGCCAAAAAGATCATTGGCGCGTTTGAAACCAAAGCCCGTATGGATGCCGATTCGGATCTGCAGGCGTTCATTCCGTGCCAGGTTCTCATTGTGATGAAGCAGAAGCCGTTGAATGGCGATGGCGGCATGAACTGCAGATAATGGATCGGCAAACTCCGCCATGACGGAATCTCCGATTGTCTTGATGACAATGCCCTGGTATTCCTCGACGGTCGCTATGACTAAAGAGTCATGACGGTAAAGAAGAAGAAGCCCTTCGGTGTCGCCAAAGCGGTCGAAGTACGTTGTCGAACCAACAATATCGGTAAATAAGACGGTTTGTTTCGTTCTGTGGCGGCGCAGCTCTTCGTCAATGTCCGTGCGAGCCTGTAACAGCTGATCGATATCGTCTTCCCTGATCTTCATATTCTCGTCCTTGAGAATTCCTTAAACAGTCCCAATACTTGGGATGGTTCGCGAATTGTTTGTTTATAGGACCGTGACGCGTCAAAACCAAGATATTAGTTTCGTAAAAGCGCCACTTTTGTCGGGGTCCGGCCGGCCGGGGACTCGTGTAAGTTCTGCAGGATCCTGTCGATACGACGCACGCCTGATCATCCTCGTCAGATCACTGAAATACGGCCGCCGCGGCTACCTGGAGGGTTGGCCGCCGTAGTATTCCTTGCGGGAGCGTACTTCATAGCTGGAGTCCCTTGTGCGAACGACAACCTGATGCCACTTGCCGTCATTGACCGGATGATTTGGGTAGTAGCCAATGGTGTACTGACTGCGTAGCTCGGCGGCGACTTCGTCAAGCACTTCGTCGATCGAGCTGGAGTTGACAGATCCCGGCATCACCAGCCAGGCCTTGGCTCCGCTGGCTGAGGCAAGCATGTTCAGCACTCTCATGTCTGCCGCTTCCGGCCCGGCATATGGAGGAGCGCCGCCGGGATATCTGCCGCCTCCGCTCCCACTCGAGGGAAATTGCCGACGGACCGGGCCGGGCATCGGGATCAGGATTCCGCCGGGCAGCCTGAGCATTGGAGGACCGCCGAACCGCGAGTTGAAGTCCGCGCCAACCCCGAGACAATACAGCAGCACGTGAGATTGCCGGACGTCCCTCATCGCCTGATCCAGTCGAATCCGGCTCGCCGTGTCCTGCCCATCGGTAACGAGCAGCAGCGCTTTCTTCTCGTGCTTGCCGTCGCGAATTTTCTGTATGCCTTGTTCGATCGTGTCGTACAGGGCCGTGCGGTTGCCGAGTTTGACCTTATGTAATTCCTTCGAAAGTTTCTTCCGATCGCTCGTGAAGTTTTGTTCCAGTTTCGGCTTGGCGGCAAAACTCATCAGGAAAATGTCATCGGTGGGGCCGAGTGACTCCAGGAACCGATCGATCGCAGCCGTCGCAGTATGGATTTTGGGTTCCATGCTGTAACTGGCATCGAGCAGGATTCCGATACTGAGAGGCAGCGCCGTAGACTGTTCGACAAGGGAGATGTTTTGTTCTTTACCATCTTCGATGACGATGAAATCCGATGCACCAAGATCCGGCACACTTCGTCCGCCGCGATCGGAGACGGTGGCCACAAGCGTCACCAGAGAAACATCCAGCGAAATCTGCGCGAGCAGCGTCGACACGCTCACCACACAAACAAAACAGGCCAGCGCCCATCGTCTCATTCAGTTCCTCCTGAAGAAAGTTTCTCGTCGACCCGCGATCCGTACAAATTCGCCTGGGCGCCGACCCAAACGAATGTCCGGGACGATTCAGGATTTTTCGATATGTCATTTATACGCCTGTCCGATTGTGATTTTGTATGGATTATTCGCAGGAACGATCGTCCTGCTCCACGCGGGTCAAAGCCGTGAATTCGTTTTCCTGATATCGAAACTGAAGACCATTGCCGAATTGCACCAGATAGGCGCCGTATGGGTCTGCCGGATCCACCGAAACAATCTTTCCAATACGTCCCGCCAGCGGCAACCGATGAGAGCTGCGAATACGTACAGGGTATCCCGTATCCCATCTCTTGAAGAGCACGTCCTGCTGCCGATTTTTCGTTTGCGAGTATCCCAGCAGCCGCAGCGCCATGGATTCCATCGTCGAAAACAAAGTGACTTTCATAGCGGAACAGACACTGTCCCGCTACGCAGATTTGTAAAATTTTGTTAAGGGAGGGGTCGCGAATCAGGCCATTCAGCGATGCGGTCTCAGTGTAACGCCGCAACGGGCTGCTGCTGAGAAATGCAGTGGAGCGTTCCGGAGCCGTAAACCAAATCCGAACAATCGATCGCAAGGGCTTTGCGATCCGGAAAAAGACCCTGAATGATTCGCAGAGCGAGTGCGTCCGTGCTGCCGCCAAATGCCGGGACAAGCACGACCGTGTTGCCAATGTAGAAGTTCACATAACTGCCAGGCAATCTACGCTTCTCGCCGCGAATCAGATCATAACGGGCCGCCGGCATCGGAAGTTTAATGACTTCCAGTAGTTTTCCATGTTGATCGCGAGAGCGCCGGAGTACGTCATAGTTTGCTTTGAGAGCAGAATGATTTTCGTCTCGCAAGTCCTCTTCATACGCACAAACGACTGTTCCTGGTCTCACAAACCGGGCGAGGTTGTCGATATGGCCGTCCGTGTCATCGCCAGCGATCCCGCCCTTCAGCCAGATAATTTTGGAAACTCCCGTGTAGTTCCGGAGAAACTGCTCCATTGCCTTTTTGGCCAGGCCGGGATTTCGATTGGGATTCAGCAGGCATTGCTCTGTACTGAGGAGAGTCCCCTGACCGTCTACATCGATTGCTCCGCCTTCCATCACAACGCCAGGCCGGAAAAGTGGCAGGCCGAGCCTTTCGCTGATGAAGTAAGGGACGCCTCCATCCTTCAACAGCGATTCGTACTTGCCGCCCCAGGCATTGAACTGCCACTGCACTATCGCCGTTTCGTCGCGCTGCCGATTCACCACGAAGGTCGGGCCATAGTCGCGGAACCAGACGTCCGCGTAGTCCCAGATATGGAAGTGAACTCCGCCCAATCGGACACCACGATCCTTGAGTGACTCTCGAATGCCTTCCTGAGTCTTGCGGTTCTTTACCGCGAGGTGAACGGCTTCACCTTCGGTCAGCAGTTCGATGATTCGGAGATATTGCGCTCGGACCTTTGAAAGCCTTTTCGGAAATGTCACTGCGTCTTCGGGCCAGGCGAGCCATGTTCCTTCATGGCGTTCCCATTCTGCGGGCATGATGAAGCCCTGGTCCTTCGGATAACCCGGAGCAACCGGCTTTGTCAGTGAACCATACGTGTCCGGCCGGCGATTCTTCGTGAATCTCCAGCCTTCGCGCATGCGGGCATTCTGGCTGATGTCCACGTCGGCAATGAGGATTTCCTCTTCTGAGCCGGCCTTTCGAATAACTTTCCCGAATGCGTCCGAGACAAACGATGAACCCCAGAACTGAACTTGCCCTTCCCTGCCGACGCGGTTTACGGCAGCGACATGCACGAAGTTCGCAATAGCATGGCCGCGTTGAATCGTCGTCCACGCAGAGATCCAGTCCGACGGTGGAAGCGGATCATCCTTCAGATGGCCAATCGCTGTTGGGTAGAACAACACATCGGCTCCCAGCAAAGCTGTTGCGCGGGCCGCTTCCGGAAACCACTGGTCGTAGCAGATCAGCACACCGAGCTTCAGATATCGCGTCTCGAATACCTTGTAGCCAAGATTGCCCGGCTCAAAATAACTCTGCTCGTAGAAGAAAGGATCGTGCGGGATGTGAATTTTTCGATACGTGCCGAGAAGGGTTCCATCCGCATCGATAACCACGGCGGAATTAAAAAACCTCCCGCCGGAAATTTCAAAGATGGGAACGATAATGACAACTTCCAACTCCCCGGCGAGCTTTGAAAGCACCGTCGTTGCCGGACCCGGAATCGTCTCGGCAAGGTGAGCGACGTCCTTCTTGTCATCCGCCGGAAAATAGCGGGTATTGAAAATCTCCTGAAGGCAAACAACGCGAGCGCCGAGGCGTGCGGCTGCTTTGATGCGCGCGACGGTCTTCTTTACATTCGACGAGGGATCCATTGCGACGCGCGTCTGAATGAGCCCGATGCGAACCGAATTCTTCTTTGAGGAAGGGGAAATTGGCACGAGTTGTTAGTCGCCTGCAGTTCCGGTGAATCTGTTTACAACAAAAGGCATAGGATTCAGATTATCTCGAAAGACCATGGATTGATCCAGTCGTCAAATACAAATCCCTCACCCGAAGCTTTGGGAGAGGAATTCGCGCGCAAACATTTCCAATTTGGACATCACAGGCTTGCGAAAACATGATAATTAGCGGCCGGAGGATCTCTATGTCCCGAGCCATCGTCGTCAGCTTATTCATTTTCTCTATCATTCTCGCCACGCCAGTACGCGTTCGGGCGCAAGCGGCCTGCACGCGAGCGGACCTTCAATCCGCAGTCGACAGCTATCTTGCGGCCCAGCGAACCGGGAAGGCGGACTCCCTTCCCCTGGCCGCAGCCGCGAAATACATTGAGAACACCGAGACGTCGTCCTTCGACAAAGGAATCCTTAAGAACGCGCTGAAGATCGATTTCAGCCGAAGCCTGCTGGATACGACAATCTGCGAAACATTCACCGAAGTGATTGTGACTGACAAGAGCCATCCGTATGTCCTCGGCGTTCGCACTAAAGTCACAAACAGAAAGATTGCGGAACTTGAAACACTGGTGACGGATGCTGACGATTGGCTCTTCAACGCCGACAACTATCTGAAATATTCACCTGCCGAGAATTGGAGCGTGATTCCCGTAACCGCCCGCGATTCCCGTCAGACGCTGATCGCAGCCGCCACCGCCTACTTCGACGTGTTCGATGACAACAACGTAAAGGTACCGTGGGGCACTCCCTGCAATCGCCTCGAAGGCGGCATCCGGACAGGTCGCGGAGCTCCGGACGACAGCTGCAACGTCGGGGTACCCAGCGGCATGAAGCTGACGAAAATTCGATTCATTGCAGACCCGGAGATCGGCGCCGTTGTCGGATTCATTCGATGGCCCACCACGGTCCCGGACACGCATCTGTTCCGAGTTGAGAACGGCAAGCTTCGATTCGTTCACAGCCTGACCGTTTGCACGGTTCCCAATTGCGGGTTTGCGCAGGGCGCTCCGGCGACCCCTGCCAGATAACGGCGCCGAGCGTACACAAAAAAACGCCCTCCACGAGCATCAATGATATCAGCCCCGCTCGCTGGCGCGAGCCACCTCTCCCATCGGGAGAGTATTGTTTTCTCTAAAGTTTCCGGCTTACGGTTTGCGCAACAAGCTTGTGATGGCGTCGTTGCCCTTGGCGGTGGCGAGGGCCAGCGGGGTCTGGCCGCGTTTGTTTTTCGCTTCAGGGTCGGCGCCCTGGTCGACGAGGAATTTGATGATGGCTTCGGAGCCACGTCCGGAAATGGCGACGTGGAGCGCGGTATCCCCCGCATCATTAGCTGCGCGAATATCGAAGCCGAGCGTCATCAGAAGCCGGACGGCTTCCACGGCTTCTTCATCGCTGCCCTGATCGTAGGAAGGTGCGGCGGGACTTCCATTGCGCCAACCCAAACCGGCGGCGAACCACAACGCACTGGTCCCATTCGGCATGGTGAGTTTTGGATCTGCCCCTCCGGCAACCAGCGCGCGCATCATTTCGATGTCGCCGGATTTTGCGGCACGAAGGAAAGGCGTCGCGCCGTCACCCAACGCGGAATCGCCGGCTGTATGGTGGCGTTTCAGAATGGGCTTTTTGAGTCGGCGGTTGGGATCGGCTCCACGGTCGAGCAGTTTCTTCGCAAGATCGACGGCGGTCATCAGCCCAACGGGTTGAGGATTGGGCCTTCCATGTCCGACGGCGAGCCGGTGCATGTCGACCACAGCGTAGAGCGCTCCCATCCCCGCTTCGTTATCGGCAATATTCGGATCCGCGCCGGCATCGAGCAGCAGAGCCGCAAATTCGTAATTGGCGTTGATGATCGCGATCACCAATGCGGTGGCGCCATCCGGATCGGTGAGATTCAATCCGGCGCCGCCTTTCACCAGAGCGCGTCCGGCGTCGAGCGCGTTTTCTCGCGCCGCATACATCAGCGGTGTCCAGTTTCCGAGCGACAGCATGCTTTGGCCCGCATTGCGGTTTGTGATCTTCTGCAAGGTCGAACGGGAATCGACCGGGGCGCCATGCGCGACCAGGACCGAAACCGCATTGCCATGATCTTCCGCTGCGGCCCACATCAAAGCGGATTCGCCAAACCACTTCTCCCGTGCGTCGACATTCGCGCCGCGTTCGAGAAGCAACTTCACGGATTCGGCGGAGCCCGTTCTCGCCGCGGTCATGAGAACGGTTTCACCCTCGGGAAGGACTGCGTTGACGTCGGCTCCGGCGTCGAGAAGATCCCGTATCACCGCCGTGTTGCCATTAACGGCAGCCAGATGCAGCGGCGTCATTCCGTAACGATTGGCCACTTTGGCATCGGCGCCTGCCTTGAGCAACATGCGCGTCACTTCCGGATTATCCGATTCCACCGCCCAATGCAGGGCTGTCGTGCCGTCGGTTCCGGCAGAGTTCACGACGGCGCCCTGCTCAAGCAGACGCCGCACTGCCGCAGAATCGGATTTCTTGACGGCCGCGATGAGAACGCTGTCGGCGGCGTGCAGGGAAATTGCGGAGATGAGGATCATCAGGATCAACAGCAGGGCCCTGCCCGGCAAGCGCGGTCTGCGACCTCGCAGATTCCTGAATTCGAGATGCCCCGAAATGATGCATCGTGCGCGGTCATAGACCGCGCCTGCAGCTGGAAAACGATAGTGTCTCATTGCCTCATTGGTTCACAGCTGGAACGGCTCCGTGCTTTCGCCGATGCGCTCCAACGGAGTCTTGAACAGCGAAGCAACGCCGAGCCACACATTCGCGATCGGAGTCCACTCCGGCGCAATGATAAAACGGTTGCCTTTGATTTGCCCACCGGCGCCACCGATCATCGAGAACGGCAATGGGTAAGAGTTGTGCGCCTGCCCGTCGCTCATGCCCGCGCCGAACGCGATCAGGGAATTGTCCAGCACCGAGCCGTCGGCCTCCGGCGAATTGCGAAGCTTCTGGAGGAATTGTCCGAACAGCTGCGCGAAGTATGCGTTGATCTTCGTGTGCTGCTCCATCTTCTCCGGCTGTCGGGCGTGATGCGAGATATCGTGGTGCGTTTCCTTATATCCAAGCGCCGGATAGGTTCGCTGGCTGGCCTCCCGTCCCGTCATGAAACTGAAGACGCGTGTCATGTCGGATTGATATGCCACCACGAGCAGGTCGAACATCAGGTTCATGTGTTCTTCGAACGATTCCGGAACGCCAAGCGGCGCGTTCATTGTTGTGGCTGCGGTGCCTGCGGCGGCGTTGCGGGCTTCAGTCTTCTGAATACGGCGCTCGATTTCGCGGATATCTGCAAGATAGTTGTCCAGCCGAACGCGATCCGGAGCGCCGACTTTCGTCCGGAGGGCGTTCGCCTCCTGAAGAATCGAATCGAGAATGCTTCTGTCTTCGCTTTGGCGCGTCTTGCGATCCGCTGCGCTGCCGGCTCGACCGAACATGCGCTCAAACGCACGACGGGGATCGGTCTCCATCGGCAGGCCCTGTGTTTCGGAAGCCCACGCAATCGTATTCATGTAGCTACAGCTGTAGCCGGGGACGCACCCGCCGACGTAACCGGAGAAGTCTTCGGTTGCAAATTCGAGAGACGGAAACGGAGTTTCCTGTCCGATGTGCTTGGCGAGAATCTGATCAATGCCAACGCCGACGCGAATATCTTCGGCTTCGGTCGGTTTGGCCAGAGCGCCAGTGAGCCAACCAGCCGAACTTACGGCGTGATCGGTAGAGTTCTTTCCACCGGCGCGCGTAAGATTGCCGATCAAAGTCATCTGATCGCGGAACGCTTCGAGCGGTTTGAGTACCGGACGGATTTCCAGGGTTCCATCGGTGGTTTTCGGTGTCCAGTTGTCCATGACACAGCCGTTGGGCAGGTACACCGCGCCGAAACGCAGCGGCGACCGGCCAGGGGATTGGGCCAGGGGCGTCATTGCGGGCGCCATCGATTCCAGAAACGGGAGAGCGACGGCGGCGCTCATTCCACGCAGAAATGTGCGGCGTGGCAACGACCTTTTACCGATGACCATTACTAAAATCTCCTCTCAATTTGCCGTTACTCTATGGCTTCGCCCTATCGGGCTCGTGTTCGCTCCGCTCACGGTTTGCGCGCATCTGAAACGGAACGCTTTGCGTGATGCCCAGCACCACGGAGGTGAAGCTGTAGTTCTTCGTTTTCGAGTCGCGCACGATGGCCCGGACGACGGGCATATCATAATACTGAAGCCCGCGTCCCAGAGCATATGTCATCAGTTTTTCAGTCAGCACCCGGACGAACGCATCCGGCCGCGCTGCGAGCGCGTTGCGGAGGTCCGTCACGCCATTCACGGCCCGGCCATCTGCGAGTCGGCTCGATGTGTCGATCGGCGCCCCGGCCTCCTGAGTTCGCCACGCGCCGACAGCATCGAAACCTTCCAGCGCGAAGCCCGGAGGATCGATCAATTGATGGCAGCTCACGCACCCAGGCGCGCGATGCAACGCCATCCGTTCGCGGATCGTGCGCGGTTTGGTGCCGGGCCTGGCATCGAGGGGCGGCACGTTGGGCGGTGGCGGCGGCGGGGGCGCTCCAATCAAATTCTCCAGAATCCACTTGCCGCGCAGAACCGGCGAGGTGCGGTCCGCGCGTGAAGTCGACATCAACACGCCGCCTTTGCCGAGCAGCCCACGCCGCATGTCGAATTCCGGACCCAGCGTGACCCGCCGGAAGCGGCTGCCGTAGACTTCAGGGATTCGGTAATGACGCGCGAGACGTTCGTTGACGAATGTGTAATCCGCCGTGAGAAAGTCCATGACGTTGCGGTCTTCGCGCATGATGCCGGAAAAGAACAATTCGGCTTCCTTCTGGAAAGCCAGCCGAAGATCGTTGTCGAAGTCCGGGAATTCGTCGGTGTTCGGATTGATACTGTTGAGATTTCGCAGATGCAGCCATTGACCCGCAAAATTCTCGGCCATCGCATCCGAGCGTGGATCGGCCAGCATACGGCGCAGCTGCGCTTCAAGAACCGCGGGTTCGTGGAGGCGGTTTCGCGACGCCACGTCGAGCAGGGTATCGTCCGGAATGCTGCTCCAGAGAAAGAATGACAGCCGCGAGGCCAGTTCGATGTCGCTGATTCGTGCGGCGTCAACTTTCTGAGGATCGCTCTCGGCGCGGAACAGGAATGTCGGACTGGCCAACAGGCGACGCAGTGCCAATTGAATGCCGGAATCGAACGAGCCTTTCCGGCGGCCTTCCTTATAGAAAGGAAGCAGAAGATCCAGATCGGCTGCCGTCACGGGCCGCCGGTACGCACGCTGCGCAAGCGTGGAGAGAATCTTTCGGGCGCAGGGCTCTTCATCGCTTGATGGTCTTGACGGATTCTTGTTGTCCGGCTTGCAAATAAAGATGCGGCGACGGCTCGGCGTGTCTCCCGTGCCAGTGGCTAAAAAAGGTCCGATCACGGTCAGGCTTTCGACGTGCGGCCGACCGATCGATTCGTACGTGTCGGCGTTGCTGCGGTCGAAGGGACGCAGCCGCGTTGTGCTTTCGCCGATCTTGCGCACAAACGTGGCGACCACTTCGCGCGTCCCCGCTGAAATGGGCACACGCACGCGCAGCCTCGCATCGGTGGCGTCCGATTTGTCTGTGATTGTTGCTCCCGGCCTCCCCACTTCGGCGTCGCCGCCAACGGTTTGCAGGAGGATGCGTTCGCCATCCACCGAAATTTCCAACTGATGCGGATGTTCCAGGCCGCGGATTCCTTCGAGATTGTTGCGAAGCAGGGCGACGCGGAATTCGTATTCTCCGCTGAGTGGAAAAGTGAAGTTGGCCCGCAATCCACCGACCGTGCCTAACGGCATTCCCTCACGATCGATGTTCTGGGACTGATCGCCGCGCGCGCTGAAGGTTTGGGCTCCCGCAGCCGTCGAAAAGTCTCCAACGGCCAGTGCACTGACGCGATCCGCAGCCGTCAGATAGCGTTCAAGCAGGGACGGCGAAACGTCGAGAAGATCCCCGATATTGTCGAAGCCGAACGCGGCATCGTCCGGAAGGAGCAGAGACTCGACATCTACAGAAAGGTCCAGCAAGTCGCGAATCGCGTTCCCGTACTCGGCGCGATTCAATCTCCGCAGGGCCGGCCGTCCGGGATTTGATACTGCCGTGCGGTCGAGTTCGGATTCGAGCCACGCGGCAGTGGCGTTGTATACCTCCGGCGCTGGCCGCGGACTTCCCGGAGGAGGCATTGTACCGGTCCTCAGCTTCCGAACCACTTTCTCCCACATCGCCGGATCCTGCTGCACTTTCTCCGGATTCAGATGGTCGATCGCGAAGTTGGCGGTCATCAGTCGCTCGTTATGGCACGTGACACAATATTGGTTCACGACAGCGGCGGTTTCGGCAGCCCGTGGTGGGGTGAGTGCAGGCGATGCTACGGGCTGACCAGCCCGCGCCGCACCAGCCAGAGCTATCACGAGAATTATCGTAAGGTGCTTCAGTTTCATCCGTACTCCCCGAGATCTAATCACAACGAGAGTATCGGAGCGAAGCGGAATTCTGGGCACAAAGCGTGAATCGATCTGGTGCCCTGCAGGCGCGGTCTGTGACCACGCGCATTCCTCAATCATCGTGCGCAGTCATCGACCGCGCCTGCAGTTGGGGGCCGCAGCCCTTCCTCAGAAACTCAACCGAAGCTGAGCCTGCAATTGTCGATGCAACGTCGACTTTGCATTTACCCCGGTAATCAAACCAAAGTTGGCGCTGTTGATATCCAGAACCGGATTTGCCGGCTCCGGATGATTGAAAACGTTGCTGGCGTCGAAGCGAAATTCCAATCTCGTCGATTCCCGCAGCTTGACGGACTTCATCAGGTTCGCGTCAAATCTCCATCGACCGGGCACCTGCACCATTCGTTGGCCCAGGGTGCCACGTGTGCCAGGAAGGGGGTTTTCAAGAAGCACCTGATTGGTGTTCGCATCGAACACCGCATTGAGCGTGCAGAGACTCTGCAGCGATGCAGCCACGACTGCGGCATTGGTGCATTGAGGATCCCTGTTCGTCTTGAGCGTGCCCGCGGCGAAATAGTTCGCGCTGCTTGCACCGTCGGGCCACTGAACTTCGACAGCCTTTGGGTCGAACGGGCCCACGATATCCGGAGTTCCATTCGCGTACAGCATATTTTGCGCCGAGATGCTCGTGGGCGCCCCGCTGTTGATATTCACAACCCAGCCCAGACGCCAATCTTCGACAAGGCGGGCCAGCGCACCGGAGCTGTTCGCAAAGAGTAACTTGTTCGGACCCATGGGAAGAGTGAACTGCCCATTGGTTCGGAAGTCGTGCGTCCGTGTGTCTCCGAGCACGGTATAGTCCGCATGCCGATCCACGGGATTCGTATACGTTCCACCGACGCCCGTGTTTCTGCTCAACGTATAGGTGCCCTGCAGACTCACACCGTGCGTTTCACGAAACGTGAGTTGCGCTTCCATGGAGTGATAATTGTTGGCACTCATGGCGGACACCATATTCACGGCGGCGAACTGCGGATTGGTGACGATGAAGTTTTCCGGGAATCCGTTGAATCGCAGCACCGTACCATTGATGCCAGCCGGGATATCCGGAAGACCGGCATTCACAGTAGGCGTCTTTAGATAGTTGAACGTATTCAAAGTTGCGGCAACCGCCTGGTAATTTCCATTCGCAAGGTTATTCTGGAAACTGGGGCTCGACCGCAAATGCAGGCCCGCAGTCTGCTGCACTCCATTGAACGTCGATCCAACCGCGCCGAACCCGGCGCCGGCAATGTTGATCCCTTTGAACATGTTTTCGAGCACCTGAAGAGCGGGGTTATTATCGTCCCCTGCGCGCGCGGCATCGAACGCTTCCTTCAATCCGTTGTAGAGGAAATTCGGCTGATTGATATTGAAGAACGCATTCCATTGTTTGCGTCCGAGAGTACCGATGTAGCGCAAGTCCAGCGTGAGATTTGGACGTATGCTTCGCGTCACCGACATCGTGATGTTTTCCGCATAGGGGTTTCGGACTCCGTTTTCCGGCACGTAGATTTGCTGGGTACGGTCCGTCACGGGCACGGGTTGCATCGGTCTAATGATGTTGGGCACGGGGACAATCGAAGGCAGTTTCGTCAGATCCAGATAGGCATTGGCGCCGCTGTCTCCCGTGTAGCGCGCGTTGTTGGTGCTGCCGGGGACATTGTTTTCCTGTGTGAGCGCATTCGGGACCTGTCCCTGCTGGAAAGTCATCTGGTAGCCACCACGTAAAGTGGTCTTTCCTTCGCCAAACCAGGGAACCTGCCACGCGAAGCCCACGGCGGGACCGAAATTGTTGTAGTCGTTGGCATACCAGGGTGTTCCGGGATTTGGAGAATTCTTCCCAACGAATTCGACGGTCGTCAGGTCCCCGCGAACTCCCGGCTTCATCCAGTCTTCGAAACTTCGGCCGGAGAGTCCGAAGATGGCCGGTGATCCGCCGACTGGAAGCGGCATGAGGCCATGAGCCTCGTAAGGCACTCCATAGTATTCCCACCGGAGACCGAGATTGAATGTCAGATCCTTCGTGACCTTCCAGTCATCCTTCACGAAGATGTCGCCTTCGTTCTGAACCGTGTCGCGAATTCTTTCGGGATAAGTGAGATAGCTTTCAAAGGCATCCAGCTTGTTGGAATCCTGCACGTAGTAGAACTGGTTCACCTGATTCAAGGATCCGGCAAGGAAGCTCAGAAGATTCCTCATTCGCTGGTTGTTGCCGGTAGAGGTCGTTCCAGCAAGACCGGGCATATTGGCGCTGCTGATTGCGCCTGTGGGTATCAACGCATTGGGGGCGTCCCCACCGATGGCTCGCGGTATTGACGTTGTCGCCGTATTGGAAATGCCGGCATCGTAGCCCAGACTATGCGTGAAACGAATTTCACCTCCGAATTTGAACGCGTGTCTTCCGCTGGTCCAGCTCAGTGTATTGGCAATCGACCAGAGATTCGTGATGTCGTGATAGTTATCCGTAACACCGTTGAAGACCTGGTTGGTCTGGAAGTTGACGGCACCCGTTCCCAATCCAATATCCACCGGGTATCCGCCGTAGTTTGGAAAAAACGCCAGCGCTGCCGCTCCCGTGTCGGGATTGTTGAATGCGTTGAGTGTGTTTCCACCCACGCGTCGCATGCCCCCGCGGACTTCATTCACGAGATTCTGGGATATTGCCGATGTCAGGTTCACCGCCAGCGTTTGCGGGTGTTTAAAAAATGTTCCGCGATACCCGTCGGGCCAGGGCTCGTAGTTTGCATTGCCCGCGGTCCGTTCGTAGGTGTAGCTAACGGAAACTTTTTCCGTCGAATTGAAGTTGTGATCCACCTTGGCGTTGATCTGATTGCGACCGGCGCCGGTCAATGCGGTGACTCCCGGACCGGCGGCGAAGATACCTTCACTACCGTTTCGTTCATTGCGGGTCCATCGATACCCTGCCGTATTCAGGCCGTCACCAATTTCATAGTTGTTAGGCAGCGGCATCCGGCCCATCAACTGGTTCACAAAGCCTGTAGAATCGACTGCCGTACGGTTCGTATCCCATGCTCCGTTTGACGTTGGCGCGGGACCAACCTGCACGTTCGAGCAGTCCCCATTGACGGTAGATGGATTCAGAACTGTTCCGAACACACTGGCATAACGAAGCGATCCGGTAAATGCGCTTCCATCCGGATTATTCGCTGGCGTGACGGGATTGCCGATCGCATCCACGACGGCAATGGTGGGTGTGCTGCCGGTGGTCTGCGGAGCCTGAAGATTGTTTCCGTTATTCCAGTTGTCAAAATACCGGAAAATTCCCCTGCGGGCACATGGCGTCAGAACTATGGGATTTTGATTCGTCCGCAAATTCATGATGGCGCTGTCCCACAACGCGAAGAAGAATGTCTTGTTCTTGACGATCGGCCCGCCAACGCTTCCGGTGATCTGGTGATTGTTCGTCCAATCCGGTTGTGCGGGTTTCCATTCGCCCGTTTTGGGATCGACCTGCCGATTGTTGTTCCACGTGTTTGCATCAAAAGCGGTGTTTCGCACCGTCCATGAAACTGCTCCGTGATACTGATTGCCGCCGGAACGGGTCATGAATTGGAACTGACCGTTGCCGCGGCCCAGTTCCGCATCGACAGGTGCCACAACAATTCGGACCTCGCCGATCAGGTCCGGACTCATGTACGTCGCGCCTCCAAGACTCACTCCAAATCGGGCGGCGCCAACGTTATCGATGCCGTCCTTCGTGATGTTGACGGTACCGAGGCCGCCAAGGCCCGACACCACTCCGTTGTTTCCACCTTCATCGGTAAGCCGGATGCCGGGTATCAGCCGATACAGATCCAGCACATTGTTCGTCACGGTCGGAAGTTCCGCCACACGCTGCTGGCTGATGACTTCGCCAACCGATGAACTCGACAACGCCAATTGAGTGTCGATCGGCACGGATACATTCACCGCGGTGGTCTCGCCGCCGACTTTCAGAGTGAAATTCAATCGAACCTGTGCGCCATTTCCCAGCCGCACGTCGGTATACGACTGCGACTGAAACCCGCTCAGCTCCGCGCTCAATTTATAGAGACCTGGCAGAAGGCTGGGAAGGCTGTAGGCTCCGGACTCGTTGGACAGGACTGTCGTCACGACGCCAGTCCCTGTGTTTGTTGCAGTCAATGTCACGCCCGGAATCAAGCCTCCGGTTGCATCCTGAATCGTGCCGCTGATGGTTGCATTCGTGGATTGAGTCAGCGCAGGCGCTGCCATGAAGGCCAATAGCAACACCGCCAATGCGATCTTGAAAATGGACATGGTCCCCCCCCAGGGAAAAGTAAATTTGCAGGCAACATACAACTGACGTTGATTCAAGTCAAAGACAAAGCAGCACGAAAGGCTGGTTCCTGAAAGCGATGTCTATGAAGGTGTGAATGAATGGAGGAGAAGGAGAAGCAACTCCCCTGCTGGAACAGGAGGGGTGTCGCGCAGCGACGGGGTGGTAGATTCAAAGACAACCATTTTGACCTCACTACCACCCGGCCCTTCGGGCCGCCCCTCCTGTTCCAGGAGGGGAGTTGCTTCTCCTTCTCCTTCTCCTCCATTCGTTCACACCTTCTATGACCGCGCCGATAACGTCGACAAGTGTTGTATGCTCGGCGGCAAAGGAGAGACACTTATGAATCTGCGAATCGGCGCTATGATGGTGACTGTTGCCTTGACCGCGTCGGCAACTGCATCGACGGCAAAGTCCACTTCCCAAAAACTTCCCGATGCCATCACGGCTGATGCCAAACACTACAAAGTGGAGTTCGAAAATGACATCGTTCGTGTGCTTCGCGTTCGTCTGGATGCCGGCGACAGCACCCCGCCGCACGCGCATTCCGCGTATTGCGCGATCGAGCTGTCGGACTCGTCCCTGAAAGAAGGCAATGCGCCAACATCGGAAAGCAAGGCCGGACAGGTCTTCTGTGGAGATGCAACTTCACACGCACCGAAAAATGTGGGAAAGGCTCTCGCCGAGAGCATCGTCGTGGAATTCAAGAATCGACAGAATGCACGCTGACTCCGTAAACTGATTTTCGTGGCCGAAGACTCGACGCCGGCGAGCCCGATCGGTCTGACGTATCGCCCGCCTGGCCAGGCGCTCCGATTGCACAGCTTTTCAGGAGTTCGCAAAAACAATGAGACCGGGGCACATCAACCCCAGGACTCCAGCCGCCTCGCGAGGCAGACCAGCAATCTTCACATCGTGTCCCGCACCCAGAGCTTCGGTGAGGATATCTTTTGAGATCGCAACCCATCCGCCCGGCGTCTTGTAACTAAGAAGAAATTCCCCCTCCTGCCGCTCGTTCAAGAGCTGCGCCTGGTCATAAAACTCCGCCTGCTGCGCAGCCACAATCTGCGGGTCTGACGATCGGATATATCGCATCTTCGAATCCACATGTACATCGTCACCGGGAAGAATGAACAGGCGGCCGGATTGAAGCGTGTGTGCGTCGTCTTCTGTAACGCGCCTGCGAAGCGCATTTTCGATTCGAGAGAAAATGTCTTCCGCGAACATTTGAGGGTACTCAAACTGCTTTGCCATTTCCGGTTTGATGTGCGGTAACTTTCGCCATCCGCTTACCCACGCGAGCTTGTCCGCTTGCCCATCGGAAAAGACATCTTCCAGACTGAAGCGCGTCGCCGGATCGAGCTGTACAGTTTTGAGCGCGATGTGTTCGAAGAGATTGGATGAGAATCCGTAAAGAACGCCGTACGGGGAGTACGTGCCGCGAACCGGCCTGAACTGTTGGCAATCGTCATACAAGCGCTTCGCCAAACGGCGGAGGAGTTCTTTGTATTCCTGGAACAACTGGACGTGACGCTGACCCATGGACGTATAGACGGCACGCCCATCGGGATCGGTCGTAATGAAGAGATACTCGATCATGCTGTAAGGAGCCAACAATTCGAGACAATTCACAAACAGGTCGGGATCCGGAGAAATACCCTGACAAATGGCGGCTGCCAACTCGTGCCGCCGCGTCGGACCAGCAGCGGCTTCATAAGCTGCAAGCAGCGGTACGAGACCTTGAATCAAGAGAGCGAGATCAAGAGCGTTGGACTTACGGGTACTCAGAACCAAACTGTTCTCGTCAATAGGCAAACCCTTCCTGATGGAGAGATGGCGAAGTTGTGAGCGCAGGTGTCCGCCAGCCATTTGAACGCTCGCTTTGTGGATCTCAAGCCGGTCCTCGTCCGCAAGCGTTTCCGCAATTTGTTTCGCGACTTCAAAATACGGCGCCAGTTCATCGGTCGTGGGACTCTGTGCCACCGGAATCAGCCAGCGCGCATCTCGCACGAGCACGGGGTGATCCGCCGGCGTGATCTTCCATAACTGATCGAGTACACCTTGAATTTTCGAAAGCCGATCCTGGATTCCGGCGGGGACGCAGGACGATACGTTATTCGGGTCGTCCCACAGACGCATCGTCAGCAATGCAAGCTGTCGCATTACATAAAGATTAAACAGAGTCTGCGCGTAGCGGACGCGACCACTGTGACCCGGCCAATGAGTGTGCCTCCAAAAATGAAAGCCGCGAACCATCATTTCCGCGGGATCGAACAGATCGTTATGCTGTCCCGGCATCTCGCGAGGCTTGAATCCAGTCGCCCAATGCGCTTTTTCCAATTGACCTCTCAGGCGAGAGTGGTCGCGGGTGATTCTGGTGAGGCTGAAGAAGCAATCCTCAAAGTGACGAGATAGAACGGGACCTTCCTGCAGATATTGGATCGGCTTTCGTTGGGCGTTCAGCAGCTCCTGTATTTTATCCACGATTTCATCGCGATGGGCCAGGAACAATTCGAGAAGTTCGACATAGGCATCAAACGGCACCTGGCCGGGACGGTTTGCAGCCTGCTTCACTTCCGATGCAGAAAACGGATGAAACGATTCCCCCATCACCCCTAAGTGTAGGACGGGTGAGCCAGCAGGCTGAGCAGAATCCTATGTACATAGCAGAGGCGGTCTATGCCCGGCCTGTGATCGCCTGCCGGGTGTTTTATGCTGGAGGCCCTCGGGTGCTCATAGACTGCCGAAGACGGTCTCCACTTTTTTCTTTGCAGCCTTCAAGGAAGCGGATAACTTCTCCATCACCATGAAGAACACGCTGAAACTTTCCGTCGTTTTGGTTCCTCTGCTCGTGACGATGGCTCTTGTGGCGCAGGCGCCGCTGCCTGCGGGATCGCGGCCTTTCACGCCGGTCACCCAGAAGATGCTGGAAAACCCGAGCCAGGATGATTGGCTGATGTTCAGCCGCACCTACGATGCCCAGCGCTACAGCCCGCTGAAGCAAATCAACAAGCAGAATGTCGGGCAGCTCAAGATGGTCTACACCATCGAAATGTCGACCGGATCGACGGAAACGATTCCCATTGTTCACGACGGCGTGATGTACGCGACGATGCCGTCGGGCGCAGTTCGCGCACTTGATGCAGCGACTGGCACCACGATCTGGGAATACAAGCGACCGGGGGCAGGCGGACGATCGAAGACGCTCGGAATTTATCAGGACTTGATTCTTTATGCGGCGCCCGACAGCTATGTTGTCGGAATTGACGCGCGAACGGGTGAGATGCGGTGGCAATCAAAGGTCGAAACGCGTGGGAATTCGTCCGGGCCGCTCGTCGCTGACGGAAAGGTGATCTCCGGCGGCTCGTGCAGCGGGAATCGCAACAACTGCTTTATCTCGGCACACGACGCGGTCTCCGGCAAAGAGCTGTGGCGGTTTTACACCACGCCCGCACCGGGCGAACCTGGGGATGAATCGTGGGGAGGCGCCGACGTTAAAAATCGTCAGGCGTCGACGTGGGGATTGCCCGGCACCTACGATCCCGTGCGCAAGATGCTCTATTGGGGCGTTGCCAATCCGATGCCCGACCAGCGCTCGGCCCGACACGACGGAAACCCGGATGCCACTTCCCGAACCGCACCTTCCGACCTTTACAGCAACTCGACAATCGCGCTGAATCCGGACACGGGGAAGCTGGCCTGGTACTACCAGCATTTACCCGGCGACGACTGGGATTCGGACTACACGCATGAACGCACCCTGGTGCACACGCGGGTCAGTCCCGATCCGAAATATGTCAAGTGGATCAATCCCACAGTCCGGGCCGGCCAGGAGCACGACGTTGTCGTCGCCATCGGTGAAGCCGGGGGCATCTTCATGCTGGACCGCAATGACGGTAAATTCCTATGGGCCACGCCGTTTCCGGCCGACGACCCGAAATTTGTTATCTCCGACATCGATGTGAAGACCGGCAAAACGTCGATCAACTGGGACAACGTCTTCAAGCAACCCGGGGATCACCACATCATTTGCTTCTGGAACACGCGCAGCTACTGGCCCACGGCGTATAGCCCCGTCACGAACTCGCTCTACACCTCGTATATCGACAATTGCCGTGACCTGACTGTTGGCGGAGCCGGAGCACGCGGTGGTCAATTGAACATCATTCCCCGCCCGGGTTCGAATCCGAATGAACTCACTGGTCTTGCGAAAATTGATCTCACCACGGGGCAAATCCTGCGGTTCGATGTCGGCCGTGCTCCGGGAAACGGCGCGATGCTGGCGACAGCGGGCGGATTGATCTTCCACGGAGACATGAGTCAGAAGTTCAAAGCCTTCGATGCGGAAACTGGAAAAGAACTTTGGCAAACGACGCTTGTCGGAAACATTTCCGTCAGCACCATCACGTATTCCGTTAAGGGAAAGCAATACGTTTGCGTCATGACGGGCGATAACCCCAAGGTTCAGGAATTGTTGAACGAGGCCCCGGAGCTCAAAACACCAAAGCACAATGCGATCTATGTTTTCGCGTTGCCGTAAATTTCCAAACCGATTCGATTGCCCCTCCTGACCAGGTCCTGACCTGGCGGGAGATGGCCCGGCTACCTTATCGACCCTGGGTCGGATCGATCGCGTCGGGACGGGCTATTTTAGGCGCGGTTGTTACTTTCGATTGATTGCGTGCCCGTTCAAGGACCCGTGCGCTCGCTGTGGGCTCGACGCTCACCTTCAGCGTGTCCCCGACTGCCGCCTTTGTTGCGTCACGCAGGTCTCTATCGATGATGATGAAGAACCGATTCCATCGTTCTCCGATGTAGCCGTCGAACCGCACACCGTTCACACTACCGACTACAAGCCATCCGTGCCGGCGTCCTTCCAGGCGGACCGGTTTGCTCGACCATTTTTCTTCGGGATCGAACGGAACAATGACAACCGTGACGCCTTTGTGACCTTCGATCAGTTCAGCTTCGAATTCGACCCTGTTCATATGCGTTCCATCCTATGCCCTTTTGATATCGCACTTGTTTGGTGTAATGCCAATGCTGATATAGGATGGATATCCACCCGTATCCAATAGTGAGAGGTAAGGAAAAACAACCATGAAACTCAAAATTGCAACAGCAGCATTGCTGCTCATCGTAGCGTCGATCGCGGTCTGGGCGCAGGTGAATGCAGGCGAACAAAAGCCCGAAGCCACCATGCCCTTCAAGATGACCACGGTGACCACCTTTACTCTTCCATGGCGGATGGCGTTCCTTCCCGATGGACGCATGCTGATCACCGAAAAAGTCGGGCCGCTTTGGCTGGTGACTCCGGATGGACAAAAAACCATGGTCACGGGCACGCCCCCGGTCTATTGGCAAGGACAGAGCGGCATGTTTGGCGTTTATATCTCGCCCAATTACGCCACGGACCAGAACATCTACCTCACATATTCCGAACCAGGTGACTACGGCGGCGGTCTTGCACTCGCGCGCGCGAGGCTGAATGCCACTGGACGAGTGGGACTGACCAACCTCCAGGTGCTTTGGCACCAGATGCCCAAAGGCAAGGGTGGCCAGGAAGGCGGGGCAGTCGCTTTTGCGCCCGATGGCCAGTCTCTTTTCATGACCGTTGGCGATCGCATGCGATTCACGCCCGCGCAGGATCCCAATCAACCCATTGGCAAAATCCTGCATCTGACTTTGGACGGGAAACCCGCGCCCGATAATCCGAACTTCGGCAAGACCGGCGCAGCGTCTATTCCGCTGATCGATCCACCCAGCAACACCGAAACGGCCAAGACCGCAAAGGTGGTCAGCACCTATACATTCCCCGGTCCCAACCTGACGCCGGCGGAAACCTGGACCATGGGCCACCGCACGCCTTACGGTCTCGCGTTTTCCCCCACAGGCGAATTGTGGGAAATTGAGCATGGGCCGCGCGGCGGTGATGAGTTGAACCTGATCGAAAAGGGTAAGAATTACGGATGGCCGCTGGTCGAGTATGCCGACAACTATGACGGCACTCCGATTCCCCGCCCCGATACGCGCCCCGACTTCGCGAAGCCGGCCATCTATTGGGTTCCGGTGATCGCACCGGGCAACCTGATGTTTTATCGCGGCACCCAGACCTTTCCGCAATGGAATGGCAATGGATTTATTGGCGGCATGGGAACCCAGTCGCTCACCCGCGTTATCTTTGATGGCAAGGGCGGAGCCAAAACAGCCGAGCGCTGGTCTGTGGGCAAACGAGTCCGCGATGTCGCAGAAGCTCCCGATGGTTCGCTCTGGCTGCTGGAAGACGCCGCTCCCGGAGCGTTAATCCACGTCACACCGAACTAGTAAAAGCGATGGTTGTCGGCGGTCGATGACCGCACAATTCTGAAATCGCCCCAGATGCGATGAAAGAGAGTGCGCGGTCATCGACCGCCGACAACCATTCGGAACCGAAGATTTTCCGCGGACCGCGTCATTACGTGTGCCAACCCAGAGAGTCGGATGGAGGGCCTCTTTGCCGTCTCGGCCCGCAGCCGAATGATGCGGTCAGCCCCGACGAACGCGAAACCACATTGCAGCTCATTCTGAGCCGGCGCGGATTCAATAAATCATTTCGACTGGATTCCGATTGGTTGTGAGCCGATGGTACGACAACGAGTCTGGGAGAGGCGCGTGTGCTTCCGAGCGATTGTCCTTTTACTGACGATTCAGGGGCCCGATCCCCAGAAGAACGCCTGGCCGGTGATTCGACCATTCCCGATATCGTAGTCGATCCGTGTCCGGAGTGGATCATTCGGTAAGGGCTCGAGACGCACGGTCTTGCTCGATTCCGGGTATCCTGCCGGGCCGATTTGCCAGCCGTTATACGTTTGCACCAGGAACAGTGTTCCCTGCTGCGGCATGCGAAATTCGACCGGAGCCGAAATCTGTCTCTGCATCACGAGGATAATTCGGACTGTGGGCCATTTTTTCTGTTCTTCAGGGCTGATGAGCGAGAATCCTTCCACTTGCAGATTGCCGCGCACACCCAAATTCTTCAGTTGATCGACTTCTTCAGCCGTCAGGGGCTGAACTTTCGGGTCTAAAGAGGTCACGGTAAGGCCGGTCTCATTTCCAGCGGACGGCAATAACTTCGCAGTCACCCGCTCCACGGAAATGCGGTTCCTGCCGACTTCGGCATCCATTTTCACCATGGAGTCCATGAACGTCTTACGATTCTCTGGAGTCAGGGAAAGCAGGTACTTCAGCATTTGGTCGCGATTTTGGGTAGAGAGGTTGTTGTATAACTTTTCAAAGGCCGGATTTTCCTTAATGAAATCCTGTGCGACGAAGGTTCCTGTCAGGACCAAAAGCAGGAACAGTCCCATGCCGATCATTTGAGAGACGACGGATCTTTCAAAAGTCATTAACGCAAACATTACTCATGGGAATGAACTTGTCAAAAGAAACTCGAAATTCGGCGAAATCCCTGGTCGGGGTTGTACGCTTTGTTCCCTTGCTCATGCTGCTGTCCTTACCGATAAGCATCTCAGCTTGCCACACTCCTGCGAGCGGCTCCTTCGCAGGGAAGCATTGTAGGGAATTGGGCGGAACCAATCGATTATTACGAGGTTTCGCTATAGCTTGCACGCTCCGGACAGAGTTCGGAGAAGTGTCCAATTCTGGATTATCTCGAGGCCAGATTTGCGAACGGGCGGCTGGATCTTCTAATGCCCCAATGGGCGGGGCTGCGGCACATCCTTATGTGCGCGGGCCGCAGCCTCGCTGTTACTCGTGTCTGTTACTGGAACGCGCGCCTTTACTTTGCCGGCATTGCGGCAATGAACCGTTGACCGTCGGGGCTAACATCTGCAACGCCGGCGAACGGATCGGCAACTTTAAACAGAAAGTGCGGCATGGATTGAAGTTTCGGACCTGAAGCGTAGTCCACTGCCATCACCTGCCCATCGCGTGTCACAAAAAACACTTCTTTTCCGTCCTGGCGCCATGTGAGCCAGTTGACGCCGCCTTTGAGGCTTGTGATTTGAACGGCCGGGCCCGCCGGCGTCGCCGGTTTGCCGGAGTCAAATGGCCGAACGTAGATTTGCGGTGTCGCGACATCCGCCTCATTCGAGAGATAGGCCAGAAGCCGGCCATCTGGAGAGAATCTGCCATCGAATGCATCGTAATCCTCTCTCAACCATTCCAGAGCTTTTCGATCCAGCGGCTTCTCGGAGTTTTGGACCGGCACCATCAGAAGGACTCCGGTCGAGAACGTCAGAAAACTGGAATCGGGCGACCAGTCGGTGAGACCAACGCCCGCTCCGGGTGTATAGCGGAACAACAGCTCGGCTTCTCCTGTACCATCAGCGGACTTCCGATAGATACCGGAGTAGCTATCCTTCACCAGAACGTAAGCGATCTGCTTTCCGTCGCGAGACCACACGGGCGAGTTGATTGGAAGTGTTTCATTTGTGATCGCGGTCGCCTTCCCTGTCGCAATATCCATAACCCAGATATTGTTGTTTCCTGTTTGCGGATCGATCTTCATCACCAGCAGCCGCTTTCCATCTGGAGAAAATCGGATGGCGCCGAACCGGCCGGGTTGACCAACCGTACCTACAGCCTTGCCTTCACGATCGAGAAGGGTGATCTGCCGAAGCTGTGGCGGCGGCACTGCAATGACATATCGATTGGCGTCGCGATTGACGCTGGCCATATTGGGAGCAAGCGGGGTTGTTTCCGGCATGCTGAAGAGAACTTTCGGCTTCTCAAATTCAAAATCGGGCGCCGTGCTCAGAGAAATGGAAACGATGCTTCGATTCGGAGCCAGGTACGTGATCTCCTTGCCGTCGCGCCTCCAGAACGCCATGCCCATGGATCCCTCTTCGGAAAGCTTCCACGGTCCCTTGGAGGGCGCCGCTCCGGCAGTTGCTGTCGGACTGAACGGCCGGATGTAGAGTTCCGTTCGTCCGGTCTCGTTGGATACATACGCCACAAAGCGCGCATCCGGAGAAAGTCGAGGTCCGGTCAGTTGAAACTTGCTGCGAAGGATTTCGATCGGCTTGCGTTCACCGGTTCCGGCAAGCGGCAAGGCGTAAATGGCGCCACCCCCGAGATCGGTGGAGTAGAACGTAAGATATCGCCCATCCATCGACCAGTCCGTTAGCACCAGCGGTGCGTTGCTCTTGTAGAGCAGTTCTTCGGCACCTTCACCGTTGGACAACTTCTGGTACAGGCCATACGCGCCCTGCCGCAATCCGACATACGCCACATGGCTCCCATCCGGCGACCATGCCGGGGATCCCGCGTTTTCCCGCTCACCACTGACGGAGATTCTGGTCATCTTGCCGCTCGCAAGGTCCATGATCCAGAGATCATTGCTCTCTTTATCGAGGTCTGCCTTGATCACGGCAATGCGTGTGGCATCCGGAGAAAAGACCGGCTGTTGATACAGATCTTTTGGTCCAGCCTGGCTAAGCTCTTTTCCTTCACGGTCAAACAGCGTGATCTGCCGCGAGTTGGTCTGCGTGATTTGCGCAATGACCTTCGCTCGTTCCTCAGGATCCTTTGGCAGTTGTGCAGCGGCCTGTATTGCGGCGGCGAGAATGACAGCTACAGCGACGGCAATTCGATAAGTTTTCACGGGAACCTCCCTATTTGAGGCTGAAGCCGATCTCAGCAATTCTGAGGGCATGCCGATAACACTTTTCCGCCCGGCAGAGTCATGACCCGTAACAACCCGGAACGCGATCCATCTCGGGCGCGGCTTGCCTCAGCGGTGACCGGCTTGCCGATTGCGGCCTCGACATCGCTCTTGTTGATTTCGCGCGAACGGAAAAAGCTGGGGGATGGCCCCTCCAGCGACCAGGTTTGAACTTCCGTGCCGCCATTCTTCGTTTCGACAATCAATTCGATGTGAGGATTTCGCCAGTCCATCTTACTCAGCGTTCCGGTCATGGTGACCTTGTCGTTGAAATCGTAAATGGCCGACATGTTGTGATGCGCCCACACGGGCGCCGAAAACAGAAAAGCAGCAGCAGCCAGAAAAACGGTTCTGAGCCTCATATAGGGTCTCTCCTTTCCGGTTAATACGTATTCGCGCCCAAATTGTTGCGAAAAAAAATCACGCTATATCGGTTTCGCGAGCCCGTCCAGAATTTCTAAAGACGCGAGATGTGAGCAAAAAGTTACCCGGAGACTTCGAGAAAAGGGGCCGGAGAAAAGGGACTGACGGGTCTGACCCCTTTTTTCCAACCCGTCGTATACTTGAAACCCTTTTGGAGGTACGAAGCATGCAGATCAGATCGCATATTGTTTGGGTTGCCGCAGCGGTGGTGTTCGGTATCGCCAGTGGCGTCACTGGCGTCAGTGCGCAAAATCTCACGATCACGAACGCGAGGATACTGGACGGTACGGGTCGAGTGATCGAGCGCGGCGCCGTCGTTGTCCGCGATGGCAAGATCGTATCGGTTTCAGCCACGGCTCCGGCCGCAGGTACCGGACGCACGATCGATGCCCGCGGCAAAACGGTGATGCCGGGGTTGATCGACGCGCACCGTCACCTGGTTACCGGCGATCCGGCACAGTGGCTCGCCCAACGCGCCGCACCACAGTTCCAGGAATTTCTCGACGCGGGCTTCACCACCGTCCTCGCCGCGATCGATCCGGTTCAGGCCATTGAAGCGCGCAAGCGTATCGAAGCCGGACAGATGAAAGGGCCACGGCTTTTCGTCGGCGCATTCGTCCCGCTGGCTGGACCCACAGGGCCGCCGCCCAACGGCGATCCGGCGCGAACCGATCCGGCACGCGGACCTGTGCCAACAACACCCGCCCCTGCAATTCCGCGTGCGGCCACGATCAAGGCGGTCGAAGATGCGGTGCAGGCAGGCTACGATTATTTGAAGGCCGTGTTGAATACCACACAGAACGGTCCAGAAGTTGAAACGCTGAAGCTCATCGTCTCCGAAGGCAAGAAACACAACAAACCGACCATCGTCCATGCCGTGAGCGTCCGCGACACGCTCGCTGCGCTCGACGCGAAACCCGATCTGCTCGTTCACACCCCGCACATTGGCAACCTTGGAGACGATCCTGCCGCGGTTAAAAAAATCGTCGATGCGAAAATCCCGATGACGTCGACGCTCGCCGTCTTCGTTCCGCACTTTGATGCAAAAGGCACTGCATTGTTCCGCGATGCGCTGCCGTTCCCATGGCAAACGCTTTCGAGTGCCGGCCAGGGCCCGGTGAATGCACGGCTGCTCTGGGAAGCCGGCATTGTGAGCTACGGCTATGGTACGGACACGCAATATCCGCCGAAGGAAACGCTGGCGGACGAGCTTCGTGCGCTGCGACTGGTATTCTCACCCCAGGATGTCGTGAAAATCATCACGAAGAATGCCGGCATTGCCACCATGCATGGCGCCGAGATCGGCACGCTCGAGGCCGGCAAGCTGGCCGACATCGTCATCATCGATGGGGATCCGATGCGCGACAGCAGCGCCCTGCTGAACGTTGTGACGACGATCAAGGGAGGACAAGTGATGTTCGAGAAGAAGTAGGTGGAATTGCCTACTTTCCGACAAGGTGCTCGAGGTCCTTGTTGTTCTCGTTGCCCATGTATTCGCGCAATTCGCTGTCCGGCTGATAATAACGGCAGGGTCACGTGACTTCAACACTCATGTGGCCAAAATCCTTCGACGCAAGCGCTCCGTGACGCGAAGGTTTTCGGTTGCGGGGTGACCATTGTTTGCGTCGTCCTCGTAAAGAATCAACGTCATTCCGGAAGGGAAATGAGGGGACAGTCCCCTCATTTCCCTTGCTCGCGCAGAGAATAGCTCCCATTCGCAGACGCCCGAGGGAAGCGGGGTACAATACCTTCCCATGATTCGTCTTGGAAAGGAACCAGCTATGGCGCAACACTCGAAAATCCTTGGCACTCTCGCATCGGCGGTCCTGATCGTTACGACGGTGATTCCCGCTCAAGCCCAGGTATTCGCGGACAAGAAGCTTTCGCAGGTGGATTACTCGCGTTCAGACATCGAACCACATAAGGCATGTGATGCCCTCGCACAGTACAAGGCGAAAGAGATTAAGGAAATCGCGGCGACGCTGAAGCCGGCCGCCGGCGCGGTGCCTGCGTTTTGCGATGTCACCGGACTGCTGGGTGTGGAGATTGCTTTTGAACTGAGCCTGCCGTCCAAATGGAATGGGCGATTCTATATGATCGGTAACGGTGGTCCCGCCGGCGAAGCGCTGGACGCCGCGGACCGTGTCGCGCAGCGAAACGACGCACTGCAACAGGGATTCGCGTTTGCGCAGACCAATACCGGGCACGATGCTCGGAAGGAGCCCGGCGATACGTTTGTGTTGAGCAATCCGGAGAAGGCAATCGACTATGCCTATCGCGCCGTGCATCTGACGGCGAGTATCGGCAAGGACATCACGAAGGACTACTACGGCAAAGCCGTCTCTCACGCGTACTGGAACTCCTGCTCCAACGGCGGACGCCAGGGGCTGATCGAGGCTCAGCGATACCCCGAAGATTTCGACGGCATTATTGCCAATGCCCCATGGGTCGATCAGACCGGCTTCACGATTGGCGCGATGTGGAATCAGAAGGCAATCTCGGAGACACCCATTAGCAACGTAAAGATGGTGCTGGTGGCGGACAAAGTCATGGCCAAATGTGACGCCATCGATGGATTGAAAGACGGCCTGATTGATGATCCACGTAAATGCAATTTCGACCCGATGAAAGATGTCCCTCAATGCACGGCAGGAGCCGATAGCGCAGAATGTTTAACCAGCGCACAGGCGGCGGCAATCTCAAAGGTCTATAGCGGGCCGATCCGTAATGGCAAACCGTTTTTTCCTGGCTATATGCCGGGCAGCGAGCAAGTCACGTCGCTATTTGGCAGCGGTACCGGAAGCGGATGGATGAATGTAATCATTCCTACACAGTCGAATGCCAAGCCCGCCGACTTCAATCTCGCCGAAGGCATCATGCAGTATCTGGTGCACACGCCGCCGAAGCCGGATTACGACTATCGAAAATTCAACTTCGATAGCGATATCCACCTTCTCGACAACTGGAGCAAACTGGCCGATGCGAAGGATCCGGATCTTTCGAAATTCCGGAAGCGAGGCGGCAAGCTCCTCATGACGTATGGCTGGGCGGACACCATCCTGCAGCCGATGGCGGGCGTCCACTACTATGAAGAAGCAACGAAAAAGAATGGCCCCGGCACCAGAGACTTCTTCCGTTTGTTCATGATTCCCGGGATGTCCCACTGCAGCGGTGGTATTGGTCCGGACCGCCATGATCCGGTAACCGCGGTCATCAACTGGGTCGAGAAAGACGCCGCACCGGCTACCCTCACCGCGAGCAAGGTGGTCAACAATCAGGTCGTGAGGACCAGGCCGCTATGTCCTTACCCTGAGGTTGCACGATACAAGGGCCAGGGCAGCATCGATGACGCTGCAAATTTCCGCTGCGTCACGCCATAAGAAGGATAGGACATCAATGAAAGACAACCGCCTGCTGGATGGCAGAGCCGTACGAGACCGCATGCTGGCGGAAACCGCCGAGCGCGTACGGGAAGCCTCGGCAACACACTCCATCGGTCGTCTGGTTTCAGTCACGATCGGGGGTAACGACGCCGTGGGCGTTTACGTCCGGGGGCAGACAAAGGCGGCAAAAACAGTTGGGCTTCGATTTGAAGAGCAGTGCTGGCCAAGCAACCTGACGCAGGAGGAATGCAAGTCTCGAATCGTCGCGATGAACGATGATGCAGACGTGCTTGGCGTGATTCTGCAACGCCCTGTTCCCTCACAAATCAATGTCCGGTCGCTGGCTTCAGCGATTCATCCATTGAAGGACATAGAAGGCATGAATCCGGCGTCGATCGGCAATATCGTTTATAACAATCTTGCTTTGGCGCCATGCACCGCCGCGGCGGCGGTGGAGTTGATCCGGGAAACGGGGCTGGATCTTCACGGACTCGAAGTCGTCATGATCGGCCATTCCGAAATCGTCGGGAAGCCCGCAGCCTTCCTTTTGATGGCGGAAGGAGCGACGGTAACGGTCTGCCATCACCAGACTCGATCGGTTGCATCGCATTCGCGACGCGCCGATGCGGTTCTCGTTGCGGTCGGAAAGCCGAAATTCCTTCATGGCGATATGGTGAAGCCGGGCGCCGCAGTCATCGACATCGGCATCAATCAGGTTGTCGATGCGAACGGACAAAAATACATTGTTGGGGATGTCGATACCGACAGCGTCATCGAGGTCGCCAGCTGGGTAACGCCGGTGCCGGGCGGAGTCGGCCCGGTCACCGTGGCCATGTTCATGCGCAATGCAATTGCCGCCCATGCCAAGCAACTCGCCGCCGGCTGGCTTGGTTAATATCCTGCGTGCTTGTCGACGATATTCAATAGCGGCAGACCGGACAGAAAACGCTTCAGGTTTTCCATAAAGCTTACGACTGCTGGATTGAGGAATCCTTCGACCCGGTCGGCCGTGTGGGGAGAAAGCAGCACGTTCGGCATCGTCCAGAACGGATGGCCGGCCGGGAGGGGTTCAACGTCAAATACATCGAGCGCAGCCCCGCGCAGAGCGCCGGATTGCAGCGCGCGAACCAGCGCCGATTCGTCGATCACCGGACCACGCCCCACATTGATGAGCACCGAAGACGACTTCATCGACGCGATTTCCGCTTTTCCCAACATTCCCCGTGTTTCAGAGGTGAGCGGCAGGGCCACCAGAATGTAGTCGCTGAAGGCCAGCAGTTTCTTCAGACTCGCGGATTCAAAGAATTCATCGACGAGTGGATCGCCGACGGATCGTTCACGGTGGCGTCTCAACGCACCAATCTTCATGCCGAACACCCTCGCTCGCGCGGCGGCCGCGCTTCCGATCTCTCCATAACCGACGATTCCGAGAGAACGCCCATGGAGTGATGTACTGATGAAGGGTTGCCAGACGCCCTGTTGCTGTTGTCGAATGACGCGCCCGAGGTCCAACGCAAAGTGCAGCATCATGGCCGTAACCCAATCGGCCAGCGGCCAGCGAAAAACGCCGCGGCCATTGGTCAGCGGCGCGGGATGCCGAAGCATTTCGGGGCCGAGAATTCCTTCGACACCGGTCCACAGCGAATGAATCCATCGCGCGCGGCCTGCAAAAGGCAATGCGGCCGACAGAAGGCTGGCACTCATCGTCGCATACAAAATGATATCGGCTTCCGCAGCGGCGGCTTGGATGGCGTCGGGGTCGTGTGCGATGGTGACGTGGACGCGAGGGTCCATACCGACCAATGAAGGAAAGAACGGGGAGTTCGAATCTGCGATCACCAACAGATTAACCAATGACATCGGAGGTATGAATATTGCGAAAGGTGAGGGGTGAAGAGAAGAAACCTGGCACCCCTCATCCGGCTCGCTACGAGCTACCCTCTTTCCTTCGGAAGGGGGTAGCTTCTCATTTGCTCATCTTCTACTGCGATTGCAATTACTTCACGCCAGGCCACTGGACGTAAGGCTGCTTGGGCGTCTTGTCTGGCGGCACAAAGTCCGGGCTCTTCGTTCCGCCGGGGCCCAGAGATTTTATGTACTGATAAAGTGCGCGTTGATCGGCGTCGGTCATGGCCTGCACGTTGAACCACGGCATCGGCGGCCGGGTATTCAGAGTCTTGGCGCGCTTCACCCAAGCGTCTTCGGTCAGAGTTCCGATGGAGAGCCTGAGGTTCGTCGGATATGTCGTGCCCCAGGGTCCGCGGTATCCCAGCGTATCGCCCTTGAGCCGGTCGGCTTCTGCCGCCTTTCCTCCGGCCTCCGCATATCCCGCAGTGTGGCAATCATTGCATCCACCGATTTCGACAATGTACCGGCCGCGTTCGATTGTTGCGTTCGGCGCGGCAGGCGGTTTGGGCGCCTGCCCATTAACCACTTGATAGACCATTGTCATGACCAACGCGGATCCGAGAAAAACTGCCTTGTAGCCTTTCACTGTTCCCTCCTTCTTTTCCGAAATGCGGCCCTACATTAACAATATCGAGGCGTTATCGAAAACAATTTCCGTGCTTTGAATGAAACGTTTTCGCTCGATCCATCGCCACGGTCCAGGTGCGGTATCTCGTACGGCTTGCCCGTCAGAGGGTGGCTGCTCCCAATGAAACGTCTCGCCTGTTCCGAAGATGGGGAGCGCAACGTACGGATTGGTAATTCCGGCCTCTGTAATCGGACAACTACCCAATGCGCCTGCTTCAGGCGGCAATCATTTCGATTCCTCTAATTGCCGGCTCTTCGCACGGGAAGGCGAAACGCAACGAATTCGCCGGAATATGTACCGCCACTGATCGCGAGAACGATGTACTGCTGCCCTTTCCACATGTAGCTCATCGGTGAACCGCTCTGTGGTGCCGGCATAAACACGGCACCCACTTCCATTCCCGTTGTTTTGTTATATGCGCGCAGCATCGCGCCACGCTGTCCGGTCGGTGTTGTAAAGAATCCACTTTCGCCGGCAATCAGGAGAGTTTTGGTCACCAGGGTTCCTATAGTTCCCGGCCGGCCGGTGCGCGGAATATCCAGGCCTTTCAACGCCGGATGATTGCGAATATTATCCGGCGTCTCTCCATGAGCGATCTGCCAGAGAATCTCCCCCTGATTCAAGTCAATTGCGCTGATGCGTCCATACGGCGGCTTCACCAGAGGGAGGCCTTGAACCAGCAGGCTGCCGGCATCCGCCACCGGTGTGGATGCCGCGGCCGTCGATGTGGCTCCTGCTTCAGAACCGGCGCCGCCGCTGAGCCGGGCGCCTTCCAGAGCAGTCCCCTGGATGTACGCCATCTCTGAGAATCCGGCAGGAGGAGGGACGAGTCCTTTCGCGGTGATGGAGCTTTGCGAAAACACATAAAGGATGTGGGTCTCCGGGTCGTAGGATCCTCCCGGCCAATTCGTCCCGCCAGTCGATGTTCCCAACGTAAGCGTCGCGAGGGGTCCTTCGAGCCGGCTGACCACCGGCGGTGTAAAGATAGGACCCAGCTTGTAGCGGGATACCAGCTTCACGGCGTCAGCGCGCAACTCGGGAGTGAAATCGATCAAATCGTCGATCGATGTCCCATTCCTGTCGTAGGAAAGTTTCTTCGTCGGAAATGGCTGAGTCGGCGAGTACCACTCTCCGGGCACCGTTCCCTTTTCAACCGGACGCTCGACAATCGGCCAGATGGGTTCTCCAGTCTCACGATTGAAAACGTATAGCACCGCCTGCTTGGTCGGTTGCGCGACGGCCTTGACCGTGCGTCCATTGACCGTGATGTCGACAAGGATCGGAGCGCATGGGATGTCCATATCCCAAATGCCGTGGTGCACCAGCTGGTAATGCCACTTTCGCTTGCCCGTTTGAAGATCAACGGCAACGAGGCTCTCTCCAAACAGGCCATCGCCTGGACGATTGGCGCCGAAGTAGTCTCCGGTCGGCAACTCGATCGGCAGATATACCAATCCCAATTCTTCATCGACGGAAATCTGCGCCCACACGCCGGCATTGCCCGTGTAGACGTTGGAGTTCTTTTCCCAGCTGTCGTTCCCGTATTCGGACCCCACGGGAATCGTATGGAAGATCCAAAGGCGTTTGCCGGTCTTGACATCAAATCCGCGGACGTAACCTTTAACCGCACGAATGCTTTTGGGATTGGCTCCCGTCGGGTGTGCGGCTCCAACAATCACGACGTTGCGCGCAACGACGGGCGTCGCATGCAATCCGATTTCTCCACTGAGCGGATCGATAACCTGATCGTCATCGAGTTTCAAATCCACGACACCGCGAATGCCGAAGCTGGGAATTACTGCTCCCGTCCTGGCGTTGAGAGCGATCAGGCGATAACCCGGCGTCACATAAAGGATTCTTTCTTCGGTGCCGTCGGTCCAGTAGGCGAGTCCCCGTCCCGACAGCTGGCGTGGAGCAACATCGCCGCGGCCGCCCTCATTTTCCGAATGGGTCCATAGCAGTTCGCCCGTTTCGGCGTCGAGTGCGATGACGGCTCGCCGCGTGCCGGCGGTCGAATACAGGACGCCTTTCACCATCAGCGGCGTCGCTTCAAGTTGAAACTCCGGACGAGGGCCGAGGTTGTCGGTCTTGAATCGCCAGGCCACTTCCAGCTTGTTGAAATTTTCCGCGCTGATCTGATCGAGCGGCGAGTACCGCGTATTTCCGAGATCGCCTCCGTATGTCGGCCATTCCCCGGACTTCGCCCCAGACTGGGCGTGAGACAGCAGTGCGGTCCAGACCACTGCCGAGAGAAAGACAACCACGTACAGTACCGATCGATGAATTCGAGTTCCTGAAGACATCCCAACCTCCGTCACTCCAGAGAGTGCGCCTATCATAGCGCTCCCTCCGCCCGCGTCCAGAGGTTGTTTGGGCGGACTTACTTTACCGATACGGTGTACGCGGTTTCAACACGAATGGCGTTCGCGCGGTCCTCCATCTCGCCAGCGAGAACCTGGTTATTGGTGTGTCGAAGGAATTTCGCAAATTTCTCCAACGTGGAAGCCACTTCCGGACCTTCCGCACCGAATATTCGCTCCTGGGTCTTCAGGGCTTCAGCAAACAGAATTCCTGCTTCCTCGCTCTTGCCTTCAGCCGCAAGCACTTCAGCCAGATTTGCTGCCGACAGGGCTGTGTACGAATTCTCCATGCCGAATAGCCTTCGTCGAAGAACCAGTGCCCGCCGATGCATGACTTCGGATTCTGCGAGTCTGCCTTGCGAAAAATAGAAGACTCCGAGATTGTTCAGCAGTGCACAGACATCCGGGTGGTCCGATCCCAGCGACGCTTCTGTAATATGCAGCGACTGCAACATTGCCGATTCCGCGAGACTCCATTTTTGTTGGAAAAAATATAGACTCGCGAGATTCGCCAGTATCGAACCGACCTGAGGACCGTTATCCGGCACGGATTTCTGTGCCAGATCCAAGCCCTTCTTGAAATCCTTCTCCGCCTGATTTCTATTTCCGGTTTTGAGATGGAGTACACCCAGATCGTTATACAAATCCGCCATGTGCAGAGGAGAATCGGCCAGCACTTTCGCGCCGAGTTGAAGCGCCTCATCCAAAGTCTTTTCGGATTCCCGCAGCTTTCCGATCTTCTGGTAGAGATCACCCAGCATGCCCAGCAGTATCGGCAGCTGGCGCTGGTTCAACGTTCGATCCAAGCGAACCATTCCGATGGCTCTGTTCAACAAGGTCTCGGCTTCGTCCAGCCGGCCTTGAGAGAGCAGCACACTTCCGAGTTCGCCCAGGGCCAGAACCGTGACCGCATCGGACGTCCCGGCTTCGTTGATCGCCTGACGAAGATCTTTTTCAGCAATCTCATAGTTGCCGGCTGCGGATGCCCGCTTGCCGGAAATCAACAGGTTTACAGACGGAGGGTTCTCGCTATAGGAGATCTGACCGAGAATAAGAATCAGAATCGCACTGCACAGGTAACGAACCGAACGTCGGCCGCATTGTTTTAACACACCTCATTCCCTTAATCCCCCGGATGATCCAATCACTTCTGTCCTGCGAAAGCATTCAGACACTATGACGAACGAGAACCGACGCAGGTTGACAGCTGCCCGAACGATTTCGTGGAAAGTGAGATTTCAAAACGAGCGGGACTGAATACCTGCACGTCGAATGCGAATACGAACACGTTCTCGAAAAAGTTCCCGGCCTCGCAATAATGCTTACCGAATCGCTGTTGGAACGGTCTGTGACCGCGCCAATCCCTCCGTTCCGCGATGCTCGGGGGCTGGGGGCGCTGAAAGCAAGTGTGAATGAGGAGGAGGAGAGGAAGAGGAGGAGCAGAAGGAGCAGAAGCAACTCAGCTAACTCCCCTCCTGTTCCAGGAGGGGAGTTGTTCTTCTTCTCTCCCAATTCATTCATAGGTTCTTAGACCGCGCCTGCAGTTCTACTGTCCGCAGTATGGTGCTGTTGGATACGATGCATAAGGAGGAGAGGCTAACGGCCTCCTTCGATGTCCGTTAACACAATGGGTGCAATCCCGGTCGCGCGGATCGGCGCTTCAATATTCGCGCGGTCTCCAACAATCACGATGGTCAGGTGCTCCAGGTCGATGTACTGCTTCGCGACACGCACAACGTCTTCCTTCTTGACCGCAGAAATCCTGGAAATGTACTGGTGGTAGTAATTATCCGGCAGCCCCTGAATCCAGAGGGACACGATGGCGTTGTTCACGCTTTGAACGGATTCAAATGTTCCTGGCAGGCGTTGGATCAACGAATCCTTTGCCGTTTTCAATTCGTCATCGGTCACTGGTCTGGCGCCACCGATTCCACGCAGTTCCTTCATGAACTCGACCAGCGCCGCATCACTTTTTGCAGAAACCATGTCGCCGCCGGCACGAAAGGCACCCGGACCCTTGCCGTAGGCGAAGCCCGAACTCACTCCGTAACTGAATCCCTTCTCCTCTCGAAGATTGGCATTCAAGCGCGACTGAAACATTCCACCAAGGATGGTGTTCATCACCTGAAGCGCATCGTAGTCCGGAGTGTTCCGCGGGGGACCAGGGTTCCCGATTGCAAATGTCGACTGCGCAGCGCCGGGTTTGTCGACCAGGAAAATCGTCATCGGATGCGGTGACGGCAGAGCCGGATAGGTGAATGCGGGTTTATCGCCGCCGCGCGACCATCCGGCCAGCGACTTTTCGATAGTGGCTCTCACGCTGGCGGCGTTCACATCGCCAACAACCGTGATGAGCGCGCGTCCCGGTCGGAAGTACACCTTGTGAAATACCACGATGTCGTCGCGAGTGATGGCTTTCAACGATTCTTCCGTCACGTTCTGACCGAAGGGATGGCTATCACCGTAAAGAATCTTCGCAAAGACGCGCGTCGCGATCGCGGCGGGTTGATCCTTGGCCTGAGCAAGCACAACCAGCCGCTGCGCGCGCAGTCGATCGAGCGCGTCCTGCGGGAACCTCGAATTCAGCAGCA
>Ga0070664_100000178_pt1 | contig 44922 bp, 40 predicted proteins | sample KBSC73metaG_FD_65863 | JGI IMG/M metagenome (GOLD analysis project Ga0070664, IMG submission 65863) | Corn rhizosphere microbial communities from Kellogg Biological Station, Michigan, USA - KBS C7-3 metaG | ecosystem: Host-associated > Plants > Roots > Rhizosphere > Soil ... | reverse complement strand
ATGCATTCTCACCATATCTGCAATCGTTCGGTCCAGATTGGCTCCATCGTTCCAGTTCGGGCACAACACGACCTGGCCATGAATCGTGATTCCCGCCGCCGAGAGCCGCTCCACCTTTTCAAGAAAGCCATCGTATGCGGGTATACCCAGAAGTCGTGCTCGCAGTTCCGGCTCCGTCGAATGTACCGAAATGTAGAGAGGCGAGAGTCGCTGATCGATGATCCTCTGCATTTCGATTTCATCGACATTGGTTAATGTGAGGTAGTTTCCGAACAGAAATGACAAACGGTAATCTTCATCCTTGATATGGAGGGACTTTCGCACCCTGGCCGGATTCTGATGGACAAAGCAGAACACACACTGATTGGCACAGGTCATTGGCTCAATGGATTCAAATTCCAAGCCGAATGGTTCCCATTCACGGCGGACAAAAGTAATCGTACGATCCTGCGTCTTTATAGAAGTTCGCCGACCGATGGACGCTGCTTGAAATTGAAAATCGATCACGTCGAGAAGAGGCTTGCCGTTCAGTTCCGTAATCTCGTCGCCCGGGTGGAGTCCAACTCGAGAAGCCAACGAGTCCGCTTCAACAGCGACTACACGCAAACGCTGTGCCTCCCCACCGCGATGTGCCGGGGCATGGCGATACTCGTGAACCGCCTTCAAGGGTTCGGTCTTTCTCACGTATGCGGATTTCGAAAACGGCCTCTTCGTAACGCTCATGCGAGCCCCACGTACTTTCGACCCGTAATCAGATAGTGCAGGCCGGAAAATCCGGTGGCCAGCCCCGTCAGAAAAAACAGAATGCGCAGCTGCGGCACAACATTACCGATCCAGTTGCAATAAAGAACGGCGAATACGGTAACGGCCTGCAACACGGTGCTGGCCTTGCCATAAGGAGTGGGTTTGAACACACGCCAGCCAATCATCAGGATGATGAGCAGAGAAGAAAGCAGGATGAAGACATCGCGCGAGATCATCAGGATGATCAACCAACGCGGAATCAGGTTCGGAAATCCCATCTGGGGAAGAGACAGGATCACTATCGACGCTGTCATCAGAAGTTTGTCCGCGACCGGATCAAGCACCGTACCGATCGATGTCTTCTGACCGAATCGACGCGCAATCACACCATCGAGAACATCGGTAACCACCGCGGCGCAGAACACCGACAGAGCCCACCCGGATTCGCCTTCAGAAAGAAGAATGATGAAAATCGGAATGAAGATGATGCGCAGTATCGTGAGCTGATTCGCCGTTGTGAGAACCGCAGAACGATATTGTTCAACTGTAGTGGAGACGGGTGGAGGCATTTCCGGCAATGACCCTACTGAACCTGAAGCGGAACCTTGACGTCCATGGTCTGCTTCGCACAATACCCGTCGGATTTATTGCAAAAGAAGTATGTCAGTTTGCCGGGCACTTCATACTTGCCCGGTTTTGCCGCAGTCGCCACAATATGGATCGTCGGCAAATCCACAAAATACTCGTCCTTCGATTTGGGATCCACCGATGAAGCCGTGATTTCGGTCTTCGCAAGCTTTACTCCGGAGACTTCAGTCAGTTTCAAGCTGATCTGGGGTGTGCGATTGATGGCGTAAGGCTTGATCACATTGAACGAAACAGCAATATCCGCCTTTTGTCCGGCTTTCAACACGGCGACGGGTTTGAAACTTGCAGTCATCACCTGCGGCGGAGTGGCTCCCGGGGGCAACGATAATTGCGCCATCAACAGGATTCCGAAAACAAAATGCATTGGTGTGATTCTCCAATCGCTGACGGTACTGCCCCAAATGTTCAGCGATTCTACCATGAAAGCACTGAATATCGCGGAGCACGCGAGAGCGTTAGAAGGATAGCCAACCGCGAAACGCATCACAAAGTTTGTTCGACACGGGAACGATCCGCTTCACCGCTGCATTGGGTATCCCGAATTTTCAAAAGATGCTCATCTCACCGCGTTTCGCCGCTGGAGAATGGCGACCTCCGATCGACCGATTACGTCGCAGGGAAGCGATCGATGAGGAACCGATTGACAGAGGCCCCCGTGAGGTGTTTGGTATTGTCCTCATCTCCGTCTCTTCATCGAGCCGCTTCTTCCCCTCATATACGCAACGGTCCTGGTGAACCTAACTTACTGGGTCGTTCCGGCGCCGGGTGGGGTCTTGCCCGCAGACTCTACTCCCAGCCATAGTGCACCCGCGGGTGCACTATGTAATCCTGCGATACCACAAATCTCCTGGACGTAACTGTTTTCTGGTTGTGTAACTCCTTTGCAAAGAGGCGGACAGGAGGGCTTGTCATTGGCACGCAAGCTGCACCGACGTTGATCTACGGATGCGAGAGGAGGGAGTGATGGTAGAAACAGAAAACGCCGAAGTTAAACCTTCGTGGGACAAACTCGTTGAGGAAATCTGGGACGAAATTGCCCGAACCCATACGTTGATCGATAAGGTCAGCGACGAGTTATCTCGACTGGTCTGCGATGACTGCGCCGAGCCACTTCAAATCCTGGAGAAAAATGCCGAATCCCGGGTATTGCAAGCCTATTACAGAGGTCTTCGGTATGCGTTTGACCGGACACCGAACATGTGGAATCAGTCTGATTCGGGAAGTATCCACTGACCCGATCGCAGCCATCCACGAGAATGTAATGTCTGTGATTTTTTCGGACCGCAATGAATGTCACTGGTTCGGAGCGGAAGTGGTTGCGTCCCCGGACTTATTGGCGCAAATACGCAACGAAGGTTGCTTCAAATTTATCAGTTGGTTAAGCTACCAAAATTATTCCAGGCCGCCGGGTTCGCAAAGGGATTCAGGACGAATCCTATCTGGAACAGTACAAGTTCCTTTAGGATTGTTCATGAATCTGAATAAACAATCGCAGGCCTCCTCATCCTTTGAAAGCACCACTGATCCGGAAAACGATCTCTCCGTCATAACGAAACGGATGGCGGGTTGCATACGTCACGTCATCCCGCATCCCATTGCGATTTTTGTACTCAGTGAAACTCCACGCACTTATAACGCGGGGGATTTTCCAGCCAACCACCTGGCGCAAATCCGGAATCGCTTTGAAACTAATGGGCAATACCTCACGGATCTTATACAGATTTCAGACCAGTTGACGAATCCATACCGGTTTTCGGACGGCTCGTGCGCCTTCCTTCTGCCCCTTGTACACGATGGTTCCCTCGAGGCGGTGCTCTGTCTCTATGACAGGCAGAAACACGAACTGAAGCGGCAGCATCTGACTTCTCTGGAACCCTTTTGCCAGCTCACCTCGATGCTCATCTCTCGGACGCGTCGGACTGCAACGGCCACGGGGATGGCGCAAAGCGCGGTGACAGACACCTCAGAAACGAAGCCACAATTGAAAGAGAATCCGCAAATGGTGGCGCGGCTTGTCTCTGGTTTGTTGCGAACTATTTCACACGACATTCGGACCCCTATCACGACAGTCCGAGGTTTCGTAAAGATGATGCTGGACGGTAGAATTGGACCCATCTCCGATCCCCAGCGTGAATGTTTAACAATGGCGTTTCAAGGCGTCGAGCAGCTCATCAGGATCGGCACATCGGTAAGTGACGCCTCCGGTCAGATAGAACAGATACATGCCGAGCTACTGGATGTTGCCGTTCTTTGGCGGGCAGTCCTGGAAGCATCCCGCCCCCGGCTGCTTGCAAAGACTGTGACGATTGAAGAAAACATCGAAGGGGACCGTAAATTGATTTGCGGCGATCGTCAGTATGTTACAGAGTTATTTAACGGATTGTTGGATTGCGTCATCAGTGCCGTAGAGGATCGCGGAAAGTTGCGGGTCGATCTCAGATGCCGAAACGAAATCGCGCTGATGCTCACGTTTTCGGCAGTCCCGGAATCTTTTACGCCGCCTGGTGCCGACGAAGAGTTGGCCGCCGCGCGCGAAATTGCGTTTTTGCACGGAGGACAAATATCACTCCGACCGGCCAAGGATGGGTATACGATTCTTATGGTCACATTACCTGGTTATAACGAATGAAAACACCATTGATCCTGATTGCAGACGACGACGCGACAATGAGGAGCTATCTCACTCGCTTTCTCAGCTCTTCCGGTTATCAGACCGATTGCGTCGATTCGGGGGAAAACGCAATATCACGGCTTCGGCAGACACCAACGCCGGACTTGGTGCTGCTCGATATGCTCATGCCGGGAACCGATGGCATCGATGTTCTGACTCATATGAAGAAAGTGAGTCCTGCCATTCCCGTGGTTATTCTCTCTGGCGTCGGACATGTCCGGACCGTGGTCGAAGCGATCAAGCTTGGAGCTGCGGACTACTTGTCCAAGCCTTTCGAGGACGAAGAGCTCGAGCTCACTATCAGGAATATTCTTGAACGGTTAAGACTCCGCGATGAAGTTCAGTCTCTTCGACGTCAACTGGCCGAATCTGACGATCAGGAACTGGGAATCGGCACTGAAAACGTGAAGATGGTCCGAATTCGCGAGATCGCCCGGCAGGTCGCTGAAACCGACGTACCGGTTCTGATTCTTGGCGAGTCCGGGGTCGGGAAGGAAGTCCTCGCCCGCTATATCCATACCCATTCCGGCAGAGCGGATCAGCCATTCATGAAAGTCAACTGCGCGGCGCTGCCGCATGATCTGTTGGAATCGGAACTCTTCGGATACGACAAAGGCGCCTTTACTGGTGCGGTATCTGAAAAACCCGGAAAGTTCGAATTGGCGGGCAGTGGGACGATTCTGCTGGATGAAATTGGAGAAATGAGTCCACTGCTCCAGGCGAAGCTCCTGCATGTACTTCAGGACTGCCAGTATAGCCGCCTGGGAGGCAAGCGAATGATCAATGTTCAGGCCCGAGTGCTGGCTTCAACCAATCGAAGACTGGAAGAATCGGTCGCGAAAGGCGAATTCAGAGAAGATCTCTATTTCAGACTGAATGTCATCACCATCGATATCCCACCATTGCGCGAACGACGGGAGGATATACCCCTTCTGTGCTCGCATTTTGTGGATAAGTACCGCGAAAAATACAAGAGTTCCGTTCAGCAGCTTCCAAAAGACCTGATGGAGACCTTCATGAGTTTCGACTGGCCCGGAAATATTCGTCAGCTCGAAAATACCATCAAGCGTTATCTCATTCTTCCCGATTCCGACATGACATTTCCTGCCAGCAAAACGGAAGTGGCAGCACCCAATGCACCGGCGACCCATCAACCGATGTTCCTTAAGGAAGTCGGCGCTCACGCCGCGGAGCAGGCGGAACGCGAGCTCGTTCTTCGAACGCTGGAGCAGACCAACTGGAACAGGAAACATGCGGCGCGTCTCCTCAATATTTCTTACAAGGCCCTGCGAAATAAATTGAAGAGGTGGAACCTCCAGGGCCGGGCCACCAACGTTGTTCTGAACAATGAAACCCAGCCAAGTACTCGTTGACGGCCTCACCGGCTAGCGGCTTTCATCCGGTTTTGCCTCTGGAGTACGAGCCGTCGCACGAACGTTGGAAAAAGTCTATGTCTGAACGAATGAAGTAATCCGAACCTTTTGGAAATAGACTTGTCTCCCTCTCCTTAAAACTGAAGGTCCCGCGATATTGGAAACAGATAGCGGATCTGCAATCCGTATGGTTGCCAGGGCTGTTCTCTAAGCCTTGCCACCACCTCGTAGAACCCCATGTTCACCGGACTACGACCCGTGAAGTACCGCCAAGTCTTTGATCGTCACGGTGCGCTTGCACGTAACGATTGGAAGGACTATTGCAAAAATCGGGGCCCGGGCGGGACACGGTATGACAAACGACCTGTATCAATTCGGTCCCAAAGATGTGTTTCAGGGGAATGAAGACGACATCATCACAAAGGGCGTCATTTGTACCGACCGAAAGAATTGTCTCCGTCGGTTCAAGAAACCATCGCAACCAAAAGATCTCGATCTACTGCAGCAGGAAGTCGGCGAATAGCGAAGCACCTGCCGTTCAAAGCCCGTGGTTAGAGTTCGTATGCGAGAAGTGAGTGCCCAAACCCGACATCTACAATTCCACGTAACGATTAGCGACGTCAGAATCGGCGCTTCCCTGAACGGCGGCTTGGATAGTCGAGCGGCTGCAAACATGGGCGCATACGTCGTCGGTATCGATCTGAGTCGATGCGTCGAGCGGGCCTACCGGGAAACACGATTCAAACCGCAGATTGATCTCATCCAGGAGACTTGACGAACCCGCCTCTTCGCCTCGAGACTTTCGACGCACTCTACGGCATTGGTGTGTTGAATCACACGCCGGATGCGGCCGTGAGGACGCGCGGCAATCTGGATGGATTAATGCATATGCGGGAAGATAGATTCGACTGCTAAAGTTCCTGACGGACGTTAATTCGGCCCTCCGAAATTTCCACTCGTGTAGTTCGTGCAGAAGATCGGCGGACTGATTCCTCGGGAAAATGAATGCCGCATCCGGCCTCTGCCGCGTAACCAAAAACCGAGACTCTGGCAAGTCGCGGTTTTCGCGATTATTCTGAGCGCTGTTCGCGCGAGTATTCCCGCCACCGACTTCATTTCCAATCAGTTAGGTCCGGCATGCCGCATGCCCTATAAAGACCGGCCGTGAACTCCTGGCCCTCCCGGCGGGCGCGTATCCGATAGCACACCTGGGCCTGTGTTGTCGGATGCCCACCGGGAGTTCTTCTTTAGCATTCCCGGCGGTCAGTGGGCGTCGCTGTGATGGAGAGAGAAAACTCCGCAAAGGGCCGCAGCGCGCGGGCCGCCGGGAACAATTTCAACACTTCAAGGAGGTTCCATGACTCGTTTTCGAATTCCCGGAATCGCGTGCATCATTCTCGCACTGGCAGGTCCGACCGTTCTGTCGGCGCAAACCAAGCCCCCCACATCCCAAACTCCGAAGCAGATGAAGCTGAAGCCAATCGATATCAACACAGCGCCGGAAGAGGATTTCGCGCTCGTTGGTATCGATAAGGCAACGGCAAAGAAGATCGTGCAGGCGCGGCCTTTCCGCAGCAAGGCCGACCTGGTATCCAAACAGCTCTTGACCCAGGAACAGTACGACAAAGTAAAGGACCTGCTGGTTGCAAAACAGGTACCCAAAAAGTAGTTCGCATGTACGCGCGAATGGTAATCGGCGAAACAATCAGCGAGGATCAGGTACGCGAATTCTCGCTGATATATGCGGCCGATGTGTTACCGGATCTTGCTCGGGAACCGGGATTTGAATCCGGTCGGTTTCTGGTCGAGGACGGTGGAAACATGGCGGTGGCTCTTACGGTCTGGAAGTCACGGGAAGATTGTCTGAGGTACCACTCCGGCCGCGCTTATCGACAATTCGTGGCAAAGACACAGCACCTGCTGGTTGGCAACTTTGTCGTGAAATTGTTCAAGGAAGGTGCATAGCAACGGTCGAACCGGGGAAGGCCCCCGCAATTTCAAGGGCGTCCCCGGTTCGACTCGGCTTTGCAAAACTGGAACTTTTCGGGGCGTTGTTCCAGGCGCCACTTCTGCCGGCACATGGCCGAATGCTGCATGTCCTGACCCCACGAATGGCGGCGGTTACACGCTGTGGCACCGCAGTTCAATTCACGTTTCGTTCCGGCTTCTTCCGATACTGCCGGTAATCCACATTGCAGCGATGGCGGCGAAGGAAGTCCATAAAACGCTTGTAGTCGGTTTCGGGGATGTTAAACAAACGGACAAGACGTCGGTAGCTGCCTCCGGTCTGGATGAGTCCCTTCCGAATCAGGTTTTCGACGTGGTGGCGCGTGATCTGGCGATTCGCATATGGACGTGCGATCGATTCCCAGAAGTTATCAATTTGCAAATCGAGATCCGCAACACGCAACAGTTCGCCCGGCAGAACGATATCGCGGTCTTCAATAATATCGGCATTTCGCGAATAGATTGCGCTCTCCACGATATTCTCAAGTTCGCGCACATTACCAGGGAAGGTGTAGGCCTGAAGCTTTGCCAGGGCTCCCGCGGAGATGCGGCGACGTCCCTGAAGAATAAATTCCGCGAGGAGCGGAATATCGTCGAGCCTCTCACGCAGTGGAGGTACCTGAATCGAAAACACGTTGAGTCTGTAGAAGAGATCTTCCCGAAAATCTCCGCGATGAACAAGACGCCGCAGATCACAGTTCGTCGCCGCGATTACACGGATATCTACTTTGCGAGTGATCACATCTCCAAGACGACGGATCTGGCGGTCCTGAAGGGCACGAAGCAACTTGGCCTGAAACCGTCGAGATGTGTTCGAGATTTCATCAAGAAACAATGTGCCGCCATTTGCGAATTCAAACAACCCGGGCTTGTCGGTTGTCGCCGTGGTAAATGCGCCACGACGATATCCGAACAATTCACTTTCAATCAGGTCTTCGGGCAATGCCCCGCAGTCCACAGCGACAAATCGGCCGGTATTGCTTTGACTGAGCTCGTGGATGGCTCGTGCCACAAGCTCTTTTCCGCTTCCAGTTTCTCCCATCACCAGAATCGAACCCGATACCTGAGAAGCGGTTCGAATTCGTTCGATCAGTTGTTGCATGACTTCACTATTTCCAATCATGCCAGGTATAGCCGCACTTCCCGGAGTTTCGTCACATGAACATCGATGCATCCGAAATTCGAATGCTGATTCGACTCGTGACTCGGCGTACAGGTTCGCCGGTACAAGACGATGACCTGACACAAGAGGTCACATTGAAGGTTGTTGAAGCGTGCCGAAAGCAGGACAAGATTCGGCATCCACGCGCTTTCCTGATGAAGATCGTCCGCGACGCAGTGCATGACTATTGGAGGCGCCGCCGCATCGTGTTTGATATCAGCACCATTGACGAATCCCGGTTTGCCGAACTTCCAAATTTCGAAACCGAACTGGATCGTCGCCGCCAAACCGATCTGCTGCGAAGAGCGCTTCAGCAGATGGAATCATCCAAACGTTCCACACTGGAGCTCTTCTATTCCAGCGACTGCTCGATTGCGGAAATTTCCCGCATCCGGGGAAAGTCCGAGTCCGCGATCAAGACTGAACTCATGCGGACACGTCGGGCACTTGCGGAAATTGTGCGCGATTTGGCGAAGAAAAAGTCGCCGTTATAGCGACAACGATAAATCTCGAACGCTGACATCAGCAATACTTCCCGGATTCATGGAGTTTGGATTGTGGCATCGAACGTGAACTGCGTTCCGAATCATGGAGCTGATACGAGCCCAAAGCGTCGTCAAACGGCAAGGCGCCGGTTTCAAATTGGGACCCGTCGATCTCGAACTGCGCTCGGGTGAGGTGCTGGGAATCATCGGAAAAACCGGCGCTGGAAAAACAACTCTGCTAAAGCTGATTTGGGGATTCCTGAGACCCGATCAGGGAAGCCTGTCGGTCTTCCAATTGAAACCTCATTTGAATCAGATGGCTGTACGGCAGCGCACCGGCTATCTCTCCGAAACCCCGGACTTCGAACGCTGCCGGACCGCAGGCCAACACGTTCGGTTCATATCGCAGTTCTACGAAGGTTGGAATGACGCGACGGTCAATACACTTCTGGATCGGTTTGGCATTGATCCCGGAATGTGTGTACAGGAACTCTCCCCCAGCGCAAAGATCAAGCTCGCACTGATTTCTGCGACAGGACACAATCCTTTTCTGTTGCTGCTCGATGAGCCCATGGCCCGACTCGACGCGCCTGCACGCAAGGAGATTTCCGAATTCCTGAAAGCACTCTCATCAGAACATGGAATAGGAACTGTCGTATCGGCACAACGTTCGAGCGAGATCGAACACTGGACGGATTCAACCGTCATCCTGATCGACGGGAAGATTCAAACCTGAGACCAGATCTGCCAGAAGCACCGCTGTTGTGCAAAGCCACGGCAGACAGAAAAGTCGCGCAAAAAGTGGCCTTTAATTCGTTTATGTCTCAAACTTGCCGGCGTCGACCTTCAAAGGTACCCCCATATTCCTGCGATTGCCTGCGGCATTGATCGTGCAAAGTTGTGCGGCAATGCGTGAGGTTTCCTGCGGCAGACCTGGACGATTATCCATCTCGATCCCCGTTGGTTCTTCGGTGGAATCTTCTTCTTCTCACCTTGCAACCTGCCTTTACCAATGAATCGTCCAGGGCTGCCGTGCCGTTTAGCGCTGAAATAAGCGGCCGAAGAATGAGCGCACTGCACCGGCGGGCATCTCATATGGAATGACTGCGGGGGGCACGATTGGTTCGCCGGATACGACTGCGAGGGGATTGTCTTCTACGAGAACTCGGGCGGCATCTGCTCCGATGATCGCGGCCGCTGCATCCCGACCGCGGCTCAGCACCGGTGGCCGCTTTTCCGGCCGGTGTGTATCCGTAGCAAGGAAGTGCACGCAATTGTGACGCAACAAACTATCTGCGCATATCTTCGCCGCTGTTCCAAACTGACCGGCCACACTCATTGCGGTTATCTGGGTCAGCACGCCTTCTGCGACAAGGTCCGCAACAATCCACGGATATCGTTGAATCTCGATGTTGCGCTCCGGATGCGCCAGAATGGGATTCATTCCCTGAAGCTTCAAATTCCTGAACCACAACCGGGCCCCCTTCGGAACCGAAGGGGTGGGCAATTCTACCAGCACATATGTTTTACGATTCAGTGCCGTCAACAGGTTTTCCCGAGCGTGCGTGAGGAAATCGGTAGTCACACGGACTTCACTGCCTGGCAGAACCTTCAGACCGGTGCCGCCAATTGCGTTCTGCAATTCGCTGACACGGTCTTCGATTTCCGGAAACAGTGGGTTATTCGAGAGTCCATTGAACAAGTGCGGCGTGCAGACCATTTGTTCAATGCCGTCAGCAAAGGCAATGGCCGCCATCTTCAGAGCTTCGTTCATAGAACGGGCCCCGTCGTCGATTTTAGGCAGTATGTGGGAATGGATGTCGATCACGCCTAAACATCATAAGGCTGGGTCAGAAAACGCCATCCGTAAGTTTGACTTCGTTCAACGTCCGCGCTCGCTGACAGGAACCCATTTCATATCCGGTGCGGGGCCAATGTATTCGGCGCGGGGCCGAATAAGGCGGTTGTTGGAATATTGTTCGAGAATGTGCGCGGTCCATCCCGACATCCGGCTTACCGCGAAGAAAGGGGTAAACATGTCGATCGGCATACCGATGACGTAGTAGGTGCTGGCCGAATAGAAGTCGACATTGGGATTAAGGTTTTTTTCGGACTTCACAAGTTCTTCGATGTGAGCCGACATTTCGTACCATTTGGACTGACCTTCACGGTCGCATGCCTCTTTCGACATGCGTCGAAGATGCGTTGCCCGTGGATCTTCAGTGCGATACACGCGATGACCAAAGCCGGCGATCTTCTGTTTTTTCGCAAAGATATCCTTAACATAAGCAGCGACCTTTGAAGGGTCATCGATTTTCAACAGCATCCGCATAACGTTCTCGTTCGCACCACCATGCAACGGTCCTTTCAACGCCCCAATCGCTGAGGTGCATGCGGAATAGATATCCGATAAAGTTCCGGCAGTCACGCGGCCTGCAAACGTCGAGGCATTGAGTTCGTGATCGGCATGAAGTATCAGCGCGACATCCAATGCTTTGACAATCGTGTTGTTTGGAGGATTTCCGGTCAGCATGTAGGAAAAATTTGCAGCATATCCGAGATCGGTGCGGGGATCGATGGGAGCTCTTCCGTTGCGAATCTGGTGAAACGCGGTGATCAAAGTACCGCATTGTGCGGTCAGTCGGATTGCTTTGCGCACATTGGCCTCCGGCGACATATCTTCGGCTTCCGGGTCGTACATGGAAAGGGCTGAAACGGAAGTTCGCAGCACTTCCATAGGCAGCGCCTTCTTCGGAAAACTCGACAATAGATCGATCACCTGTTTTGGAACCGCACGCTCGGCGGTTATTTTCGCCGAAGTGTCTTTCAGTTCCGTGGCGGTGGGCAATTTGCCGAACCAGAGCAGATGGCAGGTCTCTTCAAACGTGGAATGTGGCGCGAGCTCGTGGATGTTGTATCCCCGATAGGCGAGTATTCCCTTTATCCCGTCGATATAACAAATCCCAGACTCGCCCGCGACGACATCCTCTAAACCCGCCATAAAGTGCAATCTCCCATTCTTTTACCCGGTCTCTGGCCGCGCAATATTCTATTGGTTTAATGTTCCGGTTTCTACTTCGAATTCCGCCCCACGCCGAAGATTCAACCGATTTGCGGCTGATCCCTGGTTCATGCAAAGCTCGATCAGCCCGGCACTTCCTTCGATTGCGAAAAGCTCATCAGGGAGAGCTTCAGAGTAACTGGAAAGAACTCTCCGTACTTTCATCCCGCCCACGCGTATCTCAAATCCGACACCGAGCTGATCGCGGCGGAGGTTTGTCAGAATGTTTCCGAACTTATCCACGCGGAGCACTGTTGGGCTCTCGGAGGAGGAAAGCGTTACAAGATTGGTAACCGTGGGACCGACGGACTCGATGGGAGTACCGGTAGCCAGCTTCGCCGCAACCGGGGCGAAGATATCCCGGCCGTGAAAAGTCCGGCTGACGGGATTCCTGAAGAAGCTGTCATTGGTGATGTGCCGGGCGGCAGAGAAACCCAATACAAGGGAAAGTACTCCATTGTCGGGAGCGATGAAAATCTGATCGAGTTGATTCCCCTTTCCCGACAGTACAATTGGGCGGCGCTGGCTTCCAACTCCAGGATCGACAACGACAATATGAATGGTACCGACCGGAAAATATCGGCATGCCTCCTTGATGACGATGGATGCTTCGATGACGTCATAAGATGGGATGTCATGGGTAATATCGACGATTTGAACATTTGGAGCGAGGCTGAGAATAACGCCTTTCATCGCTCCAACAAAGGGATCCTTCAGGCCGAAATCCGTGGTTAAGGTTATAATCATGCGGTTCTATGCAGCGAATCTACCTCGATAGTAACGCAACGACTCCGGTGCACCCAGAAGTCGTAACTGCCATGCTTCCGGTATTCACGGAAGACTACGGGAATCCCTCGTCCATCCATTGGTTCGGTCAGCATGCAAAGGCTCTGATGGACGACGCACGGACACAGGTCGCCCGGCTGATCAACGGGGAAACTTCCGAAATCGTTTTCGTCAGTGGCGGTACGGAGGCGGACAATCTTGCCATCCGCGGCATTGCCGAGTCGCAGAAATCTAAAGGACGCCACATCATTACGTCGACCATCGAACATCACGCGGTCCTTCACACCTGCAGAGATCTGGAAAAGCAGGGTTATGAAATCACCTGGCTCGGAGTCTCCGCCGACGGCCTGGTTGATCCGGAGGACGTTCGGCGTGCAATACGTCCCGATACGATCCTCATTTCCATCATGCATGCCAACAATGAAATTGGAACCATTCAGCCGATCGAGGAAATTGGAAAGATTGCCGAAGTCGCCGACGTCTACTTTCATTCCGATGGCGTGCAGTCGACAGGAAAAATTTCCGTCGACGTCAAGAAACTGAAAGTGGATTTGTTCTCCATGTCTGCGCACAAAATCCATGGACCCAAGGGCGTCGGAGCGCTCTTCGTTAAGAAAGGCAGCGTCCTGAAACCACAGCTTACGGGCGGGGGGCATGAACGCAATCGGCGATCGGGAACTGAAAATGTCGCAGGAATTGTGGGCTTCGGTGTCGCGGCAAAGATGGCGCGCGAGGGCATGGGCTCGGAAATGGATCGCGTGAAGGAACTTCGCGACCGGCTGGAATCGGGATTGAAGAAGAACATCGACCTGATCCGCATCAATGCAGAGAATGCGCCGCGACTGCCGAACACGTCGAACATCATGGTCGACTATGCGGAAGGTGAAGGGCTGGTAATCTCTCTCGATCTGAAAGGCATTGCGGTTTCGACAGGTTCGGCGTGCTCATCGGGATCGCTGGAGCCGTCGCATGTATTGACGGCCATCGGGAAGACTCCGGATGAGGCGCACGGCAGTCTCCGATTCAGTCTCAACTCCATGAATTCGGTGCAGGACGTGGACTACGTCGTGGAAGTTCTCCCGCGAATCGTGGATCGCCTCCGCGAACTGTCACCGTATTACAAGCGAGCCTGATATGGCATATGCCGCCAAATTGATCGACTATTTCGAAAATCCCCGCTGCGTCGGCGAAATTGAAAATGCCGACGCGGTCGCGCAGGTGAGCAACCCGGTGTGTGGCGACGTCATGAAGCTTTGGCTTAAAGTCGATGCCGATACGATCATTGACGCGAAATTCAAAGCCCAGGGCTGCAGTGCCGCGATCGCGACGAGTTCGTATGCAACGGAAATGATCATTGGCATGAATTTGAAGCAGGCCCGCACGATTACAAAGGAGCACATCGCCGACGGGCTGGGAGGGTTGCCCGGCTCGAAGATGCATTGCAGCGTTCTCGCGTGCGATGCCATTCGTGAAGCCTTGAAAGGATTCGCATGATCGCCGTAGCCATGAGTGGCGGCGTCGACTCGTCTGCGGCTGCGGCGTTACTCCGCAATCGGGGCGAGGAGATCGTCGGACTCTCCATGCAACTTTGGAATCAGCGGCGGTCTCCAGCTTCGCAGAAGAATGGCGAAGCCTCCGCAGAGTCCGAAGTTTCCCGTACCGGACGCTGCTGTTCGATCGACGACATCTGGGATGCGCGCCGCGTGGCGACCCATCTCGGGATACCGTTTTACGTGCTCAACCTCGAGAATCAATTTGAAAACACGGTCGTAGCGCCGTTCGTTGCCAGCTACATTCGCGGAGAGACGCCGAGCCCGTGCATTCTGTGCAATAACTTCGTGAAGTTCCACCACCTGGTTGACCGCGCGGCAAGCATCGGCGCGGATCATGTGGCTACAGGCCACTACGCGCGCGTGCGATTCGACGTGGCACTCGGGCGCTGGCTGCTGTTGCGAGGCAGGGATCGGAAGAAGGACCAGTCATACTTTCTATTTGGACTCACTCAGGCCCAATTGTCGAAGACAGTGTTTCCCCTCGGCGAACTGACGAAGCCGGAAGTTCGCGAGATTGCCCGGCAGGCAGGATTGCCTACTTTCGACAAGGCGGAGTCTCAGGAAATTTGTTTCGTTCAGGGAAAATCGTACGCCGAGTTTGTTGAACAGTACGCAGGAATGGATGCGACCTCGCCGGGACCCATCGTCGATGCTGCGGGTGGAGTTATCGGCACGCATGCGGGCATTCACAAGTTCACCGTGGGACAACGCAAAGGCCTGATGGCAACCGGCCGGCCGCAGTATGTTGTGAAGATCGAGCCTGCCTCGAACCGCATTGTGATCGGCGAAGACCGGGAGCTTCGCCAACGGCGATTTGCAGTAAGAGATGCAAACTGGATTGCGATTGCACAGCCGTCCGAGCCGATTCGATGCGAGGTTCAGATTCGAAATCGATTTGAACCGCGAAGGGCAACCGTCGGAATCGAGGATGGTCAGGTCATTGTGGAATTCGATGAACCGCAGCGCGCAGTGACACCAGGACAGGGGGCGGTCTTCTATTGGGAGGACGTTGTGGTCGGTGGCGGCTGGATCCAGAGCGCCAATTGAACTACTTCAATTACTTCACAGAAATCGAGAATTTCTATCAGACCAAGCGCGAAACCTTTACGCTTATTTCATCCCTCGATTGGGTTCTCATTGAAAACTGGAAGGAAGCGGGTATTCCTCTGGAAGTGGTACTCAAAGGCATTGACCGGGCCTTTTCCAAGGCGAAACGCCGGATCAATTCGCTGGCATATTGCGTCCGAGCTGTCGACGAAGTACTTCACGAACAAAAAGAAACTCGAATCGAACGACCGAATCTTCCTGAAATTGCGAAAGACGAAGTTCAGGCGTTTCTTGAGAAGATTGCGGCAAGAACTTCGACGCTGAATCCGGTTTTTCCGGAGTTCGCATCGAGAATAACCTCGATCAGCGATGCAGTTCGCTCCGTTGACACATCCAACTTTCGCCAGGCCGAACAAACCCTTAACGCCCTTGAGGAGAAACTCATCGCGATTCTGAAGGTTGCTTCTGATGAAGCCACGATGCACGAGATTCAAGGCGGAGTGGAAGCCGATCTCGCCCCTTGCCGTGCGACAATGACCACCGAACAACTGTCCATGCTCGAACAGCAACTGTGGCGCCGGAAGCTGATGGAGTGTTACAACCTCGAGCGCCTGAGTCTGTTCTATTTGATTTGATGCAAGTCACAATTGAAAAAATGGTTTACGGCGGAGCCGGTCTGGCCCGCACCGACCAGGGCGTCCTTTTTGTACCGCGCACCGCGCCGGGCGACGTGGTCGAAGTGGAAATTCACGATCGAAAGAAGGATTACTCCTCCGCTCATGTGACCTCCATTATTCAGTCGTCACCGGACCGGCAAATTCCAGTTTGTCCCAACTATGAAACTGCCGGCTGCTGCCATTGGCAGCATATTCGCTATGACCGACAACTACAGATCAAGGAAGCCGTACTGCGCGAAACCCTGCAACGTGCCGGCCGCATTGCCTGGGAAGGGCCAATCCGCATTATCAGCGGGCCCGATCGAAATTACCGTTTGCGCGCCACGTTCCACGTGCGCGATCGGCGCGTGGGTTTTGTTCGAGAACGAAGCAACACCGTAGTGCCAATCCAGGAATGCAGTTCGCTGGTTCCTGAGCTGAATGCATTCATTCCGGAAGCCAACAGGTTGCTGGCATCTTTCGATACGGTCGAGGAAATTCGCGCCGTGTCCGGTCCCGCGGTGGCGGCAACATTCGACGGACGATCCAGTGGAATGGAAAATCCACGGATACGCGTGAATGATTTCGTGTTCGACATGCATCCGGATGCGTTTTTCCAATCCAATCGATTTCTGCTGGAGCCGTTCATGAACGAAGTACTGGATCAGGCTGGAGCGGCTCCGAAGTACGTGCTGGATCTATTTTGCGGTAGTGGGTTCTTTTCGATTCCGATCGCAAAGCGAGCAATAGAGCTTCTTGGAGTGGAATCCAGCCGGATTGCCGTCCGTGAAGGAAGGCTCAATGCCGATCTCAACGAAATCGAAAATGTGCAGTTCGTCGAACGCGAAGTCGAAACCGCGTTGAAGGATGCCGATGTGAAGCCGGATCTGTTGCTGCTAAATCCGCCTAGAACCGGATGCGGCAAACAGACGGCGCAGATCATCGCGAAGATGATGGTGCCGCGAATCGTGTATGTGTCCTGCAACCCCAGTACATTTGCGCCCGAAGCCACGGTGTTTCTCAAAGAAGGCTACAAGCTGGAACGCGTCACGATGATCGATCAGTTTCCCAACACCTACCACATCGAAATGATTGCGGCTTTCAGCCTGGCGTAGAAAATCCTCTCCCAGCTGTAGGCGCGGACTATAGACAGGCACGATGCTTAAGGTGAAAGTACCTTTTTGTTTCAGGAATGTGCGGTCACAGACCGCGCCGAAGGAAACAGTGGGTGGGACGAATCAAATTCGTTATACTTTCTGAGCCCTTTGCAGTTCGAACGAGGACTGCATGGTTCCACTACTCTTCCCTCTTGTCGCTCTGATTTCCGGCATTCTCGCGGGTCCATACCTGAATCCAACCCCCGTGTGGTTATGTCTCTTCCTGTCGGTTCTCCTTGGTATCGCCCGACGTCCGCTCTTACTGCTGCCGGTGTTTCTGCTTGGGGCGGGAATGCGCTCTCTTGTCCCGACTGTCCCGCCGGACCCGGGCATCGATGCTGTCCGCCTTGTAGGAAAAGTCACACGTGCGCCCGAATGGCGGGGACTAGGCGTGTACATCGACGTCGATGTACTCCGCGTCGATGGACGGCCGTATCGAGGGCGAGCGCGTCTTACGGAGTTCCTTGACAATCCGGAGCAGATTCAGCTTTTTAATGCGCTTGATATTGGGACCGCCGACCAGCTGGAAATCGTTGTCGCGTTACGGCGGCCATCTACCTATCGCGATCCTGGAGTATTCGATTTTCGGAAGCATCTCGAACGCGAAGGCGTCTATTGGACCGGAACGATCCGGAACCCCCGTTTGATCACGGTCCTGGGACGCGGATGGCATGGACCTGATCGACTCCATCGGTGGGTTGAGGATCGAATCTCCAGGCATTTCGATGATGAAAATATTCGAGGCCTGGTCATGGGTATGGTGCTTGGACGCACTGCAGGTCTGTCTGCCGATACGCAACGCCAATTCCAGGCTGGAGGCGTATTTCATCTCGTTGTCGTTTCGGGCTTCAACATTGCGGTCATAGCGGCAGGCACGGCATGGATTGGCCATTTCTTAACCCGAAGACGAGGACAAAGGCTGATTCTTACTCTTATCGCGGTCACCGCATATACGCTGCTCGTTGGCTGGCAAATGCCAGTTGTCCGAGCTGCGATTATGGCGTGTGTCTTTATAGTGGGTCGGGCGCTGGATCGGGGACACTCTCCCTTGAATGCGGTCGCATTGTCCGCGTTCGTTCTTCTTTTCATTCAACCGCTGGCGATCACAGACCAGAGTTTCCAGATGACGTTTGTCGCGGTGATTGCGGTCCTCGGAATTGGAATGCCTGCAATCGAATGGGTATTCGAGCGGTGGAACCTGCGATTGCGTCAGTTCGACAATATCGACCGGGACGGATTACTGGATGCGGATGTTGCGGACTGGCGAGTCTCTCGCCGGATGTGGTGCGAACGGTATCGCGTACCTCACGTTTTCATAACGGCACCCATTCGAGGAATCCAACTTTTATGCGAGGCGTTCCTTGCGACGATTGGGGTTGAAGCTGTTTTTGTCTACTTCATGGTGGAATCGTTTCACCGAATGGCCCCAATTTCTCCGCTCCTAAATGTTCCGGCAGGATTGATCGCGGCAGCAATCACGCCTCTGGGGTTGCTTTTGATCGTGCTGCCTCGCGTGGCAACAATACCAGTCGCTTGGGGTATACGCGTGCTGACACGCATCCTGTTATGGACTCTACGGACAGGACTAGGCTTACCCCATACTTCGTTTCGGGTTCCGTCTGCGCCTCCCGGAATGTGGGTGCTGTATGGAATAGTACTGGCACTGGTCGTATTTACAATTCATCGAAGATTAAAATGGACCTGTGTAGCCGGGGCGGCCCTCGTGGTGGGAATTCTGACGGTGATGGCACTGGCAGATTTTTCTCCGAAACCATCCCCTGATGTTGTGGTGACGATTCTCGATGTGGGTCAGGGAGACTCCATCCTGGTGGAATTTCCGGATGGCAGGCGAATGCTCATTGATGGAGGTGGTGTCGCCGCGGGAAGATTTCTCGGCCTCCGAGACGAAAGCACGTTTTCGATCGGGGAAGATGTTGTAAGTGCGTACTTGTTCTCGCGGAGGATCCGGCGTCTCGATAGCGTCGTGCTGACGCACGCACACAACGATCATCTGGATGGATTGTTCGATGTCGTGGCTAACTTTCAGATCGGCGATGTGTGGCTTGGATCGAATCCGATGATTCCACCCTACCAGGCATTTCTTGCACTGTTGCAGGAACGGACAATCCCAATTCGCTGGGTCTCGGCCGGCGACCGGATCGGCGAGTTCACGGTCCTGCACCCGCCTTCGGAATATAGAGTTCGGAAGACAGCGCAAAACAACGATTCGGTGGTTTTACTTTTGGACACGGGTCGGCAGACAGCCTTGTTTACCGGTGACCTCGAGATGGCGATCAATACACCGCAGTTCGTCAACGTGCTGAAGGTGCCCCACCACGGAAGCGGCGGCACGAAACTGAGAGTGCGATCCCATGTCCGGATTATCTCGGTTGGAGCGAGCAACCCGTTCGGGCACCCTGCCAAATCCGCTTTGCCAGCATTGCGAACCGACCAGCTTGGGGCAATTAAGATCACGCTCTCCGGCGAGCGGCCAGTCGTCGAAGAGGGGTGGTAAGCAATTGGTCCTGTTGAAATTCTGCGGGTTATTGAGGTTGACTCCAATCTGGCCATGGACTAATCTGGCCGAGGATTCTCTCGCCACTAGAACATGATCGCAGCAGCTCTGTTTTAGTGGCTTTTCTTTTAGGAGCAAATTTTGAAACTGGGCCACATCGTGATTGTGATTGCCGCTGTTCTGGCAAGCTCCTGCCATTCCTCGGTACAAAAGCAAATTCCTCAGGCACAGGTGGCTGTGCCCGTTGCGCCTAAATCGGCATTATCGCCTGCGGCATTGCCCGCGTTTCCCCGCCCTGTACCGGCAGAAGCACCGGTTGCTTCGGTTCTTCCCTCAGAGAACGCCGTCGATCCGGTAGGTCTTGCCATTGTCGAATCCAGGATGAGATTTGAAAAAGGTCAGGACCTGTATCAGAACGGATTCATGGTTCGAGCGAAGGACGAGTTTGACGGCGCGGTAGACATCCTTCTCGATTCGTCGGCAGGAAATCCTCAGAACCCACGACTCCAGCACGAACTGCTGAACCTGGTTACAAAGGTTCACAGCATGGAGGTAGCCGCCATACAGAATGGTGACGGATTTGCCGAGCCGACCGGAGATCATGCGGCGATCGACGACCTCCAGAACGTCACGTTTCCTCCCGTGATCGATCCCAAATTGAAACAAGTCGCCGAAGAACAGGTAGAAACTCACACCCACGATTTACCCATTGTCGTCAACGACAGGGTGCTTGGATTTCTCGAGTACTACCAGAACGGAAGAGGTCGAAATTCGATCATCGCCGGGCTGGAACGAATGGGAATGTACCGACCCATGATTGAGCGGATACTGGACGAAGAAGGAGTTCCCCTGGATCTGATCTTCCTTTGTCAGGCCGAAAGCGCTTTCCTTCCTCGTGCATTATCGCGAGCTTCGGCAAAAGGAATGTGGCAATTTATCTCCTCGAGAGGTAGCGAATACGGTCTGAACCAGACATGGTGGGTCGATGAGCGTTCGGACCCGGAAAAGTCCACACGCGCAGCGGCGCGTCATCTAAAGGATCTGTATTCGGAGTTTGGCGACTGGTATCTTGCAATGGCGGCGTACAATGCTGGACCTCAAAGAATAAAGAACGCGCTCGAAAAGACGGGTGGAACAACGTTCTGGGACCTGGCGGATAAGAAAGTTCTGCCGAAGGAAACTATAAACTACGTCCCCAATATCCTTGCACTGGCCATCATTGGATCGGATCCAACCAAGTATGGACTCGATATCAAGCCGCAGGATCCGCTGGAAACGGAACGAGTCACTGTCGTAAAGGCCACCGACCTGCGCGTTATCGCAGAAGCGATTGGCGTCCCTTTGCAAGACCTGCGCGGTCTCAACGGCCAGCTTCTGCAGATGACGACTCCTCCGAATGATCCAGATTTCGAACTGATCCTCCCCAAAGGCTATGCGGAAGCGTTTGCGGAAAAAGTGGCGGACATGCCGGACAGCGAGCGTATCCGGTTCCTGTATCACCAGGTGAGTAAAGGAGAAACCCTCTCGGTCATCGCCAAGAAGTACGGAGCCACGGTTGCAGCGTTGCGACAAACCAATAATCTTACTGCCAAAAGTATTCTGGCTACTGGTCAAACGTTAATAATCCCCAGCAGTGGCGTGATAGAACCGAGGTCTTCACCTTCCTCTAGCGCGAAATTAGCGGCAGCAAAATCGTCGTCAAACGGCAGATCTACTTCTTCCACAACCACACCTTCCTATACGGTTCGGAAGGGTGATAATCTCTCCGATATTGCGACGCGATTTCATGTGACCGTTGCGGATCTGAAGAAATGGAATAGCCTGAGCTCTAACCAGATCCTTGCCGGCAGAAAGCTGATCGTGGCGCAGGCGGCCGCTTCATCCAGTACCGAACCACGTAAGGTGGTGCATCAGGTGCAAAAGGGAGAAACGCTGGGCAAGATTGCCAGCGAGTATAGAACGACAGTGAATGACATAATTTCCTGGAATGCCAGGAACGACCTTTCCGTCTTACATCCCGGAGACCGGATAACGCTGTTTGTCAGTGGCACAAACTGATCTGCTACCTTTCCAAAGGCACGGCGTCTAACGACCGTAATCATGGAAGCAATCTTGAGAAGGGCCGAACAACGCGCACACGATTCCGACGAAGAGAAGCTCCTGATCGAACAGGCTCAAAGTGGCGATCGGATGGCTTTTGAGGAGCTCATTCGGAGGCATGACCGGGAGATCCTGCGTCTTGCCTTCCATATGCTTGGAAATCGCGAGGAAGCGCGCGAAGTATTCCAGGAGACTTTCCTGAAGGCTTACCGCTCCCTGAGCCGCTTTCGCTTTGAGTCGAGCTTCTACACGTGGATCTACCGAATTGCCACCAACGTCGGGCTGGACCACCTTCGCAAGCGTCAAACTCTGAAAGAGGAAGTCTCCTACGAATCCGATAGCGAGGCCCACCCGGACAGACCGGCGCTCAAAGATACTCTGGCGGCGACTACCTATTACAGCAACCCAGAACGCCGGCTGTACGGCAAGGAGGTTGGGGCCAGAATTCAGGAGGCACTAAAAACCCTTTCCGAAAAGGAACGTCTTGTATTTGAATTGAGGCATTATCAGGGCCTGCGCCTTAAGATGATCGGCGAAATCATGGGTAGTACCGAGGAGACCGCCAAAAACTATCTCTTCAGGGCAACCCAGAAACTTAGATCGCACTTGAGCGCAGTGTGAGAATCCATACCACGGTGTTTAATTTTTATGGCAGCGGAATGTAAGGAAAATCAGGATCGAATTGTGTTGTTCCTTTACGAGGAACTCACGGAGCGGGAACAAACCGAACTGGAAAGTCACCTTCAGGAGTGCGAAGTTTGTAACGATTCGTTTGAACAGCAGAAGAGCTTCCATGCGGCACTTGCAGAAGATATCGGGCCGTGGAACGTCCCATCAGATCTCCTGGTCGAATCTCGCCGAGCTCTGGCTAATGAACTGGATCGTATTGAACGGAAGCCTTGGAGCAGAGGGTGGTGGCGCTTACCCGCATTTTCGTTTGTTGTCACACCGATGCGGCTTCTGGAATGGACGACACTGGTTGCCGTGGGACTTGCAGCTGGCGTCTACCTGAATTCATCGGTGCTCCGGACGGGTTCTTCAACCTCGTCGCTTGCTTCCTCCTCGAGCAGCGTCGGTTCGGGATCTGAATCCGTTTCCAACCTGAGGATCATCAATTCGGATGCGACCGGTAATGTCGAACTGGCAGGAGACATGGTTCGGCCCATGCATTTTCGGGGCAATATCATGGATGAATCTGTCCAGCAACTGCTCGTCGGGGCAATGCGGGATGGACGAAATCCCAGTTCGCGGATGAGCGCGGTCGAATTGCTTTCTCGACAGCCTGACAACCGCCAGGTAAAAGAGGCGTTGATTCGTGCTTTGATCGAAGACGATAATCTCGGAGTTCGGCTCAAAGCGCTACAAATCCTGAAACCGTTTGCGAATAAGGACAAGGACGTTCAGGCCGCGTTTATGAATGCGCTGGCTTATGATGAAGCCGCGGGAGTTCGTGTCCAGGCGATCGAAGCGCTCAGGCCTTTGGCGCATGACGACTCCGTTTCAAAAACTGTACAGGAAGTTACAAAGGACGACGATAACCCATACATCAAGCTTCAAGCGATCCAGTTCGTGGGGAATGGTCAGTGAGAATTGCGAATAAAATTCCGAAAGCATCTACATCCGTACTCGTACTTACATTCTTTTTGATTCCTCCCGCCCTCTTTGCACGGTGCCCGATTCCTGCAAACGGCACACTGGAGGTCGTCGCGCCAGCTGGCAACCTGATCATCGATACGTCAGGCACGGACGGCGTCGACTGGGATGTCACAGGGAATCAAATCAGCGCAAAACAATCCTGCAACGGAAGCATTGTCCACATAGAGGGCACCGCTTCCGGAGGAGCTGTGAGGCCCATACCGGATTGGCATATCAAGGTCCCGCGGACCGTCATTCTCGACCTCGTCACTCATGCGGGGAGCATCACCATCGGAAACTCCGACAGTAAGATCAATGCCCGCACCGGTGGAGGAGATGTTCTCGTCGGCAACGTCAACGGCGAAATGTCGATCATGAGCCGGGCCGGAAACATCCGCGCAGGAGATATCGGAAGCAATGCGGATATTCGAAGTTCCGAGGGTGGAAACCTTGTACTTGGGAACGTAAAAGGCGAAGTCACGGCATGGACTCTAGCGGGAGACATCACGATCAGTAGTGCCCAGAAGGTTGCCAGCGCCATCACCGGCGGTGGGAATATGCTGATCAGCAAAGTTTTCGGGTCCTTCAAGGGTAAGAGCGATGCAGGCAGCATACGCATTCTTGAGGCCGGATCCTCGGTTGAGGCAACCACGGGATCCGGAAGCATCTATCTGAAAATGATTCCGAATAAACAGGCTGGCGAACTTCACGTGAATCTGGAAGCGGGTACCGGAGACATCCAGCTCTGGCTGCCCACAGGAATGAAAGCCGATATTCAGGCCACCGCTCAGGGTTCCCAGATCCATTCCGATTTCCCGCTGGTGGCACAGGCCCAGCGCGGGGGTCTCCGGGGACTGCCTTCGAATATCGATCCAGGAATTAAGGTTCCTCCCGGAATGACTTTTGCAGCACCACCCTCATCGTTCCAGACGACCGAGACCGGTCAGCGCAACGGTGGAGGCAATCCAATCCATTTGCGAACCACGGTAGGTAAAGTCGAGATCAAGCTTTTCAATTAGTTCCTCTTCTCGGCGCGAACGACCGCAACTCGCAGCAATGCGGGATTCAAATACTTTCGAACAACTTCCTGGACCATCGTCGGAGTAATCTCGCGGATTTGATCGCTGTACTTCGCCACGGACGAAACCCCTGCGCCGGAAAAGACGGACCGGGCATACTCCAGAACCATCGAATGGTGCGTCTGCATATTCATTTCATAACTGCCAACCGAATACGCAATGGCCTTCTTCACTTCCGAATCTGTAACTCCGTCTTTGCGTATTCTTTCAATCTCCTTTTCGAGAGCGGCACGAACAGCATTTTCATTTTCCGGGGAAAATGCCGAATAGGTATAAACAGCACCGCCCCGGGCAAAAAACGAATTCGCCGTTAATACGGTATATGCCAGGCCCTGCTTCTCTCGAATCACGTCGAAGAATCTGCCTCCCAACCCGGAGACAACGTTCTGGAACACCATCAGGGCGTACCTTTCCGAAGACGTCAAAGTAGCACCCGGAAATCCATATACCAGCGCGGTCTGCTGGCGGCTCATTGATTCCACGGTTTCGCGAGTGGAAGTTACGGAGGTCCCTGGATTCGCGGCAGGAACTCTTGAGAGCACATGCTCGGCCAGGTCCTCGTTGGTCAGCCTGTCTGAGAGAGGAGCAACCAGCGATGTTCCTTTCGTGTCGCCGGCAATAAGAATCAGCGGCAGAACCTTCCTTTCATTGGTTTCAAACCATTTTCGAACATCATCGGTACTCAGCTTCGCCACTGTGTCCGACGTCCCGACTGCAGCGCGGGCGTACGGGTGATTCCCGAACAAAGTCTGCATGAAGAGGCGAACCGGGAAGGCGTATGTGTCGTCTCGCAGATTCCGTATTTTGGATAGTTGAAGCACTTTCTCGCGGTCGACTTCTTGTGGGTCGAATTTAGGCTGCTGCAGTACGGCCATCAATACGTCGAGCGCCTGGCCCATGCTCCCGCTGAGACCTTCGACGACATATCCGAAAAAATCCGGATCATTGATGACCTGAATGCTGGCACCGGCATTCTCCAGGCGACGCGCAATGTCGGCCGAGCTGAGTCGATTGGTTCCACGAAGTGCGGACCGAAGCATCAGCTCCGTTATTCCTGAATTTTCGGCAGTTTCGCCAAGGCGGCCACCGGGATAAAAGATCCCAAAAGATACGAGGGGCAGACGATGATCTTCGACGATGTAAACGTCCGGCCCACGCAGAATGGATCGCTTTTCAACGGGCTTAACAGCCTCCACTGTTATCGAGCTGTTCATATCCGGGATTCTTACGCTCACCGATAGTTCGGATTCTTTACGTTGCGGTGTCGCTTCCGCAACTTTAGCAAGAATGTTGCGGCCGTAGTCCTCACTCGTGACCAGACTGTTTTCGCTGGAAGTCGGGAGGTACATAAACGCACTTAGATTTCCAGATATCAGATATTTTTTGACCACATCAATGACCTGCTGCGCTGTGACTTTCTGGATATCCGCCAGATACGTCTCCGATCGCTTCCAGTTTCCAAGCGTCTCGTTCTTTGCAAGATCCTTGCCGATGCCATCGACGGTTTCCAGCTGTGACAGGTATTCCTGCGCGATCTGCGCTTTTGCGCGAGCGACGGTTTCGTTTGTCAGGCCCGATTGTTGGATACTCTCCAGCTCTGCAAAAATTGCGACTTGTGCATCCAGAGGAGCTGCTGTCTCAATGTCGATTTCGAAGAATCCCAGATCCTCGAATGCGTTGGTCGATGTCGAAGCACTTGTGATCAAACCCTTCTCATCGCGCAAATGCTGATTCAGACGGGCGGATCGGCCATCGGCAAGGATTGCGCCGAGCACTTCCAATGCTCGAGTCTCCGGCGCGTGAACTCCAGGCGTATGAAATCCGAGCGCGACTCGCGGTTGTTCAATCGGACCGCGTTGAAATCCGAAACGCAAACCGGCTTGTTCCGGTTCGCGCGGTGACACATCCCGATCGACGGGGCTTACTGGGGCCTGCGAATTCCCCGACAAAGGGCCCCCATAGAGACGGACTGCTTCTGCCAGCATTTGATCTCGATCAAAAGAACCAACGATCGTCAGAATAATGTTGGAGGGCTGGTAGTACTTCCTGAAGTAAATAACAAGATCGTCCCGCGTCAAAGCTCGAAGTCCAGCTACCGAGCCAATCCTCCAACGCTTCATCCGATGCCGTTGAAATGCAACTTCGTATAATTTTTCCGATGTCACGGCAGAAGGATTGTCCAGCTTCCGATTGTTTTCCTGGATCACCACTTCGATTTCGCGTTTGAGTTCATCGGCATCGAAGGAAGAATTCCAGAGGGCGTCGGCCTGGATTTCCAGGGCTTTGATTGCGTTCTCGGCGGGAACGACAGTGTAGTAGCAGGTGCGCTCGTAATATGTAGAGGCATTGAGATAACCTCCCAGCGCCTTGGTTTCCCGTGCGACTTCGCCAACCGGACGGCTGGGAGTGCCTTTGAAGAACATATGCTCGATGACGTGGGAAATTCCGCTGATGCGGTCATCTTCATCAAAATAACCCACCTTGACCATCGTCGTTATGGCAGTGAGCGGCACAGCCGGATTCTCGCGCACGATAACGGTAAGACCATTCTGCAGAACAACCTTCGTTGTCTGTTCCTGATCTTCGCGGAAGGTGTACGGGTTCACGATAATCGCTTCTGGCGGACGAGCTGGGGTATTCACTTGTAGTAAGAGCGCCAAAACCATCGAAAACATACCTGTACTCCTACAAAAATGAGTCAGCTCACATCGATCCTGCGAGTGCCATCATCGATATATTCAAGGAACACTTTTGTCGCTCCCGATGTTTCGAAATTTCCTAGCCGCTCGGCCCATTCGACAATCACTGCAGCTTCGGTATCGTCAAAAATGTCTTCCAATCCAAGTCCGTCCAGCTTTCCCTCTTCGACACGATAAAGATCAATATGGTAGATGCGGATCCGACCTTTGTACTGATTAATGAGAGTGAACGTCGGGCTCGAAACATCATCTACCGCTTCAATTCCGAATCCCGCTGCAAGCCCACGAGTGAATGTGGTCTTGCCCGCCCCGAGATCACCATAGAGAAGGATGTGCGCAGGAAGCGTCATGGACTCGGCAAGACGGCGAGCAAATGCATAAGTCTCTTCTTCGGATTCTGAAACAATTCCCGCCATTACTGCCGCAGCTTTTCCCACGCGGAATGGAGGTATCGGAGAATGTCGGTGGCCACCATTGTTTCCTCTCCGAGTTCATCGGCGGCGAGATCCCCGGCTAGTCCATGCAGATACACCGCCAGACAGATCCGTTCGATCAAAGCTCCGAAATGGTCCTGCGCTATAATTCCGGCGATCATGCCGGTGAGGATATCGCCCGTACCACCGGTCGCCATTCCGGGGTTTCCAGTGATATTGATGTAAACCGAGCCATCGGGAGCCGCGACAACCGTTCGAAATCCCTTCAGGACAACGTACACGTTATTCGTCGATGCGAAATCGCGGGCAACATCCACGCGATGGAGTACAACGGACGCGATATCTTTTCCAGTAAGCCGGGCCATTTCGCCCGGATGAGGAGTGACAACCACAGGGCGCTCGTCGTCACCTCGAAGTTCGTCACGATAGTCGGCGTATGCATTCAGGCCATCAGCATCCACCACAGTTGGAATCTGAGCCTCTTTAACAACGCTCCGAATCATTCTCTGTATTGATGGTTCCGATCCAAGGCCGGGTCCGATGGCAAGAACCGTTTTCCCAACCAGCAGCGACGCAATCGCTTCTGTCGTATCCGGCAAACCTTCAGTCATGAGTTCTGGCATCGACGCGGCAACAATTGGAAGAACACTCGCCGGCGTCGCTACAGTCACCAGGCCGGCACCTGAACGCAAAGCAGATTGACCCGCCATCGCTGCAGCACCACTTTTACCCACAGAACCACCGATGACCAAAACCTTTCCATAATCTCCCTTGTTGGTTTCTGCGGAACGCGCGCGAATTGCGGCCACGAATTCTTCAGGAACAATTAGATCCATTTGAAGGTCGGGAGATTCGAGCAACTCGGCTGGGTTTCCGATATCCGCGAGAATGACATCGCCTGCGTATTCCTGGTTTGGGGATAGCACGAGACAGGGTTTCACGGCTGTGAAAGTAACAGTTGCATCGGCTTCGACCGCCAGACCAATGGGGAGAGCACTGTCGGCCGGCAGGCCGGAAGGCAAATCGATCGAAATGATCTCCGCTCGCGGAAAATCCTCGCGCAAACTACCGATGACTTCACCGTATAACCCGCTCACGGGTTTCGTCAGTCCTGTACCCAAAAGCGCGTCAACGATGATGTCGGCATCGATCAACTCGACCTTTTCTTCGTGCCACTCTTCGGCGTCTCCGATGACGATGGGCGGATACCCGATGGCTTTAAGGATATCCAGGTTGGTCCTCGCATCGCCGGCTACATCCTCTTCGCGACCCAGGAGAAACACAAAAGGATAGGTCCCCTTTTGAATCAACTGGCGAGCCACAACAAATCCGTCGCCGCCATTATTCCCTTTTCCGCATAGAATGCCGATCGTCAGGTCTTCGAGATCCTCGAACCGCTCCTCCAGCGCTTCCACGACCCGCATGCCTGCATTTTCCATGAGCAGGATGCTCGGAATCCCGAATTGCTCTGATGACAACCGGTCGATTTCGCGGATCTGTTTCGCCGTGAGAATTTTCATGATGGATTCGAGGATATGCCATTTTCCCTGGACCAGGCCAGACTCCTGTTGTCGAGGTCGCGGTTATGGGGGCAAGGACGTACTTCGGGAAATTACCTTTCCCATCCGGGCCATTATTCTGACGTCTGGGCGAGCGGCCACAAAAAACGCACGTTAAAACATTTCAAATAAACGAAACCGTCGAATTGGGCAGCCATCCGCCTTGGGGAATACATATCTCCCCCGTCTGAAGGACGGGCCAGTACCTCGGTGCACAAACGAAACTCGTAACATACTTGGCCGTTATAGGCTTAAAGGCACAGGTCCGCCTCCCACATTATCGAGCCATAGATCGGCTTTCGCTTCAAAACGGTCGCTGTATTCCCGCCATAGTCTATGAACTGGCCTGTCGTTAATACCTCTTGCGGCTCTCATGTCCCAACCTCACCATCGTCCTGTTTTAGAAATGAATTGGAGGATTGTTACTTGTCCAGACGCGTAAACGATTGGTTGTCGACGCTTCTAGTAATGTTGTTGTGGTTCAACTTCGTCTATTTCTGGATACGCGTCTACCGAGAAACCCTGGCTGCAGACTACAAGTATTCCGTAAGCCATCTTTTACTGCTCATGAGCGGTTACGCAGTGATCGTCACACTTTGGATATTTCACAATCTTCGCATTCATCATAAGAAAGGGCCCAGGAAAGGTGTACGGGCTGTTGTCGACAGGGGCAGCCAGGACGCCCTGAGAAATCAAATCGCCTTCATCACGGATCCCAGGACTACTCAATCCATGGTGATTGAAGTCAGTCAAGGACAGAAGACATTCAGGAGACGGACGGAACCAGTGAGAGACATTCTTTCGTCTGCAAGCTAATCGCAATATGAACCTTCATCAAACACTCAACACCATAGAAGCGAGCAAGACCTATATGGTTGCAATCGTCTTCTACGGACTCTATCCGCTGATGACGTGCTTTATTTACATTGTCACCGCAATCATCTACTACTTCCGCCGACCAGCTCGGCCAGAATACTTGAAGGAGTCGGACCTTCCGTTCGTTTCCGTCCTCCTTCCGGCCTACTGCGAAGAAGATGTCATTGAACATTCGATTGAAGGAATTCTTCATCTGGATTATCCGCGATTCGAACTCCTGATTGTCAACGACGGATCCACGGACAAGACTGCCGAGAAAGTAGCGCCGTATCTTTCCAATCCGAAGGTCCGCTTCCTGGACAAAGTTTCAAATGAAGGTAAGGCCATGGCACTCAATGACGCCATCCTCTGCGCAAAGGGAGAGCTCATTATGATCATGGATGCGGATGCCGTTCCGGACCCCGGGCTTCTGCGGGCGATGGTTCCGCATTTCAAATCTGCGCGAGTGGGGGCCGTAGCAGGGAATCCGCGTGTGCGCAATGCCACGAATCTGCTTAGCAAACTGCAAGCTATAGAATTCAGCTCTGTCATTGGATTGATGCGCCGGGCGCAGCGCATCTGGGGCCGCGTCATGTGTGTTTCCGGTGTCGCTGGAATGTTCCGTAAGTCCGCGTTGATTGATGTGGGGATGTTCACTCCGGGTATGGCGACCGAAGATATCGATCTCACATGGAAACTCCAGACGAAGTTTTACGACGTGCGCTACGAAGGCAGTGCCATGGTGTGGATGCTGGCACCGGAAACCTTCGGAGTATGGTGGAGCCAGCGCAAGCGTTGGGCCCTCGGTCTGGGACAAGTCTTGCGGCGTTATTCTCATGTCCTGCGCACATGGCAGATGAGAAGAATGTTTCCGTTGTATATCGAAAGTGCCTTTTCCTATCTGTGGTCCATTACATTCATCGTCATTACATTATTCTGGATCTTCTGCTATTCGGTTGGACATCCACCCAAAGGCGGGTCACCGATTCCCAGTTTCTGGGGAATGGTGATCTATACATTTTGTCTGCTGCAGCTGGGCTGTGGAGCATGGCTGGATTCCAAGTACGATCGGGACATCCTTCGCTCGTATCCCGTGAGTATCATTTATCCAACTGTTTACTGGATGCTTCTTGCCCTGACTTCCTGTTTCTACACCACCAAAGGACTGCTCAAGAAGGTCAATATTCTCGAGCCCGTTCGATGGAATATCAAACATTCATATGCGGAAAAGCCTTAACGCCATCATCATCGCCGCCTGGTGCATCGCACTGCCTTGCACTCTTTTTTCTCAGAATCTGATCACGGCGGAACAAGCCCGTGCCCTCGCGGATCAGGCACTTGTAAAGGCCCGGTCCGGCGAAACCACCGAAGCGCTGCGACTCTATGAAGCCGCCCTGAGGTCTTTACCGGAGGACGTCGCCATTCTTCGCGATTACGCTGTGGTACTCGGTTGGGCTGGTCAGTACCCCAGAGCAATAGCAACGATTAAGCAACTCCGAGGCAAGCAGAAGGATCAGCCCGTGTGGGCTCTTCGCGAATTTTCTCGATCGTTCCTGTTTGGAGATGCCCCTTCGGATGCGCTCCGAGTCTTTGACGAACTGGTCGAACTGGGAGACGATTCCGAACAGACTCTGATTCGGCGGGCGCTGGCTCTACGGTGGCTGGGCCGAAATGCAGAAGCTCAAAAACAATATCAAGCTATCCTGGAACACTACCCGAATTCTGCGTCAGCATATGCCGGTCTCGCGAATTCTCTCGCAGACGATAACAGGCTTTCCGAAGCGCTGCGAATAATCGATTCTGCTCCTCAAGCTGCAGAGCAAAACGCGGAAGTCCTGCAAGCAAAAATCCGAGTACTGAACTTCATGGGACGGCACCTCGAGGCTCAGCAGCTTATTTCCGCTCTTCCGCCTGATATGGTCGAAACGCGTGGAATGCTGGAAGAGCGTGTTGCCGCAGAGCGCTGGGGAGGCAATCCTGTGAGCGCGCAGATGGATGCCGTGAAGCTGTGGACCTTATTTCCCGCGAGCGGAACCCGCAATCTATTGACGGGGATTCGTTCCGAATATGGCCACTCCGTAAGTCCCGGCTTCCGGTATAGCGAAGACAGCGATGGGCTGATTGACCGCACGGCAAGCTCGGATATCGCGATTCATCTGAACCCCGCTCATCTGATCCGCATCGGTTATCAGTACCGCTGGCTTGAACAGTATCAGGATGTCCGAACCTTGCTGCGTTACGACCTGGGATGGACGGGCATTCTCAACCCGAGGCTCACCGTGTATGCCACGACTTCCGCTGTCGACTATCGCGTTCCCGGAGTTTCACGAAAATTTGTTGGAGACGCATCGGCCGTCGTCACGGTGAATGATGCGATTCGGTTCAGCGGCGGTGGCGGATCCATCGTCATGGACGCTTTCAATGCAATCGGAAATCAAGTGACAGCATCCTTTGGATCAGGAGACTTCTCCGTTCGCCTGGATCCGAGTACGCGCCTTCGGATGCGCTATTCCCACTATTCGTTTTCGAACAGTGTCATACGAGATCGCGGGGATGTGGAAATAATGCGCTCCCTGCCTGCGAAATCCTGGGGTCGATTCTCCGTCGGGTGGAGATCGAATCTCATGTGGCACAATTTCCAAACCAACGATTTCTACAGCCCCTCTCAGTTTCAATCGCATCTGGCCGTCACTCAGGTCGATGGGCGCATTACGTCCTGGCTGAGCTATTCCAGTGAAATCGCCGCAGGTTGGCAGTTGGAAACCGATAGCCCATCGCTTCATCCCTTCCAGGCAGCGGGGAAACTGGCATGGCAGCCCGGCAGACACCTGCGCGCCATCGTCGAAGGAGGAAAATCCACTTCGTCGCTCGACCGGCCTGGTAACGGCCTTCGAACATATTCCCGATGGGTGGCCAGTGCCGGCCTCGAAATTCGATGGCCGTGATCATCGGACTTTTTGAACTTGCCTTCGTTCTCGCTCCCAAACAGTAAAACGAGGTCCGGCGGCGACACCAAGTCCTCCGTGTTTCCAAACGCACTCAGCTGTGCGCTATGGACACCTGCACCACATGCCAGCGAAGGGCCAGAGCACTCCGGGCCGATACCGCAGCGATCAGAAAAGCCCGTCGACCATGACGGCCAATCGGAATCTGTGGCAACTTAAGGGTCCGCATCATCCGACGCGAACAAGACCGATGCCTCGAGGCGCCACAGATCGGATGTTCTCGATATCGTGATCACCGTCTCGAGTAATTCTGCCTCGCGTTTTCCATCTTTCAGGACCGGGGATCTCCGGTATCTTTTTTCACTTAGGTGACGACATTGCAAACGGTCGGACACCTGCTTTTTTGATACGCTTGCCAGGTGCCATTTCAACCGGATCTCAACGCCTACTTTGCGCGAATTGGTTATAACGGCCCGCGCGATCCGACCCTGGAAGTTCTAAATGCCATTGCATTAGCGCACGTACAGTCGATTCCCTTCGAAAATCTGGATGTGCTTCTCCGTCGCCCCATCCGTCTCGAGCCAGAGGCCATCTTTGAGAAGCTGGTTCGAAATCGTCGAGGCGGTTACTGTTTCGAACAGAATGGGCTGCTGCTGGAAATACTCGGCACCATGGGATTTCAGGTAGCGCCACTGAGCGCACGCGTGCGATGGCAGCGGCCGCGGGACTTTACACCTCCGCGAACTCATGTCTTCCTACGAACCACGATCAACGGTGAAGACTGGCTGGTCGATGTGGGTGTGGGTGGCTTGTCCCTTACCTCAGCAATCCGGCTGGAAGAGAGCGGACTTGTGCAGGAAACCCCACACGAACCACGGCGTATCCAACGCCAGGACGGCCGACTCTTTCACCAGGTGCTGCTTGGTGAAGAATGGTGCGATCTCTACGAATTCACTCTGGAGGAAATGCCGCTCATCGATCGCGAGCTCGGGAACTGGTATACCAGTGCTCATCCGGAGTCGCATTTCAGAGACCGCCTGATTGTTGCACGCGCCGCGCCTGAAGCTGTCCGGCTCACGCTGCAGAACGATGACTTCACCATTCGTGGGCGCGATGGGAGCGCAGACACCCGGAAGCTCTCCTCTCCTGAAGAATTGCTGGAAGTACTCTCAACTAATTTTGGACTTCACTTTCCTGCCGGTACTCGATTCCTGACGTAACCCAATCTGCCTTGGAAACCTTGAACGGGGCTGAACTGATCGAATCCCTCTCACGAAAAAATCTGTAAGTGCAGTCATGACCGTTGTTCGAAGGTCCGCACGGCGGGGCATCGGAAAGCGCTGTAGGAAAGAGCCCCTTTTGGCCAGTGACCGGAGATATCGTAAACACTCATTCGGAGACATGGTGAACACATTCAAGGTGGGAGGTAACTCGAGGTGCGTCGAGGTCGAGATTCCCTTCACAGAGGTGTCTGCCATGCAAGCGCGTATCGAGAATATGAAGTTAGCAAGCCAGGAGATCATCAACATTCGACTGCTCTGTCGCCGATTTTGGATCAGTTCGGCGACAGCATATAAATGGATTCGACGATATCGGGATGGAGGCGAAGCCGATGCTGGGCATCGTCAAGAGCGACACAGTTGAACTCCCAATTAGGGTCTTCCGTCATCGCCGATCGTTTACGCAGCGATACTCGTCGGGATCAGATCAAATTGAACGGGCATCTAGCGGTGACATCCCTGCTGGATTTCTGCGGGTGGACGGCCTCGCCGATCGAATTTATATCCGCACGTTGAGCGTCATGCGCGGCTAAAATCTTTCGCGTGCCCAAAGCGATTATTTGCCGCCAGCTCTACAAGCAGTATCCCGGAAAACTGCCTGTCGATGCCGTGAATGGTCTGGATCTTGAGATCGAAACGGGTGAATGTTTCGGATTGCTGGGCCCAAACGGCGCAGGTAAAACCACGACGATTGAAATCCTTGAGGGACTGCTCGATTCCACCAGGGGCGACGTCGAGATTCATGGAATGAAGTGGGGCCAGTCCGATGACGATATCCGGCAAATCCTTGGAATCTCGCTGCAGGAAACCAGGCTGTCCGAAAAGCTGACGGTACTGGAAACGCTGACTCTGTTCCGCAGTTTTTATCGTCAGGGTATTGTTCCAACCGAGGCCCTGGCACGAGTATCGCTTGACGAAAAGCTGGGCGCGCGAGTCGGCAAGTTGTCGGGTGGACAAAAACAGCGACTTGCCGTGGCATGTGCCCTGATCGGAGATCCGAAGCTGCTCTTCATGGACGAGCCCACGACAGGGCTCGATCCGCAATCGCGACGGCAGCTTTGGGACATCATCCGCGAGTTCAAGGAAACGGGTCGTACGGTGCTGGTCACGACCCACTATATGGATGAAGCCGAACGTCTCTGCGACCGCGTTGCTGTTGTCGATCACGGGAAAGTCATTGCGCTGGGATCACCGCGGGAATTGATCGCCAGTCTTGGCGGAGACCATGTAATCGAATTCAGCTTGATTCATGGCAACTCCCTGGTTCGCGACCTGAAAACTCTTCCCACGGTTCAGAGTGTGCGTCAGGAAGACAACATTTTTTCCCTGTCTGTGAGTGAACTGCACGTCGCATTACCGGCGCTGCTGGACCACCTCCGCCATTCGAATCTGGAGCTGGCGGATCTCAGTACCCGGCATGCCAGTCTGGAAGATGTTTTCGTAACGCTGACCGGCCGTCATCTTCGAGATGGACTATCCACATCATGAAAAACTCGCCCATTTTTCAACTGACCCTGGCACGCCTGCGGGAATTCATGCGCGAGCCCGAAACGGTTTTCTGGGTCTTCGGATTCCCCATACTGATGACGATCCTGCTGGGCATCGCATTCCGCGAAAAGCCGGCAGACAAGATTGCAGTGGATGTGCAGGACGGCGCTTATGCTGCTGACGCTGAATCGGTACTCCAGCAATTCGAAGTATTCAAAGTAACGCGGTGTCCCGAATCCACCTGCCGGTTGCGTCTCCGAACCAATAAGACGGATCTCGTCGTCGTATCCGGCGCCGGATCCTCGGCTGCATTCGACTATCTTTTCGATCCCACACGAAGCGAAAGCCTTCTCGCCAGAAGACAAGTGGACGACCGGCTTCAGCGCGCTCGAGGACGTCAGGACGCTTTCGCAACCAGCGATCGGGAATTCAAGGAACCCGGCGGCCGCTATATCGACTTTCTGATTCCCGGACTTGTCGGCATGGGCGTCATGATGGGCGGTTTGATGGGAATCGGCTATGTCACTGTCGATATGCGAATCCGAAAATTGTTGAAACGATTCCTCGCGACGCCCATGAAAAAGACCCATTTTCTTATCGGCATCATGCTCAGCAGGCTGGTCTTTCTGATTCCCGAAGCGACGATTCTGCTCGTGTTCGCCTGGATCGCATTCGGAGTGAAAATTTACGGCAGTATCGTTTCGACGGCCTTCCTGATTCTCCTGGGAAGTTTTGCGTTTTCAGGTATCGGTCTGCTGATTGCCAGCCGGGCAAAGACACTGGAAGCCGTTTCGGGATTGATGAACATGTCGATGCTGCCCATGTGGATCCTGTCGGGCATATTCTTTTCTTCCAGCCGTTACCCCGATGTCACGCAGCCGTTCATCAAGCTGCTTCCACTTACGGCGCTGCTCAATGCTCTTCGGGCCGTGATGATTGACGGAGCTTCCGTCTTCACGCAAACCGGTCCGATTGCCGTGCTTGTGGTCTGGGGACTGATGACATTTGCCATCGCACTGCGAATCTTCCGCTGGCAGTAGCAGAAATTCAGATTCTTAGCAGGTTGATCAGCTCCGCCGTCGTTAATACCCGATCGAGAAAACCAAACTGACCGGTATCCTTTACTTCCCGTGCGGCATCGAGCAGACCAGTCATTGCGGCGCGATAGAGTGAGGTCGCGAGGCTGATGCGCCGAACCCCGGCGGCGGCAAGTTCACTCACTGAAAAGGATTTCCCTTTGAGTCCCACCATGAAATTGAACGGCTTCATGACTGACTGGCAGACAGTACGCACCGAGTCGAGATCCGGCAGGCCGGGCGCAAACAACACATCGGCTCCCGCCGCCTCGAACGACTGGAGGCGGCGGATAGTGTCTTGCATGCTCGGATTGGGATAAAGGAAATTGTGCGCACGAGCCGTCACGGCGAAAGGAAACGGCAGAGCCCTTGCCGCCTGAGCCGCTGCTGCGATCCGTTCGACGGCGAGACTGAATTCGAACAGCGGACTGTTCGGATCACCGGTCGAATCTTCAATGGTGCACCCGACCAATCCGGCCTCCGCCGCAAGCCGAATCGTTTCCGCTACTGCTTCGGGAGTGTCACCGAAACCTTTTTCCAGATCCGCGGAAACGGGAAGGTCCGTCGCTTCCACGATCGATCGTGAATGCAACATTGCCTCGTCTCGCGTCAGCCTGCCGTCCCTCCTGCCAATCGACGCCGCAGCAGCACCGCTCGACGTCGCCAGGGCCTGAAAGCCAAGGCCCGCGAGCATTCGCGCGGATCCGGCATCCCATGGATTCGGGATAACGAAAGTACCTGGACCATCGTGAAGCGCCCGAAAGCGCAACGCCTTTTCTTTTTGTGTGATGCTCATGGAAGTATTTTTCGTGCGGTACCCCTCACCCGCCCTTCGGGCCAACCTCTCCCGTTGCGAGAAGTTACTAAAACTGGAATCGCAGTCCGACTTCGATTTCTCGAGCATCCCGAGCACTGGTAGGCATGCCGAAGAATGGAGACGTCATGATACCCGAAGGTGTGCCGAAATTTGTATGGTTGAAGGCATTCGTCATGTTTGCAAACACGTTCAGATTGGTTCCCGAACCTGCTGCGGCTCCGCCGCTGCCAAAAAAAATGGCTTTCGAGATATTGAAATTGAAAACAATGTATCCCGGCCCGATGCCACTGTTGCGGTGCACGCCGGGCGGCCGATCGTTGAAATTCGTATCAAAGTTGTCATCCGATCCGGTCGTGATGTTGTAAGGCGAACCACTGTTCGTCGTCATCGTTCCGGTGAGAAACACACCGTAAAAGAATTTTGAGTTTACCGTCGCGTTGAACTGATGAAGCGGCTGGGTCTGTCTTCCCCAGTCCGATTTCAGATTGTAATTGTCCGAGGGTGTGCTGAATGGACCATTGCTGTCGCCATACAGCGAGTAAAAGGAATAGCTGGCGCTGATATTGAATATGCTGAAGCGCTGCCGCATATTCACGCTGAGGATCTGCGATCGGGACAACCCGGTGGATTCCAGGTTCAGGATATCGCCCCGGGTGGGATCCGATCTAGTGCTCTGGCCGGGCAGAGGGGCATTAAGATTGCGGCCGCGAAACAAATGGACTCCTCGTTTGTATTCATACTTTCCACTGACAAAAAGATTATTCGAGAAAGTTTTTTCAAGCGAGATTGATGAAATCATTTCGTAAGGCGCGATAATGTGCGCATCGGTGACTCGTACCGACGATGGAGGGACGACCGTCACGTCTCCAGACTGGAACGGATCCGGATATGATGGGTTGCTGATCACGGTTTGGCTCTGTCGTGTTCCGTCGTACCTCCTCTGGATCTCGACCATCCAATTTTGCAAACGCGAATAGTAGAGGCCCGCTCCACCCCGAATCACGGTGGAATGACCGAGTGCGTAGGAAAAACCCGCGCGTGGCGCGACATTATTGTGATCCCCAAGATTCGTCTGCCAGTCGTAGCGGATTCCGAAGTTCGCTATGAATTGCCGCGTCACTTTGAGATCTCCATCGACGAAGGCCGATGTTTCAATCTGGTCGTTGACAAGCAGGGGATCGCCGCTATTGACTCGGAATGTCTGAGGCGTACCGGCCTCGTAGGCGTCCAGATCCGAAAACGTGAAGTTTCCAAGAAAAGTATCCTGCGAAAACGATTGGCTCCTGATGAAACTTGCCGACAACCCCGCTCTCCAGGTGAGCTTCGTCCTCGTCTGCGAAAAAAGGTTGCTGAAGCTGTAGTTCCGGAAGTCGTTCAGGTTCGTATTCTGAGCACCGCCACTGCTGAAGGCTCCCAGAACGTCAATTGACATGGCATCTGTCAGAGGGGTTGTTTCGTTGTGATCTCGCCAGGCTTCAAAATTAGTCTCGTAGAGCGTCCTGCTGGAGAACACGGAGACCATCTTTCCCCACAAGTCCACAAAGTGTTCGTGCCCGTTCGAAGCCCGATCGGGCAGCGTGTATCCACCGACACCCTGATTGCTGCGACGATTGATTCCGTAGCTGAGTCCGAACAGGACTGAATGTTTTTCAGCAAGTTGAAGTGTTCCATTGGCACCGACAGACCGACCCAGGTAGGGGTTCACGACTCCCACATCGACGGGCCCATCCAAAGTGATGGCATGAACGGTACCCACGTTCTGGCTTTCGTTCTGGTTCCCATTGATGCTCATTGTCAGTCTGTTCCGAACAACGGGACCACTGAAGTTGAAATCGAGTTGACGTTCTTTATATGGAGGCTTGTTGTCCGCGAAGGGATTGCGAGCGTTAAGCGCGGCGTTTTTGAATCGAATTTGGGCTTCCCCATGATACGCCCCAACACCTCCACGCTGAACACTTTCAGAGCTCGTCGACTGGCCGTTATACCATCCGTGTTCTGCCGTGAATGCGTTGTTCGTGATACGGATAAATTGTGTTTCCTGTTTTGCCGTTTCACCTCCCGTGAGCTTACGGATCAATTGATCCAGCGCCTGTGCTCCTTCGCCGGATTCGTAGGCTTCCCAGGTCGCGTGCTGCTCGCGTGTCAAACACGCCCGGAAGCCTTTCCTGAATTCATCGATCATTAATTTGATGCCCGCGACGGCTCGATCGTGTTGATCTCCCTGTACGGGACCGCCGCGGTAATCCATCAATTGATTGAAGAGATCTTCAGAAGCCTGTCGCCGTTCCTCAATGAGCACCGCAACGGCTTTCTCCTGTTCCGAGGACAACGGCATTCCCGCACGCTCAAACACCTCCTTTGCCTGATCGCGAAGTTGATCGAGCGGGTTTCTGGTTGTGGACTGTTGTTGCTGTGCGACGAGTGGTGTCACAAAGAGCAGCAACAGGGCGAATGCGCGTTTCAGGGGACCTCCCGATCCTTGACTCCTTATTCGACAGGTAGACGCCGCAAGCAGCCAGAACGTTCCCTTTTATGGAACGATATTTTTCATCTGGAATGGCGCGCTTTTCACGATTCCAGAAATAATCGAAGACCAGCGGTAGTCGTTCGCGGCGGATGCCTTCAAAATAGCGCGGACCGAAGGCATCTCGTAATCATAGAGCCGCCAGGATCGACCCTTGCGGCCAAGCGCGTATCCAAGAAGCTGCTGCGTCATGCTGGAATAATACGCGTCACGAAACTTCAGCAGCCCGGTCCGGAATTCGGCTGGTCCGTTGAACCCGCTGCCGTCCGGTAAGGTGCCGGCGGCGTCGATCATAACTCCTCGATCAAGATTTCGCCATTGTCCGACCCCATCGAAATTTTCCAGGGCGAGACCGAGCGGGTCGAAAATCGCATGGCAGTTGGCGCAGGCAGGATTCGCCTCGTGCGCCGCCATCAATTCACGCATGGTATGCGGTGGAGTACCCGCGGGAATCCGCAACTCCGGAACATTGGGCGGCGGATCTGGCGCTGTCATACCGAAAATATTTCTCAGGACCCATACCCCTCGCCTGACTGGTGAGGTTCGGCCAGATTGCGACGTCAGCAAAAGCACGCTGCCCTGACCGAGAAGTCCCGCGCGATTGTTATCGGGCAGTGTTACTCGCCGCAAGTCCGTTCCGTAGACATTTGATATTCCGTAGTGCCGCGCCAGCGGTTCATTCAGGAACGAATAGTTCGCAGTCCACAATTCCAATGCGCCATGATCTTCACGAAGCTGGCTTTCAAGGAACATTCTCGTCTCAGCTCTCATCGACAGGACCAGTGACAAATCGAACTGCGGAAAAGTGGCTGGGTCGGGCTTGCTGTTAAAAAGGGTATCGAGAGAAAACTTCGGCTCGAAAAATCCATTCACAAGAGTTATCGATTTGGGATCCTGAAGCATGCGTTTCACCTGCCGGTCCACGACGGCGGGGTCATGTAGCCTGCCTTGTCGCGCATCATCAAGAAGCGGGGCATCCGGAGCAGTGCCCCAAATAAACGTCGCCATGCGCGTGGCCAGTTCTTCGTCCGACACCCGGTCTGCCATCAAGGAGCTATTGGCCGGATACGCCTGATCGAGGGCTGCCTCCAGTCTGGAAACAACAGACTGGAAGGCAGCCTGGTCCGGCCGCGGAAGCCCGGAGGGAGGATCTCGCCGCGCACGGAGTCTTCGTAATACGTTTTCCCAGACGGCGGTGTTCTCGCCGACATTCTTTGTGTTCAAAGTATCCAGTGTGAGTCCTCCGGCCGGGGATTGCCTGGATTGGCTGTGGCACCGGTTGCAGTATTCCTCAAATAATGGGGCCGCAACCGCCGACACATCTGTTCCGGACGGTCTGACAGTTCCCTGCGATGTTGCGGGCGATTTCTGAGTCAACGCGGCAAGCCGCATTTGCGCCATCTGTGCCTGTTCGCGCTGTTCCGGATACGAGCGAAGCACTTCGGAATACAAATCCGCGGCTTCGGGCTGACCCAGTTTTTCCCGAGCACCCGCCGCGTGGATCAGCGCTTTCGCTGCCAGCGTACGATCCTTGCCGGCTTCCTTCGCAGCATTTAGATAAAGCTCGATCGCCTGCGGCAATTGTCCGGCAGCCTGCTCCTGAACCAGGCCGCGCTGGTAAATTTCCTGCGCGTTCTGCGAAAGAACCGACAGAGACAAACCCAGCACCAGGAGAACTCCCAGCATTATTCTTCCAGTCATAACGGCCTCCCTGGGGCGCAACGATAAGCTGCAGGGACGGCAAAGATCCTCATGGCGATGTCGTTCATTTGCAAAGTTACCGTAAATGGTTTGTCATGAAATTTCAGGGTGAACGAACTGGTATCCGACGCCATGAACGGTTCGGAGGTAAACCGGCCGCGCGGGATCCGCTTCCAGCTTGGCCCGAAGCCCGGCGATGTGGTTGTCCACGGTACGCGTGACCGGGTAAGACTCGACGCCCCAGACTTCGTTCAACAGTTCATCGCGGGTGACGACTTCGCCGGTGCGGCTCCCGAGCAGACGAAGAATCGCGAATTCCTTGCGTGTCATTTCAACCGGCTTGCCCCGGCGCCGGGCAACGTACCGTAAAAAATCGATTTCGACGTCCCCGAAGTTCAGGTCGTTCGGAAGACTTTTCGAAGAATTCGTCCTCCGCAGGAGCGCACGAATCCGCGCCAGCAGCTCCATGACCGAGAAAGGCTTTGTGACGTAGTCGTCCGCACCGAGATCCAGGCCGACAACGCGATCGGCCTCCTCACCGCGGGCAGTCAACATCAGGATCGGAACCTGCTGACCTTCGGTGCGCAATTTACGGCACAACTCCAGCCCGGTCATCCGCGGGAGCATGAGGTCGAGCACAATGAGATCCGGACTCTGGGTGTGCTGTAGTTTGTAGCCGCCTTCCCCATCGGTGGCCGTCAGTACGTCGTATTTCTCAAATCTCAAATTATCGGCCAGGCCCCGGAGAATTGCGGGGTCATCTTCCACAATAAGAACTTTCGTCATATCGGCTCCTGCATGGGAATTCGGACGGAAAATGTACTGCCATGTCCCACTTCGCTCGTTACGCGCACCTGGCCTTTGTGCGCTTCGATAATGTGAAGCGCGAGCGTCAGGCCGAGACCCGTTCCCGCGATGGGATCCGTCTCTGCTGATCTCACGCGGTAGAATTTTTCGAAAATCCGAGACTGGTCTTCACGTGAAATTCCGAGACCATGGTCAACGATGTCAATAAACACTTCCTTCCCGTTGCGGCCCGCGCGCATTTCAATCTCACGCGCGCTTCCCGAGTACTTCATGGCGTTTGCGAGAAGATTCAGGATCGCCTGCTCCAGGGCGTCCGCGTTTGCCTGAATCGACGGAATGTTCTCGTCAATTATTATCGTCAACGTGAAACCGAGTTGCGACAGCGGATACTGCATGGTTCGGGCCGCAGACCGTACAACATCTGTCAGACATGTGGGTTGCATACGGTAAATCTTGCTTCCCTGCTCGATCCTGGAAAAATCGAGCACGTTGTCCACGAGACGTGAAAGCCGCTCGCTTTCGTTAACAATCGTTCGGAGGTATTCGGAGGTTTGCTGCTCTCCCCCGGCGCGACCCATCACGAGGGTTTCTGCGAACATGCGAATCGCCGTGAGCGGCGTTTTCAATTCGTGCGACACGCTCGCAACAAAGTGCGACCGCATCTCGGCCATTTGAACCTCTCGATTCACGTCGCGCAAGAGCAGGTATGCGGCAAGCAGTGTTGCGGCAATCGTCAGGATCAAAACGGCGGCATAGAGAACTCCCGGCACTCCGCGCGGAGGAACAAAACGGCCGGCAGGCCACCGCACCTGAACGTCAACAAACCCTTCGCCAAGCGGGATCGTATTGTCTGTACGCTGTGCAGTAAGCGTTGCCCCTGCCGGAACGACTCGGGCGGACGAAACAGCCATCACCACGGGCGCTGCAAATGGCGTGGGCGATACGACCGTAAGAAGCCACGGATCGTCGCCGTATCCAATCCATGAAAGGTCTCCGGGAGCCGAACGAAAGGCGACTTTGAGCCTGGACAAACGATCCTGGCCGTCGTTGGCCAAGGCTAAGAGCTGTTCCATATCGTGGATTTCGGTCGATAGCTTCAGGCTGGCCTGTTGCTTATCGTCACCCGACACAGAGTCCACCAGCGATCGCAACAGATAAGCTTCGCTGGGAGGTCGCCAATGCGTGACGTTCACTCGATGGATTACGAATTCACCGGCAGCCGTGACTTCCTGTCCGCCTGTGATGAGACGCTCTGCGGCGTAGAGACCCAGCAGAATTCCGTCATCATCGGTAACGGCATTACACTTTTCCAACATCGCATGGTAAGTCGTTGCGGCTTCCTTCAACATCGCGGCTTTTGAAAACGCACGGCCAAGCCACAACTGCGCTTCGCACTTTTCTGTTGGCGTATGGGCTGCGCTAAGCGCCTCGGTATAGGCCGTGATTGCGTGCGCAGCGTCGTTCGAGCGAAATTCGAAAGATTCGCCTTCCAGCTGATGTCTTGTGAAGTCTGGTCCGGGCTCGGGGGACGACAGATTCTTTTCCCATGGCAGGACCATGCGGTCCTCACCGAAAGGTATGACAAAGACGATCGGCGAGTCCGCCGGAATGCTGGGACCGGATTCGCCGATTAGCCGGTTCACTTCCTGGAGCTTGATGGCCTGCAGCCGTGCAGAAAGCTCGCGACGCAGCTGGTCGAGTGCGTCACGGCGTTCTTCGGCGGCCTTTCTCTCTCCCAGCTCCGTTTCCTGTCGGACGACACGCACCGCCAGTGTGATCAGGACAGCGGCTGGAATGAGAATCGCCAGGACGAGGAGGAAGATCCGACGATGGCGCCTGCGAGTATCGCTCTGGTTCACGGCGTCATTCTAGATCGCAAAGTGAATGGAAATTGTCACGAAATTGTCCGGTCCGCGACGGGATCTCCAGGCTCGGTCGGTGACCACTGCTGTCCAAGCTTTTCAGCAGAGGATATGGATAACGGTGAATGCAATCGAATTGCCCTCCTGAGTCAGGAGGGCAGCACGATCGAGACAGCAGTCGAGATCGTGCGGGGGG
>Ga0070664_100000175_pt1 | contig 45059 bp, 68 predicted proteins | sample KBSC73metaG_FD_65863 | JGI IMG/M metagenome (GOLD analysis project Ga0070664, IMG submission 65863) | Corn rhizosphere microbial communities from Kellogg Biological Station, Michigan, USA - KBS C7-3 metaG | ecosystem: Host-associated > Plants > Roots > Rhizosphere > Soil ... | reverse complement strand
AACGCGAATTTTTTGTGCCGAGGTCATGGGAGAAGCGGAATTTCGAGGTCCGCCCGCTTCGAACGGAGACCTGTCATTCGCCGCTGGCCTTTTTTAGATGCCGTCGCTTCCAGCTGCTATAGGCCGATTGAATAATGTGCATATGATTTTCAATGAACACCTGCTCGATGAGACCGAACTGAGGGTCCTCCTCGAGGCGTTCGGCCAGGGCCATCGCAGACTTTCCAAAATCTGACAGAATTCGGTCGGTGGCATAGGACATAGTACATTCCCCGGTCCACATCATGGTCGGCTTTCCAGAAGGACCTGGCAAAGCAAGAAATTTACGCCGTGCCCTCTTAAGAAGACACGTGGGGCGTTCCTACACTGTTGCTGGCTCCGCCCCAATCTAGGCAGGAACTGTAAGGATTGTCTGCCATGTTGTCTATCAGGGAACGCCTACAATCGTGTAGGCGAATGGGACGTCCCGGCAGTCCAGGCGTCGATCCAGCCAAAGAAACGCACCCTCGCGCCGCTACGCTGGGAATACTCGATCCAGAATTTCTCGCTCCGCGTCCAGCCAGTCTTCCTGAGCATGCCCGTCACGAGAACCTCGCTGCACATACAACTCATAGGCCCGGCTGCTGATCCGAGCATGCAGATCGTCAAATGCCGGCTTTCCCTTCTGAGTCGCCCTGCCGACCCCCGATGAGGAAACTATGACGCGAGATTTTTTCTCGTCCCTGCCTTTTGCCGACGGTGGCTTCATGCGCACCTCCATTAGGTGATGACAGCACGAAGCCCCCACACGTTCCTCGCCGGTGCGCTGGACCTCGGAGCTGCCTGCGATCTGCAATAAGGACGAACGTGAATCAAGAATGATAATAAGGCGACTGCATGAAGAATAGGAGGGATACGCCTGAGAAAGCAAGCGGGCACAAATTGAGACTAGTCAATGGAAAACCGACCGCCTGTAGGTCGATCATCATATGTCTGACAGGAGGTGGGTTCACGACCGCCCCTCCCGGATCACCTCAGACAAGCGATGGCGGTCTTCCAATTCCATGTGAATGAATTCCACGCCGAACTCCTGTCCTTGAAACCATCGAACCTCCGCCAGCGCGACGTAGAGCGGCTGCTCGTACTTGGGCACATGAATCAACAGTCCTAGAGACTCACCCTTTGTGACCACAAAGCTTGCTCGGCATCGACATCCAACCATCGACAGGTTTAATACGATGCCAGTCGCACGAGAAGCGCTACGGGAAAACGCGGCCGAGTATTCGACGCCGATCCGGCTCTCAATGCGTTGCTCCATTAAGGCGGTTCCCCTATACAAATCCCCGACCAAGGTATGCGTATACATGGCCTGCCCACCCAGCACAAGAAACCAAATGGCCTCAAGGAGATTTCGTAGATGACCGACTGTCGAAGAGATCCGAAGGCTTCCGAAGCTGCCGTCAGAATCAATGCAGGAAGATCAACAAAAATTGAGGCGCTAGGCGGGTACGATACCAGCGAAACAGGAAAGATCCGACAATTGAGATCGTGAACCAGAGATTGTCATTGATCAGCCAGCCCTGTGCCTACTGGCTCACCGTCAATAATGCCCGTTCCCTGTGTCTCCTGGCCCTTGTTGGACGATGCCTTCGTAAATTCGACTCTTGATCCCCTGCATGGTTTCTACACCGACCGTTTGCACCCCTTCACTGATGAGCCGCTGGAAATCCTCTTTGACGGACAGACCGGTTTGTTGCTCGAACAACAGTAACAGCGCATTGACCTGGATCTGCATCAATGCGAGGGAGGTCGAAATCGCTGTAATTGTTTTGTCATCCATGTGCGTCTCCACAGGCTGAAGGCCAATACGCGAATCTCGTGCTGTCAGCAAACCGCTGACGATGAGGTGAACTCAGGAAGGACGCTCGAGGGGAGACAGGCGGCGAACAGGCGTGGGGTGAAGATTGGAGAGGCAACTCAAAGCCCGGAGCATTCTGCTCTCAATCTCCGCCGAGCAATGCCCATTCCATCGCCAATTCCACATTCCAAGGAGCAACCTGTGGCAGCTGCTGCACGGAATCGAGTGCAGGAAGCGGTTCTATCTTCCCCTGCTCGCCGGACTGTGCGTTGTCGAATCTCTTCTCGCCACTCGGCTGAGACATGTGCGTCCTCCTTTCTGGTCACACAGACTGGAACCATAGATGATCTAAGGGAGCCACAGAGCTAGGTGGTTCCCTAGTGAGGAACTTTACCAGACATGGTGACGTTCGATGGGCTCAACGAGCGGTGAGAAAATAGCTGCGGCACCGACAGCGTTAAGCGAGCCGAAAGGCTGTGTGCTCCTGACTGCCGCCGCGCAAGGTAGCAAACCTTAAAACCAGTTCCTGCAACCGTTGACGGTCCTCGCCTTTGAGTTTGGGAAACCGTACGCCGAAAGAGTCGCCGTCGCTCCATGTGACTGTCGCACCGCAGACGCACAACGGGTCCTTCTCGTCTTGAAAATACAGCACGATCGTCGCACTGGCTCCCACCATCAGGACCGGCCCCATGATCTTGCATCCCGTTTTTGACAGATCCACCAGCCAGCCTTGGCCACGGGACAATCCCATCCGCTCATCAGTCAGATAGGACACATAGGTGCGCAGCGAGACACGTTCGGCATCCCTGCGGTCTAACACCGATGATGGTCTGCGGGCGCTCGCATGGCTGCTCATTCCAGAGACGGCCTCGGGTACGTATTTGTCCAGGTGTCGTGCTTTCATGGGTGGCCTCCTTTCATCTCAAGGGTACTGGGGGAACCTTCTGCGGTCATTCCCAGAAAGCATGGGGAACCTATGCACCAAAAGCACTCTGGAGGACTTACTAGGTGCGTCAATACTTCACTCCGCCAGCCCCGCCGACGCCGGAGTGACCTACTCCCCCTCCTTTGGGGAAGGCGAGGCTTTTTCGAGCAGCTATAATTGAGGAGGGAGAGGGAAGGAGATTATGCCAGACAAGCAATTCCGGTTACCTTTTTTTCTATTTATAATCAGTGTTTTAGCAGGATGCGGCGGCCTGAACCCCTCCAGGGCAACCTCCACAGCCCCCGTGTTTCTGCCCACCGCCGAGGATGCCCCGCGTGTGGCCACGATGAGACATGAGTTGGATACGAAGTCGGTGCGATGCCTGGAAGCAGCCAACTGTGAACAGGTCTATTTCGGCAGGGCGTTGGTGGGGCTATTCGAGAACCGGGAGGCGGCCAGCGCGAACTTCCGTCGCGTGATCGATCACAATCCCGTGAGTCCTCTGGCCAGCACCAGTCAGTTATGGCTGCGAATGATCGGCGATCAGGAAGCCGGAGCCGTATCTGGCGGAGAGTCAAACCCAACGACCGGCCTGCTGGCGCAGTTCGTGCGGGAATGGATGGAGCACCACCTGAATGAAAGAGCGGCCTTCGCGAAACCAGCAAAGCCGGCCATCACAGCTCAGGAGCAGCCGGTCGGGCAGCAACGTGATATCCAAGGGATGCAAAAACAGTTGCGCGAACGTGACCAGTTGATCGCAGCGCTTCGTGCGCAACTAGAGGCCTTGAGGGTCATCGATGAGGATCATCAGGACAAATATCGCAAGGTCAAGCCGCCCGCATCATTGAAGACTTCCGACCATTATTCGGGACGCTGAGCGCCGCTATGAAACCACGGTACAGACCCCGCCTACGCCTGAGATTCCCGGTCATGCTGGCGTCGGGCTCCCAGACGGGGGAGGGACAGATTCTCGACTTCACGATCCCCGGCTGTCTGATCGAAAGTCCCATGGGCGTCCGACAAGGGCAGTCGCTTCGGCTTGAGATGTTTCTCCCCGGTCATACGTTTCCGCTGTCGGTCCAGCTTGCGGTCGTCCGCTGGACGAAGGGGAAACAATTTGGAGTGGAGTTCATCAAGATCCATGAGTCGCAGCAACGGATATTGCGACACTTCCTGGACCGGCACTATGCTGAGCTCTTCACGAGGAAGGCGAACGTGCCGGGCTAGCTCACCCAACGCTCGTAGACTGAGTGCTCTCACAGTCGGCTATCGCCTCCCACGGATTGACTCAGAGCGCACACGCTCGCTGGATCTTATCTCAGCCCTACCCGTTCGAGGATGGTCTTTCTAAACAGACTGGCCATGTGCTGATGTCCGGCCTTCGTCGGATGAAAACCATCCTCGTCAAACGTAAAATCGTCGGGGGCGGACTCCGCAAACACATTCACCACTGATGCGTTCACATAGGGGGCTTCCACCTCGATGGCACGGTTGAAAGCTTTGACCCGTTCCTGGGTAACGGCCGGATTGGGTGCCGCACGAAAGGCAGGAAGTTGAGACACGTCTGGGAGATTCGCGATCACGACGGTGGTAGATACCGAGCTTTGGAGGCGTCGGAGGAGCGTTCGAAGGTCGCTTTGAAATCGTGAAGGGTCATCCCCATGGACGAGATCGTTCACGCCAACCCACACGGTCGCAATATCGGCGTCGCCCGGGAAATGCTTCGCCAGACGGACCTGTTCGTTCAGCGACTCGATGCGAGCATTCGGAATGGCAAGGGTGATGAGAAATGTGCCTGGAATGCGCAGCTGCAGGTCGTGATTGATGAGATAGATGTAGCCCTCCGTCAGCGGCGTTGCGCCGACACCGATGACGTCGCTCGCACCGAGCGCCAAATAAATGAATTCAATTTTCCGTTCCTGCTCAGCATGGGTACAGGCTGAGAGCAGGAGTGCGAGCATCACCCCAGTAAGTCTCAATCTCACGATGTTCACCTCGATCACCGTTTCCACCCGCCTCAGTCAAGTGCTCTTCCGTCATTTCTGTGCGGCGGTTCTGATTCCCCCCCGTGATATATCCGCGCGTTCCCGTAATGCACAAGATTGTACGAGATTGTACTTATACGTAGTACCATGCAGGGGATATTATCACGGTAACTCTATGAAAATGTTGGATTCTCTTCCAGGGACCCAAAATTGCTTTAGCCACGCTCATCTCATCGTTGGCTCAACCTCGGGAGGGAAAATGGACTGTCCAAAATGCAAAGGTCTCATGCAATTGGAACGCTTCTCGGATTTCTTCCTCATCTTCTATGCCTGGAAGTGCATCAACTGTGGGGCGATCATTGATAAAACCATCGCCAATAATCGGAAAAAGAGTCTCGAGGCTCGTACCGTCAAGACTCCAGCAGCCGAGCCGACCGTTGTGTCCTGACCGCCGAAACGGTTGGATACGTGACGTCAGTGGCTTGCAGGGTCTGGATGGTCACTGACGTAGCTTGGCGAGGACCGCAGCGCTGTCCCAGTAGGCCCACAATGTTGCAATACGCCCGGAGTCGTCGAACTCGAAGACATCGATCCCGACCACCTCGACCGGCTTGCGATTTTTTCCGATAGCCTTTCCGCGGAACACGACCGCCGCCCGATTGGCGGCGACATGCACCGCTTCAGCTTCAAGGCGCACTTCTTCAAGAGCAGCGGCAATTCCGCCAAAAAACTCCCGCAAGGCCTTGGCCCCCTGACGGGGGGTACTGCCATAGGGGTCATGGACCACGGCGTCATCGGAGAAGCACGCAGTGTACGCCACCGGGTCCAAACTGGACCAAGCCGCAAAGTAGCGGTTCACCGCATCACGAATCGCGTCACCAGCGAGCGACATGCGTTCCTTCCTCTCGTTGCCCACAATCCATTTCTCACCCACATCAACCTGACTGCGCCAACTGGCTCGGAGTTGGTTGTGGAGCTTATGACTGGCACGACGGCGTGGTGTCCCGAGCGTTCATGCCTCCCACGCACGAACTCCCCGCTTCTTGAGGCGTTTCCACTCAGACCAAAATTTCTCGCGCACTTCCTCGCGCCGTTGATTGGCCCGCGCGACAAGTAGGCCCGCCGTGAATGCCGCCTGCTGTCTACCCTGGTACTTGAGAAATCCCTCCACATACCGTTCCGCCAGGACGGCGTCTTGGTGTGTGCCCAGCAAATCCTGCAATCGTCCGGCCGCCTTGATAAATCGACCGATCGCCTTGCCGTGATCGCCCCGAGCTAATTCTGCCGCATAGCGTGCCCGCTTGGTTTTGATTCTGACATGATGAAGATCGGCGTTGGAGGGCGATTGCTTAAGGCTCCGGACTGTCTTTCGGAGCTTGCGAAATTGCCGCGCGGCCGCATCGGTCAGCGTGTACTCCGGATTGATCACTGCCGGAGCTTCCGCTGCATCCCGCAATTTGCTGACAAACCCGACATATCGCGCGCTTTTCATCTCGTCCAACAGAGTCTGGTAAGCCTGGTCACGGTCGCTGTGCAGATGGCGCAGGAACCGTTCGAGCGGTCGCCGATCACGGGCTTTCAACTGCTCGGCCTCCCTCCTGAAATACTCCATCTGGACGTCGAGATCGCGCACGCGGGCGAACACCTCGCTGAGCCATTTGAGTCCGGACAGAAGGGGCTCTACCCATTCGGGAGCAGCGATCTTACGGATCGACAGAAGGACGGTCCGCATTCGCCTCGCCGCGACTCGTATGCGATGCACACCTTCGATGTCCCCATCGAGTCGAACACCAGGATCGCACTGCTTGAGTTGCTGAAGTTGACGCAGCAGACTGTAGCGTACCTGCTCGACCATCGAGGCGTGGCCCCCTGGTTCGTCCAAGGGCTGAAACGCAAGTGAGAGCGCTCGAAATAGCTTCGGCCGGCCATCATGATGCCGGGCTCCCACTTCATACAACGATGTGGCCAGCCTCTCGATCCCTTCCTCATTGCCGTTCAATGACTCAATCTCAAGCTCTTTAAACCGCTGAATCACTGCCCCTTCACGAAGGACTGACACGGTATCCAACACCACTTCCACGTTGCTGTCTCTGCCTTCACGCACCTGGACTCCGGTCCTGGCCGTCTGCAATTCGGCAATGGGGACGAGATGTTTGCCCTCGAGCAGGATGATCAACGCATCCACCAGTCGAATCGGCGGAGTCATCGAAAGTTCCCGCAGTTCAATCTCGCGGCGTGCTCCGTTGAGCGGCAGCTTCATCTGCCAGACCGGTGAGCCACTCTCGAGACGACGACGGAGCGTAATACTCGAGCGGGCAAGGCAGTGATCAAGTGTGTCGAAATAGGTGGACTTGAACACTCGTCGGGGAAGTGGATGGCCCGTGAGGGTTGGCAGCCGGAAATCGGCTTCGACGGCAAGCTTCCTCTCCGTTTCCACCACGGACTTGAAAGGGACAACGGAAGGAGCCTGAGAAGTCTCTCGAAGCATGATCTTAGACCCGACAGTAGTGTTCAGTAAACAGTGTGTGGCCGTTCCGATTAATCGCCGTGAGCAATCACGCACTCCTTTCCCACACCATGGAATTTGTTCACGGTATACTCGACGCTCCGGACTTTTGTAATACCGCCAAGCCGCATCGCTTCATTCCCGGTCAAGTCGACCGTACGGCCAAATCCGAGCGGGTCGGAAGGGAGACACTCTCGACCTTCTTTCCCGCCATTGAGAGAAGGATTGGCAAACAGCAACCATGTATAGGACTCGCAGCCCGCGAGAACGGGCAGCAACATGGCGATCAGCAGCATTCGTTTCTTCATAGCCACCTTCCTTTTTCCATATCGTAGCACTGGTAGCTCCTTGCAATCTGCTGTGACTTCCCCCAAACCCGATGCGATATGGCTTCGGATGCTCGAGGCCGTACAAGAACGACGACGGCGAAGTGGATGAAGGATTGGTCAGGGCTGAGGGCTGAACAGCCGCCCAATGACGGCTCGGAGTCGGTCTGCACCTGGATTTGACGCACTCTTGGTGGTTAAGATCTGTTCCGGCGTCACCCGCGAGCCATAATAGGCTTCATTGCTCCCGTCGTACGCGGTCACGGCCAGTCCATCGAGCGACATCCCACCGAAGAGGCCCTTGGACCACGCGAACGTCACGACGTCCAACCCGGCCGTTCCTGCCTCGCCCCACGGCCCCAGGGTGAGCCCTGCATCCACGCCCAATCTCACCGTGCCTGATCCATAGAAGCGTTCCAGACCTCCATGCGTTTGAATGATCATGACCACTTCAGCCAAATCAAGACCGGCCTGCACTCCCACACTGGCCACACTCATTCCGTAGAAGGCGGGATAGGACCATCCGTCGCGGACGAAATCTTGCGCCAAGAGAACGCCTTTGCCCCCAGCTGCACCAACGAGAAACGCCCCGCGCACGAACTTGGGAACGATGAAGACCCCTTTGATATTTTTCCCTTGAGCGACATACCAGGACGCGATGCCGGGACTCTCAAGAAAACGCTGAAATGTCGCCGTGGCTTCATCGACCAGCCGTTGTTCATCCGAGGCACTGGCCCCATGGCCCACCCTGAGCGGCCAACACATCGCCACGACGAAGCTGAGGTACACGACCAGGCGAAAACGCGTGGGTTTGATTGGTGTGAACTGACGAAGCCGCATGGTGTAGAAACGAGACCGCGATCAGGTGAAACCCGCAACAAGATATCAGATTGAATCAGACCCGGCAACGCGCTGAAGGGCGACTGGGGTCACATATGAAGTGAGCATGCCGGGAGGAGAATGAAAGGCACTGGGCACTGCTACCGCTTGTCCGGCAGGATGTTCGCCCCATGATCAACCGTCGTCATCCTGCCTGAGACTGTCATCCACATCCACATGGTGACGACCGTGGCCACCAACATTCCAAGGGCGACCACCAAGCTGATGAGGACTGGGATTCGTCGCTGCTGCATGACTGCTCCGTGCGCATGGCTCACCTCCAGTGGGACCGATCATTGAGTTGAGCCGAACGATGGAGTCCGAGTTTTATTGGCTCGGTTCTGCTCGATCACCAGCGCGCTCTGCGTGATCGCGTGCCCACAGACACCACACGCCCAGAACGCCCCTGTCTGAAACAAGGTCTCCCGTTCACATCGTGGGCAATGACAGTATTTCATGTCGTGACTCCCCCTCTGATTTAATGACAGATTCTGATGTCGGAGGCCGGACCCGGAAGCAGCGTCGACACCTTGGAAGCCTGTCTGACCATTGCACTCAGCCGCCCTACTGATTCTGCAAACAGGAGAAAATCCTCCCGTTCAAAATGCACCGTGACTGATCCGTAGGTGAAATGGAGTTTTCCACACCCGCACAAAGCCAGTTTCGTTTGCCCGTCGTGCTGCATACAGTCCTCCTCAAATATTCCCTAGGTTGCTGAGATGACCACCTTTTGTCTTATGGCGCCCCTCTAGATCACGTGTTCCGCCTCGCCAATCATTATCTCCGAAGCCGGCACACTTTTGGCGAAGGACAGCCGGTTCTTCGTGACGAGTTGGCGGATAGCGGCCAGGGCGTGATCGGTGAAATCATGCATGAATTGAAGACGCAATACGCCCGCCCCATCAATGACGAATGTGCGACAACGGGACAGGGGCTCGCTCTCTGCGACGCCGAACGATCGATGGAGTCGTCCACAAGGGTCACCGAGGATCGGCGTACGCGGCATCTGTTGATAATCGCTCCACGCACGATGCAGCGGTCCCGCGCCGGATGCGACAATCAGAAATCTGACGCCCGCGCGAAGAAATCCCTCTGCGATACTATCGATCTTCTCCGCCGCCATCACTCGGGGATACGGCAGGAAACACACGATCGTGACGTATCCGAGACATTGCATTCCGGAAAGATAGCTCAGCTGTCTGTTGACCAATGCGGGCACGCGAAAATTCAGCATCATGGTCTTGTTTCGTCTCATGGCAAGTCTCCTGGAATGGGACAATTCACCTGTACGCTCCTCTTTTGACATTTTGGCGGTTGGTGCGGGGACGAAGTTGTGGATGAAGCCGATACCAGCCGCAGTTGACACAGCGAACTTCGATATCCACCCCGTAGTTCGCGAGAATGTTTTCGACGGCGAGCCACCCGCCGCACTTTTGACAAGCATCCGTCATGGGCTCATCCTTTCGTTCCTCAATGGGATGTGCTGTGTTGAAAAAACAAAAGCCCAAGGCATCTTTCGATACCTTGGGCTCCGGCCTCAACGACCTCTGGCCTCGTCTGACGAAGTCGGCTACGTGATCACGGCATGATCGCCGGGCGACAGCGTCCTAATTGATATGTACTCTCAATATCATTTAGTTCCCCTTATGTCAACCCCAGAAACGTCAGCGCAAGTACTAAGACAGGCCGCCGGAGAAATGTGTCAGAAACTTTCATACGTGAATTGGAGACGGCGGAACCCCATCTGTATGGCGAAAATCCTGGCACGCTTGATCCGGGACGGCCGCCGTCGACCCTTCTGTGCAGGGGCAACTCAATGCAGATCTCGATTGTCTGATGGCTTGTCAGCAGATGCTCAGGTACGCAGTCCGCCGACGAGGGTGAGGATCATCGCGGTGACATACATCAGGCTGATGCCCATAAACAGGCCACAGGCCATTTCCAAGCGGCGCGTGGCTGTGTAGGAGAGGGCGATGAGCGAGAGGAGGACATAGAGAAGCGAGCCTGCCGCCAGCGAATAGCAAGTGATTGTAAAATAGGAAGACAGTCCCTGCCCGCTTAAGACGGCGCCTAGGCAGGTCGGCGCTCCTGCCAGAAGTCCCAGAAGGAGCACATCCGAACGCGTCACCGGTGTTTTTCCGGCCGCGCCGACGATGCCGAATCCCTCCGTCCCATTGTGGAGGGCAAAGCCGGCGACCAGCATCGCGCTAAGGATCCATTCTCCGTTCGCATAGCTGGCACCGATTGCCAGCCCTTCCCCCAGATTGTGAAGGCCCATGCCGATCGCAATCATATAGGGAAGCGAGAACCACCTGCTTGCGGAACGGCCACCAAACACCTGGTTGGATTCCAACGCGACCAGGCCCACCAAACTGACTCCGAGACTGCCGAGAAACACGATCCAGGAGACCCCATCGCGTGCCCCTGTGAGTTCGACCGCCTCATGCATCAGGTCGAAAAAGAGATAGGTCAATACTCCCGAAGCAATCCCGATCAGCAACCCCTCCCACGAACGAGGGAGCACTCTCCTGAGAGACAGGGCCACGAGAATCCCCAGGAAGACAGGGATCATGCCAGCGACGGCGCCTAAGCCAAGCAGTTGAATCATGCCGTTCTGAATACCATTTTCCCTGGTCAAAGCGATACGGATTATTATCGAGCATGGCGGGCCTTACCATTTAACCACCACATGCGCACCGCTTTCTTTCTACAAGCTATGAACGTTGATTCAGAGGATACGATCTGCAATCCGGAAAGGGCTAGGAATTGAGCGTCGTGAGCCCGTTGGCTAACGCAAATTTGGTGAGTTCTGAGGTCGTATAAACGCCGAGTTTCCGTGTAATGTTCGCCCGGTGAAATTCAACGGTCTTGATTGAAATATTCAGTTGTTCCGCGATGGTCTTTGCTGTCTCACCTCTGGACAAGAGGACCAACACCTCTCGTTCTCGAACGGTCAAATTCCCGGAATAATCCTGCTGTTTGACCCAATCGTGCTCCAACGCCTCTCGCACCTGGGATGGAATTTTCTGGGAAAGGTACCGCTTGTTGGCCAGGACCGTCTCAATCGCCAGCCGCAACTCCTCGGATGCGGACTGCTTCAAGACATAGCCATTCGCTCCCGACCTGAACGCTTCGCTGATGGAGGTCGCTTCCGTCAGCATCGTCACGAGAATCACCTTCACTTTTGGTAGCTGTGCTTTCACTGTCTTCGTGGCCGCGAAGCCGCTCATCTGCGGCATGCACGCATCCATGAGGATGACATCCGGCTGACATGCTTGCGCTCGACTGATAATCTCGTCGGGGTCCTGCACCTTGCCCGCAATGATGTAGTGCGGTGCGAGGAGCGTACTGATGCTTTCGAGGACGAGCGGATGATCATCAACGAGCAAGAGTTTGATCGCCTCGGTATACACCGACTCACCCCCTTCAACAAAGCATATGATCGAGCAGCCCGGACAGCGTTATGCACGCGGGCCGGCTCCTTCGTCACTGCCAGCTAATCAAGCCACCACTGGGCGCACTGCCCTTCTTGAATGGCCTTGTGGCAACAATCAAGGATCGTAACGAGACCAAGCTGAAACTCGAAGGCATCGCCTTTGATGAATGCACCGTCAAGCATCTCGATGGCATGCACAAAAGCGATCTTCCCCGAGACTGCAGGCGGTGCCCCATCGATCCGCATGAGAGCAATCTTCCACGCTCGACGCCATTCATTGCGATCCCAAATTACGTCGCCCCGTCTCATCCACCTTCCCCCCTTCGCTAGTGAGCCAATTCGTGAAACTAGTACCACGAGGCTCATCACGCGTTGTTAAGCCATCTTCTGGGGGAGGTAAACTTGCAGGATTGGGAAAGTAAAGTTTTCGATATGGCAGCGTAGGGCCTACGCCAACCAGGGATGAGGCACGATCCGTGTGCCTGCCGCAAGCCAGGTAAGGAGAGCGGGCCGGGTGCGGCTGCTGGGGGGCCAGCCTCGCCTATTCGAACGACGAGAGGGTATTGGAGGAACGTTGGCCAGCGGAGTTCATATCGCTATGCTGCCAACCTTCTCCAAAACGACGCGATAAGCGGCCGATCTTCCGTATAACCGCACTGCCGGCATTCCAGGACAATCACCTGTTCTTCGCCACCGTCTTCCATCTGCCGGGTCGCTGGCCTTTCAATCATTGGAGCGTGGCATTGCTCACAGATCATGGCGGCCTCCCTCTGTCATAAAGATCAACCGGACGAGGCTCGGTCCGTAGACCTCCTGCTATTCCATAATTGTAAGCACGGGGCAGGCTGGGGCACCCCTAGCACATACCCTTGCTGGAACCTAACCTCAGAAGAAACCACATATTTGGATGCTCACGACAGAGTGAAGATTGAGGTCTAGTAGTGGCTCGGTCGCAGACCGTCAGGACGTTGAGGCCTCCATCGTGCGTTCTATCAACGAACCAGCGGGCTGAGTTTATGGAGATTGATCTGGATGGCGAGGTCGGGGCGTTCTTCTACAGTACCGTGGCAGGTAATGTCTTGATGTTTCTTCACTTTGCCATTCAGCGTGAGCCGATAATGCGTCAACGGCCCCAGCACGGATGCGAATCTTCCGGAGTGATTCGAGACCTCCAGGCTGGCCGAGAATTCGCTGTTTGTCAGAGAATATGTTCCGATGTACACATAATCCAGGTCGCCACCATGGATTTTTCCGCCGTGCACGACCACAATACCCTCTCCGTACTGATCAGCACTCGAGAGGAAATGGGCAGAATACACGCCTTCGACGACAGCACGTTCGGCCTGATTTGCGCTCTTCAAAGTGTCCATATACGTAAGTTCGCTTGCGCTACCATCCCTTATCTAGCTTAGCAGTAATTGATACTGTGATGGAACTGGCTTCACGCAAGCTCACCATCCGCGCGCGGCTGCTCTAGCGAAATGATTCTGCCGTCTGCGTGTCACCCTGGATAGTCAGCCAAATGCTGGCGGTACTTCTCAGCCAGAAGCGCACCATTTGATGATGAGATGATGAGGGCTCCTGGCAGGACGTGATCCATCAGCAACGGCCTACAGTGACGACTTCTATTTCTTTGTCTTGAAGTGAGTCTTGTAAGTTGTTGAGAAACTGGAGCCGGGTGACCGATGTGAACGAGGGGTAGACAGATTCCTCTAAAAGCTGACACTTCGCCTGTTACTTTTGACAGTGTCTGCCCAGTCAATGTTCTCGTATATTTTAAACCCTCCTAGCGATGGATGGGGCAGCCTTGATTGCTGATCTCGCAAGCTCCTACCTGCGTGTCTTTTGCTGAGTGTTGAGGCGGTGTAGCCTCATGAAAGATCGCCCGTTCGCGAGAGGGATTTCCGAAGAATCGCGTGCAGGAAGACGACTTCTTGTGCTTCTTCTTGTGCTCGACCTCCTATTTGTCCCCCTGCTGTCTGGATTACCGCTCTATGCGGACGCGGAGCAAGAATCGCGGCCTAGCGATGCTGAAGATCTGATCAAGGGCGAGAAGATTTTTGCGAAATACTGCTCGGGTTGCCATGGCCGATACGGTCAGGGTGATGGATACCGGATGTTGGGTCCCAGTCCTGCTGACTTCACATCCCCTGCATCAAGGAAGCAATCTGATGAAGAGTTGCTCAAGACTATTCATGAGGGAAAACCAAACATGCCTCCTTGGAAAACACGCCTGTCGAAGCAGGACAGCAGCGACGTCCTAGCATATATTCGAAAGTTATCCGAGCAGCAGTGACTGTTTGAAGCAGAACGCCTAATACGAAGAGGGAGGCGGAGCAATGAAGACCATGCGAGCCAATGTGTTCAAGGCTGTTGGGAAGTTTGGCGTCGCTGAGGTGCCGCGGCCTAGGGCGGGGGTTGGAGAGGCGGTCCTGAAGATCACAACAACGACGATTTGTGGAACGGATCTCCACATCGTGCGCGGCGAATATCCAGTGAAACCGAACCTCGTTATCGGACATGAGCCGGTGGGCGTCATTGAGGAATTAGGGCCCGGAGTGACTGGATACAACGTGGGCGATCGGGTGCTAGTCGGGGCGATCACTCCTTGTGGGCAGTGCCATGCCTGTCTGTCAGGGCATCTCTCGCAATGCGGGCAGGATTCCGGCTATCAAGCCATTGGAGGTTGGCGATTGGGCAACACCATCAACGGAGCCCAAGCGGAATATCTGCTGGTGCCCCATGCCCAGGCCAACCTCGCCAAGATTCCTGACGACCTCACCGATGAGCAAGTCGTCCTGTTGGCCGACATTGCCTCGACCGGATTTAGTGGAGCGGAATCCGCCGGCATCCGTCTTGGTGACACCGTCGCGGTGTTTGCGCAAGGCCCCATCGGGCTCTGCGCTGCCATTGGCGCGAAACTGATGGGTGCGGCCCTCGTGATTGGCGTGGATGGAGATGACGCCCGATTAAAAATCGCAAGACAGCTGGGAGCCGATGTCGTGCTCAATCCAAAGACGACAAATGTCGCAGAAGAAATCAGACGGATCTCCGGTGGAGGGGTCGACGTCGCGATCGAAGCATTGGGTGTGCAGGAGACGTTCGAAAATGCTCTACGCTGCCTCAGACCCGGCGGCACGCTTTCCAGTCTTGGCGTATATTCCGGGAAGCTCCAGATCCCGTATGAAGCGTTCGCCGCCGGGATCGGAGATCATCGCATCGTGACAACCCTCTGCCCTGGAGGGAAAGAACGGATGCGTCGTCTTATCGAGATGATCCGGCATCATCGCGTCGACCTGACACCGTTGATTACTCATCGAGTGTCTCTCGATCATATTCAGGAGGGATACAAAATCTTTGGAGAGCGGTTGGAGGGTGTCCTCAAGGTGGTGGTCAAGCCGTAACAGCCCGTTCCGTTGCCCCACCACACCGGCTCCTCAGAAGGAAAGGAGAACAGCCAATTGTCGCTTTCTCGCTGGCTAATGGTCGGAGCAGTCGTCCTTGGCGTGGCGGTGGGACTCTACATCCTGTTTTTTGTCCGACGACTTGTCACTAGCCGCCTCATTGCAACTGGAGTTACTGCCGGCAATGGGAGATTACTTCTCCCGCCACGGGAAATGGTTTCTGACACCATGTTTTCCCTACTAAATCTCTCCCCGTCATGGCCTATTCATTGATGCACTATGCCCATTTAATCGGCTTGATGCTGCTCGGTGCTGGGCTCATCGGTGTGTGGATTTCAGATCTCCGATCGCGGACAGTGCGCGACCTCGAACTCTTCGGTGAGGCCGTCCGCAACATTGCAGTCTTCTACGATGGTGTCGTGGTGCCCGGTGCCATCATCCTCTTCGTCTCTGGTGCATGGATGACAACAGATATGTGGGGTGGATGGGGATTCATACAACATCCCTGGCTGGCCGGCATGATTGTGCTGTTTATTTTTGAATTCGTCGAAGGGAACGCCGTCACGCGACTCTACTTTATGCGACTCCGTCGCCTCACCAACGAGGCCCTGATTCACGGAAGTGTGACGCCTGAACTTATCCACGCTAGGCAAGAACAGGTTCCGACCTTCACCCATTTTTTGGACATTCCGATGCTCCTGGTCATTGTGTCGCTCGGCGTGATGAAGCCAAGTACATGGACTCACTTCATCATCGGGGGGATCTGTGCGTTGGCTATGGCAACACTCCTAGCCTTGTGGATACCGCGCCTCTACCGATGGGTCCCGCCGGAGTACAATAAGTCGAGGTAGTTCCAACACAAATCGGAGCTGAATCGCGACCGCCGCTGAATTCTACGAGCGTCAGCCAGGCTGTAACTGCCTCGCCACAAGTTTGCTCAACTCCCGCAACCAGAGGACTGAGCTCGCGATCCCTGCGCACAACAACCAATCGCTGCCGCCCAAGCTCACGGTCGAAAACGCGTGCTGAAGGAACGGAACGTAAATGACTGTAACTTGCAAGAGGAGCGACAGCACGACGGCTCTCCATAGCCAGAGGTTCTCAAACATTCCGGTGAACGCGCTCCGTTCATCGGAGCGTGCATTAAACACGGTGAAGAGTGAAAACAATACGAGCGTCGTAAAGGCCATGGTCTGAGCATACCGTATCGTCCCAGTACCCTCGATGAAGCCGCCCGGGAGACTGATATCAATCACCAGGAGCGTTCCCGCCGCCATGATGATGCCAACGAGGAAAACACCGGTCCACATGTTCCTGGTGATCACGCCTTCTTGCCGTGGGCGGGGAGGCCTTGTCATCAGTTCGGCATACGCCGGATCCATCCCGAGCGCGAGAGCAGGCGCACCATCCGTCACCAGGTTGAGCCATAAAATCTGCGTTGCCAACACCGGAACGATCATCCCACCCCCGCTCTGTTGCCTGAGCCCGATCAGGTCCGCCAGCAGCAACCCAAACAGCACGGTCAATACTTCTCCGATATTCGACGACAGCAAATAACGCAGAAACTTGCGAATGTTCGAGAAAATCGCACGTCCCTCTTCGATCGCCGCGACAATGGACGCGAAGTTGTCATCTGCCAACACCATATCGGCTGCTTCTTTCGACACATCCGTTCCTGTGATGCCCATAGCGATCCCGATATCAGCGGTCTTCAACGCGGGGGCATCGTTGACGCCGTCTCCAGTCATTGCGACGGTCGCGCCGTTACGCTGCAATGCCTTCACGATCCGTAGCTTATGCTCGGGATTCACACGCGCGTAGATCGAGACCTCCCGGACGGCCTCCTCGAGCGCCTTATCTGACATCTGCTGAAGCTCGGCTCCTGTGATGACTCTGCCATTCGCGGTGATGCCCAGTTCCCTGGCAATGACGATGGCGGTTGCCGGGTGATCACCCGTGATCATCACCGGCTGGATCCCGGCATTTTTTGCGCGCGCCACTGCAACCTTTGCCTCCTCTCGCGGGGGATCGATCATCCCGATCAATCCTAAAAACACCAGGTCCTGTTCGATCTGTTCATCGACCTTGTGACCCGTAAATGCCTCTTCGGAGAGGGATCGAAACGCCACTCCGAGCGTGCGCAGCGACCCGCCCGCCAATTCTTCGTTCTTTTTCAGAATGTGTGCCCGTCGTGATTCCGTCAACGTGACGACCTTTTCTCCGATGAGCTCGTTGGAACAGCGTGCAAGCAGGATGTCCGCGGCTCCTTTGGTAAAGAGGCGGAGGCATCCCTCCCTCTCGGCATCCCTATGAACGGTACTCATCAGTTTGCGGTTCGATGAGAAAGGAATTTCGGCAATACGTGTGAACCGGGCATTGAGCGTCTCATCCTCTAATCCGACCTTGCGGGCCGCCACGATCAATGCTCCTTCCGTTGGATCACCTTGTACCGCCCAGCGGCCGTTGCGTTCTTGCAGCACCGCATTGTTGGCTCTGTCCGCGGCGATCATCGCGCGCATCAACTCGCATCGGAGCGCGCCGTCAATCTGGCCTGCTTCCTCCCGCCGCACTTCACCACGGGGCTCGTAACCCGTTCCTCCCATGTTGACCCGCCCGCTTGCGGTGACAATCGCTCGGACCGTCATCTCATTTCTTGTGAGAGTGCCGGTTTTGTCAGAGGCGATCACGTTTGCGGAACCGAGCGTTTCGACTGAGGCAAGATGGCGTACGATGGCGTGCTTCTTCGCCATGCGTTGCACCCCGAGCGAAAGCACGGCGGTCACGACGGCCGGCAACCCTTCAGGCACAGCCGCCACCGCGAGGGCGACCCCGAAGAGCAGCACGTCAAACAGCGCTGCTATTCCCGTCACGTCTTCAAGGAGGATGATCATCGCGGTCATGACGACAGTCAGTATGACGACGATAATGCCCAGCAATTTCCCGACGCGATTCAGCTCCCTTTGCAATGGCGTGGTTTCTCTGTGCGTATCCCGCAGCATCCCTGCGATGCGTCCGATCTGGGTATGCATGCCTGTGGCAACGACCACAGCCCGTCCTCTTCCGTAGACTGCTGTTGTGCCACTGAAGACCATATTGAGACGGTCTCCGAGACCGACATGTGCAGTGATCGGAGCGACCTCCTTTAATACCGGAAGGCTTTCCCCGGTCAGCACAGCCTCCGCAGTTTGCAACGCAGTTGACTCAATCAATCGCGCATCCGCCGGAAGCGTATCGCCTTCCTCGATGACAATGATGTCGCCGGGCACAATATTGGTCGCCGGCACAGTCCCTGGTTCGCCATCACGAAAGACCTTTGTGCGTGACGCCGACATGTGCCGAAGGGCCACCAGCGCCTCTTCAGCCCGTGATTCTTGAATGTAGCCTATGATGGCGTTCAGAAGGACGATGGCGAAAATCGCCGCCGCTTCGTACGGAAAGACGGAGTCCCGTTCGTACCACCACAACCCGCCCGAGATCCCTGCCGCGATGAGCAGCAGGATTACGAGCATCTCCTGAAACTGCGCAAGGAATTTGCGCCACGCCGGCATGCGCTTTTCGGCAGTCAGCTCGTTCCTGCCATAGCATCCGAGTCTCGCCTCTGCCTCCTTTCGGCTCAAACCGGAGCCTGCATCCACACTCAGTGCAGAGAGGACTTCACCGACGTTCTGGCGGTAGGCCTCTGCTCCTTCATATTCTGTTTGAGCAAGGCTCATGACGTTTTACTTTAAGCGCGTTTTGGGGACCATGCTTCTCTAAGACGTCGGCACAAGTTGTGATGATCTGCTTCCAATAAGAAGAAAGCAAAGGCAAGCCCGGCACCCCGAAGTAGCTATTGGCGCATGGGATGGCACACTATATAATCCACCGGCCATGGGGGACTCCCGCATCGCATCGAAACGGCTTGGTGCCGCTCGACAATCTCCTTCCTATCGCCGAGCCGATCAAGACCTTGCCTTTCTGAGTCAAGACGAACTCAGGCCCGTGCGCCTGCAGCTGGAACTCCTCAAACCTGAATTGATCCAACGAAGGGAAGGCATTCGCTCGACTATTGTCGTGTTCGGCAGCGCCAGGCTTCCGGAACCGGCCATCAGCCGCCGACGGTTGGCTCAAGCCATGAAACGGCAGGAGCGCAACCCTCACAACTCATCGCTCAAACGAGCCGTTGCGATCGCAAAGCGGCAGGTCGCCATGTCGAGGTACTATGAAGAGGCCCGGGCGCTTGGACGGCTCGTCTCCTGCAAGTATCAGTCGCGAGGCGGCTGCGATTATGTCGTCGTCACCGGCGGAGGCCCGGGCATAATGGAAGCGGCGAATAGGGGCGCCGCAGCCGTCAAAGGGAAATCCATTGGCCTGAACATTTCGCTTCCTCATGAACAGCGCCCGAATGCCTACATTACTCCCTCTCTCAGTTTTCAATTCCGATATTTCGCCCTGCGCAAGATGCACTTCCTCCTACGCGCGAAAGCCTTGGTCGCGTTCCCAGGAGGATTCGGCACGTGCGATGAATTGTTCGAGACCCTGACGTTGCTTCAAACCAGGAAAGTGATCGGCATCACGGTCATTCTGGTGGGAAGGGAATTTTGGAGCCGGGTGATTGACTGGCAGTTGCTGGAAGACAACGGCTTCATCGACCCTCAGGATAGAAAACTGTTCCATTACGCCGATACCGCGGATGAAGCCTGGAAACTGATCGCACGCCATCAGCGAACCTTTCGACGAAGACCATCACCTCCTCGTTGGCATCGATGAATCTTTCATTTTATGGTGCGGTGAGATCAGTCACGGGAAGCCGGCATCTGCTTGAGGCCAACGGCACACGTGTCCTTCTCGACTGCGGCCTCTTCCAAGGACGCCGGGAAGATGCAGAACGCCGCAACCGTTACCTGGGCTTCGATCCAAGAGAGGTGGATGCTGTGCTGGTTTCACACGCCCACATTGACCACTCCGGAGCATTACCCGCGTTCTCAAAGCGTGGCTTTTCAGGAAAGGTGTTCGGGACAAGGGCCACAGGAGATTTGATGGACGTGATGCTTGCCGATTCGGCGCGTCTTCAGGAAAGTGATTGCCTGTACGTGAACCGGAAGGAGCAACGGACCGGGCAAATCTCCCGGACGCCGCTATATACCACCGAGGATGTGCAAGCGATCATGCGCCATTTCGGCGGCGTACGTTACGGGGAAGTCGTGACGCCGGGCACCGGCATGAAAGCCGTCTTTCATGATGCCGGACACATTCTCGGATCGGCGGCCATCTCCCTTCGAGTGACCGAGGCGGGTTCAACAAAAACTATCCTCTTCTCTGGCGACCTGGGCCGCCGGCAGATGCCGATCCTCCGTGATCCGCACGTCCCCACAGCCTGTGATGTCCTGATCATAGAATCGACCTACGGGGACCGCACACACAACGAGACGGCGGAGGAAGCGAAAGCAAAAGCCAGCGCGCTGATCTCGCACGCCGTGACTCATCGCAGCAAGATCATCGTACCTGCATTTGCCGTCGGACGAACTCAAGACCTCGTCATGTGGATCAAAGAATTGGTCAAAGAAGGGCGCATTGCACCGCTGCCCATCTACATCGATTCACCCTTGGCACTTCGAGCGACAGAGATATTTCGCCGACATCCTGAATGTTATGACGACGAAACGTATCGTACGCTGACTCAGGAGGGAGATCCCTTCATCGCCCGGTATATCCATTATGTCTCATCCGTCCAGGAGAGTCAGAAATTGAATACCATGAAGGGACCTTGCATCATCATTTCTGCTTCAGGGATGTGCGAAGGCGGACGCATTCTGCATCATCTCACGAGGATCTTCTTGCGTATGTCCGGGCGATCACACCGTTGCCCTCCAACATTTTTGTTGTCCATGGAGAGGAACGGCAGGCCTATTCGCTTGCCACGGCCATCAGGACCGAACACTCGAATGTGGCAGTCACTCTCCCTGAACTCGGCAAAACATATGAGGTTTGATTCGCGAAACCACACTGTCAAATACCGCGGACATAGACACGGGAGCTGATTTGCCCTGTCCTGGGAGCAGCGTGACCCTAGAAAGGGATGGAGGACAGCCCACGACTTCTAAGGCTGAATCCTAAATGCATTTACTGGCTCATACGCAGAGTGAATGGTGGGCCTTAACCTACATGAGGGGGTCATCATGAATACCTTGTTCCGGGCTGGATTCCTCGTTTCACTGAGTGTTGCCTTCACAATAGCGCTCATGCTCCCCGCTCACGCCGAGCAAGGCAAGTCACCGGCCGAAGGTTATACCATCCATGTTCAAGCGCCCCACGTGATGGAAGACGGAACGGTCGGCGGTCCATTCCATCACTATTGCAAGGGGATTTCAGCACAAATTCTGCAGTGTCTCCTTTTCGACTCCACCGATCCCAATGCGAAGCTCGTGGCGGTGGAGTATTTTGTGGCCAAGGATCTTTCCCGCAAAGAAATTCCCCTGATCATGTGGCATCGCCACTATCATGATCACAAAGTCGAGATCGACACCGGTCGAGTGCAAGTGCTGGAGCCGGCCGATAAGGCCAAAGAAATCGCGGAAGCGGCGGCGAAAACCGATGGGATCATTTTTCATCTCTGGCAAAAAGAGGACCCGATCCCAACCGGTCGCGTGACGTTCCCTCAATCAGTGGGGCATGAGTTTCCTCGAAAAAAAGATTGAATCTGGACGCGCCCGACGACCGAACACCAACCAGGCAAGCAGCAGAGATTTCTCTGACTGCTTGCCTCGCCGTCCGGTCGGTGTCGAAGGACCCTGATGCGCATGAATGCACTCCTCTGGGTGATGGCCCTGTCACTCCATGCGATGTCGTCACCGGGGTGGCCGGCTGACCCCCAAGTATTGAGACCGCGAGTCCCTCCCGAGCAAATCGAACATGCCAGGCAGGTGACGAATCCGTATCCTGCGAGCCCTGACATCATCGCGGAGGGGAAGCAGCTTTTTGAAGGCAAGGCGTTTTGTCGCACCTGTCACGGCATTGATGGCAAAGGCCTGGGGTCCGACATCAACCCGGACAATTTCAGGGGGCCATTGCCCAGAAACTTCACGGACACAGATTGGCAGGCGGCTCGGACAGACGGCGAACTCTTTTGGATTTTGAAGAACGGCAGCAAGGGAACGGCCATGGCGCCGTTTATTCCCCTTGTCTTGACGGAAGAAGAAGCCTGGAAAGTGATCAGCTACGTTCGATCGTTCGGGCGCCCATAGGCCGAGGAACACCGCTCAAGCCTGAGACGGCTTCACCCCATCATACCGATCCGTCGTCTTGGCTTGCGGGATGTTCTGTCAGATTTGCGAACGGAGGGACTGATTGCGGCGCAGAGGCCTCCCCTACCCTTCGAAGACATTCCTGCCCCGGTACGTGAACACCTCTCTCAGTAGAGTGGCTCTTGGGGTCCCCATCGAAGGCCGGCCAAATCGGGATCCTCGCCGTCCGAACCAGGTCTGCGGGATGCCTTCTCAGCTTTACGGTTCGCGCGCTTGGCCTCCTTCTCCTGGCGTGCTTTCTGGAGAGCCTTTTCTCGTTCACGTTTCGCTAATGTGGAACTCCCACGTGCCATGATACCTCCAGAGTGCTGCAATATCCTCTCTAGCTTCGCTTCCGCACTGAGGGCTTTGCCGTCGGCTTGTGCTTTGGCGCAGGAATCGGCTCCCGGGCCAAGCGAGTCACCGCAAGTGTAGACACCTCGCTTCGAATGACTTCAATAGAAGGTTTCGCGGGTTCCGAATTCGGAAGCCCGAACAATTCCCATCGAATTTTCGGCCTATACGACGGTTTGTGTCTCTTTTTCGCGGAGTTGTTACCCTTGATACCACGCGACAGCATAAAAGTAGTCTCCTTTGGTGCAAAGGCTGCACAGGAACGACGGATGGGAGTGCAGAAGGAACGAACGAGAGAGTCTTCTATAATAGCACGTGTTTACATCTCCGACAAGGGACAGGCGGAGCTGTGACTTCTCATTGATGAGTGAGCTGAATACCGGGGGAGGGTCGGGGCGCCCGTTCAGGGCGCCCCGCGTATCACGGCCTCGAATTAGAACCGATCGCGACCGCCGAAATCGTTGCCTCGTCCTCGGCCGCCGGATCGTGCTCCGCCGGCAGAGCGAGGCTCCTGTGGCTTTGCCTCATTGACGGTCAACGACCGGCCGTCCATTTGTGAGCCATTGAGAGCAGCAATGGCTGCCTGAGCCTCTGCCGGTGTCGACATCTCGACGAAGCCGAAGCCCCTTGATTGCCCGGTGAACTTGTCTGCGATGACACGCGCGGATTCAACCGTACCGTGCGCGGCAAACAAAGTGGTGAGTTGCGTCTCGGTTGCCGCATAGGGCAATCCGCCAACGTATAGTTTTGAACCCATGGGGTTCCTCCTTCTGAAATGACATTGTCTGAAAACCAGAGACGACTGGGGAAGGAGAGGGCCGAAGACGCGGTCTTGAGGAGCGGCTTAGGTCAGGCTTCCGATCACACTCTCGGCGACAATATCGGTAATGGGCCGTACAGTATAGCTTCCATGCGAGGCCCGCCGCCTTGAAAGTCCCTCAACCTAGCAGTTCTCCAGAACATTTAGCAAGTTGTTATTCGTACATGTATTCCAGATTTCCACGGGACGGCTGTCTCGTGAATAACGGTTTCAGAGCGACAAACGAACCAGAGAGGGACGCCCAACAAGCGGGCGTCCCTCTCTATCTCCAGGCAATCGGCGAGCGATCAGCGTTGCGATAGCGAGGCAAGCGCTGATTATTCCAGACATAGTCGCCTTGGAGGCCAAACGACCGGCCGGCGCTCGGCATGAAGGCGTCCAACGACCGTGTTGAGTCTTTGAGAAATGGGGAGCTGACTTCTGCATCGTCAAGTGGAGGACTCAGGGCCGGGGCAGGAAGATCAGCCGGCGAAGTTTTTCTAACGCTCGGTGATGCGAGTGATTCTAGCCGTTGCGGTTGTGGGCAAGAGCGTTTTGCGCAGATCTAGCTCAGTACTATTGGCCACGTCGTGCTCTGCTCTTGAATCGTGGATTTTCATAGACTAACTGGGATCGTTCCTGCGCTGACCATAAGCGCACTCCATAGGTCTCGTGCAATTCTTTCTGCGCCTTGACATCGCCCTTATTTGCCCGGGTAAACAGACGTCGGCGATACAATTCTTCTTCCTCCTGGCTGGTAGACCACTGCTCTCCCATCTCATCTCCCTTCTGTATGGTATGCCTGTGAGGCGTGAAAAGAACGGAGGTTTACATGAGTCTCGGACGCTTTGCAAGACGGTGAGTTCTCAGGAGGATATGAGCTGTGTGAGGGAACCTAATACGCAGGAGGAGACGAGGCAGGAACCAGCTAAGCAAGGCGTGCGGTCTGCCTCGAGTGTATCGAGCGAGCGAAAGAAGGGCGACCTGCAGTCTCCTTTCAGCAGCTTAACGGCAGGCGTGGAATGATGTTTCGCAGTTCTTCAAATGTGAAACGTTAGTTCCGCACCCCGTTCCACACTTTTGCCGGGTCGATGGCCTTGTCAGGATTGAGCTTCTTTGCTTTGTCTAGCAACACTTCGGTCGTCTCTGGATAGGCTGGATCAGAGATGCAACAGTTATCGACCGGGCAAACCGCTGCACATTGGGGTTCGTCAAAATGACCGACACACTCTGTGCACCGGTCATGAGTAATCACGTAAATGCCGTCTCCCTCGCCCTGGCCATCGCCCACATGGTTTCCCTTTGCCTCCGCGTCACTTCGCTTTTCGAAAATTGCCTCATTCGGACATTCTGGTAGGCAGGCTCCGCAGTTGATGCATTCGGCGGTAATTAGTAAAGACATAATCTTTGACTCCTTATTATCCTCAGAAAGATAGAGATTCTACGCAGTAATTCTCTGATAGGTGTATTCTAAGCACGGTGTGGATTAAGGTGCAAGCCTAGAACGCAGGTCTTTGAGCGGCTCGTGGGTTCGGCCTCGGCCATGCTCCACGCTTGAACCTCATAATTCTGCCGATTTGAGAACATCATTGCTTAAGGAGGTACAGTCGTGACAAATCGCAAGTTCATTGAGAAACTGGCCCATACTCTTTCGGTTCATCACGCGCTCTTACTCGCTCAGGGCGTTCTCCTTCAACGCTTGCGTATCTCCAAACAGGAATATGCAGATGCGGTAAAAAAATGCCGGCCTCACGCTGCAGCCTATAAATCGAAGATCTTAGCTAGCTTTCTTGAGGGCACCCCTCCTCAGTCCGAAAAAGATTTATGGGAATCCCTAGGCTTAGGCGACCTTTGGGGTCCGTCTGGACCAGAGGAAGAGAGCCCAAAATCCTAGCCCTTGTTATTTAGCCTCTTGGACGTCCCGCCCAGCAAACAATCCCGCTCAATGGATTAGGGAATTCACCAGCCTGTCGTCCTTGGCGGGAGAATTGCCATTCGCAGACCGATGTCAGCCTTACCGCTGAGGCATAGCCCTTGCGGCTCTGTAAATACCGATACCTGTATTCAGCGCTTGAGCTCAGTGAATCACTGGCTAAAGGGTCATACAATAAGGGAAATACCCGCGAGGGAGAGCTGCCCTTTACAAAGGGCAAAAGGAAACGAATTGTCCGTTCGAGACATCTTTTCCTGAGTTAATGCGGAAAACTGTACGGAGGGTTACCCCGTGCGAAAGCATATCTCCCCAAGACTTTCAGAGAACGGCACGCTCACCCATGAGAAATGGATTCGTGCTGATGACTTTTCAGCCGTTGAGGTGACGTCGGAGGCGCTGTCCTACCCTGTAGAGTTTGCTCTCATTCCAGAGTCACCCGCCGGATGGCGGGCCGGCTGCCCAGGGCCACAAACGATTAGACTTCACTTTAGGACGCCCCAACGCTTGTCACGGATCTCACTGACTTTCATTGAGTCCGAGCTAGAACGGACGCAGCAATATACGCTGAGATGGTCCCGCGATTACGGAGAGCCCTTTCATGAAATCGTGCGGCAACAGTGGACGTTTAGCCCCGGCGGGAGTACCTGCGCAATTCAAGATCATTATGTGGAACTGCCAGTGGTGGCAATTGTGGAACTCGAAATTATTCCAGATATCCGTATCGGCAGTAGCACCGTGGCTACCTTGGCGCATTGGAGACTGGCCTAGAACGTTGATCGGCTGCTCCATCCCCTCTCGGTTGCCCAGACCCGGGACAGAAGCGAGGACTTATTGATCAAACTAGGGGAAGCCCCAGTTTCTGTTGCCGGAGGCTTGCATCGAAGCTACGAGCGAAATCAAAGCGCTCTTTTCCAACATCGTGACCGACCGGTCACTGCACCCTGCTTCTGTTCATCTGCGATTTGTAGTCCCCTCCCCTCTTGTGTTCTGAACTCATGATCCCTGGCCTTTCTGCAGAGTCCTCTACATCCGCGGTTGAATGATCTCCCGGACGAAGAGCTCCAATTCTTCCGACATCAGTTGGATATGGGCTTCCAATGTTTCCAACATAGAGGCTCTCGCACGCAAGTCGGTTGCTGAATACGTTCCACCGGTGCCAAAGAACAGGTCGATGCGGTCCTTTTCTCCCGAAGATCCTGGCTCTCCCAAACGGCCTTGCTGCCGCCAGGCGTTGATCACTTCATCGATCCCTGTCGATGTGTGATTCTCATACTTCCTTTGCAGAAACCGCCACACTGCTGGCGAAAAGATGCTGGATTGACGCGGATGGTTCCATACTTCTTTGAGCAGATTCCGTTCATGCCGGAAGTCCTGCTTCGAGCCGGCGAATAACGCCGTACCTCCGAATAAAGAAGCCAAGACTCCGCTTCCTACTTCCGCTGCGTCACTCGCGGTACTCGCTCCGCCCGCAAGCCCGATGCCACCAGAAACCACAGACGCAACCCCTCCGATGACGATCGAGACCAGGGTCAGCCGTTTGACCAGCGTGGCATCGAACTCTTCCATACGATCAGCAGCCTGATCGGCTCGATCGCGTTCGCAGACAATTTCAGCCACCGCTGATGATACTTCGAACATCGTCAGCAGCAGCCGATCCGAAAGGGACTGACGTAATTCGAAGAACTGGAGGTTATGGGTCTCACTGCTTTGCTGAAGTGCGTCCAAGCGTGAAAGAACAGGCAGGACGTCGATGATTTTCGCAATTTCGACTGTGCGGCCAGAAAATGAGATCCCGGAATAGTCGCCAGTCGTCGTTTGCGTGTCCTGATCGTGAAAAGTCCTTGGAAGGGAGGACGAGCACTGCCGCTCAGAAGTGACTAATGAATTTGTCGGCGGAAGAATAAAGGAACATCCGGCCACGGTCATCGCGAGGAAGGAGGCGGATAAGAACCAATCAGTAAGGCGCATTAGCTGATACGAAGCCTATAGGGATTCCTCAATGGTATCTATTCTGAGACTACCCTGAGTTGATGAGACAGAAACGGGGAAGTTCCCGAGTTACATGATCAACCGCTGGGAGGCTCCCTAGTCCCCAAACCTGCTTCATTTCTGAGTGCCGATCTATCGGCAACGCGCCGCCAGGCCGGCAGATCTTCTTCGTCACTTTCATTGTCACCGCCTGGCCGCCTCGCGATTAAGATCGCGAAACTCTTCGAGTTCCAAGCACATTGCTGATTTTGCTCTCGCGAGGCCCTCGATGGAATACGACTTGCTGATATCTACTTAGGTTGTCGAATTTCCGGTTCTCATACGACTATTAAGTGGCGGCCAAGTGCCCACGTATGGTTCACCGGCTGTCGAGCGGAGCATAACCAGACGAGAAGGGTGCGCGTCGCTGAGCGAGGAGGACTAGGAGGACTACATGATCACTGTCATGGGACCCACCGGGCACACCGGAGGAAAAGCACTTGCGGGCACTTTATGCTCACTGGTGATCATGGTCGGGCTCTTAGTACTGGGGTGCGAGACAACCGTAGTGAGTTCAAACCCTCGCCAGGTCATTGTCAAATCATCCATGAACGATGTGAAAGAATCTCAACGGCTCGCGGAGGCTGAATGTGGCAAGCACGAGCGGTACGCGAGAATGGCGCTCAAGGCCACGAACACTGACCCTAACTATACGTTCGACTGCGTGCAATAACTGCGTCGTCGGACGGCTCATCACGATGGAGAAGTGATATGACCAAGCCAGCAAAGAATACGATTTGCCTTTGGTACGATGGCGACGCCGAGGAGGCGGCGCAGTTTTATGCCAAGACGTTTCCCGATTCATCCGTTGGCGCAGTGTACACAGCACCGGGAGATTTTCCGTCCGGCAAGAAGGGCGATGTGTTGACGGTTGACTTTATTGTATTGGGAATTCCCTGCCTCGGGCTCAATGGGGGACCGGCCTTCAAACACACCGAAGCGTTTTCGTTTCAGGTGGCAACCGTCGACCAGGTGGAAACCGATCGCTACTGGAACGCGATCGTGGGTAACGGCGGCGAAGAGAGTGCGTGCGGCTGGTGCAAGGACAAATGGGGCTTGTCCTGGCAGATTACGCCAGTGGCCTTGACGAAAGCGATAACCGATCCCAATCCCGCTGCCGCCAAGCGCGCGTTCGATGCGATGATGGAGATGACAAAAATCGACATCGCCGCAATCGAGGCGGCACGCCGCGGTTAAGACAAAGTGAGGCAACCTCTTGGGCCCTCGCCTTACATGTTGACGCGCACTATTAGTTGCATATACAATCATGTTTATGTCCAAAGAACTGATGTGCCAGAGAATGGCCAAAGAATGCATAGGCACGCGGGTGCGCCTTTTGAACCGGATTGTGACCAAGGCCTACGATGACTGCTTGCGCCCTCTGGGCCTCCGCACCGCTCAACAGACCATTTTAGTAGCGATCTCACTCATGAAGACACCAACGCCGAGGCAGATTGAGCGGCGCCTGAGTCTGGATAAATCCACTGTTAGCCGCAATGTAGAACGGATGCAGCGCCGGGGCTGGGTGGAATTCGTCCCTGGCGAGGATGGACGCAGCCATTATTTGAAACTGACGCCAAAGGGAGAAGACCTGTTGCGTGAATCGGCCACTGCGTGGGAGCAGGCTCAAAAACAGGTGGCCGTCGTTATAGGAAAGGAGGGGGTGACCGCGTTATCGCGAATTCTGTCTGCGTTAGGCGCTAACTAGCTCTTTTTTTGGGATATTGGTTGCATATACAACAACAAGGAGGTGCTGTCATGACCGTTCTAGACTATCTTCCATACTTTGTGCTCATCAGCGGCGCAGGGATTGTCGCGACGCTTCTCTACGGGCTTCGCCTGGCCTTGAGCAGGGCTGGGTGGTCGTCTGATGACCAACGCCGAGTTGTTGGCGTTTCAGCGCTTCTGCTCATTGGTTGGCTCGGGGTGGCGCTCGCGCTCGGAGCGTCAGGGGTCTATCGAGGTACCCCTGACGAGATTCCGACGATTCAATTCGGAATTCTGGCGCCAATCCTGATCGGCAGCATACTGATCATGCGGTCGTCGACCATGGCGCGTGTGATCGAGACCGTGCCGCAACAGTGGCTTATCGGCGTCCAACTGTATCGTGCGCTGGGAATCATCTTTCTGATCCTGTATGGAGCAGGGAAGATGCCGGGCCTCTTCGCTTGGCCAGCTGGGATTGGCGATGTGTTGGTCGGTGCTCTGGCACCTGTTGTGGCGATTGCGTATGCTCGGGGCCCGGAGAAGAATGGAGACCTGGCCCGGGGATGGAACATCTTGGGTCTCACCGACCTGGGTGTCGCTGTCGCAACCGGTATGGTGACGGCCCCGTCCCCTATTCAACAGTTCGCCTTCGACCTGCCCAATGAGCTTGTCGGTACGTTTCCGCTGATCCTGATCCCAATCTATCTGGTGCCGCTCTCAGTTTTATTGCATCTTGCCTCGTTGACAAAACTGCGCAGAGCTGCGCACGCACCTGAAGCTCCAGCATGGGCGAGTAGCCTACGCTGATTCCATGCCTATCCTCCGAAAACCTTGGGAAGCCTCCGGACAACCGAAGGCTTCCCTACCATTCTCTCGGCACAGTCAGGCTATTCCATCGTCATCATTGATCAGCCGCCGCCGATCTCGCCCTTCGTTTCCACTACCAGAAATTCACCCTTCATATGCGTGTGAATATCACACCAGAACGGTACCTGTGATGTCTCGCTGATGCCTGTTGCTGGATCGCTAGCTGACGGCTTGCTGAAATACAACGTCATTGTCTGCCCAGGGTCAAGATGATACGCCCTGAAACCTTTACCCTTCGGACCTCTGATCTCCACACCATCCCCTTCCTTCTTAGTGACTCCGGCCTTAAACAGCGGCGAGCTGATGCCATGAGTCATTGACCCTGTATTGCGGACGACGATGGCTGTCAGCGCACCCGTCGTCGTGTGCCCCTTCACGTTATAACCTTGGTCAGTGATGGTCACTTCCACCTTCATTTCCGCCTCAGCGGCCCGCGTCACTGATACAGGCATCAGAGCGATCGTTCCCACTCCCAATGCGATCACGCATGCCTTCAATGCTACGGCGTTAACCTTCATACGAACCTCCCTGTCTAGAAAATATATGGTTCGAAGCCCCTTCTCTCTACCTCGCTCGCCGGTCAATGCAACGCGAATGCCTGAATGAGCTTCACTGAAACTTTGATCGCATCTAGCACATGGTTGTTCGGCAGATGTCCGCCAAACGGCCTGCTTGGGAAGAATCGAAGCATTGATCAATTTGAGTTTTTGAAACAGACCACTGTCGCCTTTTGCACCAAGCGACGAAACAGACTTGTCCCAAAGTTCCACGGCACATGGCGTCTTAGTTCATCGGCCATCCAATTCATGGGGTTTTTGAGGCAGGTTGACCAGTTTCCCTGGTATCCCTTCTGCACTGTCAGTAATGGGAAGTCTTGGCGGGAGGGAAGAGGTGGAGCGCACTGGTCCATGAAATCCTTACAAGAGTCGATCGAGGCAGTACCTCATCACAAGGAGGCTCTATGACATGCAACGTGGGTGGAATCGAACGGCCAATCCGCATCCTCATGGGAATCGCCCTAATCGCGATAGGCGCATTTGCGAACCTGCCACTGATCGGAACGGCGATGGCATTGGTGCCTGGGAGTATTGCGCTCGTGACCGGTGTCATCGGCTATTGTCCGCTTTGGGCGCTCATGGGGCTGAACTCCTGCCCTCCTGAGATGTCGCGAAATCGGTAGGGTCTCATGAGGGCAGCGGAAGCCAACATAGAATTTTGACCGATTCGTCGGTGGGAAAAGGTGGCAGGACAATCGCTACTCAACACGAAGGAGGATGTGACTCATGACTCTGTACACGTGGTCGAAACGAATTGGGAACTGTCTCATCTTCGGGTCCTCGCTAGTTGTGGCATTGACGTCGGCGGCCGGGCAAACCGAGCAGAAGGTCGAAGTCACGATCAAGGACTCCAACTTCGTATCCACCGGCACCACGCTGATGCCGGGAGTTCCAGTCATTGTCACGATCGTGAACAAGGACAATATCCGGCACGACTTCAGCAGCGTTGTGCTGCAGGGACATCCAACCCAGGTAGAAGGCAATGGAGTGATCGCACATGGACGGGGAATTGAAGGCGCATACATCGAGGCTGGGAAGGATGCGATCATTCGCTTTACCACTGAGCGGCCGGGACGGTTCGAGTTCCGTTGCACGATTCACCCGGCCATGAAGGGTGAGCTGTTATTGATGAATATCGAAGCAGTCTAATGCGAGCTTGGGACGGTCAGCAGGATTCGCCTCTCGCAAGGAGGAATTATGGCAGTCGCAACAACAACACGACACATGTCAGGGACAAGCGGGGCCGGTGTGAAGGCACCACAAGAGGAAAAGCTCGTCCAGCAACGAGAAGATCTCAGAGAGCAAATCGCTGAGAAGGCCTATGCGCTCTATGAGCAACGAGGACGCTGCGATGGTAACGCCTTGCAGGACTGGCTCGATGCCGAGTATCTCGTAAACGAGCAAGTCTACGAAGTTCATTGATCTTGAGGGCTTCCTGTTGAACGCCTAGGCCTTTTTATGAACATGACGCCAATCAAACGCCTGCTGTTAGCTACAGATTTTTCGGATTGGGCGCGGCGAGCAGAAGAGTATGCCTGTGCGTTAGCGGACTCTTTGCGGGCTAATCTGACCGTGCTTACTGTGCTCGAATTCCCTCCCGGAATGGATCCGAACTATGCCGTGAATAAACAGTATCTGACCGACCGGATGTCGAAGGCGTCCGCGCAGCTCGCGGAATTTAAGCACGAGGCACACGCACACGGCATTGCGGCGACAACGCGCATCGCAACCGGTTTGCCAAGTGATGAGGTGGTTACCGAGGCGCTCGCCGAAGATGCCGATATGGTCATTGTCGGCACGAGGGGCAACTCGGGTCTCGCCCACGTTCTGTTGGGAAGCACCGCGGAACGGCTGATCCGTAGCGCGCCGTGCCCAGTGTTGGCCGTGCATATGCCGAAGGCAGAAGGGTCGGTTGGTCAAGGGATGACCTTCGATCGCATTCTTGTGCCTACGGACCTGTCCGATTGTTCCTTGGAGGCTGTGCACTATGCCAAGATCGTCGCCATCCAGGTCAAGGCGTCGATCGAACTGCTCCACATCATGGAACCTGCCTGTTATGGAATCGATTTCACGATTGAGAGCTCGGCTGATCGGGAGCAGAAGCGAAAGGCGGCAACCGGGAGGCTCGAGGCTTTGTCGTCCGAACTGACCGCAGCGGGTATCGCCGTCAAGCTTTCGCTTTTAGGAGGCGCTCCTTCGGATACGATTCTTGAGGTGGCGCACAGAACCTCGAGTAATCTCATCGTCATGGGAACGCACGGACGTCGAGGCCTTTCACATGTTCTGACGGGTAGCGTCACCGAGGCGGTGTTGCGGCGCGGGACACTCCCTGTCTTGGCCGTGCGAAATCCGGCGTTTAGTCGACGAATGCAGGTCTCAGTGTAGAGCCCACAAGCAACAAATCAGGATGCTACCGAAGTGAGACAGGTTGGGTTGATGTCACATCCTTTCTACCTTGAGAAAAAAGGCAGAAACCCAGATCATCACAGTCCCAAAAACCCGATTAATTATCGCGACATCATGTGTCGCACCGGGGTTATACAGATGAGCACAAATAATGAGGGAGGTGCACAGAATCGCGATCGCAACGGTGAAGTGCCTGAGATATGACCAGCGGCTCAGCCCGAGGGGAACGAGATAGAGGGTCCAGACTGCGAGCTCTGAAGGGGTAAGTAGGTCTAGAACAAATACAACTCCAGTCAATGTGAAAACAACTGTGACGAGTGCGTAATCGTTTGCCTGTGCATCATCCATGTGCCATGACCACGCTGTTTAGCGGCATGATGAATGGGTTGCCATAGGGGAATCAATAGGACCAAATGGGGGGATTAGACGCTGTCCGATGCGTTTTCCGTTCCAAGTCGATACCCCACACCGAGTTCAGTGACTGAAAACAAAGCTGGATGCCCGCAACCTTGTTTTTCAGCAATGCCTACTCCGCGCTGTCGAACGTCAACACTCAGTAAAAAATCAAGACATGTCGTCGCCTGGTTTTATCAGATCCTGCGAAACGCGGTCATTGATTACTATCGGTCGAAGACCGCCGAAGAATTTCGTCCACCTACGGCTCCATCGAGCGCGTCAAGCCTTGCGTAATAGCCTTGAGGAGGCTTGCGGTTTGTGCACGAAGCACGGTTGTCTCAATTGCACCTGCTCCTGAATCCTGCCCCTCCTAAGAACCCTCTGTTTTTGCAGTCTTCTGGTGCAGTGTAATATTCCTGGGGGCCCTCCGTCTGCATGGGTGAATGGGCATTCACCCACATGAACGGAGGCCAATGATGATACAGCTGCAAAGTGAGGTCGCCATGGATCATACCCACCATGTCCGAAATGAAAAGCCAGAACCGGCAGAGTGTCATGGGCACCATGAACACTACCACAAACACACGCACCACGAGGCTCACGGATCGCACGCCGCGCATCACTGAGCGAAAAGCGAGCATTCGCATGGCGTCTTGGAACCACATAGCGGCAGCGATCGTCCTGTTGCTTGCGATCGCTGCCCCGCTGGCCAGCTGCAGCCAGTGGGAACAACGCGATAAGCGGTTTTACTACCGAGCGCTCTGGAACTTTGCACTGCGGGAGAATCTCAAGGAGCTGGACATTGAATTCAACGGGGTCGACTTTGGGCACTCGAACCTTTACGAGAACCTCTTGTTAAGAGGTGCGCAGAGTCTTCCCGCAATCGAGGAGGACGCCAGAAAACAGACACTTCGTTTTATTGCCACAAGGCCTCCGCTCAACCCCAACGAGGAAGCCATTGCTCCGACGTACATGAAACTAGCCTGGAAGGCTCAGAATACCTTCGATGAAGCGCATGCACTTCACCGAGGGACGTACGATATTTACGTCTCTGAGGTGAAGGACAAGGACGCGGCGATGCGAAAGCTCTTGGCGTTCTATCAAGACAGCCAGTATGCGATCACCTCAAAGCGGTTAGATCACCACCGCCTGGACACACTGCCCTACTCGAAGGCCTTTCGACAAAAATTCCCTCTCTTTAACGCCACGATCTGGGCCTATCACTATCTCCAAGTCGTAGTCTACGACTCGTTGGGAGCCGTAGCTGACCTGACGGCCAAGCAAAAAGCTGTCGAACCTATCCTCAGAACCTATCATGGCTATCTCGAACATCCGCCGGTCGAGTGGACGTTTATGCCGATGACCGGCGAATTGAGTCCTAAATTTGCGGCAGAGCATCCGGAGATCGCAAATATCTTCGACAATCTGCATATGATGCATGACACGATCAGCGACATTCTCGCCTCTGAGTTATTGCCCACCTGGGAAGAGAAACGCAACGAAATCTACCGCGTTACTCAGGCGTACTATTGGGCAAGCGCCGATGCAACGAACCCATACATCCTCAAGGATGACAAGCCACATGGTGTCCATTCGATGTCTAGCCGTAGGTCGACGCACTAGGAGAGAATGTGAATTACGTTTGGATCGTGATGTTGGTGTGCCTCCTTCTAACGAGTCCTGCCATGGCATTGGACCATGACAACCTGGATCCCAATCGCCCGATTGCCATCGAAGATGCTTATGTGATCCCCAAAGGGGAAATTGGGTTGGAAGGGGGCATGACGTTCAATGATCGGAAACAGGGAAAGAGTCGGTTTGGTTTCCAACCACAAATCATCTATGGTGCCTTCGACAATACGCAGATCGAGATCATGAGCGGTCTCGTGACGGAGCCAAACACGGTTCAGGGCGATGACAAGTCAGGAGACCTGAGTATCGGGGCACTCTATAGCTTCAATACTGAAACGTTGCAGGTCCCCGCATTTGCGGCACGTGTGGAGGTTGGCCTTCCCACCGGAGTGAACTCCAGGGGCGTTGATACGGAACTCACCGGTGTGATGACGCGTTCTTTTGGACGATGGCGGACCCATGTGAATCTTGGCTACACTTTCTTTGGCTCACCACAACAAAATGAACGGCCCGGCACATACCGTATGGTGGCCGCGGTAAGTTACCCTTTCGGTTATCCGATGAGCTTTCGAGATACGATTATTGCGAACTTCTTCACTCGACAGCCCGATACAAAAGGGCAGCGCAATCCCACAGGCATTGGCATAGGGCTCCGCCATCAGGTGAGTTCACGCATTGTTTTCGATGCTGGGATGGGAACAGAGTTTTACGGACCCGCTGATCGGTCCGTTTTCTTCGGTACTGTCGGATTATCGGTTGGGTTCTGAATTCTGACTGAGCGATTCTCTAGAATCCGTATAAGCCTATCAATAGCGCCTTTGCCCGACTTTATGTTGCCATAAGGGAATCCGATGACGCTCTCTTCGGAAACGCTTGTTGAATCGTGGAATGAAGATGCTCCATACGGTCTTTGTGTACGACGGCTAAGGCACCTGCGTTCACAAATCCATCAGTAATGCAGGGATCTGGAACCGTACATAATCCAATAATGACCGTTTCTTCCCAACATTTCTTGATAAGCCGAGTCGCCTCTATCCCGTTCATGTGTGGCATGCTGTAATCCATAAGGACAATATCGGGCTCATAGGCTGCAACCTGTTCTATAGCCTGTCTACCATCGCATGCTTCACCCACGATCTGAAGATCACCATATCCTTTGAGCACACTCCGCAGTGTAATACGGACCGGCACGCAATCATCGACTAACAGAACGCGATATTTGTGATGAAGAGACATAACGTTTCCCCCACCGATAGAAACCATGACCTATATCGAAACAGCTTTAATTGCGGGGTAGAGTTCTTCCAAAGCCATTGATTTGAGATAAACCCCTACGGCTCCGGCTCGTTTCATCGCATCTGTGTTGTAATCAGTGCCATACTCTGACAAGCCGATTATTTTCACATGGGGGTTCATAACGCGAATCTCTCGAGCCGCGGCAATGCCATCTAATGCAGGCATGCGAATATCCATCACCACGATATCTGGTTGAAGTCTTGCCACCGCGGCAATGGCTTCGTCGCCATTGGCTGCCTCGCCAACCAATTCCAGATCTTGGTAGCTTGACAGGATTTGCTTGAGGATCCGGCGGACCAACGATTCATCATCTACGACTAACACGCGTGTCGGTACCCGCGTAGCTGCCATAGTTCACCCCCGTGTTTAAGTGGGCCGCGCGAGTTAAATATAACAAGGCTAACGGTTTTGTTTTACTAGTTAAATCGCTAGGCTACGCGTGCCTACAGCAGTGTAGGCTAAGGTCGAAATCACACGTATTTCCAGTAGGTGGATAGCCTCAGCAAGTTGCGGTCGGTTTTCTGGAAAACTAACGTCGGGCATTGCCTTTTCAGTCTCACTTGTAACACCCCGTGCTGAGACCGATAACGGCAACGGATGGGCTTTGAAGCTTGATCAGGCGCGTGGACGATTCGCTGACACTACGGCCAACCTCCTCGAAGAGGCGATAGGCTATGAAGCAATCGGATACTAGACTGGATTTTGGACTCGCTGGACGCCCTTGAGGATGGCGGGGTACAGCGCTTGCCACACTTGGTCCTTGCTGAGGACGGTTGTGGCGCCGGCAATGTTCATTGCTTTTGCATCTTCGCTTGGATCGCCTGCGGTCAGCCCAATGGCAACGGTAAACGGATTGTTCATTTTTATCAATGTCGTCGCTGGTACGCCATTCAGCACGGGCAGATGAACATCAATGATGACCACAGCAGGCTTGAATTTGGCAGCAAGGAGTACGGCTTGCTCCCCGTTAGCGGCCTCGGCCACAATCGTAAGGTCTTCATGAGTTGCGATCAGTTCACGCAGGGCCTGCCGAACGTGAGGATGGTCATCAACGAGGAGAATCTCGATAGGTCGTCTATGCGACGGATCACTGTCATCGTTCTGCATCAGATGCTCCGGTCAGCAGTTCTAGTTAGCGCCTTTTTAGGAGTGTAGGTAAAGAGATTCAAAAGAATTACTAACAACTACGTAATTCTACTCGAAATGCGTGCATTTCGAGTCCCGCGGAATGCCTCAGCTTTACCTGGCAAGTACATGCGCTTGATACAGGTATCGGAAGTTACTTCGGCTCCCCTGAGCCTTTCCGGCAACCGGTTCCCTCAACGATGCCGACTAGATCTTCGAGATCAAAGAACGAATTCTTCTAGGTCAAGGTGCAGCTCTCGTATATCCTGCCTTTAAAGCAATTCGCGCAGGGGGTGCTGCCATGTGGTCTCAGAGTGACAGGCCTTTCAAGGGACTCGATAAAATTGCTGCGGCCGCCGAATTTATATTTGCCGCGGAACGTCTGATAGCACGAGATGTCATGCCAGAGTTGCTCCCCGAAAATGACCGAGCGAGTATCGAATACTACTTGGAATGTCTTTCACAAAAGTTCTCTGCTTCAAAAACACGAGGCAGTATTTCACGGGTGCTGCAGAGTGCACTAGACATCGAGGGCGGGAACGAGATCAGACGACGTTGACTTGCGGTTTGCGAGATCGCCTCACAACATGGAACGGTTGAAACAGCGAGCTCCAGGGCGCTAGACCGGCTCCGTAGCAGAAGCTCATTGGATCGCTCCAAAACTGACATCACAGGCCCTCAGCTATAGCTATCTGTGCTCTCCGTTCATGTTTCTTGGGATGAGGTCCCACCTGCCAAACAATACTTGAACGTTGTTCTCCAATCCTCGTCTGGATCCAATCAGTGCACGCCATTGGTCATGCATGCTAGCATATGGCCACCTGCTATTCCGTATCATACGATGTTTAGACCCATTCCCGAACCTTCCCGCTTTCGAAGGATTTCAGACTGGCTAATCGCGGCCATCCTGCTGCTGCTCATGTTGACCGTCGTCGTGATGTTCTCTCACCGCGATTGGGTCGCTATCACCGTCCTTATTTTGCTGATTGGTGCCATCAGCATTGCCGCGGTCATCGCCTTCTCTCACTATACCAGCACTGAGCGAACCCTTGAACAAGTAAAGGGTCTCGCCAGAAATATTTTGCAAAGCATTCCGACCGGCGTGCTGAGTGTGAATTACAGTGGTGTCATCACCGCCGTTAACCCAACAGCCGAAGCGGTGTTGAAACGGCCGGCCGCTGACTTGCTGGGCCATTCATATGAATCCGCGTTCCCCATTGGGGAAACCATCCGCGAGGCACTCCACGAAGCCCTCTGCCATCACCGGCATCTGAGCCAGAAGGATGTACCGTATGAAGGGCCCGACGGCCGGCTTCAAACGATTCGTGTCAGCACAGTCGAATTGGTCGGAGATGATCGCCGGCCAGCCGGCGTCCTGTTGCAGGCACAGGATGTCACGGAGTGGCTGAGCCTCGAGCAACGGGTGCGCGTAGCCGAAAAACTTGCGGCCCTCCATACGTTGTCTGCGGGAGTGGCGCACGAATTACGGAATCCATTGAGCGCGATGGATTTGAACCTCCATCTCCTCGAGCAAGAGTTACGCGAACCGGCTCCCGTGGCCAGCAGAACCGCCCATTATTTGGTGGTCTTGAACGCAGAATGCCGGCGTCTCTCCGCGATTCTCGACAATTTTATGAAGTTCGCACGTCCCAGCTCCCTCGAGGCTCATGAAGTGAACGTTCATCGGGTCATTGAACATATCGTCGCACTCATGCAGTTTGAAGCGCAGGAGCATAAGATTCACCTTGACTACACGATCGAGAAGGATTTGCCGCCCGTCCTTGGCGATGAGACACAGATCAGTCAGGTGTTGGTGAATGTCATCGTCAACGCCTTCCACGCCATGGCTGAAGGTGGGCGCTGTCATCTTGCGGCAACCACCTGCACGACCGATGGGAAACGCTGGGTAGAAATTTCGGTGAGGGATACCGGCGTGGGCATACCCGGAGAGGCGATGCCTCGGTTGTTCGATCCCTTCTACACGACGAAACCAGGCGGTTCGGGACTCGGCCTCGCTATCGCATACCGGATCATGCAGGACCATGGCGGACTCATCAGTGTCTCGAGTGTGCCCGGGAGCGGAACATCCGTCGGCCTGAGATTCCCCACCCTTGTCGCCTATCCACAGGAACTCGAGGCGAGATCGTGACAGTCCAAAGCCGTATTCTCGTCGTCGACGACGAGTTGAACATCCGCGAAGCCCTGGTGACGCTCCTCGAGAAGAAGCAGTACCAGGTGCGTGGAGCCGGAATGGCGGAAGAGGCACTGAAGGAGCTGGAGGCAGCCCCGGCTGATCTGATCCTCACCGATCTCAAGATGCCCGGGATGGGGGGTATGGAATTTCTTCGCCAACTTAAACAGAGGTGGCCGGACATCGAGGTCCTGGTTATGACCGCGTTCGGCTCCATCGAGACGGCGGTCGAGTCCATGCGATGCGGGGCATACGACTACGTTACGAAACCCATTGATCGTGAACGGTTAGCCGTCGTCGTGGAGAAAGCCCTCGAACGCCACGCGTTAGCGTGCGAAAACAAGCAACTCAAGGATCGTCTAGAGGCCCGGACCCGTTTCGACGAGATGGCCGGTGAGAGCGAGCCGATGCAGCGCATGTATAGTCTGGTCGAGATGGTCGCGGATAGCGACGTGACGGTGCTGCTCACGGGAGAAAGCGGGACCGGAAAGGAACTCGTGGCACGTGCGATCCACCACAAAAGCCACCGGGCCAATGGTCCATTTGTCACCTTGAATTGTGGAGCGCTCCCTGAAACTCTCTTCGAAAGTGAATTGTTTGGATATGAAAAAGGCGCCTTCACGGGTGCCACAACGAACAAGATGGGACGGTTCGAACTGGCGGACGGCGGGACGTTGCTGCTGGACGAGGTGGGAGAGTTGTCGCTGAAGTCGCAAGTGGATTTCTTGCGCGTGCTGGAGACGAAGGAGTTCAGACGACTGGGTGGGACCAAGATTGTGAAGGTCGATGCGAGGATTGTTGCGGCGACCAACCGCAACCTCGAAGCGGCGGTGAAAGAAGGCGCATTTCGGGAAGACCTGTACTACCGGCTCAATGTTGTTCCGCTTCATTTGCCGCCGCTGCGCGAGCGAGGCGGCGACATACCCCTGCTGACGGACCGCTTTATGGCCGAGTTCTCGACACAGCATCACCGCCAAGCGAAGGAGATCTCCCGGCAAGCCATGCGGCTGTTGCGGCTCTATGCCTGGCCAGGCAACATTCGCCAACTGCGAAACCTCATCGAGCGGCTGGTGGTCACGGTGAAGGACGCGGTGATCGAACCGGAACATCTGCCGGAAGAAGTTCAGGCAAGCCGGGAAGATGCACGCACCATGATCGTCTCATTGGGATCACCATTAAAAGAGATCGAGCGTGAAGCGATCCGGCGCACCCTCATCGAGGTGACCAACCATCGCGAGAAGGCGGCCAAACTGCTTGGCATCAGTCTTCGTGCCCTTCAGTACAAAATCAAAGAGTACGGGATCCACGAGTAGTCGCCCATCACCTCGTCCCTTCCCTCCTGCAAAATTTGCATCGCTTCAACGCTCACTATCCATCAATCTGCAAATCTTGCAGGAGTGGCGCAAGACCGATGGCTGCGGCTGTGGAAAAACGAAGGCGCCTTGCGCAAACACGTAATTTATTTAGCCCGGGCTCCACGCCCTCTCACGCCGTCACTCCGGCATCTTCCCTGCAGTTGTGCCCAGACATCCAAAGATTGAAACAATGGCCCCGCCTTCTATGAAGCACGTCGACCGGCTGGAAATCCTGTGTGTGGCAGCAGCGTTGTGTCTGCTGGTCGGCAGCTTTTTGGACCTGTGGCCCTTTAACCTGCCGATCGCACTACTGTTGCTCGCGGTGATGTATGGAGTTTTGCGTGACTTGCGGTCTTTCAACCGGGCGACAAATCCTGTGACAGCAGGACACAGCTCGAGGAAAGCAGATGCCCAACAAACGGATCGAGCGTCTCGCTGAATTACATAAGTTGCTCAGAATCGCCCCCACTGATGTCACCACTCGTTGTGCATTGGCGCTCCTGCTCGAGGAGTTGGACCTACCTGACGAAGCGTCATGCCATTGGAAGAGGATATTAGATTTTGATCCCAACAATCTCAAGGCACGAGAAGGCGTGAATCGATGTCGGAAAAACCGAGCCGGTCGACCATTTCCGTCCCAGATCTGATCATCATCAATACGTGTCATGGTTCGGACAAGAAGGAGACGTGATATGCATTACCTCATCGTATTCCTCCTGATAGCGGCCTGCATCGACGGACAGGCCTCCTGGGCCTATGAAGAAACAATGGTATCCGACGGAGGCACGGTGCTCGGCACTGTGACGCTAGAAGGGCAAGTCCCTAAACCCAAAGGCTACAATCTGACGACGTTGCCCGACCAAGTCTATTGTGGCCGGATTTCAGACGGCCAGGGCTGGCGCTTATTGCAGCCGTTCAATGTCGGGCCGTCAGGAGCATTTCGGGACGTCGTGATCTACCTCGAAGGCATCGAGAAGGGGAAGAGCTTTGCTGCTACGTTTACGGGCCCACGTATTGAAGCGAGGGATTGTCGTTTTGTCCCGTTTACGACCATCGTTCGAGAGAAAGAGAATGTCGTCGTCGTGAACATGGATCCCGTCATGCACGACATCCAAGCCTACGAAAGTTCTCAGCTCGGCGCCCGAGTCCTCTTTAACGTGCCGTTGCCTATGAACCCTCAACATCCACGGGACCTCAAGGACCGGAGCGACGCGGCCATGTACCACAAACACTTGGCGGGCGAGCCCATGAAGCAGCTGGTGGGCATGTCGAAGGGCCGTCGGGTGTTCGTCATGCAGTGCGGTTTCCACGCCTATATGGAGAGTTGGGGATTGGCGATGGAAAATCCGTACTATGCGACGACGGATCACGACGGACGTTTCGAAATCAACGATATCCCACCGGGCACCTACAAGCTGGTCCTTTGGCATCCCTACATCGGAGGTGCGAGAGAACAGCTGATCACAATCCCGCCCAAGGGACAGACAAAGGTAGACATCAACATTTCAGCGCCGGTCGGACGGCTCTACGCCAATCAAATGGTCGAGCATCCGTATACGCGGTTCGCAGTCACGGATGAAGCCCAAAGCCAGATCGTTCCTACCCTCATTCGCCAGGAACGGTAGGCCATCCACCGGCACATGGCCATTCTGCTTCTTTTGACGCTCGTCGGGTATGCGGCCGGACTGGTGCTCCCACTCTGTGTTCCCGCCAGACCGAGGGTGCAAAACATCCTTGCGCACGGCCTTGCCGGTGTTGCGGGGGTTGGAGGAATGTGCCTCGGCATCACGGGCCTGCTCGCAGCCGAACCGTTTACGATGTCGGTGCCTTCGACGTTGCCTCTTCTGACCTTCGCCATCAGGCTCGACCTCCTCGCGTCGTTCTTTCTGCTGACGATTTCATTGGTCGGCCTTGCTGCATCCGTCTTTGCGCTTGGCTACGTAACGGAATATTACGGACGTGTGTCGATTTCGCTGATCGGATCACTCTTCAATGGTTTTCTGCTCTCCATGACGTTGGTGGTCATCGCCGACAATGGATTCTTCTTCTTGGTCGTCTGGGAAGTGATGTCGTTGTTCTCATATTTCCTCGTGGTGACAGAGCATGAGAAGAGCGACGTGCGCTATGCCGGCTTGTTCTATCTGATCATGACCCACGTCGGAACCGCATTCATCCTCCTGACGTTCCTCCTGCTCTTCCAAGGCAGCGGATCCTTTTCGTTTGATGCCTTTCGCCAGCCGGGGCAGCCCCTGCCGGACGGCATCCGAAGCATGGCCTTCCTGACGGCATTGATCGGTTTCGGCACCAAGGCCGGGATTGTGCCGCTGCACGTGTGGCTGCCGTATGCCCATCCCGCTGCGCCCTCACATATCTCCGCACTGATGTCAGGCGTGATGATTAAGACCGCCATCTACGCGTTGATCAGAGTGTACTTCGACTTTTTCGGCGGGCATTTTCCCTGGTGGTGGGGATTCGTTGTCCTTGCTGTCGGTGCGGTGTCGGCGTTACTCGGCGTGATGTATGCGCTGATGGAGCATGACCTCAAAAGCCTGCTGGCCTATCACAGCGTGGAGAACATCGGGATTATTCTGCTCGGCGTCGGGGCAGGGATGATTTTCCACAGCTATGGCCTCGAAGAATTGGCAGCTCTCGCACTGATCGCAGGGCTGTACCACACGCTCAATCATGCGGTCTTTAAGGCACTGCTGTTTTTCGGCGCAGGGTCGCTGCTCTATGCCACCCACACCCGCAACATGGAGGAGTATGGCGGCCTGTTGCGTCGGATGCCATGGACCGGCGCCTTCTTTCTCATTGGTGCAGTTTCGATCGCCGCCTTGCCGCCAACCAACGGCTTCGTCAGTGAATGGCTTGTCTTCCAAAGTCTCTTCTTGAGCTACGAGATGCCTTCACTCTTGATGAAGCTCATGCTCCCGATCGCGGCGGCTATGTTGGCACTGACGGGCGTGCTTGCCCTGACTTGTTTCGCCAAAGCGTTCGGCATCTCTTTTTTGGCTCTGCCGCGTAGTTCCCATGCGAGACACGCCGAAGAAGTGCCTTGGCCGATGCGCATTGGAATGGGGTTTCTGGCGGCAAGCTGCATCGCTCTCGGCCTGGCTCCGATGCTGGTGGTCCCAATCATGGACCGTGTGACCGCTTCAATGATCGGCACCTCGATCGCAGGCAAGATGCTGGCGCTCGGCGGATGGGCCTTGGCACCGGTCAACGTCGAATTTTCGAGTCTCTCCTCCCCTGCCCTTGGTCTCATCCTGGCGGCAATGGCAGCACTCGGGCTTGCCCTTGTCGCGCTCTACGGCGGCACCCGCGGGTATCGATACGGCAAAACCTGGGGCTGCGGCATTCCTCTGACCCCTCGGATGGAGTACACCGCGACGGGATTCGTGCAACCGATCAAACGCGTCTTCAGTACGATCTATCAGCCGACGGTCAAACTCGAAACGGAGTTCTTGGAAGAGTCGCGGTACTTCGCCAAACGGCGGCGCTTCGAATTTCACATCGAACCGATGTTTCAGAAGCACCTCTATGACCCTGTCATCACCTTCATGTCCGGATTGGCCGACCGGCTGCGAATCGTCCAGACGGGAAGTCTTCATCTCTACTTGGCCTATATGTTCGTGACATTGGTCGTGCTGTTGTTGGTGGCGCTGTAACAACGGAATGTCATGATCACTGACCACTCGATAGTCCAAGCGATCGCGCTCACGCTGGCTCAGGCCTTGGTCCTCATCGCTCTTGCGCCCGCGATTGTCGGTCTCATTCGAAAGGTGAAAGCGCGGTTCCAATGTCGCCGGGGCCCCGGCATGTTTCAACCGTATGCCGATCTCAGGAAACTATT
>Ga0070664_100000174_pt1 | contig 45062 bp, 39 predicted proteins | sample KBSC73metaG_FD_65863 | JGI IMG/M metagenome (GOLD analysis project Ga0070664, IMG submission 65863) | Corn rhizosphere microbial communities from Kellogg Biological Station, Michigan, USA - KBS C7-3 metaG | ecosystem: Host-associated > Plants > Roots > Rhizosphere > Soil ... | reverse complement strand
AATACGGAAATCGCGAGGATTTAATGATTCGGAAAAACAGACTGATAATTATCCTGCTTCCTGCTGCGGCCTTCATGCTCAATTCGGACCCACTGAACTATGCCCAGGCTCCGCAGCCGGATCATCCGTCAATCGTTGTCCACGGCCAGACCTTCACGCCGAGTTCGATCCTGACTCGCAACATGGGAACGGAAGCAGATCAGACAACGCAATTCCCCCCACACAAAGTCATCGGCAACATTTACTATGTCGGAACCCGCACGCTCAGCTCGTTTCTGATTGTGACCCCGCAGGGACACATGCTCCTCAACAGCACTTATGAACGCAACGTTCAGGGCATCGAAAGGTCCGTTGCACAACTCGGCTTCAAATTTTCCGACATCAAAATACTGCTCGGAAACCATGCGCATGTCGATCACCAGGAAGGCGACGCGCTGGTCCGTCAGATGACCAACGCCCAGGTGATTGCAATGGCCGAAGATGTACCGGCGCTGCAGGCGCTCAAACCCGGTGGCAAGGAACATCCCATCGATAGGATCATCCACGACGGATACAAGGTGACGCTCGGCAACACGATTCTCGTGGCACATTTGACGCCCGGCCACACGCGCGGGTGCACGACCTGGACGACGACCGCAGAGGAAGGTGGCAAGAAATACAATGTTCTTCTGGGCTGCAGCCTCCGTCCGCCGGCCGTCGTCGCGCCCGCTATTGCCGCGGAGTTCACTCGAACATTCAAACTGATTCGTACCCTTCCTTGCGATGTTCAGCTGGGCGATCACGGTGCGCAGTACGATATGCAGGCGAAATTCGCAAAACTGAAAACCGGCGCTCCCAATCCTTTCATCTCTCCTTCCACATGTATGGCCGAAGCCGATATTGAAGAGGCCATGTTCCATGCAATTCTCGACGAACAGCAGAAGTGACGACGCCGGAAACAGATTATCGACGTCCCGTTGTGCGGCAAATCGGTTATAGAATGTTGCCGCGTCACGCGTGAAGTCTGCGCCGACTGCATGGAAATACACGTACTAAATTGGGAGCGACATGCTGTTCATAGTTCAATTTGAAGACAAGCCCGACGTTGCCGAGCTTCGCCAGAAGCTCCTGGCGGAGCACTTCTCCTTCCTCGATAGCAAGAAAGACAAAGTATTGGTGGCGGGTTCCGTTCGGGAAATCCCGTCGGATCGCGCGCTCGGGGGATTGTGGATCATTGAAGCGCAGGACGAAGCGGAAGTCCGCGATATCTTCAAGGACGATCCGTTCTGGATAAACGATATGCGTGCGAGCGTTCGCATCAATCGCTGGGTCAAGGCGTTTCCGGACCGGAAGACGCTGGTCTAATCCACGTCGAACTTGCGGCCGCGCGTCTCGGGGCCGAGCCAGAGCGAGGCAGCCGCGACCGCGGCGGAGATCAGCATGGCGATGGTCATGCCATTCACCAACGTCATACCCCGGTCCTGAAGCAAGCCCAGTGCCCAGGGCATCATCGCTCCGAGTGCTGCGCCGGCGTGGTAACAGAATCCCGGTCCAACGCCCCGGACACTCGTCGGAAACCGTTCGAGCGTGTATGCGGGCGCCATTCCCCAGATGCCCATACCAAAGGCCCCCATCATCAATGCGCCGATCCAGAGTGTCACCGAAGTCTGCGCATGCAGATAAAACGGGAGAGATGCGATCCCCAGGACCAGAGTGATGCTTCCGGCGCCGCGGCGGCCTAAGACTGTTTCCGACAGACGTCCCCAAACCGCGGTGCCCACGATGGCACCAACGTTGAACGCCGCCAGATACGGCAACACCGGCCGGCTGGCATCGCGCAGGAACGTCGGATACCAGAAATTCACTGAGTAATAGATACACATGAACGAACCAATCACCGCGGTCGTTTGAATGGTTGTCCACAGAAGTCGGGGTTTGAAGATCTCAAGGATCGATATACGGGGTTCTTTCACCACTCGACCTTCGCGTTGCGCCTGCTGCATGTGACGCTGTCGCTCCAGCCAGATGGGGCTTTCAGGCACTCGCGTTCGAATCCACAATGTCAACAACGCGGGAAGAATCGCCGCCCAGAACATAACGCGCCATCCGAGATCGGGCCTTCCCGAAAACAACGGGTAGACAAACTGAAACACCGCTGCCGAGAGCAGATATCCCCAATACCAGCCGCCTAGTAACAACCCGGATGCCAACCCGCGCAATTTTGCCGGCCAGTGCTCCAGCACGAGCGGCATCCCGGCAGCCCACTCACCGCCCATCCCCAGGCCGAAGAGAGCACGTAGTGCGAATAACATCGCATAAGATGTCGAAAAGCCCGCAAGGAAGGCAAATATCGAGAACCAGAGAACTGAAAAAAGCAGAGGAAGTTTTCGCCCCCATTTATCGGAAGCCGTTCCGGCCAGCGTTCCGCCGACCAGCCTCATCGCGAGCGTTACTGTTCCCAGCAATCCGGCCAGTGCGCGATCCACCGTGAAGCTACGCTGAATATCGATGACGATAAAGGTGAGAACGTTGAAGTCGAAGGAGTCGACAATCCAGCCGAGGAATACGGCCCAGAAGGCGCGCCACTGATCACGCGAAACCTGGCGATACCACGGCAGCTCTGCGATTAATCCAGACGTACGATCCAACCTTTCAATTCCGGACGGGCCGCCGGATAGCGAGCCAATACGAGCGGGTCATGTCCGGGAATCACGTGATCACGCGAACTCGCCAATGCGTAGGCGCGGCGATATCCTTCCAGAACTTCGGTGAGGTTGAAGGCGATGGGGTAGGGAATCTCGCGCTCCATATTGTCGTAGTAGTGCGACGCATCCGACGCCAGTACGACAAATCCCCGCCTCGTGTTAACTCTCACAATTTGCATTCCCATGGTGTGACCGCCGACGTGATGGGTGGTGACGCCCGGGGCGATATCGGTGTCGCCGTCGTGAAACACGAGTCGCCCGGCGTACAGCCGCCGGATCATCGCACAGACATCATCGGCTTCAAATGGCCATCGCGCGAAGCTGTGCGTCATTGCGCGGCCGGTGCAGAAATTCATTTCCCGGTCCTGCACATGGTAGCGCGCGTAGGGAAACATGTTGTGATTGCCGCAGTGATCGTAGTGCATGTGGGTAATCACCACGTCTTTGACGGTTGCGGCATCTACACCGATCTCACGCAATCCCACATCCGGGGACCTGAAGTACTGGCGCCCCCGCTGCCGGGCCATCGGTTCGTCGAAGCCCGTGTCTACGACGATAGACCGGTCTCCGCTCATTAGAGCCCAGACGAAATAATCCATCGGCATGGGCGAATCCTCATGAGGATCAATACCTAGAAAATTTTCACGTGACTTGCGCTCGTGCGAAGCGTAACGCACGGCGTAAATCTGCCAAACGTCGTTTTCCATAATTGCCGCGACACTCTACCACGAATGAAGTTGTCGTAGCGGCGTGGGAAACAGTACGTGGAATGGAGCCTATGTGAAAACCAACCTTTCGCTGTAATGTCCCCCTCCTTACGCATTATTTGGGAACAAGCAATGAATTCTATATGGGATTATTGCAGCTCCAATAAGTGCATTTTTGAATTCGGCCTCCCGTCCTCAAATTATTTAAGGAGTGATTCATGGACAAGGAAACTTTTGAAAAAGGACTAAGCATTCGCAAGCAAGTGCTGGGTGCCGATTTTGTCGACCAGGCGTTCGCCACTGCGGACGACTTCAATCGCCCGATGCAGGAACTCGTGACGGAGTATTGCTGGGGGGCCGTGTGGGGAAGGCCCGGTCTCGACAAGAAGACGCGCAGTCTGCTCAATCTCGCCATGCTCTCGGCGCTCAATCGCCCGCACGAGATCAAGGTTCATGTGAAAGGCGCGATCAAGAACGGGCTGAGCAAGGACGACATCAAAGAGGTCTTTCTCCAGGTGGCGATCTACTGCGGCGTTCCCGCGGCAGTCGACAGCTTCCGCATTGCAAAAGAAGCATTCAAGGAAATGGGTATCTGATTCAGGAAGGACGAACAATGACCGGACAGAATGCAGGATTTGTTGGCGTGGGCCGGATGGGCGGCCGCATGGCGCGGCGCCTACTGAAAGCCGGTACCGCGCTTACCATTTACGATACGAACGATACCGCCGTGCACGAGCTGCAGGGCCTGGGAGCCACGGCGGCGAGTTCACCTGCGGCAGTCGGATGCGCCTGTGAGATCGTGTTCGTATGTCTGCCCACGCCACCCATCGTTGAATCCGTGGTGCTGGGGTCGAACGGCGTATCCGAGGGAAGCCGCGTCCGAATCGTGGTGGACATGTCGACAACCGGTTCCGCTTACGCGAGGCGCATCGCCGAAGGTCTCGCGGCAAAAGGAATGATCGGAGTGGATGCGCCTGTCAGCGGCGGTCTTGCCGGTGCGGATAACGGAACTCTTGCGGTCATGCTTTCCTGTCCGCAGGATCTCGTCTCTGGCCTGACTCCCATTCTGGAAAATCTCGGAACTGTCTTTCACGTTGGCGTCAAACCGGGTCAGGGGCAGACAATGAAGCTTCTGAATAATCTCTTGTCAGCGACTGCCCTGGCAATTTCCTCCGAAGCTGTAGTGATGGGCGTGAAAGCAGGGCTCGATGCGAAACAGATTATCGATGTGCTCAACGCGGGCACCGCTCGCAACAGCGCCACAGCGCACAAGATTCCCAAGGCTGTACTTACCAGAACCTTCGACATCGGATTCCCAATGGCGCTGCTTAACAAGGATGTGAGGTTATGTCTGGAAGAAGCCGATGCGCTCGGTATTCCCATGATGGTGGGTAATGCGGTGCGCCAGCTCATTGCAGTCGCAGAGGCCAGCGAAGGTCATGATGCCGACATCACTGAGATTGTGAAACCGATAGAACGCTGGGCCGGCGTGACGATTCGGTGATTGTTCAGGGGAAATTCCTATTTCCACCGGGACTATCAAGGAAACGGGCAAGGGGATAGCTGCTCGAGTCGCCATATCGTTTCTCGCCCATCTGTCGCGCTTGAAGCCGCGTACTGCAAAAGTGTAGGATCATTCCACGCAATCCTGACCTCGCACTTTCCGACGGCATTTCTTTCACCGTGTCTGGAATGCAGGTCCGATTCAACTGTGGTGGCGCGAGTGGATGAAAGTTCCAGTAGACCGCAGGAGTTTGTTTCGATGTTATCTCCCTGAAAGCGTGGTCTTGTCGGTCTCGGCTACTCGCGGGATGTAATTTCTCGGTTCTGCCAGGAATCGCTGTTTTCGATTTTCGACTTCCGGGCGGATCGATCATTTTCGCGGAGGAAGTGGATATGAAACGCATCTTGCCTGCTCTTCTCACCGTGATTCTTCTTTCAGCAGTGGGGCCCACGTTCGTTAACTCTGCGTTCGCCCAGGCGGTAATTGCAGTCGCCCAATTGAACGGAACGGTGCGAGACAGCACCGGAGCGGCGGTTCCGAACGCCAGTATCAGCATTCGGAACATCGACACCAATCGTACATACACGTCGACTTCAGACTCATCCGGGTACTACATCGTACCGAACCTTCCGCCCGGGTCTTATGAGCTGACGGTGACTGCCGCCAGCTTTGAACCGCGTATTCAATCCGGTATACAGCTGACGGTTGGACAAACAGCGACTCTCGACGTCGCGCTCGCTGTGCAGGGCCGCCAGGACGTCGCGAATGTTTCCGTCGAGGCTCCGCCAATCGAGCCCACGCGGACCGAGCTCAGCAGTGTGATCGAGACGAAACAGATCGCAAGCCTGCCAATAAGCGGCCGCCTGTTTACGGACTTTGCTCTCTTAACGCCGGGCGTCACCACGGGCCGTACCAGTGTGGGATCGACCATCACGGAATTTGAAGTGAGCCGCGTTTCATTTGCAGGCATGCGCGACCTCAGCAATCAGGTGACCGTCGACGGCGCCGACAACATCAATACCGTGACAGGTTCTCAACGCGCCTCTCCGGCGCAGGAGGCCGTTCAGGAGTTCCGTGTAGTGAACAACAGTTTTGGTGCGGAATATGGCAGGGCATTGGGCGGCATTGTGAATATCGTGACGAAGTCCGGCACCAATAGCTTTCACGGTTCGGTATATGACTATTTTCAAAATAACGCTCTGAACGCCCGATCGCTTCTACAGCCTGAGCCGCAACCAAACACACTTCGCCAAAATCAGTTTGGCTTCACGTTTGGCGGTCCCATCGCAAAGGACAAAACGTTCTTCTTCCTCAACTATGAAGGACAACGCCGCGGCGAATCTCCGACATATCCTACGGTGCTGATCAACAACATCGGTCTCATCAATGCCGCGAAATCCGCGATGGGTCTGCCTCCGGAGAATCTCGGCATCCTGAAAACAAAAGACAATGACTACGGCTTTGCCCGAATTGACCATTCGCTCAGTGCGCGCCACCAGCTTTCGGTTCGATACAACATCGAAGATGCGCGGGACTTGAACCAGCTTGTGGGCGCCACGCTCGATGGCGGAGGCATCGGTGCCCCCAGCAGCGGGCACAACGTGTATCTGAATGACCAGTCGGTGTCCGGTACACTCACATCGCAGATGGGGAATAATATGGTCAACACGGCGCTCGGGCAGTATGCGCGTCGGCACTATAATTTTCCGGGCGTGACGGGTGAGCCCAATCTCGATATTCCCAATGAGCTTTTGTTCGGGCACAACTTCGGCGTCCTCGATAAGATCTGGGAAACCCGATATCAAGGGTCGGACTCCGTGTCGTGGATCAGTGGAAAACACTTCTTGCGCTTCGGCGCCGATGTCAATCACGTCAGAAATTACGTTCTGTGGCCTGGGTTCACGCCGATACGCATCGTTATCCCTGGCCTTAACTGCCTCGTGGATTTTGCCAACTTTGTGAAGCCTTCTGCAGCCATTCCCTCGAACTTTGCGGCTGGACCATGTCCGATGGCTCTGCCGCCGTTCGGTGCTCCGGGCCTTCCGCCTTTCCCTGCTGTTCCCGGTCCGAATCCTGCGGATCTTGCCAACGGCGTTCCGATCGCATTTCAATCTGCTCCGCTGGGGACTTCCGTCACCTTCACGCCCGGTGTCGCCGAGACTCTGCCGGTGAATGGATGGCCTTATGCCTATTTGCCGGAGCAGGAGCCGAACTTTTCCGTGAATCTGAATCACAACTATTTCGGGTTCTTCATTCAGGATCAGTGGAAGGCCACGCCAAAGCTGACGCTCAACTATGGTTTGCGATACGACTTCGAGTCAGGGCTTTCTGCGCAGATGGACGTGAGCCATATGGGCTTTCAGCCGCGGGTCGGACTTGCCTACTCGCCGGACAGGAAGACCGTTATTCGCTCTGGTTTCGGAATCTTCGACGATCGGTATGCTCTCTCATTTCTGTTCATCACCTATCCTCAGCGTCCCGCCGTTCTGCCAAACGCAGATCTGCCGCCGAATCGGATCGGTGCGGAAAGTGCCGTTTATCAACTGAATCAGTATCCCTACATCCCCGTGCCGGGTGTGCCGACGCCGGCGCAGATCGCCGCCAATTTTTTCCAGAACGGCCAGGTCATATCTCATGCCGTACTCGGCACCGCCGCCGCACCAACTCCTGTCGGGTACAGCTATACGGATCGTAAGAGCCCTATTGCCTATTCCGAACAGGCGAGCCTGGAAATCAATCGAGACATTGGTCACGGGTTCACTGTCGGCGCCGGCTATCTGTTTGTTGCCGCGCATCATCTTCTGCGCTCCACCCTCGGCAATCTCTGTCCCGTTGAAGGTGTTTCAGGCGGAGCGTATCCCTGTGCCGCGGCCGGAACCGCCCCGCCGGGCTATCCTGCCGGAAAGAATTACTACAGCGGCGTTCCCCGCTATCCTGCGGGACTGATCTGCTGCAACGATCTCACGGGAAATTCCGTTTATCACGGCGGCACTTTGCAGGTGAATAAGACTGCGGGTAAATATTTCAATATCAACGCCAGCTACACGCTTTCGCACACACTCGACGATGGCACGTTTGCGACGTTCATCAGCGTTCCAGAGGATGTCTTTCGACGAGGGCTGGAACGCGCCACGTCAAACCAGGATGCCCGCCACCGGCTGGTATCGAATTTCTCGTTCACGGGGCCTTCCACCGGTTTCTTCCGAAACTTCCTGCTGAGCAACATCGTCACGCTTCAAAGTCCGCGGCCATTTACATTGTTTGTCGGCTTCGATGCCAACAATGACCTCATTCCAGCTGCGGATCGTGTCGGCAATCTCTCTCGCAATACCTACAAGGGAGACAGCCTGCAGACATGGGATATTCGGCTCGCGCGCACTTTCCACTTTGCCCGGGAAGGCACTCGGCTCGAAATCGCCGTCGACGCTTTCAATCTGATGAATCATGTGAACGTGGATGAGGTTGTCGGAGTTTACGGTACCTACAACCTGTGCGGAGGGCAGGAACCCCGCGAATATAAAGATTCGGCGAGTCTGGCGATTCAGTCCAGCCAGGTCGGAAGTTGTCCAGTAGCCGGGCCGCCGGAACCGAATCCTCTTTTCGGTACGCCCCGAACCATGTTTAATCCTCGGCAGATGCAATTATCGATGAAGCTGATGTTCTAAAGGGAAACTGTAAGCGCGGTCTGTGACCGCGCTTACAGCCATTCGGTTTTGCATCGCACGATATAAGAGAATTTCAATGCGTTTGAGGAAAACCAGGCATGCCCAAAATCAGTGAAGTCCCGGTGCTGATCGTCGGGGGCGGCGCCGTCGGGTGTGTGCTGTCCATGGAACTGGCGCGCCGCGGTGTCGAGTATCGATGCATCGAACGGATGCCGGGCCCGGCCCGTGAGACTCGCGCCATCGCGATGCACGCACGCACCGTCGAGATGTTCGATCTCGTGGATAAGGAAATCAGTAAACGCATCCTCGATCGCGATCTGTGGTGCAAGGGTTACGTGATGCACTTCCTGCGTGACGGCGAGCGAACCGAAGTCCGTCCAGGCCTCGATTACACTACGGTGGATTCCCGCTACAACTGCATTTTCGCGCACAGCCAGAGCGAGACCGAGACGTTCGTTCGCGAATACACCCGCACCCACTTCGGCAAGACCATCGAGTACAACACCGCGTTTCAGGATCTCACTCTGGAGGACGATGGGGTTACGGCGCGGATTACCCATGCCGATCGAGGCGACGAGGAAGAGCAGATCCGATGCCGGTATCTGGTCGCGGCCGACGGTATCAATTCCCGCGTGCGGCGAGGCTTGGGCATGTCCGTCAAGGGACAGGACTATAAAGGCAGCTTCTTTCAAAACCTCGACATCTTTCTAAACGGATTTCCCGACTGGAAAGACTATTTTCACTACTGTGTGGGCACAGATCATTTTCTAATGGTCGCGCCGCTTCCTGGCGGTCACTTTCGATTGCTGCTGAGTGATCGCGGTGAAGCCGCGGATCCAAACCTCACACCGCAGCAGGCATTTATGCGTCTCCTCGATCTCCACTTCGATGGAGTCACCATGGGCGACGTGGTGTGGCATTCGAAGTGGGAAACGTGGGTTCGGCTAGCCGATACCTTCCGACAGGGAGACGTATTCCTAGCAGGAGACGCCGCGCACGTTCATTCGACAACCGGCGGACAGGGAATGAACTGCTGCATGCAGGACGCATTCAATCTGGGATGGAAACTCGCGCTCGTTCTGAAAGGCTATGCGAAGCCGGAATTACTCGAAACCTACGAGACGGAGCGCCGGCCTGTGGCTGAACAAGTCATCTGGGCGGCGTCTTCGCTGCACGATATTTTCATGAAGCACGGAAGGGACATTGCCAGTCGAACGCAGACAATGTTTGATCCGGAGTATAAGAAGAAAGTCGTGAACACCTGTTCCGGTGTGGCCTATACATATAAGGAATACGTCCGGAATCCCGCCGAACTGACGGAAATCAGTGGCCCCTCCATCGGGGACCGCGCGCCGGATATTGACTTTGAAGGCGGCGGTACGCTCTTCGACAAATTGCGGCATGCATATTTCACCCTGCTGGTGATGCCGCGAGGCGGCGCCGTCTCTCCTGTCATCGAAGGGATTCAACGGCGGTTCCCGAACGTGCTTGCCGTCGAAATAATGCCGAAATCTGAAGCTCTCTCAAAACGCTATGGACCATTCGATGGCCGGCTGATTGTCGTCCGCCCGGATGGGTATATCGGCTTCAAATGCCGCGCAGAAGAATCCCATCTTTTGCAAGAAGCACTGGATCGCGTACTGACCGAATCGGGAACGTGAATCCCTCTCCCTTCGGGCGAGGGACTCTTCACTAAATCACTTCCCAACCCGCCTCAGCTATACTGCGCATTCATGAAAAAACATCGCATGTTGATTGGCGGTGAGTGGGTGGAAGCCGCATCCGGTGAATGGTTCGAATCCATGAACCCCTACACGGCGCAGCCGTGGGCATTGATTCCCCGAGGCGGAAAGACTGACGCGGACCGGGCTGTTTCCGCAGCGAAGAGGGCATTTTACAATAGCCAGTGGCGTCATCTCACCGCCAGCGCGCGCGGTGCGTTGCTACGGCGACTTGCCGATCTTCTCGCTGACGAAGCAGCGACCCTTGCCGAACTGGAAACTACCGACAACGGCAAGCTGATCTCGGAAATGCGCGCACAGCTGCACTATGCGCCAAAATGGTTTCACTACTTTGCAGGATTAGCGGACAAGATCGAAGGCCGCGTGTTGCCCACCGACAAGCCCGGTTTCTTCAACTTCACGCGTGAAGAACCTCTCGGCGTTGTCGCCGCGCTGACGCCGTGGAACTCGCCGCTGCTGCTCGCCGCGTGGAAACTTGCGCCGGCACTGGCGGCGGGCAACACCGTTGTGTTGAAACCGTCGGAGCATTCATCGGTTTCTGCGCTCGCCTTTGGTGAACTTTTCGAAAAGGCCGGATTTCCGCCGGGCGTCGTCAACATCATCACCGGATTTGGAAACGAAGTGGGTGAACCCCTCATCACGCATCGCGACGTGGCGAAGATCGCATTCACGGGCGGCGACAAAACCGGCCAGGCCGTCTACGAACAGGCGGCGCGCGGCATCAAGCGCGTGACTCTTGAGCTTGGTGGCAAGTCCGCAAACATTGTGTTCGACGATGCGGATCTGGACCAGGCGGTGAACGGCGTCGTTTCCGGCATATTCGCGGCCACGGGGCAAACCTGCATCGCCGGGTCGCGGGCGCTGATTCATCGGCCAGTCTATGATGCGTTTGTCGATCGACTGATCGCGCTGGCACGAAGCGCCCGCATGGGAAACCCGCTGGAGTTGTCCACACAGGTTGGTCCGATCACCACGCAGCCGCAATATCGCAAAGTTCTCGAGTACATGGACGTGGCAAAAGGAGAAGGCGCTGTCTGCCTGCTCGGCGGCGGTCCTGCCACGCGGCCGGAGTGCGGCACAGGGTGGTTTGTCGAGCCGACGATATTCGCCGGCGTCAAATCGGGAATGCGCATCGCCAACGAAGAGGTGTTCGGTCCGTTGCTTGCTCTCATACCCTTCGACGATGAAGAGGAGGCGATCCACATCGCCAACTCCACAATCTACGGGCTTGCTGCCGGTGCCTGGACGCGCAGCATCAAACGCGCTTTGACAATTTCAGAACGGCTCGAAGCCGGCACCGTGTGGATCAACTGTTACCGCGTGACCAGCTATATGACGCCGTTTGGCGGTTTCAAGAGATCCGGTCTCGGCCGTGAAGGTGGCATGGAAGCGATACGCGAATATCTGCAAACCAAAAGCGTGTGGATCGACATCGAAGGCAATACGCCAAATCCATTCGGTCTGCGTTAGCATCGCTTCGCCGGACAGCGCCCTGACCGCTGGCGGGTGGTATCCTATCCACCCGTGAAACCTCGAACTGGACCACTGAAACCCACAAGGGCTCAGTCCCTCGACGAAGGGCGCAAGCTTCTTCGGCAGCGCGCCTGGTCTGCGGCGTTTTCCAAACTTTCTGCGGCAGATCGCGAGGCTCCACTTGAGCCAGACGATCTGGAGGGACTTGCGGGGGCCGCTCATTTGCTCGGAATAGACGTGGTGAACGCAGAACTGATGTCCCGCGCACACCGAGGTTTCCTCGATTGTGGCAATACGCGTTCCGCCGCGCGATGTGCGCTCCAGCTCGGCATTACCCTGATGATCAACGGAGACCAGGCGCAATCCGGAGGATGGCTTTCACGGGCTGGCCGTCTGCTTGCGGAAGCGCCCGACTGCGTGGAGAAGGGGTACTTGCTTCTCCCCGTCGGTTTCCGTTCACTCCACAGTGGCGATGGCGAAGCCGCACTTGCCGCATTCGTTCAGGCTGGTGTCATCGGAGAACGCTTTCTGGACAGGGATCTGATCACGCTTGCGCTGCAGGGGCAAGGTCGTGCGCTGATCCGACAGGGAAAAATCCGTCGCGGTGTCGCGCTACTGGACGAAGCGATGATTGGGGTGATGGCCGGTGAAGTCTCCTCAGTGACGGCTGGTGGCGTTTATTGCAGCGTCATCGAAGCATGCGGCGAAATTTACGATATGAACCGCGCTCACGAGTGGACGTCCGCGTTGGAACAATGGTGCAAGGCGCAACCCGATATCGTTCCCTATCGCGGTCACTGTCTGGTACGGCGTGCGGAGATTCTTCAGATGCACGGCGCGTGGACGGACGCGCTGGACCAGGCCCGTCAGGCTCGGGATCTGTTATCGCAGCCGCCGCCTAAAGCTGCCGTCGGCGCTGCGATCTATCGTCTCGCCGAGCTCCAGCGGCTGCGAGGCGACTTTGTCGAGGCTGAAGAATCCTATCGGAAGGCCAGTGAGTGGAGCCGCGCGCCACAACCGGGTTTCGCGCTGTTGCGGTTGGCACAAGGTCACCTGCAACCAGCGAATGCGGCGATCCGCCGCATGGCTGAAGAGGTTACGGATGTCGGCGGCCGCGCCCGAATCCTCGAACCCTTTGTTCAGATTGCGCTCGCCGTCAAAGATCTGCCTGCGGCTCGAGCTGCGGCGAATGAGCTCGAAGAAATTGCCGTCAAGTATGGCGCGGACTTCCTTCGGGCCCTGTCGCGTCGGGCTGAGGGGGCTGTTCTGCTTGCCGATGACGACGCCAGTGCGGCGGCGAGCGTTCTACGACAGGCCTGGTCCATCTGGCGCGACCTCGAAGCGCCTTATGAAGCAGCGCAAACCCGCGTCCTGCTTGCTCGGGCATACCGCAGGCTCGGAGATGATGATGCCGCGGTGATCGAACTTTCCGCCGCGCACGATGCCTTTCAAAAATTGGGCGCACTTCCGGATTTGGCACAAGCCGAAAACCTAGTGGCCGATGCCCCGGAAGTGCCCAATGGTCCGCTCACGGCGCGCGAAACGCAGGTGATCCAGCTCATCGCGGAAGGCAGAACCAACAAGGGAATCGCGAATGCGCTTGGAGTAAGTGAAAAGACCGTGGCTCGCCACGTGAGCAATATTTTTACAAAACTCGATCTGACTTCCCGAGCCGCCGCGACGGCATACGCATTCCGGAACAAGATCGTCTGATACCCTCTACATAAAATTACCCATATTCATGTGCCCATAAAATGGGTAGTACGCCCGATGCGGCGAGGCATGGAACCGCCGTACTCTCTATTCCGAAGAGTGGAAAATCCACTCTCAGGAGGTCACAGATGAACGATACAGGCGCAACGACACGAGTTCAGACCATCATCGTGGGCGGGGGCCAGGCCGGGCTTTCCGTGGGATACCATTTGTCGAGACGCGGCCTTCCTTTCCTAATTCTGGATGCGAACACGCGTATCGGGGACGCATGGCGTAATCGTTGGGACTCTCTCAAACTGTTCACGCCTGCTCGATCTGTCGGATTGCCGGGATTTCCATTTCCGATGCGGGGCGACCTGGCTCCCACGAAAGATCAGGTGGCTGACTATCTCCAGGCATATGCCGACCGATTCCATTTGAGTGTCAGAAATCGCATCAACGTGGACTCCCTCACGAAGGAGGGCGAACGCTTCGTCATAACGTCAGGGGATCTGCGTTTCGAGTCTGAAAATGTGGTCGTCGCGATGGCGAATTATCAAAAGCCCCGGACGCCCGCATACGCGCGAGATCTCGATCCGGGCATCGTTCAACTTCATGCGCACGACTACAGAAATCCCTCGCAGTTGCAGGACGGCGGAGTCCTCCTCGTCGGTGTTGGAAACTCGGGCGCCGAAATCGGACTGGAGCTGGCGCGGACTCACCGGACCTGGTTATCGGGAAAGGAGACCGGTCACATGCCTTTTCGGATCGATAGTCTCATAGGCCGATTCATCATGACGCGACTGGTCCGATTCATCGGTCATCACATCCTGACACTGGGCACACCAATCGGCAGGAAACTTCGTCCGAAAATGCTTTCGCATGCCGCTCCGCTAGTTCGAGTCCGTCCCATCGACCTCATCAACGCAGGCGTCGAACGCGTTTCGAGAGTTGTTGGAGTACGGAATGGGAAGCCTCTGCTGTCGGATGACCGCATCCTGGATATAAAGAACGTGATCTGGTGTACGGGCTACGATCCCGGCTTTTCGTGGATCCGGCTTCCGATCTTTGGAGACGATGGGCAACCAATGCACCAACGCGGAGTCGTCATGAATGTACCGGGAATGTATTTTGTCGGGCTGCATTTCTTGTATTCGATGTCATCGGCCACACTTATCGGAGTGGGCAGGGATGCAAATCACGTTGTCAAAGACATTCAACTGCGCGCAAGTGCTCTTATGACACCGACTGTGGGACGTACCGCGCAGGTGAAAGCTGCGCTATGAGAGGTAAATCGAAATGAAGATACCCGTTTTGGATGATCACAATGACACGTACGAACGCTGGCCTGTATCCAGAAGTTGATCCAAAGCCGCGTCGCCGACTCCAGTGATTTTCCCGCAGTCGAAGACATCCAGCTCAACCGATGTTGGCTGTTGAGGACCGGTGCTCCGCTGATCGAGAACGAATGGAACAACAACCACAGTGGCCAGGGTAGCCGAAAAGAGGACAAAGCGAAATTGTCTGGTCAACATTCCACATATTAGACTTCTGTCGTTTAGCTGCAACGTCGGTGAGGCTGTAGAATTCGGGGCGGGGTCTGAATTCGTCCGTGCTTGTATTCGCTTGAGACCTGGTCTGGAGATCAACGTGAAGAAATGGATTCTGCTTCTTGCTGTTCTCTTTTCTTTCGAAGGCTCCGCCTTCGCAACGTGGTCTGTTATCGCCATCGATAAGAACACGAAAAAAGTGGTCGTGGCCGCGGCGAGTTGCGTCAACACATCCGACGATGCCATGAAGGACGCTTTGGCAGTTGTTGTTCCGGGAATTGGGGCGGCGGTTTGTCAGGCCAGGGCGGACAACACGCATCAAAACCAGTTGCTGGTATTCAACGAACTGAAAAAGGGTACAGAGCCTGGAAAGATTATCGAAATGCTGAGCACCGATGCAGCATTTGATTCACGGCAATATGGCATTCTCGATATGCAGGGCCGATTTGCCGGTCGTTCCGGCTTAAACAACAATCCCGAATCGCTATGGAAAGGTGGACGAATTCCGGGAACGGATATCTACTATTCCATTCAAGGCAACACTCTGAGTCCCGGAACCGTTCTTGCCGCGGAAAAAGCATTCACTACTGCGAAAGGCGCACTGACCGATCGTGTGATGGCTGCTCTTCAGGCCGGGGATGACCAAGGCGGGGACACGCGATGCGTATGTCCCCCTGAAGCAGCCGGCGGCACGCTGCTTCCATGTGACGCGAAACACGCGCATGTGGCTTTCATTCTTCTCGCAAATCCCACGGATCCGATCGATTCGTACAGCACCGGAAAGTATTTCATGTACATCACGGTCTCTCAGCCGGCTGCAGATCACCCCTTCGGCGCGAAAATCGGGGAGACCTTGAACCCGGTGAAGACCCTTCACATGCGCTACGAGGCATGGCGTAAAACGATGCCTGCCGACTTTCAATAAGGTCCGATTTCCAGCTGTAGGCGCTTCTGCGGCCGCGCACTAGCCTTCTGGGTTGGGTGTGGATGGTCGAGCGTGCGCGGTGACCGTGCGCGGTCACGAAGCTGCCGAAACGAATTCAGGGTTCCGCTCACGCCCGGTAACGGAAGTGTTTGACAGGTGAAAAAGTACTTTGTATAGTAAACCATCTATGTCAAATTACAGGACCGCTCTCGCCATCTGGCTGCCGATTGTGGTTGCGACGACAGCGGTATGCGGGCTGGTCTATGTGACCCTCCAACAGGCCTTACGCCAAACCGCTAACGACCCGCAGATCCAGATGGCCGAAGATGCCGCGTACGCGCTGGGTGAAGGCGCACCGGCGGAGTCGGTGGTTTCGCCCGATCGCGTGGATGTTGCCCGGAGCCTTGCGCCCTTTACTGTTGTCTTCAATGACGACGGACAAGTCCTCGCCAGTTCGGGTCTTTTACACCGTCAACCGCTCACAATTCCTGACGGCGTACTGGACGATGTGCGTCTTCGTGGGGATAGCCGACTCACTTTGCAGCCCGAATTCGGAGTGCGCATCGCCAGTGTCATTGTGAAATACGATGGAGCCCGTTCCGGATTTGTTCTTGCGGGACGTTCGATGCGCGAGTTGGAATCCCGTACTGCCCAGATACGAATCTTCGTCGCCATTGCATGGATTGTCGTAGTCGTTGTTTCTCTTCTCGTTATTTCGACCTTCTGTTCCGGGACTATTTGGCAGTAAGCCCACAACAGTCCGGTAGTAGAATCGCCCTTCTGTGGATATTGCTGTCGGTATCATCAATTGGAATTCCGGACATTGGCTGAAACGTTGCATCGCATCGCTTCTGTCCACGACAGATGCCGCTGAAATTGTGGTTGTGGATAATGCTTCGACCGACCACTCTCTTGAAGAAGCCGCCGGATTCGATGATCGCGCAACATTCATTCGCAATGAGTCCAATCTCGGATTTGCAGGCGGCGTAAACAAGGCCTTTGCTTCGACGTCCGCCCCCTACGTCTTGATCCTCAATCCCGATATAGGCGTCAGGCCCGGAGTCGTTGGAAGGATGCAGCGTTTCCTCGACGCGCATCCCAAGGCCGCGGCCATTGGCGGACATGTCGGCGAAGACTATTTACCCCGCCGCCTTCCGACAGCGGGCTCCTTGATCCGCGAGAACCTTGGTTTGCGGAAACGCTCTCAGGAGGAGGCTGTACAGGAACCCTACGAAATTGAACAGGCTGCTGCCGCCGCGCTGATGATTCGCCGTTCTGCCTACCTGCAAATTGGAGGATTCGACAGCCGCTTCTATCCGGCCTGGTATGAAGACGTCGACTTCTGCAAGCAACTCCAGTCTGGAGGCTGGCGCATCTACTTCGACCCGACGGCGCAATTTCTTCATGAGGGGGGATATAGCGCGAAAGCTCTTGGAACAACCGCTTTTGCTGCCGCGTACTATCGAAATCAACTCCGGTACGTGCGCAAGCACATGGGCAAAACCGAAGATGTGGCGATACGATGTTCCCTGGTGGCGGGAATGATTGCACGGACAATGGCGGCTCCGGCTGGCGCGTCGGGCTATTGGTCCGTCCTGGTCGGGGCGCTGGGAAGATGGTAAAAGTCGCAGTCAACATCGTTACGTTCAATAGTGCCGTGGATATCGCGTCATGCCTGGACAGCGTCGGGCAGCAGACGTTTCGAGACTTTCGAATTCACATTTTGGATAACGATTCGGCTGACGACACGATCGAGCGTATTGCCAGTTACGACCTGGACCTTGTGCGATCGACAGTGAACAGCGGCTTCTCGAAGGCACACAACGATTTGATTCGATCATTCCCTGCCGATTACGCGCTCATTCTCAATCCCGATGCAATTCTTCGTCCGGACTTTCTCGAAAAGATCGTCAACGCCATGGACCAGCGGCCGGATGCCGCATCCGCATCGGGAAAACTATTGAGACTGGATGGAAAGACACTGGATTCCACGGGTATCATCTGGCTGCACAATCAGAGACATCTGGATCGCGGTGCAGACGAGCCGGATCTCGGCCAGTACGACAAACCGGAAGACATATTTGGCCCCAGCGGGGCTGCCGCGCTTTATCGTGTTCAGGCGTTGCAGGACACGGCGGTCAACGGCCAGTTTTTTGATGAGGATTTCTTTGCGTACCGGGAAGATGCCGATCTGGCCTGGCGATGCCGTCTGATGGGCTGGACGTCCATCTACGTACCTTCAGCCGTTGCACTCCATCGCCGTCGTGTGACTCCAGAGCGCCGTGCCCAGCTTACCCCGATCATCAACTATCATGGGGTGAAGAATAGATTCCTGCTCCGCCTGAATAATATGACTGGAAGGCTGTATTGGCGCAATTTCCTGCCGATAACCCTCCGGGATGCCGCTGTTATTGGATACGTACTGATTCGCGAGTGGAGTTCGCTCGGGGCGCTGGTATACGTTATTAGAGAATTCCCGAGGCTCTGGAAAAAGCGGCAGGTTATACAATCGAGATGCAAGGCCGGGCCGGATCTGGATCAGTGGTTCTGAAAGCGCTGGAGAGTTTATGAGTGAAAAAATCATTGGAAGCCTGATTTACGGCGATCATGTTGTTCCAAAAAAGCAGCGTCCATGGAAGCAGCGACTGGCCCTTCCGCTTTCCATCACGATTCTGGTGTTGCTGATTATCATCGGCGCGTACAAGTTCATCAACTATCGTGAGGAAGGCAGTGTCGAGAGATTTCTGACCAATGTTCGCAACGGAAACTACGATACCGCTTATGCCAACTGGGACATCTCCGATGGTCATTATTCCATGAAGCAATTTATGGAAGACTGGGGCAAGGACGGTTATTACGGCAAGGCGCTGGCAAGCGCAAAAGTTTCAGATTCGAATTCCAAGGGGAATGTTGTGATCGTTTACGTCAAATTCCGGGGATTCAAAGCACCCGTTTCATTCCTTGTCGACAAGGAAACGCTAAAGATGTCGTTTTCCACCTTGAACAAATACGTCAAAACTCAGAGATCGATATCATAGCCATGTTCACGGGAGCCCTCGCCTTCACGCTTTTTCTGGTTGCCGCAACTCCGGCGGAAGTAGTTGTCGTGAATCTTCCCACGAAAGGAACGTTGAGTCTCGCGCTGGCGCCGTCCGGAAAAGCGGATGTCGAGCACGCGGCAACTCTGTCTCTGATTCACATCGAGGTCGACAAATTGCAGGCCGCTTCAAAGCTGTCGCCTGCAATGAACGCTTTTGTGGTGTGGTCCATTTCACCGGAAGGCGGATTTGAAAACGTTGGAGAGTTGGCGGTTACTGATGGCAAAGGTCGCCTGGATACCGTGACGCGGTTTGATCAGTTTGGAATTCTAATTACCGCGGAACCTCACTTTATGGTGGACCGCCCGAACTCCGTCATAGCTTTTCGCACTCAGGCTCCGAAGTCCGAAAATATCCGGCGGATGACGGTGTCTATCGATGTTGGATATTACGATTATTCGATGTTGCAGCCCGTGACCGCTTCGTCTTTGGGATTGATCGCGGAGGCCCGTTCCGCACTTCAGGTCGCTGCCGGAGTTCAGGCCGATCGCCTCGCCGAGTCCGAATATCGTCTTGCGCGCATAGCACTGGGAACCGTGGAGGAGATGGTCGCAAGGTCTGCACCGCCGGAAATTATCCTGCCGGTTGCCAATGAATCCATTCGCCGATCCCAGAGAGCCTTTATTGCCGCTCGTGAAGCTGCACGCCATTAAAAACGGGCTAGACCTGTCAGCCCCGTTTTTTCAGGACTTCGAGGTAGAACGCTTCAATTCTCGGAATGACTTTCTGAATATCGTATGTCTCCTCGACGTGTCTTCGTGCTTCTTCGACGATACTCCCACGCAGTCCAAGATCCGATAGCGTACGCACAGCGGCGACCAGTGCCTTCGGGTTTCGCGGTGGAACCAGAAGCCCATTTGTGCCAGGACGAATAATATCCAAAGGGCCTCCCGCAGATGTGGAGATCACCGGGGTTCCGGTTGCCATTGACTCGAGAATGACGATTCCAAATGGCTCCTCCCATGAAGGCACCAGAAGGACATCGACTTTTTCAAAGAATTCCTTGAATTCTGCGAACCCTGAAAATTCAACAGCCAGACCGCGAGATATTTCCTGCAATCGTGTGACATAGGATTTTTCACCCTTGCCCGCAATGATCAGGCGATATCCCGGTCCAAGTTGACGCAATGCTTCGATAGCGTCTTCATGACCTTTGTGGGGAGCGAGTTGTCCGAGCAGGCCGATGTTCACGGGATCGTGGACGTCATGCGGCGAGTAGCTGAATTTATTCAGGTCGACCCAGTTTGGGATTATCGCGGAACGCTTCGGACGCAATGGCGCAAGCTTAGCCAGCATCTGAGAGGTTGGAGCAATCCACCCATCGACACGGCGGTATAGGGGGTTGCCACGGACGGGATAAAGAAGATGACGCGTGAATATCACTTTTACGGGCAAATCCAGAGCCGCCGCTGCCACGACCGTGTAGTCACGTGCCACGTGAGCATGCACGATATCGAGAGCTTTGCGCTTCATGAATTGCCTCAGGCGAAATGCCGTGATGAGATCCGCAGATCCGCTGAACGAAAAATGGATTTGAGGATGAACTGCTCCGCCCTGACGGCCTGCGACGGTGACGTCGTGTGCGCGGGATCGAAGTGCGTCGACGAGTTCCAGTACGTGGGTCTCGCCACCGCCGAGATTTGAAGCGGAGTTAACCTGTAGGATCCGCATTTCGGGAATTGAAATCGGCCAGGAGTTCCGATTGGCTGACTGTTGCGGTGCCCACCTTTCCAACGACGATTCCCGCCGCATGATTGGCCAGTATCACCGCTTCTTCCATCTCCGCCCCGGCAGCGCGAGCCATCGCCAGCGTCGCAATGACCGTGTCTCCAGCGCCTGTTACATCAAAGATATCCCGTGCAACCGTGGGGAAATGATGAGATTGCCCATGGTCGAACAATGAGATTCCCCCCTCCCCACGCGAAATCAGCACATACGGACAATCAAATTTTTCGAGCAAACGCCGGCCCGCTTCCTCCAGCTGTTCCACATTTCCGATTGTGAGCCCGACGAGGAGTTCTGCTTCACGCTGATTGGGTTTGATAAGTGTGATCGGACGGTAGAAATCCGCATGTTGCACTTTGGGATCCAGGTACACCGGAACCTCTGTTTTTCGTGCTTCCGGAAGTATCAGCCCAAGTAGCTCCCGATTCGCGACTCCTTTGTCGTAATCCGAAACGATAACGCCCTTGACTGTCGGAAGCCATTTTGAAAATGCGGCAGCAACGGCGTGGTTGCGCTCGCTTGTCAAAGGTTCGCGGCTTTCACGATCGGTCCGAACGATCTGTTGATTGTGGGCGATAATTCGCCTTTTTACAGTTGTCGGCCGATCATCGGTGAGCAGCGCGGAGCTCTCCATTTCAAGTTCACTCATTAAAAAACGGACCCGGTCCGCAGCAGAATCCTTTCCAATAATGCCAGCCAGGACCGGGATGCCGCCAAGGGCCCGAATATTTGCGGCGACATTGCCTGCCCCGCCAAGAACATAACTTTCTCCGCTCACTTCAACGATCGGCACGGGCGCTTCGGGAGATATCCGGCGGACGCTTCCCCATATGAATTCGTCCAGCATCACATCGCCCAGAACAAGAATGCGTTTTCCGGTAAAGCCGCCGAGGAGTGCTTTCACCCGATCGCGCGTGAGCGCCGGTTTCATTTCAGCAAATCCCGTGCGGCTTCGATGACTTGTTCCGGTGTGACAGACTCGATGCAGAGCGGCGAATCTGCAACCAGGCACCGATAGCCCGGGCACGGATTGCATTCGAAAGAATTCTGAACCACGCGGCTCGGAACGCCCCAGGGACGCCAGGCACGTGCATCAGAAGATCCCCACGGCACCACGACTCTTGTGCCAACAGCGGAAGCCAGATGCATTGGTCCGGAGTCGTTGCCCATATACAGGCGGGCTCCACGAATCAATTCGGCCAGTTCCGGAATGGTCAGGCCAAGCAGCATGCTGGCCCCGGGAACATTTCGGGCAACATCAGCGACAAGAGACTCTTCACCGGGACCCGCAGTCAATGCGATTGTGAATCCATCGGCCTGCAGTGCCTGCGCAACCTGGGCAAATCTTCCGGTTTCCCAGCGTTTTGTTGTCTGTAACGCGCCAGGATGGATGACCACATACGGACGATTGCGCATTGTCGCGGCCATTTTTTCTGCGGCTCGGGTGTGTACTTCATATCGAAGCGGCGGCGCGGCTGCCGTCCGCTGAAGTCCAAGCCATCGAAATGTGGTCATCGTCGTGTCCACGCTGTGGAGATGCGGTTCCGGGACAGGCACGAGTCCGTTATACAGAGAATGGTACTGGTATTGTTCGCAGCCGATTCGGTTTCCCCATGCCAGACACGAGTACGCGAAACTTGTCGGGCCCCCATGAAGGTTGATGACGGCTTTGAACCGGCGTGTCATCAATCGTGCTGCGGAACTTTTGTTTTTCAGCGAGATCACTTCGGCGAAATCGGGATTGCCATCGAAGCACGCGGCGAAGCGAGATTCCGCGACCACGGAAATTCGAAAGTCTGGAAACTCTTCTTTGAGTGCCCGGACAGGGCTGGTCAGTAACAGGCAGTCCCCCATGGAACGGAGACGGATCAGAAGGATTCGTGCGTTCCGGGGGAGCTTGCAAAACAGGTCTTTAGTTTTCAATCTTCGCTTCGCTGATCATCATGACGGGGATATCGTCACGTATAGGGTATACGCGATGGCATGTCGTGCACTTCAATCCCTGTCCGCTGTTGGTAATTTCAAGACTCGCTTTGCAAAGAGGACAAACAAGTATCTTCAACAGTTCCGGGTTCACAGCCATAGTGAAGAAATGGTAGCACGGGGTCCGGAATTGCGGAATCTGCGTAACTTCGGTCGTGGTCTGGATTGAATTGAGAGATCGGAAACACCCATCCTGATTCAGGAGCGATGGCGCAAAGCGTCGAGGTGATTCCAAAACGCAGCCCTGCAGGATGGCGGGTGTAGAATCACCCCTCGCGGGATCCGCTTCGCGAACCCGTGGCGCTCCTGACTCAGGAGGCAATAGGGGGTACCAGATTTCGAACCAGGCCACTACCTTAACTCACTCCTCCTCTTCGGATTCTCCCGCTGCGCCAGCCTTGGCATGAGCGATGATCTTGTCGGCAAGATGCGAGGGGACCTCGTCATAATGGCTGAACTCCATCGTGTAATTGCCGCGGGCGCCGGTTTTCGACGTGAGGTCTGAGGCATAGGTCAGAACTTCCGAGAGCGGTACCTGGGCCTTGATCACGGTATTGCGACCCTGGACTTCCATGCCCTGAACACGGCCGCGGCGGCTGTTGAGATCGCCCATCAAATCTCCGGCGAACTCTTCAGGCGCGCTGACCTCCACGTTCATCACCGGTTCGAGCAGAATCGGTTTCGCCTCCCGTATGCCTTTCTTGAAGGCCAACGAGCCTGCGATCTTAAACGCCATCTCCGATGAGTCGACGTCATGGTAGGAACCGTCATACAGGATGACGCGGAAATCGACAGTCGGAAATCCCGCAAGTACTCCTTTGTGTCGTGCTTCCTGAATTCCTTTCTCCACCGCGGGAATGTAATTTTTGGGAATGGCACCCCCAAAAACTTCGTTCACAAATTCGAAGTCGCCGCCGCGCGGCAGCGGTTCCATGCGGATCTTGCAGTCGCCATACTGACCGTGACCGCCGCTCTGCTTTTTGTGTTTGCCCTGAACGTCTGCTTTTCCCTTGATCGTTTCGCGATAGGGAACTTTGGGCGGATGAAGTAGAACTTCCACTCCATATCGCTTCTTGAGACGCGCCACCGCAAGCTCCACATGCATTTGCCCCTGACCCGACAGCAGAAATTCCTTGGTCTGCACTTCGCGCGTATAACCGAGCCCCAGATCTTCATCCATCAATTTGTGAATTGCCGAACTGATCTTGTCTTCATCTCCGCGAGACTTCGGTTCGATCGCGAACGAGATGACCGGCTCGACCCACTTCACCGCGGGGTAGCTGATCTGATGTGTTTTGTCGGAAAGAGTGTCTCCGGTAATGGTCTCCTTCAATTTTGGAGCGGCTCCGATGTCTCCCGCGTGGAGCTTTGTGACCGGTATCAGTGTCTTGCCTTGCATTGTAGCGATCTGACCAAAACGTTCCGTTACACTTTTCGACATGCTATACGGCTGGGTTTCCGCCGTCAGGACTCCCGAGTAAACGCGGAACAGCGAAATCCGTCCCGTAAATGGGTCGGAAAATGTTTTAAATACGAACGCGGAAAATGGTTCGTTGTCCGCGATTTTTCGCATCACGTCCTTGCCGTGACCGTCCTTTCCGGCAACCGGACTTCGCGACACGGCATCCGGCAAATAACTGACAATGGCGTTCAACAGTTGTGCAATCCCGATATTTGCTGTCGCTGCGGTGAAAAGCACAGGGCAGAGTTTTCCTTCGCCGACTTGCTTGCGAAGCCCGGAGGTCAGGTCTTCATCGGTAAGAGTTCCGCTATCGAAGAACTTTTCCATCAGCGCTTCGTCGCTTTCCGCGACGGCCTCGATCAGCTTTTCGCGATATTCCTGAGCAGTGACGGCAATGTCGTCTGGAATTCCGGACTCCATGAACTTTCCAGTTCCGTCGGCAGCAAATGAGAAAGCCTTCATCTGGATGAGGTCGACAATGCCTCTGAATTTCTTTTCCGCCCCAATTGGAATTTGAATGGGTACGCAGGTTCTTCCCAGCCGCTGCTGAATGGATTCCATGCACCGCTCGAAGTTCGCTGTTTCCCGGTCCATGCGGTTCACCACGATCATTCGTGCCAGGGCGAATTCATCGGCATACGCCCACACTTTTTCCGTCTGGACCATCACGCCCGCAACAGCATCAATAACGACGACTGCAGCATCCGCTACACGCAGCGCGCCGCGGGCTTCCTGAATGAAATTTCCGAAACCAGGCGTGTCCAGCATGTTGATCTTGGTTTTGTTCCACTCGCAGAACGCGAGTTTGGCGGCGATTGTAATTTTGCGTTCGATTTCGTCTTCGTCGAAGTCCGTAGGCGCATTTCCATCGTCCACCCGGCCAAGCCGGTTCGTTGCACCTGTATCAAAGAGGATCGCGGATATCAGAGATGTTTTTCCGCTCCCACCGTGACCGACAATGCCAACATTGCGGATGTTCTTCCCTTCGTAAAGGTTCACGGGATTACTCCTGAATTTGTGTTGTAAAGGCCCAGAGACTAGCACATTCATTCTTGATAACACTACCCCCTATCCGATAGGCTCAGCGCGTGTTAGCGCGCCTGTGTCTGATCCTGAGTATTTTCCTTTCCGCAGACTCCACGCTCCCGAATGGCATGCGGATCTATGAATTCAGCCGCGGCACCGATTCCACCAATGTCGTCGAGGTGACGGCGGGCTATCGCACCGGCGGCCTCCGAGAAATTCCTGGCGCCGGCGGCCTGACCGAAATTGTCGCTGCGTTTTTGAAATCCACACCGTCGGTGCGGGCCATCGAAATTGCGGCCTATGGCGCTGGTGGAACCGTCGAGTACTTTTCGGATACGGATCGAACCGGCATACGATTGAAGATCCCGAATTGGGCAAGGTCCATGGTGGAGCGTTCGGTTGCCGAATTCCTTTCGGAAACCCCACAAAAGAATCCGGAACTGGTGGATCGGGCGTTGCAAGAAGTGCGATTACGCCTGCCATCGGACGCCGATGTCCGCGCTGGCGTCGAGACCCGACTTCGAGCTGCACTTCTGGGATCGTACGCGCAGGCCGATCTCTCCAGTGTGTCCCGTGAAACCGTGAATGAGTTCTTCACGAAGTACTACGGAACGAACCGCGCATTTTCCGTGACGAACTCCGCACCGCTGGAATCTCTCCTTACTGTGGATCGGAGAGTTTCGGAAGATCCCCTGCCAAAGACCGAAGGGTTCCTGGGAAATGCGATACGTGGGCAACTGCCCCGAGTTCCAAGCGATCTCGACGAGGGAGCAGTCATCCTGGTTGTGCCGACACCATCCATATACTATCGAAACTGGTACGCATTTCTGATGCTGGATTGCCTGATCCGGGAAACGGTACCTTCAAATGCCAAAACCGAGTTACTGCCCTCCCTCGAACCTTATTTCTACAGGATGGAAGTGCCCGTGCCATCCGGTCAGCTTTCCGAGTCCGTTGAGGCAGCGCTGCGTGCAGACTTAAATCAGATGCAATATGTCCGCTCAAGCAACGCATCGCTTGAAGTGGCGCGAAAGAATGCCATTCAGTTTCTGGACAGCGAACGCATCCAGGAATGGTTTGTGAGTCTTGGGGTATCTGCACGCCGCACGGAAGGCATCGAGTGGGTCCGGTCCTTTTCTGCCGATGATATGCGGGCGGCTGCAAGAGATCTTGTCGAGTCCGGTCCTTTCGTTGCGAGCTGGTCTCCAAGAGTTCGAGCGCTGAAACTGCAAACCGAATACTTGAGTGATGTCGCCGCACGCATCGCGAGATCCTCGACTGAGGCGCCGGCCAGGCTGGTTCCACTGAAGTCTGTGGAGGTTATTCCATTTCCCGCGCATAAGGATCCTGCATTCGCAGCAAAGAAGCCAGTCCGTTTGGTTTCCGGCGTAAGCATTGTGGCCAGCACATCGTACGCGGTCTTCGTCGGGCCCGGTTCACCGAATTCATTGACGTTCTATGCTCAGGAACCCAGCTCGGATTTGCTTCAAACGTCTTATGGAGCATACCGCCCGGCTCGAATACTTGTAATGGCGCCGGCGGATTCCCTGGAACGCCTGACCCAACAATGGTCGACCTTCAAGGGAAACCCCAGTGATGGAACTGCAATGGTGGTGGCGGGCAAAATCCCAGGTCCGCATCTGCCAGCGTTGCTCGTGATGAAAATGCTGCTGGATCGGCGGCTGATCGAAGCAGGAATGTGGAACGACATTCAGCTTGAAATCCGCGCTTCGGAAGGTTCGACGCTCACAATTCATGGAAATGACACGGACCGTGCCCATGTGTTGAGCTGGATTGAAGACATCGCATCGCGCCCGGTTCCAGAGGAAGATCTGGAGTGGGCGCGTGAGGCCGCCAGTCATCACCTTGCCGACTTTCTCCCGGATCTTCAAAGCCTGATCTGGGAATGGACTCCCGACGATACGATTTTCGATTTTCACCTTATTCCCGCGGCCCTGATAAAGGATGCCGCCCGGATGTATCTCCAATAGCCATGCAGAAAATTCGAGTTGGCGTCGACACCGGCGGCACATTCACGGACTTTGTCGTGATTCGTGCCGGAGTCATCGAAGTTTTCAAGGAGTTTTCCACTCCTGCGCAGCCTGAAGAGGCCATCCTTCGAGGAATAGCGAGGATCGACGGCGCCGCGGAACTGGAAGTGATCCACGGTTCAACTGTTGCAACCAACGCCCTTCTGGAGCGTAAAGGCGCGCGAACGGCGCTGCTGACAACTGCTGGCTTTGAGGACGTGCTTGTCATAGGGCGGCAGACTCGCCGCGAACTCTACAACATCCACGTCACTCGTCCGGCGCCTATCGTTTCGGATGAACTGCGACATGGAGTCCAGGAGAGAGTGCTCTACGACGGGACTGTCGAAAAGGCGATTGACCTGGATCAGGTGAATCGGCTTGTCGATTCACTGCGGATGAGGAATGTGGAGTCTATCGCCGTGTGCCTGCTGTTTTCATTTGCGAATCCTTCCCATGAAAACGCGATTGCCGACGCGCTACGGCCGCTCGGAATTCCGGTTTCGCTGTCCTCGAGGATCATGCCTGAATATCGCGAGTATGAACGAACATCGACGACCGTGATCAACGCTTACCTGTCTCCGAAGATGAGGGCGTACCTGAATCAGCTGAACGATCAAATTAAATGCAGGTCGCTTCGTGTCATGCAATCCAATGGAGGAGCTGTCGCCGCACGGGCTGCATCAGAGTTTCCGGTGCGCACCATCGTATCTGGTCCGGCCGGTGGAGTTGTGGGGGCTTTCCACGTCGCATCGAATAGCGGATACGCGAACATCATTACGTTTGATATGGGCGGTACCTCGACTGATGTTGCTTTGTGTAAGGGCGAGATCCAGATCACGCATGAAGGTGAAATCGATGGTCTGCCCGTCGGAATTCCGATGATCGATATTCATACTGTCGGCGCCGGAGGGGGATCCATTGCCGATCTCGATATCGGAGGTGCGCTGCGTGTCGGACCGCAGAGCGCAGGCGCCGATCCCGGTCCAATCTGTTACGGGCGAGGTGAAAAATTCACGGTAACGGATGCCAATGTCATTCTTGGCCGGTTACCGGCACGTTTTTTTCTGGGCGGGACGGTGCCTTTGGCCAGTGAGCGAATCGAGCCGATCGTGAGCTCAATGCCATGGACTCGACAATGGAAGTCCATTCACGCGTTGGCGCAAGGTGTAATCGATGTGGTGAACAACAACATGGAGCAAGCTGTGCGCTTGATATCCGTCGAACGCGGACATGATCCCGCCGATTTTGCGCTGTTTTGCTTCGGTGGAGCCGGTGGATTGCATGCCGCAGACCTTGCCAGGGCTCTTGGAATACCACGAGTAATTGTTCCGCGGTTTCCAGGAGCGCTGTCGGCCTTGGGCTTGTTGCTTGCCGATGCGCGGAAAGACTACTCGCGCTCACTGCTAATGCCGGCGAAAACGTCACACCACCGCATTCGTGAAGTACTGGATGAACTGCATCGAACCGGTAAGCGTGAAATGATGGCGGAAGGTTTTGCGGTAAAAGCGATGCACCACACCGATGCCGTCGATATGCGGTACCGCGGGCAGTCGTATGAGCTCTCAATTCCGATGGACCGCGGTTTTGTTGAAGAGTTTCACAAGGTGCATGAACGCCGATACGGGTATTCGACTCCCGACAAGCCCGTGGAAATCGTCAACGTGCGAACGTCGTTCTTTGGGGGATCTGAAAAGCCGCAGTTCCGGGCTGCTCCGAAAGTCCGAGGCGCGGCGAAGCCGATCGAAGTGACGATGGTTTGGATGAATGGCCGCCGCCTGAAGACGCCGATCTACGATCGGGACTCATTGCGGCATGGGCATCTTGTCCATGGCCCCGCCATCATTGGGGAGTACAGTTCGACAACCCTCGTCCCTCCGGACTTCGTCTGCAGAGTGGACGCGCATCTAAACCTTGTGATGGGATCCGGTTCATGAAGGGAGATGGTGGCTGAATGGTCGCCTGCAGGGTAAAGTGATAACTCGATGCTGATTGTTCAAAAATACGGGGGGACATCTGTCGGGTCGATCGAACGCATCAAAGGCGTCGCTCAGCGCGTCGCGGCGACCCACGATGCGGGACATCAGGTTGCCGTTGTGGTATCCGCCATGAGCGGAGAAACAAACCGTCTTCTGGGTCTTGCCAAACAGATCTCGACCCAGCCGGATGAACGCGAGTGCGACGTGCTGGTATCCACAGGTGAGCAGGTCACGGTTGCCCTCCTGGCGATGGTGCTGAAAGACATGGGATATCCGGCTTTTTCGCTGCTCGGCCATCAGGTGCAGATTTCCACGGATAGTGCGTTTGGCCGTGCGCGCATCAAGCACATCAGCGCAGAGCGACTTCTGACCGGACTGCACGACGGGAACATTGCGGTGGTAGCCGGTTTTCAGGGCGTTGACGAAGACGACAATATCACCACGCTTGGCCGCGGTGGTTCCGACACCACGGCGGTCGCCATTGCGGCAGCAACGCAGGCGGATGCGTGTGAAATCTATACCGATGTGGATGGGGTTTATAGCGCCGATCCGCGCATCTGTCCAAATGCCCACAAGCTCAATCGCATTTCCTACGATGAGATGCTGGAATTGGCAAGTCTTGGGGCGAAGGTGCTGCAGATCCGTTCCGTGGAATTTGCCAAACGGTATCAGGTGCCTGTACATGTGCGGTCGAGTTTTTCAATGGACGAAGGTACCTGGCTGGTACATGAGGATGCTGGTATGGAAGATGTAACGGTGGCAGGTGTGACATCCGATGTCGATCAAACGAAAATCACGATTCTGCACGTGCCGGATCGTCCCGGTCTTGCGGCAAGGGTGTTTGGCCCCATTGCCGAAAATAATATTGTGGTCGATATGATTATCCAGAATACCGGGGCGGAAGGTTTTACCGATCTCACATTCACCGTTCCGAGGGGAGATGCCGCGAAGGCTCTGGCCCTGGTCAATGCAACGGTCGGAGACATTGGAGCGAGTGGCGTCAATTCGGATGCCAATGTTGCCAAGGTTTCGATCGTCGGACTCGGCATGCGCAGTCATGCCGGTGTTGCATCGCGCATGTTCCAGACTTTGGCCCGGGAAGGGATCAACATTCAGATGATCTCCACGTCGGAAATCAAGATCTCCATTGTGGTGGACGCCTCGTTCGCCGAGCGGGCGGTGCGAGCCTTACATAACGCCTTTCTCCCGTCGCTGGCATCCAAAAGCCGATGATCAATGTCGATCCAGTCCAGCTGGAGATCTTCAAGAGCCTTTTTCATTCCATCGCGGAAGAAATGGGGGCAACGCTCAAACGCACCGCGTACTCTCCCAATATCAAGGAACGCCGGGATTATTCGTGCGCAGTCTTTGATGCGGAGGGGCATATGGTGTCTCAGGGCGACCACATGCCGGTACATCTGGGCTCCATGCCGTTGTCCGTCAAGGCGGCAATCGAAAATCGAAAAATAAGTCCCGGCGACATGGTGATTCTCAATGATCCGTATGCCGGCGGAACTCACCTGCCCGACATTACGCTGGTTTCCGGTGTGTTCGATAGAAAAGTGCTTCGATTCTATGTCGCAAGTCGTGCCCATCACTCCGATGTCGGTGGCATGTCTCCAGGTTCCATGCCGGTCGCCGAGGAGATCTATCAGGAAGGACTCCGAATTCCACCTGTTTATCTGATGTCTTCTGGTGTCATGAACAAAGACGTTCTGGACCTGATTCTCTTGAACGTTCGGACGCCGAAGGAACGCGAAGGAGATCTGTCGGCAATGATTGCATCGAATCGCACCGGCGAACTCCGGCTTATCGAATCGGTTCAGCGATACGGATGGGCACAGGTTCAGCGTTATGTTCACGAAATCCTGAATTACAGCGAACGGATGACACGAGCCGCTATTCGAAGCATTCCCGATGGTACCTACGCCGCCGAAGATTTTCTCGATGACGACGGCGTTGGCAATGCGCCGGTTCGTATCGCGGTGGAAATTCGGATTCGAGGCGATAAAGCCACTATCGATTTCTCTGAATCGGACACGCAGGCCGCTGGCAGCATCAATGCGGTTTATGCGATTACGGCATCTGCGGTGTTCTACGTATTTCGCACACTTGTGGACATGCCAATTCCTTCGAATGCCGGAGGCATGCGTCCGCTTCAGATCATCGCTCCCACAGGCACGGTCGTGAATGCTCGCCCGCCTGCAGCCGTGTGTGGAGGAAACGTTGAAACATCTCAGAGAATCGTGGATGTTCTTTATAAGAGTCTGGCAAAGGCATTGCCGGATCGAATTCCGTCAGCGAGCCAGGGCTCGATGAACAACGTGACATTTGGCGGAACAGATCCCCGCACGCATGAGCCGTTTGCATATTACGAGACGGTGTGTGGCGGCATGGGGGCCCGGCCGGGCATGAACGGGATATCTGGTGTTCACACCCACATGACGAATTCCATGAACACACCGGTGGAAGCCTTCGAACATGACTATCCCGTACGTGTCGTTCGATACGGTCTGCGAAGAGGCTCCGGTGGATCGGGCAGACACTGTGGCGGCGATGGCGTTGTTCGCGAAATTCAGTTCCTGGGAAGCGCTCAGGTCACGGTCCTGTCGGATCGTCGGAAGATGGCTCCTTACGGTCTTCAAGGAGGACAACCAGGCTTGCCCGGTCGCAATCAAATCGTCCGGCGCGGCGGAGCCATCGAGGACATTCCGTCGAAATGCTCGGTCTGGGTCGAACCCGGTGACACCCTCTCAATCGAAACCCCTGGCGGCGGCGGCTGGGGACACCCGATTTTCCCAAAATGACGATTGAACGTTGATCATCTTCCTCTGACCGTGGGTTGAAGGAAATGTTCAATGTTCATTTGTCATTGAAAAAAGGAGCCAGACCCGTCAGGCCCTTTTTCTGCGTGATAAGATTCGCGGCTTATGATTACAACGGATCTTTATCGTCAGGTCATGGGCAACTGGGGAACCGGAGTGACGGTCGTCACCACAAAGGATCGAAATGGCCAGCCATATGGACTCACCGTCAGTTCGTTCACTTCGGTATCCATGGATCCTATTCTGGTTCTCGTTTGCCTGGATGATCGATTGAGTGGACTGCAGTTCTTCAAAGAGTCCATGAATTTTGGAGTCAGTATCCTTTCTGAAGCACAACAGGAAGTTTCGAGATTATTTGCGAAGAAGGACACACTCCGGCCCCCGGAACTTTACTTCAATGGCGAGACGGGAATTCCGCTGATTCACGACTCCCTTGTGACGCTGGAATGTGAAACGATGGAGATCTATCCCGGTGGCGATCACTCAATATTTCTCGGCAAAGTGCTGGCTGCGGAATTGCATGGAGCCATGCAGGGTACGAAACCTCTGCTCTACTTTCGCGGCAAGTACGAGCGCTTACCCTGACACGATCCTGGGAATGCGCGGATTGATACGCGACACGACTTCGTAGGCAATCGTCCCTATTTTTTCGGCCAGCTCTTCAGCCCGGATTTCGGCGTTTCCCTGACGCCCGAGAAGCACAACTTCATCGTCCGGCTGGGCGGCGATGTCCGTGACATCCACCATAGTCATGTTCATCGCAACTCGCCCGATTACGGGTACGGCCCTGCCGCGAATTAAAACCCGGCCACAGTTGGAAAGTTTACGGTCGTAACCGTCGTAGTATCCGATGGGCAGAACGGCCACCTGCATGCGATGGTTTGCCTGATACGTCAGACCATAGCTGACATGTTCTCCGGCTTCGACGGTCTTGATCTGTGCCACGCGGGTCTTCCATGTCATCACCGGAATGAGCGTGATTCGCCGGCCGCGTTCGCGCGCCGCCAGCTGCGTCTCGCGTGATGGCCAAATGCCATAAGCTCCGATACCGAGACGAATCATCGAAAATCCAGTTTCCGGATAGAGCAACGTTCCCGCGGTCGCAGCCGCATGGATCTGCGTCAGGCGGACGCCCTCCTGCTTCAGTATATTCAGCGCTTCGCGGAACTTTTCCAGCTGACGTACGGCAAAAGAGGGGTCCAGCGTGTCTTCGATGTTGGCGAAATGGGTGTAGGCGCCTTCGATAATCAACCCGGGCATCTTCCGAATCTGCTGCACGAGTTCCGGCAACTCGCCAAGCGGTATACCCTGGCGGTTCGTTCCCGTTTCCAGCTTCAGATGAATTCTGGCAGGCATGTTTCGATTCTGTGCGGCTTTTGAAAGACCTGCAGCGATGTCGGCACGATACACGACCTGGCGAAAATCATTCGACACCACCAGATCCAGCTGGGCCGAGTCTGTATAGCCAAGGATCGCCACGGGTTTTTTAATGCCGAGTGCGCGGATCGCCAGCGCTTCGTCAAGCGCATTGACGCCAAGCCAGTCTCCCCGTTCGGCCGCGATGGGCGCGTAGACTTCCAGTCCATGGCCATAAGCGTTGGCTTTGACGACGACCATCAGTCCGGTGCCATCGGGTAATATTCCCCGAAACGCGTCGATATTATGACGGGCGGCGCTGCTGTCGATTTCGATCCAGGTCAGCATGAATTCATTTCTTGAACATGAAGAATACGGCACCGACCATCAGTCCAAATGCGACCAGGTAATTCCACTTAAACTGTTCTTTTAAATAGAAGATGGAAAAGCCGGCGAATACTATCAGGGTGATGACCTCCTGGATGGTTTTCAGCTGGGCGGTGCTGAATTGATACGATCCGATGCGGTTCGCGGGCACCATAAAGCAATACTCCAGCAGGGCTATGGACCAGCTCACCACAATGGCGATCCAGAGCGGCGAACTTCGGTACTTCAGATGCCCGTACCAGGCAAAGGTCATGAAAATGTTCGAAATCGTCAACAAGGCGATGGTTCTCATGTCGAGCCCCGAGATTGTAACCTCAGGTCGGCCACCAGCGTATAGGCCATGGGATATCAATATAAATGTCGGAACGGAAATACAGGCAGGGCGGCTATCAGGACAGCAGTTCTGACCGCGACCGCAGTCAAACTCAGAAGCCTAAGCCGGCGCCGCAGGAGCGCGGGCCGCGGGGGTCGTCTCGCGATGTTCCGCGACGGATGCAGATGCCGGGGTTCCAGGAACTATTGCGCTGCGCCATGTGCGGCGCCGTGGTCCCGAATACCGTGGAGATCACGGAGGGCAGCCAGTGCCCCAAATGCAGCGCCGATCTTCGCTGCTGCAAGAACTGCCGGCACTTTGATACCGGCGCCCAATTCGAATGTACCGAACCGATTCTGGAACGCATTACCAAGAAAGATATCCGAAACGGATGTACGTATTTCGTGGCCCGAACCTCCATTGAACGTGAAACTCACGATTCCGGAGGCCCCTCCATCCGCCCCTCCAGCGCACGCAGCGCATTTGACAATCTTTTCAAGAAATAACATCGTCGTCGAATTCGGACACAGGAACGAGTAAGCTGGTTGCCGCATGGAGGTTTACTTTATTTGAACGGAGATCGTCTTAAGATCGCAGTATTCATCGATTTCGATAACATCGAGATCGGAGTCAAGAGCACCCTGAACCGGCATTTCGACGTGGGAACGGTGCTGGAAGCCATCAAGGAACGCGGCGAAGTCGTCACGAAGATCGCCTACGGTGACTGGAAACGCGCCGGCGAGCACAGCCGAAGCATGGCACAGCACGCCATTCAGATGGTTCAGCGCAATCTCACCCCTGGGGGAGACAAAAACGGCGCGGACATCAATCTCGCGCTCGACGCGCTGGAAATGGCGTTCACGCGGAATCACATCAACGCATTTGTGATCGTGGGCGGCGACAGTGACTTCCTGGCTCTTGTCGAAAAACTCAAGCAGTACGACAAAAAGGTCATGGTGGTCGGAGGAAGATCCTTCACCAGCATTATTCTTCAGAAGAACTGCCACGAGTTTATCGCCTACGAAAACCTGATCACGCCCCAGACTCATACGAGGCGGCCTGCTACTGAGCGCGCGCGTGTAACCGGGACCGGTGATGCAAGTCTTGCGAAGGCATTGCCACTGGTTCGCCGCGCTTTGAAAGTGCTCACCGACAGGGAAGTGTCTCCACAGCTGGGTTTGCTGAAGAGTACCCTACTTCAGCTCGATTCCACTTTTACCGAACGCGACTATGGTGCCGGCACCTTCAGAGATTTTATCGAAAAGATGGCATCGGCTGGATATGTCACCCTGAAGCAGGTGGATCGCAGTCTGCTTGTGGAATCCACGGATGTGGAAACCCCGGCAGTCTCATCTGTTGCGGAGTCGCATATTGACGGTGAATCTACTCCAAAGGAGCATGTCCATCACGAAGCCGTGCATCGGGATACGCCGCCGCAGGAAAGCGCTTCTGCCGCATCGGCGGAATCGGCCGCCGGGACTTCCATTCCCCAACAAGGTGGGCCTACTCCGGATCAGGTGGAGGAAGCCGTCCGGTCTCTGACCGACGTGTTTCAGCACGCGACAGTGGTGCCACACTGGCCGATGTATCTTCGCAATGTGAAGCAGTACATCAAGAACGCCGCTCCGACGTTTGATGAGCGTAGATTCGGATTTACAAACTTTCTGGAAACGATTCGTGCCTGTCAGCGGTCCGGGCTTTTCCGGCTGGAACGTAATCGTCAGGGAATTCTCCGGGTTTTCCCCGGGCCTCAGTTCCCCCACCAGGTCTCCTCGGCCCCAATGAGCGCGGCAGAACAGGAAAGATCCGCCGAAGCAGCTTTTATCGCCGCTGCTGAAGCTGCCATTCTGGCCGCCGAGTCCCATATTCAAGCCTCAGCTCCAAGGGAGACAGCCAACGAGGTTTCAGGCGAGCCTGCGGTGACATCGGAAGTCGAGCAGAAGCAGCCTCGCCGGCGAACCACGCGTCCCCCCGGTGATGTAGCAAAAAGGAAGCCTGCTGCAAGATCCAGTGCTGCAGCCCCACGACGCACAGTGCGGAAGAAGCCTGCGGCCGATATCGAAGGCAACGAGTAGAAAGAAGGGAAAAGGGGCCTGACGGGTCAGACCCCTTTCCCTTTTTTATTCCATTCCTGCAACGAAGCGATAGCCGACGCCGTGGACCGTCTGTACGTACTCCGGCTGTTGGGGTTCCGATTCGATCTTCTCTCTAACACGCCGGATATACACATCCACGCTCCGTGGTGTGACGGATCGATCGTCGCCCCACACCCGGTCCAGCAGTTGATTCCGCGAAAAGACCATGCCGGGATGCGAAGCCAGATGGTGAAGCAACCGAAACTCCAGCGCGCTGAGTTCGACCTGTTTGCCTGCAACACGGACTGCATGGGCTGACGGATCGATTGTAAGGTTGCCGCGCTGCACTGAATGCCGCCTGGGAATGGCTTCGTGACGGCGCAGCAGTGCTCGAATACGGGCCACGAGTTCGCGCATGCTGAATGGCTTCGTGACGTAGTCGTCTGCACCGAGTTCCAGTCCAACGACGCGATCGGCTTCCCCACTTCGAGCCGTGAGCATGAGGATCGGGATACCCGCGTACCGGTCATGCCGCCGCACCTGCCGGCAGATTTCCAGTCCGTCCATGCCGGGCAGCATGAGATCGAGTACCAGAACGTCCGGTTCTTCCCGCCGAAGTTCTGCCATCACCAGACTGCCGTCCGTCACAGAACTCACCCGAAAGCCTTCTTTTTCGAGGTTATATCGGATCAGCCGTACGAGATCGTGTTCGTCTTCAACGATGAGAACTTTTTTAGTCATGTCGGTAGTAGAAGACCACAGACCATCAAAACAACACCGTGAAAGTTGTGTGACAACTTCGCACAGCATGATGTTGCGAATAGTTCACGATCCGTTCACCAGGCCGTCACTCCCGTTCTGTATTCTGAACTTCTGATGGCCAAATGAACGAAACGGCAAAAATCACTGTAAGCCGGATGAACTTCTTCTATGGCATTCAGCAAGCGCTGTTTAATATCGATTTGCAGATCCGGAAAAACCTCATAACAGCCCTGATCGGTCCATCCGGATGCGGTAAGTCCACCTTCCTGCGATCCCTGAATCGAATGAACGATTTGATTGCGGGTACTCGTGTTGAGGGCCGTGTTGAACTGGATGGCGAAGACGTTTACTCCGACCAAATGGATATCATTCACTTGCGCCGTCGAGTCGGGATGATCTTTCAGCGTTCGAATCCATTTCCCATGTCGATATACGACAACGTGGCGTACGGTCTGCGTGTGAATCGAATCACGAAGAATCGATTCACAACCGACGAGATTGTGGAAAAGACGCTCCGGGGAGCCGCGCTTTGGGACGAGGTCAAGGACCGCCTTTCGAAATCCGCGATGCAGTTGTCTGGTGGACAACAGCAGCGACTTTGCATTGCCAGAGCGCTTGCAGTTGAACCGGAAGTGCTGTTGATGGACGAACCCGCTTCGGCGTTGGATCCCATATCCACCGCCAGGATCGAGGAATTGATTCACGAACTTAAACGCGATTACACGATCGTGATCGTCACACATAATATGCAACAAGCCGCACGAGTCTCGGACGAGACGGGCTTTTTTCTGAATGGTCACATGGTGGAGTTCAGCGAGACCAGGAGACTCTTCACAGCACCCCGAAACCGGGAAACGGAAGATTACATTACGGGGAGATTCGGATAAAACACCAATGCCTGAACGCGAGCATACCAGCAAAAGTTTTGAACAACAGCTGCGGACACTGAAAGACAGGTTGCTGCTGATGGGGCACCATGCCGAAAAGATGATCGCCGATGCCATGCACGCCCTTGTGGAACGGCGGCCGTCACTGGCTGAGGAAGTCATCAAGAGTGACGATACTCTGGATCAGCTTGAGCTGGAGATCGACAATCTCTGCTATGAAATTCTGGCGTTGGAGCATCCTGTTGCACGCGACCTTCGCTTCGTTGCAACGGCGCTCAAGATCGTCCGGGATATTGAGCGGATCGGGGATATTGCAGTCAACATTGCCGAACGCTCCCGTGAATTGATTCAGGAACCCGTGCTGAAAAGACTCATTGATTTTCCAATCATGGCCGATGCTGCACAGCGGATACTCAAGGACAGTCTCGACGCATTCGTGAATTCGGATGCAGAGCTTGCCGAAAAGGTAATTCGCGACGACAGACTGATCGACGATTTGAACGAACGCATGTTCCGGGAATTACTCACCTACATGATGGAAGACACGCGTTACATTTCGCGCGCGATGAAGCTCATTTTCATCGCCAAGCATCTTGAACGTGTCGGCGATCATTCATCCAATATCGCCGAAATGGTGATTTTCCTGGTCAGGGGGCAGGATATACGTCATGGCGCGCGTGTTGATCGTGGATGATGACCCGGACATTCTTCGTCTGGTCAGTTACAACATCGGACAGGCCGGATTCGAGGTCATTGCCGCCTCCACCGGCCGAAAGGCACTGGAGATAGCACAGAAGCAGCATCCGGACCTGATCATTCTCGATGTCATGCTTCCGGATGTCGATGGGATGGAGGTGTGCCGAACGCTCCGACAGCAGTACCCTTCACGCAGAATACCGATCATCATGCTCACCGCCCGAGGCGATGAAATCGATCGCGTCGTTGGCTTCGAACTGGGAGCGGACGATTACGTGGCGAAGCCATTCAGCCCTCGTGAACTGGTTTTGCGCGTCAAGTCCATTCTACGGCGCTCCGGTGGCGAACCCTCCGACGTACTTCACGCCGCTAACGTGGACATTTACCCAGAGCGGCGCCAATGCATTGCCGCCGGAGCCGCGGTCGCGCTGACGGTGAAAGAATTTGACCTGCTTTATGAATTAATGAAAGCCGGAGGCAATGTCCTCACACGCGATACGCTGATGGACCGCGTTTGGGGTTACCACGGTGATGCCACATCCCGAACTCTGGACACCCATGTCCGCCGATTGCGCGACAAACTCGGTGAGGCCGGAAGCTGCGTCGAAACGGTTCGAGGCGTCGGATATCGAATTTCCGAGCCGCCGGATTTAACGGATTGACGGTATCCTTTCGTAGCGATGTCCAATACTTTTGCAGTCATCGATGCAGGCAGCAATGCGATACGGCTTCAGATCGCTTCGGTCGATCAGCCGGGAACCTATCGGATCATTGAACAGGACCGCCGTCCCGTCCGGCTCGGCCACAGGGTGTTTGATACCGGCGCACTGGATCCATCCAGCCGCAGCAATGCTCTCGATGCGCTGAAGCGATTCAAAACCGTAACGGACCGCCACGGTGTTACGTCGATTCGTGCGATTGCAACCAGCGCAATGCGGGAGGCACGTGACGGCGCGTCGTTCATTGAAGATGTTGCGCAATTGGGAATCACACTGGAAGTATTGTCCGAGGAAGACGAGGCAAGTCTTATCAGTCTCGGCATACTCAGCGGGCTGAAATTCGATCTGCCGCTGGGACTGTTCATGGATATCGGCGGCGGCAGTGTGGAACTGGCTGTCGGCAATCACGCAAAAACATTCGCCCTGTTCAGCGTGCCATTGGGCGCAGTCCGACTCACCGAGCGATTTCTGAAACATGACCCTCCCACTGAGAAGGAACTCGAAAATCTCGAGCAATTCGTAAAGCAGAAACTGGGGCCGGCATCCCGCCGCCTCGTCCGGGAAAAGTACACCATGGTCTTTGGAAGCGGCGGCACAATGACGTCGCTGGCGGAGATGGATGCGAGAATTACTGGCGACGCGCATCACGAGTCGCTGTATGTGTTTCGGCGCGCCAGGCTGAAAAGCCTTTTCGAACTGCTTCGAAGTCAGCCATTGCACGAACGTGTTGCCTCCATTGCGGGTGACCCGAAACGTGCCGACATTCTGGTAGCAGGCGCCGGGGTCTTGCTTTCGATAATGGATCAGCTCAAACTCGACTATGTGTTCGTATCCGGTCGAGGCTTGCGTGATGGCCTGATGGTCGATCTTCTGCGAAAGAATCACCCGGCATTCATCGGAACCTGGACTGAAGAGGCGAACCGATCGGAGTCGATCGAAGAAGTCGGCGAAAAATACAACTACGACAAAACTCATAGTCAGCAGGTTGCCCGCATTGCGCTGAGCCTGTTCGAGCAAATGCGGGATTTGCACGGATTGCCCGACCGGTACTCCAGTTTGCTTTACGCCGCGGCGATGCTTCACGATATCGGCCTGTTCATCGCTTATTCCAAGCATCACAAACACACCTACTACCTGATCAAGAGTTCCGGTCCAAGCTCATTTGACGCGAGCGAACTCGATATCATCGCCAATATCGCCCGATACCATCGCAAGTCGCATCCGAGTCCGAAGCATCTGCCGTTTATCCAGTTGTCCAGCGCCCAACAGGATATCGTCCGCAAATTGAGCGCGATTCTTCGCGTCGCAGACGGACTTGACTATGGCCGGCAGTCCCGCGTGCGCGAGATTCACCTTGAATCGAAGGCGGAAAAAGTTCTGGAAATCCGGCTCAGCGGAACCGGCGACATGGCCGACGAAATTCACTGTGCGTCTGACAAAAGCGGACTGATGAGAGAAGTGTATGGAATGGAGGTCGTATTCGCATGAGAGGCTTCGAACTGGTCTTTTTCCGCCACGGCATTGCCGCGGATACTTTACCGGATAGCAGCCGGCCCCTGACCGAAGATGGTATTCGCAAGACATATGCGGCGGCGGAAGGTCTGAAGAAAATGTCAGTCTCGTTCGACAGACTCTTCACGAGTCCGTGGCTCCGGGCGTCCCAGACAGCGACAATTCTTTCCGAGGTGCTGAAGACGTCTGCCCCGGAGGAAATGCCGGAACTGGCCGGTGACCATTCCTCCGGTGAACTGCTTGAGGCGCTTCATAACTGCCAGGGCCGCTCTTTCCTGCTGGTGGGGCATCAACCCCTGCTGGGCGATGCCGTCGCAACCTTGCTCGGAGCTGCAGGACGATGTCAGATTGATCTTAAAAAGAGCGGCGCCTGTTCCATCCAGTTGGATGCGCTTCCTCCGAAGAAGTCTGCCGTCCTGAACTGGCTTCTGACGTCCAGGCAACTTCGCGCTTTCGGCAAGTAGTTCGAAAAGCTTCTACAGACGCTTCGAGACTGGTGTGAAGGGAATGGGTTGCGGCGCCTGCAGAAGTTTAGACGGAGTCCTTGTGCCACAACAGATTCCTTCGAGACGCTCTCGTTCCCGCGCCATCGCACCGTCTGCGCGAAGCCAACTGCGAACATCGTCAAAGACTCGCTTTGCCGTTGAGTCCGCCGGTTCGACGATCCGGTAGTGCATCCATTTGCCGTCACGTCTCGAGGAAACAATTCCCGCACGGCGAAGGTAGGCCAGATGCCGCGATATCTTCGGCTGGCTGGTTTTCAGAATTTCCACAAAGAAACATACGCATACTTCCCTCCCTCCCATCAGGTTGAGTAGCCGCAATCGGGTTCGATCGGCCAGGGCACGGAGCAGAAGTTCGATATCGAAGGTCGTGGATTTCACACGCCCACTCTAACACACGCAGCTCTAAATTAAATATGCATTGACGTATGTGTTCGGCGACGATACTCTTCATGCATGCGTGTAAGCGAATATGTAGCTCCTTCCATTCTGAAAGCCCACATTGCCCTGAACGTTGCGTCGGTGGGCGCCAGTGTCGAATTCTATAAGCGGCTCTTTGGAATTGAGCCGCTGAAGGTCCGTCCGGGTTATGCCAAGTTTGACGTACAGAATCCTCCGCTCAATCTTTCCCTGAACGAAGGCCTGCATCCGGGAACGGGCGCGTTGTCCCACATGGGACTTCAGGTAGCGACCACCGAGGACGTGAATGCGATTCGGAATCGCTGGGAATCTGAAGGGCTTCGTCCACGAGACGAAATGCAAACCAGTTGTTGCTACGCACTCCAGGACAAGGCGTGGGTTCGGGATCCGGATGGCAATGAGTGGGAAGTATTCACGGTGCTGGCCAATGTCGAGCAAAGCGACAACTCCTGTTGTCAGGGCCAGCAGACGAGTTCCAAAGACTTGATCCAAATTGGAATTCATACCACCCCGGGTTAGCTTTCCGCCCAGCGCCGTGCGACCCACAGTAGTTCAGTCCAGCCTCGCAAAACGAGCGGCGGTGGAATTTGTGGCCACGGCGGTGCTGCTGGCTGCAATTTCCGGATCGGGAATTATGGGCGAACGTCTCGCATCAGGAAACGTTGCTATTGCGCTGTTGGCCAATTCCATCGCTACTGGAGCGATTCTGATCGCACTTATTCTCGCATTCGGCGAAGTTTCGGGAGCGCATATCAACCCGATGGTGACCTTATCCAATGCCGCCCGCGGTTCGTTCCCATGGAGTGAAACACCAGCCTACATCGCTGCCCAGGTCATTGGCGCATTTTCCGGAATCGCTTTAGCCAATATTATGTTTGGCCTTCCCGTTCTCTTCGCTTCCCACCACGTCCGGACAGGCTGGCCTTCCTGGATTGCCGAGATTGTGGCGACCGCCGGGTTAATTACAGTGATCGGGTGTTGTGTCCGATGGCGCCCTGCCTCGACTCCGTTCGCGGTTGCTGCCTACGTGACAGCAGCATACTGGTTCTTTCCATCAACGTCTTTCGCCAATCCAGCCGTGACACTTGCCCGCTCCATGACGGATACCTTCTCCGGTATTCGGCCCTTGGACGTTCCCGCTTTCCTGGCTTCTCAATTCGCCGGTGCTGCCGTAGCAACGGCATTTCTCGAATGGCTCCTACATGAAAACTAAGAAACGTGTTCTTTTCGTGTGTACCGGAAATTCGGCACGCAGTCAGATGGCGGAAGGGATTCTCCGGCAACTCGCAGGGGAGGAGTATGAGGTCTTTAGCGCAGGAACAAATCCCAAAGGACTGCACCCTGGCACCATCGAAGTGATGAAGGAAGCAGGCATGGCTGTTTCGACGCATACGTCAAAGGATCTGGCCCAATTTGAGGGACAGTCATTCGATTTCGTAATCACGGTTTGCGATCGCGCGCGGCAGCAGTGTCCTGTGGTTCCCGGCTCGACGCCATTTCACTGGGGCTTTGACGATCCTGCGGAGGCGGACTCGCCTCATCAACTGGAAACGTTTCGCCGCGTGCGCGACGAAATCCGGCATCGGATCCGTTTGTTTCTGCTGGCAAACAAAGACTAACGCGATATCGACTGCAGTGTCGTATTGGAAGGACTCTTCAACGCGAGTACGGCTGTTCCATGTCCATCCTCGAAGGCAAGTGGAAGCTGTTGAAGCCAGTGATTGAAAGCGTCCATGTGTGGGGCATCCAGATTCAAGTACCCGTAATTCGCGTGCAGCCGCTGAAATTCCGGATACGAGATCAGCAGATGCGTTATCCCCAGGTCTTCAACCTTTTGCATCCACGTGCCCGGCTCGGAACTCCCGCCAAAGATTTCGTCCAGTTGTGGCCCGTTGAAGGCAGATGGAGCGACAAATGGGATGCGCAGCCAAAATGCGCGCGTCTCTCCGATAACCAGGATTTTGTCATGAGCCGGATCCAGGTGCGCGTTCACGTATTCCATAGCAGCCCACGCCGGAACATTCACTTCACGCAATGTTCTCCACGTCTGCGGATCGGTGAGTGCCTGGGCCACGGGAATGAATCTCTGCAGTTGGACAATACTGAGGACAAGAGATCCGCTCGCAACCAGGGCAGCAATCAGGACTCCAGCCTTCGCTGGAATTTTTTCGCTCCCCAGCACAGCTCCGGTCGCTGCAAGAAGCAGTACGAAACTTGTCAGGTTGTATCGCAGTAGAGGAACTCCGGCGGTTGGCCGGATCAATCCCCAGAAGATCAGCCCGACCAGTCCGAGAATCGCCGTGATTCTTATTTCGCGGCTCGTGGATGCAAGCGCTATCAGCGCCCCGAGAAGTACTATTGTTCCCAGAATTTTGTTTGATGGAGACGCAAACAACAGCATCACCGGAGAAAGAATTGCCTGTGCTGCGGGCAAATCCTGTAACTGCGGTCCGAGAGCTTCGGTACGCAATCGGGAATCCTGCTCCATCGACCATTCGCTACCTCCGAAGATCCCCTGCATAAACGGATAGACTGGATTCCCGACGTGAACATTATTTCGAATGATCCAAGGGGAGACAAACAGGGTCACAAGCAATCCCACCAGAAATAACTGCTGAATCACCCTGAGCGTCGGCAGGAGTCGTTCTGTTCGAATCAACTGCTCAACCAGTATCGTCGCAATGACCAAAGCGGTCAGGATTACCGCCTGGTACCGCGATCCCAACGCGATGCCGAAGGAGACACCAGAAAGAATTGCCGGTTGCCATTGCTGAACCTTGAGTGCTTGCCGAAGCCAGATCGCGCCGAAAATCAGGAAAGCGGCAATCGATAAATCGACAACTCCAAGGGATTGCATAATCCAGATTTCCGGGCAACATAGTACGAACAGGGTCGCAAGTAATGCGGCGCGTCTGCCAGCCGGTCGGACCAATTCAAAAACACCTGCATAAATAAGGCATCCTAGGGCCGCGAACAATAATTTTGCCAACTGCCCGGAAGCATCCAGCACCAGTGACATTCCGATTGTGACTTGAATCGCCAGGGGGCTGTTCGTCTGGAGGTTCCATGGTATGTGCGTCAGGCTGCCTGTTTTCAAAAACTCGGAAGGTGCCAGAAGGTGGTACGACGCCAAGTCGTAAAAGATAAGCGGGGTCAGGGCAACGGTAAGCTGAAGTGCAACGAGAACACCAATGGCAGCGGCGAGCCAATAGTCCATCCGAACCCATCGTTCCGGTGACCCGCGTTTCCCGACACTCCGGATGAACTCGAAAATGAATGCACAGGATGCCAGCACTCCAATCGCCAGGACAAATCCGACTTCCATGCGATGAAGTCTTCCAGCGAGACCTAGCCCGATGAAACCG
>Ga0070664_100000173_pt1 | contig 45248 bp, 40 predicted proteins | sample KBSC73metaG_FD_65863 | JGI IMG/M metagenome (GOLD analysis project Ga0070664, IMG submission 65863) | Corn rhizosphere microbial communities from Kellogg Biological Station, Michigan, USA - KBS C7-3 metaG | ecosystem: Host-associated > Plants > Roots > Rhizosphere > Soil ... | reverse complement strand
AACGTCATGATCCAGTTCGGCTCCCAGGTCTTGCCGCCATCCGATGACTGCGACTGCTCCCAGCGTGCGGAGGTCGGTGTGATCTGCGACCACTGCAGACGTCCGCGCACGGTCCAACGATCCCCGGACTGTCCATATGCACCTCACCTGAAACGGGTCCCGGTGCATGAAGGATGAAGAGTTGCGCGCTATTGTTCTGTCAATGGAATGACAGTCGCGAGCCGCCCGCGCGGCTATTTCTGGGCGTTGGGAGCAGCCAGTGCGGGGTTGCTCAAGAACCTCGTATCGGTGAGGCTCGAGAGAAAATCGAGCAGATCCTGTCGCTCCTGCGCAGTCAAGGTGAAGCCCTTGATGAAGGGATTCTTGCCCGGATGCGCGCGGCCATCGCCCGGCCGCGCTCCATCCGTCAGCACACGACCGCCGGCTGCGTAGAAGTCGATGACATCATCGAGCGTCGCGAGACTGCCGTCGTGCATGTACGGCGCGCTGTGCGCGATGTTGCGCAACGTCGGCGCTTTGAATCGATCTTTGTCAGCGACGTTGCCGGTGACTGCATACAAGCCATAGTCGGCACCGCTGATGAAGGTCTCGCTGTACGGATAAAGCCCCGTGACGTGAAACGCGCGCTCGACGACCGCCGTGCTCTGATGAGTCACGAACTGACTGAAGTTGAAACCCGCGTGGCAATGCGCGCATTCCAGTCGCTCGGACATGAACAGGTTCATGCCACGCACCTGCGCTTCGCTGAGCGCCGTGTCATCGCCGTAGTACGCGTAGCGGTCGAACGGCGAGTCGAACGAGAGCAACGTTCGCACGAAGCTCGCGATCGCTTTGGCAACGTGATCGAACGTCACTTGCTCGTTCGAATGAGGAAACGCGCGGGCGAACAGGTCGCGGTAAGCAGGGTCGTCGCTGAATCGCGCGAGGATTTCTTGCTCGTGGCCTGCCGCTCCCATCTCCACCGGCTGGTCGCCGAACAACGGCAGCAGCACGTGCTGCTCGATCGTGTTGATGCCGGAGTGCGCCCACGTAAACGTCGAGCCATACGCAACGTTCACGAGCGCCATCGAATTGCGATGATGCTTCTGCCCGGTCGAGCCCGTCGCTATCGCGGCCTCTTCGGCAAAGGCGTGCGCTTGCTTGTGACAGCTCGCACACGACTGCGTGCCGTTCGCCGACAGTCGTTTGTCGTAGAACAAGTGTCGGCCGAGCTCGACCTTCTCGACCGTGAGCGCGTTGTCTGCGGGAACTCGCGGCTGCGGAAACCCGGGCGGCAAGTGCCATTGATAGGGAGTTTCGCGCGCGCAGCCGCTCATGCACGCGAGCGCGACCAGCAGAATTGCGCGCATCCGAGTCACTTCAACACCCAGAGACTCTGGGAAACACCCGGCTGCAGCCCGGTTGCTGCATACGCATCCTTGCACGCCGGGTCGTGCTCATAGTCGCCGGTACACACGACATAGTTGGCCGTCTGTGCTGCAGCGATCAGCGGCTCCAGCCGCAGACGCACGACATCGCGCAGCGGATTTCCCTTGAGCTCGATGCGCATCTCATTCGGCAGCGCGCACGGCTGTGCCGGTGGACGCAGTGCCGACGCAGAGCTGCAACCCGTGCTGCCGACATGGAACGACCATTCACGACCCGCAACGGCGAGGTCCGCGCGCAGAAACTTGTGACCGGACTGCCAGTTCCAGAACATTTCGCCGCGATCCAGTGGCGCGGCGGCTGCAAGCGGGTTCGAATGATTCAACTCGAACGGCACGCCGACGGTGAGGCGAATTCCCGAATACGCGTCGCCCTCGCCTGCAACTGTTCCGCTGACTGCGAGACGTCTCGGCGTTGACGCGTCACCAGCAAGGTCGAGCAGCGCGACGCGCTCGTTCTGCCATGGCGCTTCCACTGCAAACCTGAACGGATGTGGCTTTCCGTGCTCATCGATGAGCTCGATCGCATGAACATAAAACTGCAGCACCTTCGCGCTCGCGACATCGCCGTCGATGCCAAAACGAATCTGTGCAGGCGTCGCGCCGGAGCCACACGACGACAAAAGAGCAGTGCCGAGCGCGAGCGCCGGCAGTAAGATGAGCAGCGTGCCGGTGCTGATTCGCGGGGGACACCTGAGCATGCGCAACCTCTCGATGCGATTTCCATCGCTGCTCGTCGCAGCGTTGCTTTGCTGCTGCATCTTCCCAGCAGCGGCGGACGACGGCAAACCGCGTTACATCTCCGGCTCCGGCCACGACCAGGGCGACTGCCTCAACCGCTTCCGCCCGTGTCGCACGCTCAGCTATGCGATCACGCAGTCCGGCAAAGGCGATTCGATCCAGGTCGCCGAAGGCACTTACTCCATCACGCAGTCCGCGCAGTTGTTCGATTTGCTGTCGGCAACCGGACGCGTGCAGGCGGGATTCAGCAAGGTCAGCGGTTACTCCGAGCGCAACGCGAGCGGCTCGACCCTGCTCATCGGTGTGCCGCCGGAATTTCGCGATCGCTTCGAGGCCGCCGGCTTCACCGTGATCGCCGACACCAAAGGGCTGGCGAGCAGCGAAGAGACGCTGCGCATGCGCAAGCTGACGGCGCAGGTGAGACAGACCGAGAAGAGCCAACTCGCAGCAGTGCCGTGCGTCGCCAACCGGTCGGGTAATTTCCCGTGTCAATCGGTGAGCCTGCTCTCGCATCTCGCATTCGACGTACTGCAGCCCACCTCCGCGCGAGCGAACGACATCTGGGGCTATACGGATCTCAACACCGGTCGCGAGTACGCGTTCATCGGCGTCGAGAACGGTGTGGCGATTCTCGACATCACCGACCCGACTGCTCCCGAGCAAGTCGGCGCACCGACCGGCAGCAGCACTACGTGGCGCGATATCGAGATCTATCAGAAGTTCGACGAGAGCGCGCAGCGCTGGCGCGCCTACGCGTACATCACGGCGGATGCAGTTCAGGACACGCTGATGCTCCTCGACCTCAGCAACCTGCCGAACGGCGTCGAGCGAGTGAACTTCACTTCGGATCATCGCTCGGCGCACACCGACTACATGCTCAACAGCGATTTCACGTACGGCATCGCGCAGTCGAGCGAGACGCCAGTGCTTGCGATCGCAGGCTCCAATCTCGCCACCGGTAATCATCGGCTCTACTCGCTCGCGAATCCGCTGGCACCGGCGTTGATCAGCGTCTCGAACTCCGGTTATGCGCACGACCTCACTTCGTTCCCGATCAAGGACGCACGCAAGAATACTCAGTGCGTGAACGCGGCAACTCGTCCGGCGTGCCAGGTGCTCGCAGATTTCAACGAGAACACGGTGGACATCTGGGACGTCACCGATCCGGCGTCGCGCCAGCTGCTGGTGAGCCAGGCTTATCCGAACCGGGGCTTCACGCACTCGGGCTGGTGGACCGAAGACGGCCGCTATCTGTTCCTGCATGACGAGCTCGACGAGCGCGATCTCGGCCTCAACACCACGGTGCGCGTCTTCGACATGTCCGACCTGCGCGCGCCGGCGCTGGCGGGCTCGTGGGTCGGTCCGACGCGGGCGATCGACCACAACGGCTATGTGCGCGGCAATCGTTACTACTTCTCGAACTACAGCGAAGGCCTGACGGTCCTCGACATCACGAATCCCATCGCACCGACGCGTGTCGGCTACTTCGATACGTGGCCCGCCACGAGCGAGACAGGCTTCGTCGGTGCGTGGGGAACGTATCCGTTCTTCGCCAGCGGCACGATTGCGATCAGCGACATCAACAGCGGCCTTTACCTGGTGCGCGACGAAACGCTGTCCACGCCTGCCGGCACGTTCTCGATCGCCGCACCCAAGGTCTCGGCCACCGAAGGCCAGGCAGTCACGATCAGCGTAAACCGCAGCGCCGGCAGCGGCGCAGCGTCGGTGCGACTCGATCTTCTCTACGCGACAGCCAGTGCCGCAGACGCGACACTCTCCTCCACTACGCTCAACTGGGCAGACGGCGACGCGCAACCGAAAAGCGCGGTGCTGAATGTCGCGTCGGACTCGCAGGACGAAGACCTCGAGCTGCTGATGGTCCGGCTCGTCGACCCGCACGGCGGCGCCAACATCGGCTATCCCGACACCGCGCAAGTGACGATCGCCGACAGTGGCAAGACGACGCGGCTGCGGCTGCTCGATACGGCGCCCGTAGTGGACGAAGCACGCGCCAAGGCCTACGTCACCCTCGTGCGACGCGGCTCAGCGAGCGGCGAAGCGCGCGCGAGCTATCGAACAATCGCGGGTGGAACTTACACGGGCGCAACGGCCACGCAAGGCGATCTCGTCTGGGGAGACGGCGACGTCAGCTCGAAGACGATCACCGTCGCCTTGAATCCAGCGGCGCTGACCGCGGGACAGAGCGGCACGTTCCAGATGGAAATCTTCAACGCGACCAACGCAGCGCTGGAAACAGTCGCCGGTGCCTCCGCCAGCGTGTTGCCAGTAACCGTCACGGTGCGCGATCTCGTCGCAGCGGTAGTCGTCACGAACCCACCGCCGCCGCCGACACTGAACCCAAGCCGCAAGAGCGGCGGCGGCGGAACGCAGCCGCTGTGGCTGCTCGCGCTGGCCGTGCTGCTCGGCCTTTCCCGATATCGCGCGCCAACGACGCAATCCCGGCGTTGACCCCCGTCACCCGAGCCTGCACCATCGGCTGACGTTTCGGAGTCAGCCGTGGATCAGCGTATCGCCTTCGCCCGCGCGAAGGACAAAACCACCATCGCGTATGCATTGTCGGGCGAAGGTCCGCCGCTGGTGCGTGCGGGCACGTGGCTGACGCACGTCCATCACGATTGGGACAGTCCCTTCCTCGGTCACTGGCTGCGCTTCATGTCGGAGCGGCACACGCTGGTGCGCTATGACCCGCGTGGGTGTGGCCTGTCGCAGACCGATGTCGGCTCGTTTACTTTCGATGACTGGGTCGCCGATCTCGAAGCCGTGGTCGATCGGCTCGAGCTGCAGTCGTTCCCGCTGTTCGGCATGTCACAGGGCGCCGCGGTCGCCGTGGAATACGCCGTGCGGCATCCGCAGCGCGTGTCCCATCTCACTTTATATGCGCCGCTGGTGACCGGCTGGCGCAACCGCCCCAGCCCGGGCGCGCAGCAGTGGCAATTGATGGAGCAGCTGGTTGTCACAGGCTGGGGTGAGGACAACATGGCGTTCCCCTCGATGTTCGCGCACCTGTTCGTGCCGCAGTCGCCGCCGGAGACGCGACAGTGGTACGCAGAGCTGCAACGGAAGATGGCGTCGAAGGAAGTCGCCAGTCGCTTCATGAAGGTGCTCGCCGAGCTGAGCATGTTCAAGCGCCTGAAGGAGATCCGCGTTCCGACGCTGGTCATCCAGATCGCGCACGATCAGGTCGTCGATCCGCGCAGCGCGCCTGGCATCGCCGGCGAGATTCCCGGCAGTGAGTTCGTGAGCATCGAGAGCAGCAATCACATCCTGCTCGAAGACGAGCCCGGCTGGCAGGAGTTCAAGAACGTGTTCATGCGGCACGTGCCGGGCAGCGCCACGCCGGCGCGTCGCGATCCTGCCGCGAGCGGGAAAATCGGGCAGCTCTCGAAGCGCGAGCAAGACATTCTCGCCGAGATCGCCAAGGGCCTGAACAATCGCGAGATCGCCGCGGGACTGTTCATCAGCGAGAAGACCGTGCGCAATCACATCACGAGTATCTTCGACAAGCTCGGGGTGTCGTCGCGGGCACAGGCGATCGTCATGGCGAAGGAAGCGGGATTGTAGGAGCGCCTTGGGACATCTGTCCCAACCCGGCCCCTGCAAGATTGGGTCTCCCGCCTCATGCGGGCGAGCGATCCATGCGTCATCGTGCGCTCCATGAACACCGAGATCGACTCCGCCCGTTACCGCAAGTGTCTGCACAATTCGCAGAAGGTCACGTGGGACATCGATGCCGACGTGATCCGTTTCCGGCAGCTCGACACCGCCAGCAAATTCCTCCCGGATTCGCTGTCGCTGGTGGCGCAGCTGCCTTTCCTCAACCCGTCGCAGCAGCGGCTGCTCAGCCAGATTCAGGGGCGCACGTATGCCTATCTGTTCGGCCTGATCGAACGCTGCATCAACGCCAAGGTGCTGGAGATGGGCCGCGCGCATTGTCTGAGCGATCAGATCGCGGTCGCCGCGCTGCTGAAGTTCGTGCAGGAGGAGCTGAAGCACCAGGAGTTGTTTCGCCGCGTCGAAAAGCTCGCCGACCTGGTGCTGCCTGCAGGCTATCGCATGACGACGGATCCGGACGCCGCCGCGGCCGCGATGCTTCGCAAGTCGAGCTGGGCGGTGCTCGCGCTGACCTGCTTCGTCGAGATCTTCACGCAGGTGCATTACCTGCACAGCATTCGCGATGACGATGACCTGTCGCCGCTGTTCAAGGATGTCTTCTACTATCACTGGATCGAGGAAGTGCAGCACGCGACGCTGGACGAACTGGAGTGGCAGCGCGTGCACGATGGGCTGAAACCGGAAGCGATCGACACGGGCGTCGACGACTTCATCGAGCTGCTGCGCATGGTCGACGGGATTCTGCAGGCGCAGGCCGCGGCCGATGGCGAGTACTTCTGCAGCAGCTCCGGCGCTTATTTCGACCGTGAGCGATGCAATGCCGTGAAGGCGTGCCTGCTCAAGGCGTATCGGCTGCAGTATCTGGTGTCAGGTGCGCGCATCGAGCGATTCGAGCGGGCGTTGTCGAGCAAGGTGACGACTCAACAGCTGCAGCGAGTCGATGCGGCGTTCGCGCCGCTCATTGCGTACGTGGCTTCCTGAACCTGCTGACGAACTCGTCCGTCTTGCCGCGAATGGTGGGGTCGAACACCAGGATCGTGTGATCGTCGTTCGCGACGTGCAGCAAGTCGCTTCGAGCTTCGAACACGAATCCGGCGCCCTCGAAGTCCGCGCGGACGCGAGCCGGGTCGATGCGATGCAGCTGATTGACGATGACGCGCGGATCGCCCGGCTTGCCGACGAAATCGATAATGCCGACGATGCCGCCGGGCTTCACGGCACGATACAGCGCGGCCAGCACGTTCGCGGGATCGACGTGCGGCGCGCCGGCCTTCTCGTCCTCCCAGTAGACGTCGTGATACATCAGGTGCAGCAGCACGAAGTCGAAGTGGTCGGGTGTGAGCGAGTCGGGTCGGATCGCGTGCAGCTGCAACGGCTGGAACGAGATGTTCGGATTGCGCGCGCGCAGCGGCGCAAAATCGGCGCGAGCTTTCTCGTCATAGACGAGTGCGATCACGTGGCCCTCGGGACCGACGACGCGAGCCATGATCTCGCTGTAGTAGCCGGCGTCGGCCGGAATGTCGAGCACGTGCATGCGCGGCTCGAGCTGCAGGAATTCGAGCACCGCGGCGGGCTTCCAGGCGGCGTCGAACTTGATCATGTCGGCGGGTCGCCCGGGCGCCGCGACCGCGGCCGCATAGTCGACCGACGTGCTCGATTGCACCGCGCCGCACGCAAGGAGCATAACTGCCAGAGCCGGAACTCGCATGAGGCAGCGAGGCTAGCCAATCGCCGTGGCAGCGCATAGCACGCGCGGCCAGGCGTCCGCACGTCGAGCTTCAGCCGGACTCGAACAGGTACTCGTGCTGCGCATCGCGCAGAGTGAGCGTCTGCTTGGCGCCGCCGCCCACCACGAACTCGAAGCCGCTGACGCCGGGCGAAATCGTGATGAACGACGTCGTGCCATCCGGGTTACGACGCGAAGCGACTTCGCTGCGCCACTCGCCGAAATCGAACAGGGTCTTCGGACCGGAGCGCTGCACGGCAAGGTCGCCGAGCGCTGCATTCTTGTAGTGCGCGCCGAGCTTGGCGGCCTCCTGCGCATTGGCTGGCACTACGAGCGTCTTCCGATCGGCCGCGATCTGCGCGAAGAAGCTCTTCGCGTTGGCGGCGAGATCGGCATCGGCCTCCGGCCGGCCGTCGAATAGAACTTCCTGGAGCTTGCGGCGAAAATGACCGCGAATCAGCCAGCCTGGATCGCCGTTCGTGAGCACGACAGCTCCGACCTGCTGCTCCGGCAGCCACAGCATGTCGCTGTGAAAGCCGACCATGTCGCCGCCGTGATGCACGACCGGCACTGCGTACGTGGAGTCGACCATGAGGCCCATGCCATACACCGCGTCCTTGCCGACCGGCACCTTGGCTTCGCGGCGCTCCAGCAAGGGCCCCTTTGATATGTAGCGACTACCGTCCGGCAGCGCGCCGTTCGCCAGCTCCATCGACACGTACTTGAGCATGTCGTTCACGCTGCTCCAGGCAGCGCCGGCAGGACGAAGTGGGATGATGGAATAGTTCAGCTCGAATACGGCGCGCGCCGGCTTGCCGTCGACGTCGGGTGCATGCGCGTTCGAATGATTGCCCGACAGCGCGCGTGCATAGTCGAACGTCGTCGCCTTCATGCCGAGCGGATCGAAGACCTCGGTCTGCATCGCCTTGTCGTAGGCCGCGCCGATCTCCAGTTGCGGGTACAACACGTGACCGGCGGTGAATCCTGCGGCGCCCGCGAGCAGATTCGAGTACTGGAACATCTCGCCGAACCTGCTGGTGGGTTGCACCGTGGCGAGCGTTGCGAGCGCGCCTTCCGGCGTGACTCCCTTGAACTGGAACAGCCATTCCATGTCCTGGCGCGGCAAGCCAGTGCACGCGCAGATCAGATGCTCGACGAGCACACGTTGCGTGGTGTCCGCGTTGCCGAGCTTGAACTCGGGCAGGAGCTGCGTCACGGGCGTCTTCCAGGTGATCTTGCCGGCGTCGACCAGCTTCGCAAGCAGCAGCGTCGTGAGGCCCTTCGTGTTCGAGGCGATCATGTACAGCGTATCGCCGTCGACCTTGGTGCTGCCGCCGAGCTCGCGCACGCCGACGCCGCCGGAGAACACGACCTTGCCGTCCTGGATCAGTCCTAGCGATACGCCGGGCACTCCAGTCGCCTTCGCACCGTCCTCGAGGAATTTGGTGAGCTTGGCGATGCGCGCTGCATCGAGCCGCTGGGCTTTCTTCCCGGCGAACGTCTCGCGCGAGTAACCCTTCGGCAGCAGCTTGTCGAAGATCAGCGCGACCTGCGCGCCGCGCTTTTCGCCGACGGCCTGCGCCATGTCGTAGATCACGACGGTCCAGACGTCATTCGCGAACGACACGCCGGCGCCGACATCGCGGCGCTCGTTGGGAGATGTCTGATAGGTGTAGTTGCGCTGCTTCGACCAGCCGTCCTTGTCCGGCACGTCGTTCGTGACTTTCAGCGGCCACTTCGGCGGTTGATACGCTGCCCAGCCGGCGGCGAGCGCGGCATCGGCGTCCTTCGCGCGCACGTCGACGATCACGATGCGCGAATCGCCTTCGGGCGCTTCGACGATGGTCGCCGGGCCGCGCACCGCGACGCTCCAGCCGGCGGGTGCAATAAAAGTGTTGCCTAGCGTCGTGGTCTTCGGGGTATCGGCGCTGAGTTTTTCCGCCTGCGCGGCGCCGCAGAGAACGAGAAGAAATGCCGTGATGAGCGTTCGCATGGGTCGACATCCCCTGGAGGTGGCAATTCCGGGCCGGGATTGTGCGAGAGCGCGCCGTCGAAGGGAACCCTTCGCGCAACTCGTGCGCGTCCATCGCGACCAGCAACCTTTGCGGCGGCGAGCCCGGCAAGTGGCACTTAGCCGTCTGCTGCGGTGCTGAGTTTCACGTCGAGATGCTGGGCGAGGCAGCGGGCCAGGGCTTCGCGGTTGAGGGGTTTGGCGAGGTGATCGTCCATGCCGGCCTGCCGGCATTCGAGCTCGTCCTTCTTCATGGCATTGGCCGTGAGGGCGACGATCGGGATGCGAGCCCCGCCGTTCTCGCGCGCGCGGATCTCGCGTGTCGCGGCGTAACCGTCGAGCACCGGCATCTGACAGTCCATGAGCACGAGGTCGTAGCCACCGCGTGCCCACGCGTCGACTGCTTCGCGTCCGTTGGGCACGGCGTGAACGACGTAGCCCAGTCTCTCCAGAAAGCGCGTCGCGACTTTCTCGTTCACGACGTTGTCTTCCGCGAGCAGGATGCGCTTGCCCGCCTTTGCGGACAGGACGGTGGGCACTGAAACTGTGTCGACAACGTTCGCGCTCTGCTCGCTCGCAACTTCGAAGCACGCTGTGAACCAGAACGTCGAGCCCACGCCTGCGCTGCTCTCGACGCCTGCTTCGCCGCCCATCAACTCCGCGAGTCGGCGCACGATGGAGAGTCCCAGGCCGGTGCCGCCGTAGCGGCGCGTCGTCGACGCGTCGACCTGCGAGAACGGCTTGAACAACGCGTGCACACGATCGGCAGGAATTCCCACACCGGTGTCGCGCACCGCGAGCCGCAGCTTCGTGCGGCAACTCTCGACCTGCGCCGCGTCGACTGACACGGTCACGCTGCCGCGCTCGGTGAACTTGACGGCGTTGCCGCACAAGTTCACGAGAATCTGTCGCAGCCGTCCCGCATCGCCTCGCACGACCGCAGGCACCGACTCGGCGACCCAGCCGGTCAGCTCCAGTCCTTTGGCCTCGGCCGACACGCGCATCATCCGCACGACTTGATCGAGCAGCTCGCGCGGCGCGAACTCGATCGCCTCGAGATCGAGCTTGCCCGCTTCGATCTTCGAGAAATCCAGAATGTCGTTGATGACGGTCAGCAATGCTTGCGCGCTGCTGCGGATGGTCTCTGCAGTCTCACGCTGACTCTGGTCGAGCTTTGTATCGAGCAGGATGTCGGTCATGCCGATGACGCCGTTCATCGGCGTGCGGATCTCGTGACTCATGTTCGCCAGGAACTCGCTCTTCGCCTGGTTCGCGACCTGCGCCATCTCCGCGAGACGATGCAACTGCTCGTTGCTGGTACGCAGCTCACGCGTGCGCTCGCGCAGATCGCGCTCGGCCGCAACCAGGCGATCGTGTTCGAGCAGCGACATGTTCTGACGAATGACGGCAAGTGCGATGACGACCACGGCGCCGACGACAGTCGCGAGCTGCACCAGGCGCAGAACGTTGGGCGTCGCCCAGACGATCGCGACCGTGACGACGGCCGCCGCAATCGAGATCAGTGGGATCAAGCGCAGCGACGCCTCGCAGAATCGATCCCACGCCGGGTCCAGGTTTACCTTCGTCTGCCACACCGACGCGCCGTAACCGATCGCGAGTGTGAACACCGAGAAGCCGAGATTGAGCCACGTCCCTGACGTCGGCGTGCGGATGTCGACGTCCGCATTCCAGATCATCCAGACGATGCCGTTGCCGAGCAGCGCGGCGAACAGCAGCATCCGCCGCGGATCCGGACGCATGCGCATCGTCGGTGCCATCACGATGGCCACGCAGACCGGCGTAAGCAGGCAGATCGGATAGATGATCAGCACGCCGAGATCGATCGTGGCCATCGAGCCGACACGCGGCAGATACAGATCGAGCGTCAGCGTCAGCAGCACCAGCGCGAGCGCAACGACATCCAGCAGGAACGTGCGCAACTGCAGGCGCCGATCCTTGCGCAGCACGACTGCCAGACCGATGACGAAGCAGGGGCCCAGCGACAGGAACAACGTGTCGTTGAGCTGCGGCAGCAGAATGCGACCGGTGAGCTCGTAGAAGTCGTAGAGCAGATCGCCTACGACCGTGAGCGTCAGGCCGATCGCGAACCAGCGGCGCACCACACGATCCACGCCCGTCGCATCCCGGACCCCGAGCCATGCGACGACCGCCGCCGCGATGTAGGCCAGAGTCCAATGCATCAGATCGAAAAGATGTGCGGTCGCCTCGTCCTTGCGCGTCAAGGCAAATAGAAACAGCACGCCAACGCCCACGCCCGCAAGGACCATGATCCTTGCAGCGAGAGGCCGGGCACTCGCGGCTGAAACTCGCACTGTCACTGTGACTGTGACGGCCCGGGGCAGCGAATCTGAATTGAGGGATTCCCTGAATGCACTGAAGGCCTTGATAGACTCCGCGCACTCGATTCCGCGGAGGTGGTCAGGTGCGCGCTAACGGTCGGCTTTCGCTTCTCGTTCTTACGCTTTGCGCCGCAGCGGTTTTCGCCCAGGACACGCCGGAACCGGGCTCGGCCGAAGAGATTTCGCGAGCCACCACCGAGCCGCAGTTCCTCTCGCCCTGGGTCGCGTCGATCCCCGCCTCCGCCTCGGTGCCTTCGCCGCGGGCATTTCTCAAGCGCATTCCGGGAGCGGCCGGCGAGCTGGTCGACTCGGCAACTGCATACGGTTATGCGCGCGCGCTCGCCGCAGCTTCGCCGCGCGTCGAAGTGTTCACGATCGGCCGATCGGAAGAAGGTCGCGACATCGTGCTGCTCGCGATTGCGGATGAGGCCGGCATCCAGTCGCTCGCGCAGCTGAAGAAGGACACGGCGGCGCTCGCCGATCCGCGCACGACCGATTCCGCCGCAGCCGAACAGATCGTCGCGCGTGCGCGCCCGATCTACTACTTCAACGCAGCGCTGCACTCGGACGAAACCGGCTCGACCGAATCGGTACTCGAGCTCGCATACCGCCTCGCCGTGTCCGAGCAGCCGATGATCCAGCGCATCCGCCAGAACCTGGTCGTGCTGATCAACCCGGTCTCGAATCCGGACGGGCGCGACAAGATGGTCGAGTGGTTCTATCGCTACCTGAAGGGCAAGACCGATCGCAGTACCTTGCCGCGCATGTCGCCGCCGTATTGGTCGAAGTACGCGTTCGTGGACATCAATCGCGATGCGCATCAGCTGGTGCACGAATCCACGCGCGCCGTGTCGCGCATGTTCTTCGACTGGCATCCCACTGTCGTGCACGATCTGCACGAGAGCGTCGCACTGCTGATGTCGTGGAACGGCTCCGGCCCGTACAACCCCAACATCGATCCGATCACCTTCACCGAATTCCAGGCGCTGAGCTTCCACGAAGTACAGACGCTGACGTCGTTCGGCATGCCCGGCGTCTCGACCTGGAATTTCGGCGAAGCGTTCGCGCATCTGTATCTCGACTCGGTGGCGATGAATCACAACTCGATCGGCCGCGGCTACGAGACGTTCGGCAACGGCACTGCCGAGACGCTGCAGTGGCAACTGTCACCAGACCAGACGTCGCGCGAGTGGTATCGCGTGCAGCCGCCGCCGTCGACGCCCTTCCGCTGGTCAGCGCGCGATAACGTCAACTACAACGAAACGGGCGCGCTCGCCGCGCTCGACCTGGCTGCAACGCAATCGAAGATGCTGTTGCGCAGCTTCTATCGCAAAGGCTTCAACTCGTGGCGCAAAGGCGTCGACGAGCCGCCGTACGCGTTCGCGATTGCCGAGGATCAAGGGGATCCGATGCGCGTGGCGCAACTCATCGCGCGACTGCAGTCGCAGCACATCGAAGTGCATCGCGCGAACGCGGCGTTCACGGTGAAGGAAGGCGCGTTCGGTAGCGGCACGTACCTGGTGCGGCTCGATCAGCCGTATCGCAACTACGCGGTCGATCTGCTCTCGCCGCAGGATTTTCCGAAGAACGGCGGCGAGCCGTACGACGACGTGTCGTGGGAACTACCCGCGCACTATCACGTCGATGCAGTCGCGATTGCCGATCCCGCGATCAAGAGCGTCGGCGTGACTCCTCTCGCCGAGCCGCCACAGCCGCGCGGCAAGGTTACCGGCAACGGTCCGACGTTCGTGCTCAAGGACAGCGGACAGGAAGGCTTGCTCGAAGCTCGCTATCGCCTCGCGAAGTTCAAGATCGAAATCGCAGAGCATGCGTTCCAAGTCGGCAACACCGAGTATCCCGCCGGTTCGTGGCTGCTGCCCGCGCAGTCCGGACTCGGCGCAGCGTTGCAGGATCTGACCACGCATCTCGCACTCGATTTCGATTCGATCGCGTCGACTCCCGAAGTCGCGCGGCACGCGGCGAAGGCTCCAAGGCTCGGCGTCTGGGTGCCGTGGGCGGACACGGACAGCATCGGCTGGCTGCGTCACACGCTCGACGCGCGCAACGTTCCGTATTCATATGTACGTGACGAAGACATTCGCGCCGGCAACCTGCACGCGAAGTACGACGTGCTCCTGTACGGACACGTCGATCTCGAACTCGCCGAACAGATTCACGGGCTGCCGAAGGCATGGGGCCCGATGCCGTTCAAGAAGACCAAGCAGACGCCGAGCCACGGCACACCGGCGTCGTCCGACGACATCACCGGCGGCATCGGCTGGGAAGGCCTCGCGCAGATTCAGAAGTTCGTCGAGAGCGGCGGCGTGCTGGTCACACTCGGCAGCGGTTCGATGCTCGCACTCGAAGGCGGCCTCGTGCGCGGCGTGCGACGCGACTCCGGCGGCGTGCCACGTAGCGCCGGTAGCGGCGGTGCGGAGTCTGCGCAAGCCGCGGTGGAATCCGCGACTCGTACGCCAGGAGCGCACGTGCGCGTTTCGTTCGCGCAGCCCGATCACCCGATCGCGTATGGCTATCCGGCCCACACATATGTGTTCCGGCAGAACTACCCGCTGTACGCCGTTCCGCGCCGCTGGCTGCGCATGGCGTTCTGCACGACCTGTCTCGACGGGCCGTCCGATCCCGGTGGCGTGGTCATGCAATGGGGCGACACCGACAGCGATCAGCCCTTTCTGATCAGCGGCCAGGTCTGGGGCGAATCGAATCTGATCGGCCGTCCGGCAATTCTCGACATGGCGGTCGGCCACGGGCGCGTGGTCTCGTTCAACTTCAATCCGTTGCATCGGGATCTGAACCGCGGCGATCAGCGGCTGCTATGGAACGCGCTGCTGAACTGGGAAGCGATCCTCGCGCGGCGCCCCGACGGCGATCCGTTATGATCCGGCCATGAACGAAAACAAGCCCCGTCGCGGGCAATGGATCTCCGGCCTCCTGTTCGTGCTGATCGCAGCGATTGCGATTGGTGCGATCGTCCTGCAGTTGACTGTCGGCAGCCGCTGAGCTCGAGCGTCCTTGGGCTACAAGGGCCGAAGGTCGGCCCGTTTGCCGGAGAAAGCTCATGAATGCCGAAGTGAAACAGCAGGGCCTGCAAGCGGAAGTGCGCGGCGGCCTGACCGCGTACCTGCAGGTCGATGGCGCGGCCAAAGCGTCCGATTTCTATCAGCGTGCGTTCGGCGCCACCGAAGCCGCTCGCCACCCGCTCGACGAGAAGGGCCGCACGATGCACGTGCATCTCTACGTCAACGGCAGCTCGCTGATGCTCGGCGACGCTTATCCGGAATACGGTCATCCGTTGCAGGCGCCGCAAGCGTTCAATCTCACCTTGCAGGTCGATGACATCGATGCATGGTGGTCGCGCGCTGTCGCGGCCGGCGCAACCGTCGTCATGCCGGTGCAGGAGATGTTCTGGGGTGCCAGGTATGGCCAGCTGCGCGATCCGTTCGGCGTGCTGTGGTCGATGAATCAGTCCCTGAACTGAGCTCAGTCGCCGCCGCAACCGCCCCCACAACCGCCGTCGCCACCCCTATTGGCCGACGCGACGGCGCCCTTTCAGCAGCACGTCCACACCGTCCGGCCGGCCGTTCCAGTAGTCGAGGCGCACGCGGCCATCGGGCAGTTGCGTCACGGTCGCTGGAATCGAGCTGAACGTGCAGTACCAACCCGAGGGCAGCACGACAGCGTTGCGCGGTCGGCCGAGACTGCGATCGAACACGAATTCGTCTCCGTCGAGCTTGTAGCTCACGGGCGCCGTGTAGGTCTCGGCGATTCGCAAGCGCAACGATTGGCCGGCTTGCACCGCCGGAAACGGAATCACGACGACGCGCGCGTCAGGTTCGACCTTCTCGTCGCCCGCGTTGATCTTCGACGCAACCATCTCGGCGCCGCTCATCTCCTTCGCCTGCAGTTGCTCGCCGGTGTCGAGAATGCTCGCCGAGGGATTGCTCGCGGTGCTGCCTTTGCGAACGACGTTCGCGTAGCCGTTCACGCCGGGGCGCGATTCGGTGTAGTCGTGATAGAGCGCGAACGCGTGCGTCTCGGGCTGCTGCAGGAAGTAGACGATGTCGCGATCCTGATGTGCGCGCTCGGACAAGCGGTCTTCTTCCGTCTCGCCTTCGAATGGCGATTCCCAGCTGCGCTGCTTGGTTGCCGCTTTCGGCGCGGCAGTCTGCGCAGTTTTCGTCGCGCGGATGATCAACGGTGCCGGGCCCCCATTGTTGTTCATGAAGCTGATCGAGATCCGGCCATCGCTTTCGGTGAGCAACTGCGAGGGCACGGTGAGGCCGACGACTTCGTATCCCGGCGGCAGTACGACCTTGTTGCGTCGAACGCCGAGCGGCCGATCGAACACGATCGTCTTGCCGTCGACGAAGTAGCTCTTCGCATCCTCGTACGTCTTGATGATCAGGATGCGTCCGCGGCCGTTTGTCGGCACAGGCCGGGCCAACGTGACCTTGATGTAGTTCGTGTCGAGATCAGCGTCGCTCATCAGCGCGTCTTTGCGCGCGTCGGCCCCGCTCACGACCTCGAACTTGAGCGGCTTGCCCGTCATCACATCGAGCACGCTCTCTTCGGTCGCAGTGCTGCCTTTGCGAATCGGGTTGTAGTAATACTTCGCGCCCGCAGTCGTCGCGGTCACCTCGTACGTGATCTTGAACTTGGCGCTGCCGGGCGCGAGCAGCTCGTAACGCGTGTATTCGTCGGTCTCGGTCTGCGTCGTCGCCGTCGGAAACCAGATGCCGTCCTTGGACGCTTGCGCATGGACCGCCGGGCAAAGCGCGAGCACGGCCAGGCTCGCGCAGAGGACGCGTAGACTCGTTTTCATCGGCAGCTCCGCGGTTGTAGCTATTGTTCAGCTGTCGCCAGTCGGCACGATACCAGCAGTCTCGACCATCAGGATGACTGTCTTTTCGGGGGCGCGCGGCCGGTGCATCGCGCCCTTCGGCACGACGAACGCCTGGCCGGGACGCAGATCGACGGTCTGGTCCTCCATCTCGATGAGGAAGCGGCCGCTCACGACGTAGAAGAACTCGTCTTCGTTGTCGTGCTTGTGCCAGTGATATTCGCCCTGGACCACGCCGAGGCGCACGACGGACTCGTTGACCTGACACAACGTCTGGTTCCACCAGGGATGCTTGTTGGCGGCGACCAGCGCGTTGACGTCGATCGTCTGGCCGGCGGCGTGCAGGATGTTCAAGTGGGTCGAGTATTTGGCGGCAAAGTCTGCGGGCGTGGTCGACATGGTCGTTCCTCGTGAGCTTCGCGGGGGCGGGTATGCAGGCGATGCTGCGACAGCCCCGCCGTGCTGTCCATGTACAGCGTTGCCAATTATGCTTCGGGACAGTCCCTCTCCCAGCGACAACACCATGGCCCAACCCTTCGATCGCCGCACATTCCTCCACGGTTCACTGCTGACCGCGGGGGCCCTCTCGTACTGGCCGCGCGTAGTGTTTGGGCAAGTGCAGGGACAGCGGCTCCTCGCGCGTCCGTTCGAGCTGTCGCAGGTACGCCTGCGGCCGGGAGCGGCGCTCGATGCCATGAATGTCAATCGCCGGCATCTGCTCGCCTACGATCCGGATCGGTTGCTGCACATGTTCCGGTTGACGGCTGGCCTGCCCTCTTCCGCCGAGCCGCTCGGCGGTTGGGAAGCGCCGAACAACGAACTGCGTGGACATTTCACGGGACACTATTTGACTGCGTGCGCTCTGTCGTTCGCTCAGGCCGACGACAAGGTGTTGCAGGAGCGCGGCGATGCCATCGTCGCCGAGCTCGCCAAGTGCCAGGCCAAGTTCGGCAACGGTTACTTGAGCGCGTTTCCGGAAGAGCTGTTCGATCGGCTGCGCGCCAACCAACCCGCGTGGGCGCCGTTCTACACGCTGCACAAGATCATGGCGGGCATGCTCGACATGCACGTGCTCGCGGGCAACGCGCAGGCGCGCGATGTGCTGCAAGGCATGTCGACCTGGACCGCGCAATGGGTTCGGTCGATCGATGACGCGCTGATGAATCGCATCCTCGAGCGCGAGTACGGCGGCATGAACGAAGTGCTCTACAACTTCGCGGAGCTCACGAAAGAGGATCGCTGGCGCGAGTTGGCGCAGCGCTTCAATCGCAGTCGCATCTTCGAGCCGCTCGCGGCGGGCCGCGACGAGCTGCAAGGGCTGCACGTCAACACGACGATCCCGCAGGTGATCGGCGCCGCGCGCGGTTACGAGCTCACCGGCAACACCAATCTGCACGACTGCTCCGACTACTTCTGGCACACGGTCACCGAGCGTCGTTCGTACTGCACGGGCGGGACGAGCAATGGCGAATCGTGGAATGCGCCGCCAGGCAAACTCGCCGCGGAGCTGTCGGGCTACACGCAAGAATGCTGCGTCACCTACAACATGCAGAAGCTGACGCGACACGTTTTCGGCTGGACCACAGATGCGCATGCCGCCGATTTTTACGAGCGCGCGTACTACAACGGCATCCTCGGCGTGCAGCATCCGCGCGACGGCAGCAAACTATATTACGTGCCGTTGCAGAGCGGCTTCTGGAAACTGTTCGGTACGTCGATGCACGATTTTTGGTGCTGCACCGGGAGCATGGCTGAGGCGTTCTCGAAACTCGGTGACAGCATCTATTTCAAGGACGACGACGGGCTGTACGTGAACCTGTTCGTGCCGTCGGAAGTGACGTGGCAGGAAAAAGGACTGCGCCTCGTGCAAGACACAACGTTTCCAGAAAGCGATCGCGTGACGCTCACCGTTCGCGCGAGTGCACCGAGGCGCGCGCAGCTACGCATTCGCGTGCCGTACTGGACAATCGGCGGATCGGCGTCACTGAACGGCAAGCAGTTGGAGGGTTTTGCGACGCCGAGCAGCTACTTCGTGCTCGATCGCACCTGGCGCGATGGCGATCGGGTGGAGCTGCGGTTGCCGATGCGTCTGCATGCCGCGCCGATGCCGGACGATCCGACCGTGCAGGCCGTGATGTACGGACCGATCGTGCTGGCCGGCAAGCTCGGGACCGCAGGGCTCACCGCCGAGACGCTGCGTGCGGAGCCGACCAAGCCGCGGACGGTGCCGGAGTACAAGTCCGAGCCGGTCGCGGCGCCCGTCATCCGCGCGTCGTCGAGCGATCCGGCGAGCTGGCTCAAGGCCTCGGGCCCGCTCGAATTTCACACCGTGGGTCAGCAGAACGAGCTGACGCTCGTGCCGCTCAACCGGATCTTCGATGAGCGCTACGCCGTCTATTGGAAGGTGGCGGTGTAGGAATGGCCGGTGCTCGTTCGTCATTGGGATACAGGCCCACAGCAACCGAAGCGGAGGAATCCCCATGGCTGAGCGAGAACACGTCCCGAGCCCGCAGGTCGTAACGGAAAGCGACTGGCTGACCCAGCGCAAAGCGCTGCTGGAAGAGGAAAAGGAGCTGACCCGGCAGCTGGACCGCGTGAATGCCGCGCGGCGCCGCTTGCCGATGGTCAAGATCGAGAAGGCGTACAGCTTCGCAGGTCCCAGCGGCAACGTTTCCCTGCTCGATCTCTTCGAGGGACGTCGCCAGCTCATCGTCTATCACTTCATGTTCGATCCGGCGTGGGAGAAAGGCTGTCCCGGTTGTACGGGTTACGTCGACGCGATCGGCGACCTGTCGATGCTCGCCAAGCGCGACACCACGTTCGTGACGGTTTCGCGCGCGCCGTTTGCCAAGCTCGAAGCCTTCAAGAAGGCGAAAGGCTGGAAGTGGCCGTGGTATTCCTCGTTCGGCAGCGACTTCAACTACGACTTCCACGTGACGCTCGACGAGAACGTCCGCCCGGTCGAGTACGACTATCGCACCAAGGCCGAGATGATCGCGGCCAAGGTGCCGAATCCGACCAAGGGCGAAGAGCACGGCCTCAGCGTGTTCTTCCGCATCGACAACGACGTGTTCCACACGTACTCGACCTACGCGCGTGGCACCGAAGCGCTCACCGATGCGTACGCCCTGCTCGACCGCACGCCCTACGGCCGCCAGGAGGACTTCGAAGTCTCCCCGCCCGGCTGGCCGCAGAAGCCGACGTACGGCTGAGAGTCGGTGCCGGGGGAAGAAACAGGCTCAAAACTCAGCAGCGCAGCATGAAGTGCAATTGCTGCAGCGCTGAGTTATGAGCTGCTTTTTTCCCCCGGCACCGTCCGCTCCTGATCGAAGATGAACCAGTCGCGCTCGATCTTGCCGTTCACGATGCGGTAGACCGACATCTCATCGGCGACCTTGCCCGAGGGTAAGGTCGCCGTTTCGCTGACGATGATCATGTCATTGAGCGCGACGGTGCCGAGCGTCTGCACTTGTGCTGGCGCGCCCTTCGCGAACATCTGCTGATAGGCGGCGCGACGCGACTTCTCATCGACGATGCGCACCGAGGGTTGGTCGCCGAGCGCGTGCGCGTTGCCGGTGTTGCGGAAGTTCTTTGCAGTCGGACTGAACAGAGCGAGAAAGGCCTCGACGTCACCGCGATTGTTCGCAGCACCGAACTTCGCGATCACATCCTCGGCGGAGCGTGACGCTGCGGCATCATCCTGCTCCGCTCTCGCGATGTGCCACAGATCCTGGATCAGCCCGTCGCGAACGCGATAGATCGCCAGCACGTAGCCGGGCGGCGTGCCGTCCGGACTCGTGAACTTCAGCTTCGCAGCGACGAGATCGCCGGCGGCGACGCTGTCGAGCAGATCGACGCGCGCGAGAGGTCGTTTGGCAAGCATCTCGCTGAAGTAAGCCTTGCGCTGATCCTGCGTGCCCATCGTGTCCGACAGATCTCCCGTGAGTCGATCCGCATCCTGCGAGACCTTGAAGATCTTTGCGTCCGCCGCGAACAGCGATAGCAGTGAGGCAGCGTTGCCATCGTTCAACGCTTGCACGTCGGCGCGAACGACTGCTTGCGGATCGATGCTCGCGGCAGCAACGCGCGCGAATTCCATGCGGATGGTCTTGGACGGCTTGCCCGGAGTCATCGCCTCCCAATCCTGCACGTGGTGCCCGGCGTCGACGTAGCGCCAAGTGGTCGAATGAAAGTGATGCGGATGCGTGTCGAGATTGTTCGCATCGCGCAGCACGAAGCGCAGCATCTGCGGATCGCTGGACTCGTCGACGTAGTGCAGCTGATTGCCCATGTCGCAGTAGTGATCGGCGCGCAGCTCCGAGCCGACGACGTAGAAGACCGTCGCAGTCAGCTGCTCGCCGTTCTTCCATTCCTCGTGCAGCAACGCCGTGCCGAAGCCGATCGGCCGGAAGATGTCGACCATCGTCTCGTTGTTCGGCAAAGGCGCGTGCCACTCGCCAACCAGGCTGCGCATTCGTGCGAACGCGGCCTGTGCATCGGCACGGGAATCGGCACCGTTCAACATTGCCAGGGCGGCCAGCAGGCACATGAGCAGCGTTCGCATCGATGAATCCTCGGTTGGTGTGAATGGGCCGCAGTCTCGGGCGGCGCCCACAGCTGCGAAAGTGAGCAGCGTCATGGCCGGGAGGCATGACAGGAGTCATGTGACACGCCTGGCACGCGTGGCTAGACTCGATTGCATGGGGCTCACACAGTCTTCACTGGTGCGCATCGGCTGCATCCTGATGATTGCGGCCGCGGGAATGCGCGCCGCATTCACGGCGCTGTTCGAGCTCGACAAGTTCGGCCTGTCACAGCAATGGCCGATTCAATGGTCAGTCGGCTATGCCGTCTTCATCGGCGCTTACGCGCTGGCTTCCCGGACGCGAATCGACGAGCGCGAGCAGACCGCCCTGCTGATCCTGCAGAGCTTGAGCGCGCTGTATCTTGTCTGGCTGTATCCCAATTTCCTGATTACGGCCTTGCTCGTGGTCGTGTCCTGGCAGATTGCCTGGTCGACGACGTTGCGCCGGGCTATCGCCGCAGTGCTGGCTCAATCCGCAGCGCTGGCGCTGATGAAATGCGTCGATCAAGCCGACGGCATGTCGCTGCTGGTACTCGTAAGTACCTGCGGATTCGAGCTGTTTGCCGTGAGCGCCGCGCACCTCGCGCGCAGTGAAGCGAGCGCCCGGCAAAGCCTGGCGAACGTGAATGCGGAGTTACGTGCGACGCATGCACTGCTGGCCGACAACGCACGCATGGCTGAACGCCTGCGGATCTCGCGCGACCTGCACGACGTGCTCGGCCACAACCTCACGAGCCTGACCGTCCATCTCGATGTCGCCAGCCGATTAGCACAAGGAGCCAGTGTCGAGCATGTTCGGTGTGCGCGGACCATCGCAGGAACGCTGCTGGACGAAGTGCGCGGCGTGGTCAGCCAGATCCGGGTTCAACCGGTCGATCTGCGCGCGACCCTGCTGTCGTTGACCGAGGGCCTGCCAGGCCTGCGCGTCGATCTGACGCTCCCGGACGAGCTGACGGCGCTCGACCCGGCGCGTGCCGACGTTATCCTGCGCTGTGTGCAGGAGCTGATCACAAACACCTTGCGCCATGCGCAGGCGCGAGAGCTCTCGATCGAAATTCGCCAAGCGCTCGACGGCGCGCTGTCGATCGCTGCGCGCGATGACGGCCGCGGCGGCGAAGTCGTCGAAGGACACGGGCTGACCGGCATGCGCGAGCGATTCGAGGCATTGGGTGGCAGTCTCTCGATCGCCTGCGCACCGGGTCGCGGCTTCAGCGTGCAGGGTCAGATTCCCGCGCTCGGAGCCGTTACGTGATTCGAGTCTGTCTAGCAGACGATCAAGCGCTGTTTCGCAGCGGCGTGCGTGCGTTGCTCGGGCTGTTCGAAGGGATCTCGGTCGTTGCGGAAGCGGAAGAAGGTGAAGCGGCTGTCGCGAAGGTGCTCGAGTGCCGACCCGACGTCTTGCTGCTCGACGTGCGCATGCCGCGATTGAACGGTGTCGAGGTGCTCTCGGCACTCGCACGTGAGTCCGCGTTGCCGCCGACCCTGTTGCTCACGACCTTCGAAGACGACGCGGCGCTGATCGGCGGAATACGCGCCGGGGCCCGCGGCTTTCTGTTGAAGGGCACGACTCCGGACACGCTGGTCGAAGCGATTCGCACGGTCGCCGCCGGCGGCACTTTTCTGCACGCGGCTCTGACTCCATCGACGGACGTCGCAGACATGCGCGTACCGCCGTTGTCCGCGGCCGATCCGCTCACGGCTCGCGAACGCGAAGTGCTGAGTCTCATGACGAACGGACTGGCGAACACCCAGATCGCGGCGGCGCTCAAGCTCGGCGAAGGCACCGTTCGCAATCACGTCTCCAGCATCCTTGCGAAACTGGGCGTGAGCGACCGCACCAAGGCCGTGCTGGTCGCACTTCGGCAGCGACTGGTCTGACCGTCGTCAGCCTTCGCGCTGCATCCGCTCGCGACGCGCGAGCTCGTCGGCCGAAGGGTGGTCGAGCGCGAAGGAACCGGGCTCGACCATGCCGGCGCGCTCGTACGTGACGATGGTGACGCCGCTCGGCGAGACCTTGGAGTCCATCAGCTTGAGGGCGGTCGGGATCGCGCCGGCGCCGAACAGGCGCTTACCCTTGCCCAGCACCAGCGGATAGATGAGCAGATGGATGCGATCGACGAGGTCGTGCTTGAGCAGGGTCTGCAGCAGCTGGCTGCTGCCTTGAGTCAGCAGCGTCGGGCCGTCCTCGCGCTTCAGCCGTGACACGTCTGTCGACACGTCGTGAATGGCAACTGAGTTCTGCCACTGCAGCGGCTCCCTCGACGACGTGGCGACGTACTTCTTCGCGTTGTTCAGTGCGTCTGCGAACGGATCGTTCTCGATGTACGGCCAATGCGCCGCGAAGATCTCGTACGTCTTGCGACCGAGCAGCAGGTCGTACGGCTGACCGAAGATGCCGGCCATCACGTCGCCGATGACGTCGTCCCAATAGTTGACCGTCCAGCCGCCGAGCTCGAAGCCGCCAGTGGGGTCTTCCTGCGGGCCACCGGGCGCCTGCATCACGCCGTCGAGGCTCACAAAGGCCGCGGCGTGCACATGTCGCATCGTGAAGTTCCTCATCGGCGTGCACATTGGCATGGGCCCATGCCCAATGCATGCGCGGCGGGCCCGAAATTGTTATGAGTTTGTAGCTTGCGCAGCGGCCGCGGATTACTGCGGCGCAGGCGCCGCCGGTATACAGCCCACGCGTCCTACGAGGATTGCCGAGCGCAACTATCGGATTGTTCTCCCTGCTGCGCGCGCCTACAGTGCCACTGCCATGAATAAGCCCACGCAGAACTATTTCGTGTTCGAGACCGCGGCCGGTTTCTGCGGGATCGCGTGGAGCAATGCGGGCATCACGCGCTTCATGTTGCCGTCGAGCACGGCGCAAGCGACTGAACACAATCTGCAGCGTCGAGTTGCGAATGCTCAACCTGGCACACCGCCTGCTCCTGTCATGGATGCAATCGAAGCCGCGAAGCGCTACTTCGCCGGCGAGCAGATCGACTTCTCCGAGCTGCAACTCGATCTCAGCGGACAGGATACGTTCTTCAAACAGATCTACGACGCGGCGCGACGCGTCGGCTGGGGTCGCACGACGACCTACGGCACGCTGGCGAAAGAGATCGGTGCGGGACCCGAAGTTGCGCGCAGCGTCGGCCAGGCAATGGCAAAGAATCCGGTGCCGCTGATCATTCCTTGTCATCGCGTGCTCGCGGCTGGCGGCAAGCTCGGCGGCTTCTCCGCGCCCGGCGGCTCCGCGACCAAACAGCGAATGCTCGAGATGGAAGGCAGCCTCGCCCCGCCGCCACCGACGCAGCAGACCCTCGGTCTTTAGCTTGGGTGTAGTATCGCAGCATGGCCGCCACTGAATCGACAATGCTCGCGCTGGGTACGCCGGCGCCTGCTTTCCGCCTCACCGATTTCAACGGTAAGGTCTGCACACTCGAAGACTTCGCCGCTGCGCGCGGGCTGGTGGTTGCGTTCATCTGCAGTCACTGCCCGTATGTAAAACACATGCGCAACGAGTTCGCGCGTTTCGCGCGTGACTACAAGGAGAAGGGCATCGCCGTCGTCGCGATCTGCTCCAACGATACGGACGCCTATCCGCAGGATGGGCCGCAAGGCATGGCGGAAGAAGCGCGCAGCGCCGGCTATTCGTTTCCGTATCTGCTCGATGCGACTCAGAGCGTTGCCAAAGCCTACGACGCGGCGTGCACGCCGGATCTGTATCTGTTCGATGGCCAGCGCAAGCTTGTCTATCGTGGTCAGTTCGACGAGAGCAGGCCCGGCCGCGGCACACCGACCGGCAAGGATCTGCGCGCGGCATGCGACGCGCTGCTGAAGGGCGCGGCGATCTCGTCGACGCAGAACCCCAGCCTCGGCTGCAACATCAAGTGGAAGAACTGAGGCTCGCGTACCATTGCTGAATGGTTACGCGACACATCATTGCTCCGGGCAGCGGCGCCGGAGTCAAGCTCGCACGCGGCGAGCATCTGCGGCTCATCGACATCGAAGGCGGTCAGACCGGCGACCTGATGGCGTTCTCGCTGGACGGCAGCGAGCGCCTCTCGAACGGTTGCTCGTTCGACTACAACGGCAAGGTCCTGCTCTCGACCGGCGACGCGCTGTGGTCGAACCGCAGCAACAAGATGCTCACGATCGTTGCCGATGACGTCGGCCGCCACGATTTTCTGTATGCGTCGTGCAGCGTCGAGATGTATCGCATGCAGTACGGCGTCACCGGCTATCACGCGAACTGCGCCGACAATCTGGGAGCAGCGTTGCGTGAGCTTGGCCTCGAGCCAGGCACCTTGCCGACCGCGTTCAACTTCTTCATGAACGTCGACGTGTCGCCCGACGGACGGCTCAAGATTCAACCGCCCAAATGCCGCAAGGGCGATTCGGTGGTGTTGCGCGCCGAGATGGACCTGGCCATTGCCGTGACGTCGTGCCCGGCCGGAACATGCAACGACGGACCGCCGCGCTCGCTCGCATTCGAAGTTGGGACAGGAATCGCTTCAGGCGCGTGACGCGCTGAAGGCCCTTGGTCAGTGCGGCTCGCCCGGGAAATCCGCCGCCAGCGTGAGCGCGATCCGCCGCGGCGCATTGGTGACGAAGACCTCGGAAGAATTAGTACGCCAGCCGAACTTGTCGAACACGTTGCCAAAGGAGAGTCGCAGCGTCGCTGGCGCGCCGCCGATCTGGAATCGATAGCGCGCGCCGAGATCCAGGACGCTGCGCGCAGGAATCGACAGCCGGTTGTCGCTGCTGGCCATGCGGTCGGCCACGCTCTGCACGGTCGCGCTTACCGAGAACGACGGCATCCATGGGAGCTGATACTCGGCGCTGCCGATCGTGAATCGCTCGGTCTGTCCGACAGGTACTTTGCCGATCGTGCCATTCGCGACTTCCTCGCCGGAAACGCGCGGCTCCATCAGTACCGTTCCGAACACGACGCTCAGGCCCTCGACGACCTCGCCGGCGAGCGACAGCTCGAAGCCGCGATGACGTTCTTCTCCCAGCTCACGAAAGACATTGGCGTTGTCGAGACCGTAGTACGGCTTCTGGATGTCGAACACACCGGCGACGAGCTTCAGTGAAGGTGTGAGCGCGTAGCGAAGCCCTGCATCCCATTGCCTGGTGCGAATCGCCGGCGGCGCGGCGTTCTTGTTGGCAGCGTTCTCCGGCGCGACGCCGCCCTCCTCCAGACCTGTCGAATAGCTTGCGTACCACGCGAGCTTGTCGGACTGATACAGCGCGAGCCCGGCGTTGTAGAGCCAAGGGTCGTCTTTGCCCAGTTGCGGCGCGAGCGCGCCCGGCTCCGTCACTTCTTTCTCGTAGCGCGTCTTCTGCAATCCCGCAGTGACCTCGATGTGCTCCGACCAGCGGCCGCGATAGGCCACGGCGTGCGTCCATTGCGTCACTTCATCGCGCGTCTGCGGACCGAACTCGAACTGCGGCTCCGGCAGGTCCACGCGTTCACCGATGCGCGCGACACCGAGATCCGCGAAGTCCGAGCCGCCATAGCGCCGCTGTTGATCTCGGCCACGCAGCGCGTAATAGAGTGCATGGAAGCGCTTGCCGCTCACGAAGCGCTTGCCGACGCGCAGCTCGCCCGACGTCGAACCGAACTTCTGGTTGCGGTCCGCGACCATCACGCGATTCGCCAGGCCATCCGGCGTCGTATCGAGGAACAGGTCGGCAAAGCTCGCGTCCGCCTGGAACTGCGAGCGAAAGAGGCCCGCGTTGATCGTCCAGTCCTGACCGAAGCCGACGTTGGCCACGGCGCCGTAGTTCTCGCCGACGCTGTCGTTGTCGGCCCAGGTCTGGCCGAAGAAATGCGCGCGCTCGATCTCCGGCGGCAAGTGCGGGCCCGAAACGAAAATGAGCGGTTGCGCTTCGCTGTCCTCGATCGTCGTGCGGCTGTAGAACGGAATGATCTCGATCGACTCGGTCGGTCGCCAGCGCGGCGCTGCCGCCACGGACCAGCCCCGCTCGTCGCTGCCGCTCTCGAAGGCATCTTCGAAATACGACACGCCGCCGGCGATGCCGAGCTTGCCGGCGATGAGCGGCATCTGCGTTTCGATATCGACGAACAGGCTGTCGAACGGCCCGTAACCGACGACCGGGCTGATGCGCGGCTTTTCGCCGGCCCGCGCGAGCTGGTAATCGACGATCCCGGTAGGCGCCGGCAGCAGATACCCCTGCGCCGAAATGCCGACGCGCATCGTGCTGCTGGGCACGAGCAGCGTGATCGGATCCGTTTGCCGATCGAAGTACAGGCCGTCCAGCCGCACGTTGCCGGCGTCGACGGCGCTGAAGCCGCGGACCTCGAACGGCGAGTACAGACCGATGTTTTCGTTGCCGACGCTGTTGCCGAACGCATCGTCGGCGGATTTCACGGCATTGTCGTCGGCGCGCTGCGCGTGGGCGCAGAACGGCAGTCCCAGCAGGACAATCAACCAAGCTCGCATGCTCAACTCGCCAGATATTGTGCTTGTCAGTGTTCGATGCGCTGACAGCGCCGGAAGTTTAAGCGACGATGGCGCTCATGCACACGTTCGTACTCTTCATTCACGGCGCTGGCGCGGGTGCCTGCGCGGCCGATCGGCTGCTCGCCGATTCACTCCAGCGCGCGCTGGGCGCCGACTACGAAGTGTTGTGTCCGCAGATGCCCGATGAGGACGATGCCTCGTATCCGGCGTGGAAGGCCGAGATCGATTTGCGGCTGGCGACGACGAAGGCGCCGGTCGCGCTGGTCGGCCATTCTGTCGGCGGCTCGGTGCTGTTGAAGTATCTGTGCGACGAGCAACCGTCGCGGCAAATCGCCGGCCTGTTCGTCATCGCCGCGCCGTACTGGGGTGCGAGCGAGTTCTGGAGCTGGGACGAAGCCGCGTTGCCCGCGGACGCAGCCGCGCGGCTGGCCGGCGACTGGCCACTCATCTTCTATCAGAGCCGCGACGACGAAGTCGTGCCCTTCGCCCACCTGTCGATGTACGCAGCGAAGCTGCCGCGCGCCACGATTCGCGAATTCGCCGGCCTTGGCCATCAGTTCAACAACGACCTCACCGAGGTCGCCGCGGATATCAAGAAGGCGTGACGCCGCCGGCGCTCAGCCGATGGCCGCGATCCCGGCGATCTCGATCAGATACTGCGGTCCGGCGAGACGTGCCTCGACTGTCGCGCGCGCCGGCGTCGAACCCTGCGCAACCCACTTGTCCCAGACTTCGTTCATCTCTGCGAAGGTACTCATGTCCTTCAGCCAGATGGTCGCGGACAGCAGGTTCTGCTTGCTGGTGCCGGCTTCGGCGAGCAAGCGATCGATCTGCGCGAGAATCACTTTGGCCTGCGCGGCGACCGTGGTCGCGCCCGCATCCGCAGGACACACCTGGCCGGCGAGATAGACGACGTTGCCATGAATGACGGCCTGGCTCATGCGGGGCCCGATCTGGATACGTTTGACTGTCATGCGCTGCTCCTAGCGTGGAATGCGCAATTCTAATCCAGCAGGCTCCTGGCGCAGTCAACCAGCGTCGCTGCAGCCGGTCGCGGTGCAAATGCGAGCACCTTGCGCGACTTGTCGGTGTTGATCGGGAACCGCCGCCCGAGCAGCGGCGCGAGCGTGCGCAGGTTCGCCATGAACGGCAGCAGCAGGCGAACGACGAAATCCGGCAGGCGGCGCGTCGGGACCTTGGCGCCCTGCTCGCCCAATTGCGCACGCAAGGTCTTCGCCATGCCTTCCATCCACATGAACTCACCGGCCGCGATGAAGCGCTGACCGGCGGCCGCGGCCGCGGTCATCGCGCGAATGTGCAGATCGGCGAGATCGCGCACGTCGACGATCCAGAATCCCAACCGGGGCAGCGCGCCCGGACGACCGCGCAACATCCCGTGGATGATCTGCACCGAACCCAGGTTCTCTGCGTCGCGAAGCGGACCGAACACCGCGCCGGGAAGGATCGTCGTGAGCATGGAGGCCTTGCCTTCGCTCTGCATGAAATCCCACGCGGCGCGTTCCGCGAGAATCTTGGACACGCGATAGGCATCGAACTGCGGATCCTCCGGATCGGCCCAAATGCTTTCGTCGCTCACGCGATCGGAAGTCAGCGGCGGACGGGCCGTAGCGGCGGCTGAAGTCATCACCACGCGTTTGACGCCCGCGTTCGCAGCAGCGCGCAAGACGCGCAGAGTGCCATCGCGCGCCGGCGCAACGAGCGCGTGGCGATCTTTGACGGCACCGCCACCGAGCGGCGAAGCGACGTGCAGGACGTAGTCGCAGCCCGCGACTGCTGCGTCCCAGCCCCGATCGTCGTTCAAGTCGGCGACGACTACGCTGAGACGATCGGTGTTGCTGCGGACGGCTGCGCGCACGCGTTGCTCCTTGGCCGCATCACGGACCGTAGTGCGCACGGCGTAGCCGCGCTCGAGCAGCTGCACGATGCACCAGCCCGCAATGAACCCCGTTCCACCCGTTACCAGCACTGTCTGCGCCACTATCCGGCTCCTGCTCAAGTCTGCAGGTGTAGACTTTAGGCCAGCGACCGGCTACAAGTCTACAGGTGTATACCTGACGCGAGCTGACGATGCCCCGAGCGAAACCCGCCCCCAGGCGCCAGCGCAACGCGGCTGCCACCCGCGAGGCCATCCTGCAGTCCGCACGGCAAGCCTTCGCGCAAGCGGGCTACGCGGGCGCCGGCGTGCGTGAGATCGCGCGGGGGGCCGGAGTCACAGCGATGCTGGTGAATCGCTACTTCGGCTCGAAGGAGCGGCTCTTTGCCGAAGCCATCGCCGCATCGATGGCGACGACCGGCGTCCTGGCGCCGCAGATCGTGAGCGGCAGCGTCTCGGGCAAAGAGATCGCGGCGGCCCTGGTCGGCATCACCAAGGCTGACGCCGCGCCGCTCGAAGGATTCCAGATCATGCTCCGCTCGGCTGCGAGCGAGAGCGCTGCACGGATCGGTCGCGAGCAGGTCGAGCGGCATCATCAGAAGCACATCGCGGCTGCACTGCCCGGCGCCCTCGCCGAACAGCGAGCGGGCGTCATCCTGTCGTTGATCGTCGGCTTCCAGCTGATGCGGCAGATGCTGGAACTGCGCGCGTTGGCAAAGGCGGATGCAAGCGCGCTCGTGAAGGTTCTGGCTCCGATCTTCGATCAGCTCCTGAAAGGACGCGGCTAGGTGCGCAAGGGCATGGCGTATGCAGGGTCCGATCCCTACTATCGGCGCATGAGCCCGAGAACAATTGCAGTGGCCATCGCCGCCCTCGCGTTCAGCGTCACGGCCCACGCGCAGTGGCTGACCGACCGCACCCCCGGCATCCCGCGACTCGCTGACGGCCAGCCGAATCTCACGGCGCCGGCGCCGCGCACGGCCGATGGCAAACCTGACTTCTCCGGAATCTGGCTCGCGTCGCCCCACCCTGCTTACGTACTGAACATCGCGGCCGATCTCGACGCAGCCGATGTGCAACCGTGGGCGGCCGCACTGTTCGTCGCGCGCATGAACGATTTCGGCAAAGACGATCCCGCGTCGATCGGTTGTCAGCCGTGGGGCCCGCGACACGTCCTGGGCACCACGCTGCGCGAGGCGGGACGGACCAAGATCGTGCAGACGTCCGGACTGATCGTCGTCCTGTACGAGGATCTCGCTTATCGGCAGATCTTCATGGACGGCCGCAAGCTGCCGAAGATTGCGAGCGCAGCCTTCGAGGGCTACTCGGTCGGCCGCTGGGAGGGCGACGAACTGGTGATCGACAGCGCCGGCTTCAAGGACACGTCGTGGCTCGACTTCGGCGGTCATCCGCACTCGGAATCACTGCAAATCACCGAGCGCCTGCGTCGCGTGGACTTCGGCCACATCGAGCGGCGGATCACGCTGACCGACCCGAAGGCTTTCAACAAGCCGATCGCGATTGCCTCGGACCTCGCACTCGTGCCGGATACGGAGCTGTTGGAATACATCTGCGCGGAGTCGCCGCCGGCCATGCTGGTCGGTCGCACCGAAGCGGAGAAGAAGGTGCGCATTCCACCCGAGACCCTTGCGAAATACGTCGGCGTCTACGATTTCGAGGGATCGAATCCGTTCAAGTTCAGCACGCTCACGCTCTCGCTCGACGGCTCGCAACTGTTCGCCGACTTCAACGACAAGGGCCACGTACCGATGGTGGTCATGTCGGAAAAGCTGCTCTCGCCGCGGCTGCTCGGCAGCTACGAATTCTTCACCGATGAGCACGGCGAGGTCACGCACATCATGGCGCACGGCATCGAAGGAAGCTTCAAGATCACCAAGCGGCGCGCTGCCGCGCAGTGATCCGGCTCACGCCGGTTGCAGTTGCGGCTGCAGCGCGCGCGGGAACGCGAAAGCGATTGCCATCGCGCCGAGGGCCAGGCCGAGAGACGCGAAGAACAGCCAGGAATAGCCGCCGAACGAATCGAAGATCCAGCCGCCGACGACGGGACCGGCCGACATGCCCAGACTCGACAACATCGTCGCGGCGCCGAACACGGTGCCCATGATCGACTGACTGAAGTAGTCGCGCGCGAGCACTGCGTACAGCGGCATCACGCCGCCATAAGCGGTGCCGAAGATCACGGCCATGAAATAGAACTCACCGAGCTCGCGCACGAACGGATACGAACCGATCGCGAGCGCCTGCACCAGCAGCCCGATGATCAGCACTCGCTTCGCACCGTAACGATCGCCCGCGACGCCGAGCAGCAAGCGACCGCCCAAGCCCGCCAATCCTTCGACGCTGTAGATGCTCACCGCGGCCATCGGCGCAATTCCGCACGACATCGCGTAACTGACCATGTGGAAGATCGGGCCGGAGTGCGCCGCGCAGCACAGGAAGAACACGAGACTCAGCACGATGAACTGACGCGAGCGCAGCGCCTCGGCCAGCGAGCTGATCGGTCCATCGAGCGCCGGTCCCGAAGCGGGTGCATGGGCTGCCGTCGCTGGCGGCTGTCGCACGAACATCGCGGCAGGAATCAGCAATACCCACGCCACGATCCCGATGACGAACATCGCCGTGCGCCAGTCGTACGCAGTGATCAACCAACGCGCGAAAGGCGAGATCGTCATCGGCGCGACGCCCATGCCGGCGGACACGAGCGACACCGCGAGGCTGCGTTGCGTGTCGAACCAAGCCGTCGTCAACGCGATCATCGGCGCGAAGAATGTGCTCGCGGCCAGGCCCACGAGGACGCCGTACACGAGTTGAAACTGAAGCAGCGACTGCGCGCGGCTCGCGAGAACCAGCGCGAGTCCCAGCAGCACCGCGCCGATCGACACCACGATGCGAGTGCCGTAGCGATCGCTCAACGCACCCCAGCCGAAGGCGCCGGCACCCATGACGAGGAAGTTGATCGTCATCGCGACCGAAACCCCCGCGCGCGACCAGCCGGTGTCCCGCGACAACGGCTCGAGAAAGATGGCCAGCGAAAACATCGCCCCCAGGGCGACGCAGGTCATGAGCGCGCCGATCCCGACGATGGACCAGCGGTACGGGTGAGCATTCATATTTATATGACGATCGGCAGCCTGCGAAACCGACAGGGTCCGGGAATAAAGCACCCGGCCGGATCGTATTGCCTGGAGCCAGTCAGGAAAAGGCCCGGAGGCTCCCATGAGCAGCGTCGACATCGAGGAAACCGCACTGCGCGAGCGCGCGAAACAGCTACTGGTGACGGGGCGACTGCCCGCCAGCGATCCGGCCACGAGCTGGGCAGGATCGGGGCGCGACGAACCGTGCTGCGTCTGTCAGGTGCTGGTGCGGCCGGACCAGATCGGCTTCGACCTGGCGTTTCGCATGCCGCAACGTGAGGTCGAGCTCCACATGCACAGCCGCTGTCGGATTGCGTGGGAGCAGGCTCGCGCGAGTCGGGCGCCGAGCTAAACTGCCGGGACTATGCATATCTTCTCGCGCGCGCCGCTCGCGGCGCTGGCGCTCTGTCTGTGCCTGCCTTGGTCTGCGACTCAGGCCCGGCCGCCGATCATCGACATGCACTTGCATGCGCGACAAGGCGACTACAAGGGCGAGCCGCCGCCACTTTGCGTACCCGTGGAAACCACCTGCGCGCAGCCGCTCGTTGCAGTTACGAGTGCCAGCCAATTCATGCACGACACGCTGGCGCTGATGGAGAAGCGGAACATCATCGGCATGGTGAGCGGCGAACCAGACACGATGGCGACGTGGAAAGCGGCGGCTCCGAACAGAGTCATCGTCGGCAGCGACTTGCGCATCCTGCGCGGCAGCGCCGACGGTCGGCTCAAGGCGCGCACGCCGGACGAGCTGCGCGCATTGCACGCGCAGGGGCTGCTCGATGTCATTGGCGAGGTGATGGCTCAATACGAAGGCATCGAGCCCGGCGATGCACGTCTCGAACCGTACTGGGCGCTCGCGGAGTCGCTCGACATCCCGGTCGGGATTCACATGGGCCCTGGCAGTCCCGGCGATCCCTACATCGGCAGCCCGCTCTATCGTGCTCGCAACAGCAGCGCGCTCGGACTGGAAGAGACGCTCGTGCGTCATCCGCGGTTGCGCGTCTACATCATGCACGCAGGCTATCCGTTCATCGCGGATCTGCGCGCAGTTCTGTTCACGCATCCGCAGGTGTATGTCGACATTGCAGCGATCGTCGGTACCGAGCCGCGCGCAGCGTTTTATCGCTACCTGCAGGAACTCGTCGAAGCCGGTTACGGCGATCGCATCATGTTCGGCACCGATCCGGGTCTGTGGCCGGGCTTGATCGAAGCCTCGATCGAGGTGATCGAGCAAGCTCCGTTCCTGACGCCGGAACAGCAGCGCGACATCCTGTACAACAACGCGGCCCGCTTTCTGCGCTTGAGCAAGGAGACGATCGCGCGTCACAACGCGATGTAACTGCAATGAGCGCGATTGCCCTCACTGACGCGAGCCCACGAGACGTCGAAGCGATTGCCAGCCTGCACGCGCAGAGCTGGCGCAACGCCTATCGCGGCATGCTCGCCGATGATTATCTCGATCGTCATGTCGAGGCCGATCGGCTGGAATTCTGGCGCGCCCGCTTCGCGAACGTGCCTGCCGATCGCCGGCTCGTGCTGCAAGCAAGCGTCGACGGCAAGCTGATGGGCTTCGTCTGCGTGTTGCTCGACGCCGATGTCCAGTGGGGCGCGCGGCTCGACAATCTGCACGTGAGTCCGGAGTCGAAAGGCACCGGCATCGGCTACACGCTGTTCCAGGCTGCGCGCGAATGGATCGCGAACGTGTCGCCGGGCACCGCGATGTACCTGTGGTGTGTCGAGCGCAACCATGGCGCGCGACGCTTCTATGAGCGCCAAGGCGGCAAGATCGTCGAGACAGCAACCAGGCCCGTGGCCCAGGAACTCGCGGTTCCGGAGTTGCGCTACTGCTGGCCGCCGCTGCGCTGACTCAACCGCGACGCCAGATGCTCGGCGCGCAGCCGAACGCGGAACGGAAGCACGCGTCGAAGTGCGAGATGTCGTTGAAGCCGACTTCGAAGGCAATCTCCGCAATGGACGCGTGGCTCGAAGCCAGGCGCGTCGCAGCCGCGGACAAACGGCGATTGATCACATACTGATTCGCAGTCTCGCCCGTCACCGCACGGAAGCGCTTCGCGAAGCGGAAGCGAGTCATCTTGGCCACCGCCGCCAGCGTGTCGAGCGGACAAGGCTCCGCGAAGTAAGCATTGATGTAGCGCACGGCATCGAGAATGCGGCGCGTGTCGGCATCCGACGCCTTGTCCGCGGAGAATCGTGCGGCTGCCCCGAGGCAAATGTGCGCGACCGCAACCGCCGCTTCTTCGCTGTCGACTGCACCTCGCGCGATCTTCAACAGCAGGCCCGCCACCTTCGGCGTCAGACGTGAAGGCGGCGCCCACGCCGCGTGAAACCTCGGCTCGTCGAGATGCAGATCGGCCGCGAGCGGCTCGAGCAGCTGCTCGGAGAAGAACACGACGATTCGTCGGTTGCGCTCCAGTCCCTGGTGACGACAAGAGAACTCCGCGCTCTTGTTGGCAAACACCAGCGAGCCTGGGACGGCGATGCAGGCCCGGCTGTCGCTCAGATGCTCGAAGGTGCCGGACAAAACCAGCGCGACGCCGCTCTGCGTGTAAATCCCCTGCGTCTGGCGTTGAATCGCCGGCACACAGTGCAGATCGGCAATGCTGTAGCCACCCGGCCCCGGCGCAATGCCGTAAGCGGTCGGATCGGCGATCTTCGCGCTGCCGATACCATCGAGTCGCATGTCTGGCCAGAACGTCATCGATACGCCACCGCGGCAAGATCCCCCAAGTCTCCGCAGCCCTCCCTGCGTTAGCCTGCCGGTCCAAGTTGGGAGGAGTGCATCGCCGTGAATCAAAGCACGATCGCTGTCAATGCGGAAGCGGCCGCGCCGCACGCGCTGACGTTGCTGAGAATCGGCTGGATCGGCCTCGCGGTATCGATGCTCGGTCTGGGCCTGCTGGGATTCGTCAGCGGCGACTTTGCGCTGAACTGGCAGCCGGTGCCCGCGTGGGTACCGGGGCGCACGTTGCTCGCTTATGTCACGGCCGCAGTGTTCGTAGCGCTCGGCGCTGGATTGCTCGTCGATCGCTACAAACACTCGTTCGCGATCGCGACCGCCGTGGCATTTTTCGTGTGGGCAGTGCTTTTGCACGGGCCGGGCGTGGCGACGAATCCGCTGAGCATCCTGCCGTGGCTCGGATTTACCGAGCGTCTGGAAGTCGCGGCCGGTGCGCTGATGCTGGCGGCTACGCAAGTGCCGGGCACGGAGTTCGCGCGCAGGGCGATGCTCGTCGGCAGGTTTGCGTTCGGCGCGTGTCTGCCGGTCTTCGGTCTGTCGCACTTTGCGTATGCGCAGTTCACGGCCGACATGATTCCGGCGTTCATTCCTGCGCATCTGTTCTTCGCGTACCTGTGCGGCGCAGGTCACGTCGCGGCCGGCGTCGCGATACTGGCCAACGTGCTGACACGGGTCGCTGCCATCGCGTTCGCCGCGATGGTGAGTGGCTTCGTGCTGCTGCTCCACATCCCCCGTGTCATTGCTGACCCTGGGAACCGCACCGAATGGACCATGCTCGTCATCGCGATGACCATCAGCGCCGCTGCGTGGTGCGTGGCTGGAAGTGTTGCCCGCAAGGATCCTCTGGCACACTGAGGCATGCCCACCCTCAGCGAGTTGTCGCGGCGACTGGTCAGTGGCCGCGTAAGTGCCCGTGCGCTGGTCGATGAATCGCTGGCGCGTATCCAGGATCCGCAAGGCGAAGGCGCCCGCGCTTTCATCAGCGTGTCGAGCGACGCCGCCCGAGCCCAGGCCGATGAAGTGGATCGAGGGCGCGCCGCTGGGCAATCGCTGCCGGTATTCGCCGGCATCCCGCTCGCGATCAAGGATCTGTTCGACGTCGCGGGCGAAGTGACCAAAGCAGGTTCCCGCGTGCTCGCGAATCAGCCGCCGGCCGCTCGCGATGCGCCGGTCATCGCGCGACTGCGTGCGGCAGGGTTCATCTTCATCGGCCGCAGCAACATGACGGAGTTCGCGTACTCAGGCCTCGGCTTGAATCCGCATTACGGCACGCCGCTGAGCACGTTCGATCGAGCGACTCGACGAATTCCGGGCGGATCGACCTCGGGCGGCGGCGTTGCGGTGGCCGATGACATGGCGGCGGCGAGCCTCGGCACTGACACAGGCGGTTCGTGCCGAATTCCAGCGGCGTTCAACGGGATCGTCGGGTTCAAGCCGACTGCCAGCCGCGTACCGCGCGAAGGCGTGTACCCGCTGTCGCAATCGCTGGATTCCGTCGGACCGCTCGCGCACAGCACCGAGTGTTGCGCGACGCTCGATGCAATTCTGCGCGGCGTCGAGCCGCAGCCGCTGCCGGAGTTGCCGCTGAATCGCATCCGCCTGCTGCTACCGACGACGCTCGTGCTCGACGAAATGGATGAAGCAGTCGGCCGCGCATTCGAACGTGCCGTCGAATCTCTATCGAGAGCGGGCGTGACGATCGTGCGTCAACCGCTGGATGAATTGCAGCGCATCCCGCAAATAAACACCGGTGGCGGCCTTGCAGCCGCAGAAGCCTTCGCCTGGCATCGCAAGCTGCTCGAGCAACGCGGCAACGAATACGACCCGCGCGTGTCCATGCGCATCCTGAAAGGCCGCGACGTGAATGCAGACGAAGTGCGCGCGGCGCGTGCGGCAGTGATCGACTCGACGAACCGCAGCACGCGCGAGTTCGACGCGCTCGTCATGCCGACCGTTCCGATCGTCGCGCCGCCGCTGACTGCATTCGAGAAGGACGCTGATTACATTCGCCTCAACGCGTTGGTGCTGAGGAATCCCTCGCTTGCGAACTTCCTGGATCGGTGCTCGATCTCGCTGCCAATTCATCGTGCAGGTGAGCCGCCAGTGGGCCTGATGTTGTTCGGCCATCACGACGAAGACGAACGGCTGTTCAGCGTGGCGGATGCGATCGAACGCAGTGGCCTAGTCCATCGCGCGTGAATGGCACTTTCGATCCGGCAGCGGGTCGATAGGCTGTCCCCATTCACAGGAGCAGCCTCAATGACTCGTTCCGGATCGCTCGCGTTCGCGTTGCTCGCGGGACTGACTGTCATCTTCAGCGCGGCGCACGCACAGGAAGCCGCACTCGTTCCCGACACGTCGCTGCCGATTCCGCAGCTGCATTTCGACAACGCCGGCGCGTTGGTTATCAAGGCCTCGCCGACTTCCTCGGTGCATGACTTCGACTACCTGGTCGGCAACTGGAAGCTGCGCAATCGCAAGTTGAAGGCGCGCCTGGCGCACTCCACCGAATGGATCAGCTTCGACTCGCGCGTCGAGATGCACCAGATCCTCAACGGCGTGGGCAACATCGACAAATACACCGACAACGCCAGCGGCGCGCCCTACGAGGGCGTAGCGTTGCGACTGTTCGACACCAACACGAAGTTGTGGAGCATCTACTGGGCCGACAGCAACTCGGGCCATCTCGATCCGCCGGTGGTCGGCTCGTTCGAGAACAAGATCGGTCACTTCTTCGCGCGCGACACGTTCAAGGGACAGAACATCATCGTCGTGTTCCGCTGGGACGCGCGCAATCCCAAGCTGCCGATCTGGAGCCAGGCCTTCTCGACGGACGACGGCAAGACGTGGGAGTGGAACTCCATCAACGTTTCGGAGCGCGCTCCGTAACGCGGGCCTGCTCCGAGCTTTGGAAGTTGACGCTGATGCGTACTGCGATGCTCGGATCGCCCTTGGGCACGCAGTGGACCCAGTCCTCCTGGCAGCGGCCGCCCATGACGACCAGATCGCCACTGTGCGGCTCGAACGTGAGCGAAGAGCCGCCCGCACGCGGCTTCAACTGAAATCGACGTGCGGCGCCGAGCGTCAACACCGGCACGATGCACTCGGGTCGACGGCACGAGAATCGGTCGCGATGCCAGCCGGTGCTGTCGCGGCCGTGACGATAGAGATTGAGCCACAGGTTGTCGTACACGACTCCGTAGTGATCGGACAGCGCACTGGCGGCGTCGCGGAGCGCGCGATGAGGCACATCGCGCAGACTCTTGTACTGCGCAGTCATTCTCGGCTCGAGAAAGATCTGATCGAACAGCTTGCGGTGGTGCTGCTTCCACGGCACGGCTTCGACAAGCACTTGCAGCAACTCATCGCCGCCACGCAACCATTCGGGCACGAGCTCGACCCACGAAGCCTGATCCAGCGGGGCGCGCTTCGCAGTCGTGAACGCTCGATCGAGCCCGAGCTCGGCGCGAGGGGCGAACAGGTCCAGGGTTGTCACGCGAGCAGCATGACCCGGTTAGGTGACAGGCGCTGTCAGGTTCTTTAGGCGGATGGACACTCCACGTGCGAACAGACTGCGTCGATCGAGAGTGGGGAATTGGCCGGCAGGGAACGTGCGGTCGACGGTCTCGTCAGCCATCCGCGGCCACTTCCCGAATTACCGTCGTGAGCCAGGAAAGCAGCGGATCGCCGAGCGAGTCTTTCGACTGCACCAGACCTACGGTGTAAGACGGAATCTTCAGCGGCAGCTCGCGCATGCCGCAGGCCGCCGCGCCGAGCAAGCGTCGCGCGATACGCTCCGGGAGCGCCGTCACCAGGTCGGTGTCCGCGATGATCCAGGGAGCACACAGGAAATGCGCCACCGTGAGCGCCGTGCGCCGCCGCAGCCCGAGCTCGCGCAGCGCCTGGTCGACGACGCCGGACGAATCGCCCTGCGGCGACACGAGCAGGTGCGGGTATGCGGCGAAGCGCTTCGCGGTCAGGGAACCCTTGAGTACCGGGTGGCCTTTGCGGGCGACTAGTACGAAGCGCTCGGTGAACAGCGGCGTAGCCTGCACGGCATCGGGTGACGCGGACAGCGGCCCGATCGCAAGATCGATCTCGCGGCGTCGCAACTCCGCAGTGACGCTCGCGCGCGTGATCGCTTTCACGCCCAGGTCGAGCGAAGGCGCCTGCCTGCGAAGGCGCGCCATGACACTGGGTATCAGCACCAACTCGATGTAGTCCGACGCGCCGATGACGACGCTGCGCGTGGCCGCCGCCGGCGTGAATTCATCACCGCGCGACAAGCTGCCGCGCAGCGACGCCAACACGGGTGCAAGCGAACTCGCCAGGCATTCCGCGCGCGGCGTCGGCCTGATGCCCCGGGCGTGCTTCACGAAGAGCGGATCGTTGACCAGTCCACGCAAGCGACGCAGCGCATGACTCACGGCGGGCTGTGTCAAGTGCAAGCGATCTCCCGCGCGACCGACGTGCCGTTCCTGCATGAGCACCTCGAACACCACCAGCAGGTTCAGATCGAACCTCGCAAGATTCATTTCTTTCATGAACAGATATCCAGTCAATTCATTGGATTCATCATAGGCCGCCGCCTAACCTGCTCACAACCGCCTCTGGAGAGATCGCAAATGTTGTGGGTCACGATGCTTGCCGCTGCCGCAGTGATGTTTCTCGCGCTGTTCTGGCTGACGCCGATCGGCGTCCCGGCTCTTAAGCGTCTTGGCGGCGGCAAGCCCTCGCCGGATCTGACTTTCGGCTATCGCGCAGAAGCGACGTACCGACTGCTCGATCTCTACGGCGAGTCTGGCATCGCTCACTGGAAGCGATTGCTGCTGCTCGACATGATGTTCCCGGCGGTTTATGGCGCACTGCTCGCCCTGCTGGCACACAAGTGGTCGCTGTGGGTTGAATCGAGGCCGGGCTTGAGCGTCGTCGCCATCGCAAGCCCGCTAGCGGCTGCCGCGTGCGACTACGCCGAAAACATCCTGCTGCTGCGGGTCATCGCAGCTCTGCCTCGCACGCTTCCCGCCACCGTGCGCGTGGCATCCGCATTCACGCGGCTCAAATTCATCTTCTGCTTCGCAACGCTGCTGATACCGCTCGCACACTGGGCGGGCTCGGCGTTGCACCGCTGACTTGCCGCAGCAGGGAATCATCATGAGCACGCTTGCCAATTCGACCTGGATGATCTACGGCGCTTACGGCTACACAGGCCGGCTGATCGTCGAGGAGTCCGTCCGGCGCGGCTACAAACCGATACTCGCCGGCCGGAATGCCAACAAATTGGCAGAGCTGGCGCAGCGTCATGGGCTCGAGTGGCAGGCCATGTCGCTCGCCGATGCCAGCAGGACGCAGCAAGCGGTTCGCGGCAAGAATCTGCTTCTGAACGCAGCAGGTCCATTTTCCGAAACCGGCCCGCCGCTGATCGCCGCATGCCTCGATGCTGGCGTGTCCTATATCGATGTCTCCGGTGAGCTCGAGCATTTGCGCAACGTCGAAGCTCAGGACGGGCAGGCGCGCAAGGGCGGCCTCGCGCTCCTCACCGGCGCGGGCTTCGGAACCACTTATGCAGACATACTGGCGTCCTGTTTGCTCGAGCGACTGCCGACAGCGATCCAGCTGCGGCTGTCGGTCGCAGCGGCCAACGCGCTGCGAACGCCTGGCGCTCAACGCACTGTCGTCGCCGTGCTGGCGGACGGTGGATACGTGGTAACAGGCGGCCGCTTTGCGCGTCGCCGCCTCGCTGATCAGACCTGGACGGTTCGGACAAACGGCGCCGCGGTCGACTTCGCTGCGGCACCGATGGGCGAACTTGCCTCTCTGCGCCATTCGACCAGGATCGGCGAGATCGTCGTGGGCCGGCCGATGCCGCGCGGTTCTGCGATGGTCTTGAGAACGCTTTCGCCGCTGCTCAAGGGCGCGCTCGCCGTCTCGGCGATTCGTCGCTATGCATCGCGCGATGGCGCTGGCGCGGCCGCGCCCACGCCTGTTCAGCACGACGGTTTGCGGTCGCAACTGTGGGCCGAAGCGCGCGACGCGAATGGCACGACCGTGGTGGCACAACTCGATACGGGCGAAGGTTACGTGGCCGCGGCCGAGGCGGCGATTGCCAACGCCGAAGCGTTGGTCGAAGGCGACCTGCGCGGCGCATTCACACCCGGCAGCGCGTTCGGCGCGGCACTGCTGGCTCGGCTTCCGAACGTCACGATCAGTCAACTTTGCTGACGTCGAGGCCGGAAGCGGAATGCAACAGAGAGTCGGGGAAAATTTGGCGGAGAGAGAGGGATTCGAACCCTCGAAGGGCTTTTGACCCTTACACCCTTAGCAGGGGTGCGCCTTCGACCACTCGGCCATCTCTCCGGCGCCCGATAAACCTGTCAAGGCAGGCCGGTGCAGTCTCGACATACCACATTGGTGGTAAGGACGATGTCGAGCGGGATGCGGGCCGGCTGCGAAGGCCGGGAAGAATACTGGCCGTAACCCTGAAGGTAAAGGGTTGAGCGGACTGGAGGGTTTGGTGGTCCGGTGGCTCGGCGGGCCGCGGAAGTGGGTTACTGGGCCACTGCCGCGGCTCGCCACTACGTGAGGAAGATCGTCAGGACCCAGCGCCCGTCAGCGGACGCTTGACTGCGCCACCGGCAGCCTGCTCTTCGCGCTTGATACGTTCGTAGATCTCTTCGCGGTGCACGGCAACTTCCTTCGGCGCGTTGACGCCGACTCGGACTTGGTTGCCTTTGACGCCGAGGACGGTCACTGTGATGTCGTTGCCTATCATCACGGTCTCACCGACGCGCCTTGTCAGAATCAACATGGTTCGCTCCTTGCCTGTAGCTGAATGAACTTCGTGCGCGTCGCCGGCAATGGAATCACTGCCCTCCCACAGCTTCGCCACACCAGTCATTCAAAATCGAGAGTAGGTTACCGATATCTGTAATGGGGATCGGGATTTCCCTGAAACCATCCGGCTCACCCTCACAGCAGAGACAAAATATTTTCGCGGTATGTTCGCACCTCCGCAGCGTTGCCGCGACTGCGAGTTTCTGCGTAGACGGTTTTTCTCACCTGCCCGGTATACATAACAACGGCGCGAACGCGCCGGCGTTGTCGTACGTCTCATTGTGCAAGCGAGAGGGGCACGTCGCAACCCGTGCACGTCGGGATTCGTAGCACGTACACGGTGTTGGAAAGTTCGACTTAGGACGATGGGCCTAGCTGCGACTGCACCCAAGGCGCCACTGCGGCGAGCGCTTCGTCGAGCTTCGCTGGATCGTTGCCGCCGGCCTGCGCCAGGTCCGGACGACCGCCGCCGCGCCCGCCGATCATCTGGGCGACGACGTTGACGAGGTCGCCAGCTTTTATTTTCTTGATCTGATCCTGCGTGACACCCGCGATGAGCACGATTTTGTCCGGTTCTTGCACGGAGGCGAGCACGATTGCGGCGGAACGTAATTTGTTCTTGAGTTGATCGACGGCGTCGCGCAACGCCGGGGCGTCGGCGCCATCGACACGCGTCGCGACGACTTTGACGCCGGCAACTTCGACGGCCGAGCTCGAAAGATCGCCGCCCTGCCCGCTCGCCAGCTTCGACTTCAGCGTCGTCACTTCCTTCTCGAGCTTGCGACTGCGCTCGGCCAGCTGGCGCACCTTGTCCTCGACGTCGTCGCGGTTCGCCTTGACGATGGCGGCCAGCTCGCGCAGCACTTGGTCTGACTTTGCAACCCAGTCAAGCGCGCCCTGCCCGGTGACCGCTTCGATGCGGCGCACGCCAGCCTGTATTCCACCTTCGGTGACTATCTTGAACAGGCCGATATCGCCGGTGCGGTGCACGTGGGTGCCGCCGCACAGCTCGACCGAGAAGTCGCCGAAGTTGAGCACCCGCACTTCGTCGTCGTATTTCTCGCCGAACAGCGCCATGGCCCCCGATGCGACCGCGGCGTCGTGCTTCATGAGCCGGGTTTCGCCGGCGGAGTTGGCACGAATCTGCTCGTTCACCATGCGCTCGACCTGCTGCAACTCGCCCTGCGTCATCGGCTGGAAGTGCGAGAAGTCGAAGCGCAGGCGGTCGGGCGCAACGAGCGAGCCCTTCTGCGTGACGTGCGTGCCGAGCACCTTGCGCAAGGCAGCATGCAGCAGGTGCGTGGCCGAATGATTCAGCACGATCGCCCGGCGACGCCCTTCATCGACCCGAGCTTCGACGCGCGCGCCTTGTTTGAACTCGCCGCTCGTCACTCGTCCGATGTGCGCAAACGCGCTGCCGATTTTCTGAGTGTCCGTCACTTCGAACCGCGCCGCGCCTGCGACGAGCGTGCCGGTGTCGCCCACCTGGCCGCCGCTCTCCGCATAGAAAGGCGTGTGATCGAGAACCACCTGCCCTTCTTCGCCCTGGCGCAGCGTGGTCACGTGCTCCTTGTTCTTCAGGATCGTGACGATCGTGCCCGTGTCGGCGAGATGGTCGTAGCCGCTGAAATTCGTCTTGCCTTCGACGGTCACGCCGGAGCGCAGGTCGACGCCGAACTTGCTCGCTTCCTGGCTCTGCTTGCGCTGCCTCTCCATGGCTGCCTCGTAACCCGCAAGATCGATCGTGAGGCCGCGCTCGCGGGCGATGTCGGCCGTGAGGTCGACGGGAAAACCAAAGGTGTCATACAGGCGGAACACGGTTTCGCCCGGAATGACCTTGCTGTCCTTGAGCGAGCCGATGGCCGTGTCGAGCAGGGCCATGCCCTGCGACAGCGTCTCCGCAAAGCGCTCTTCTTCCTGTTTCAGGACGCGCTCGATCTGCGTGCGCTGAGTTTTGAGTTCCGGGTATGCGGCGCCCATCTCCTTTTCGAGGGCGGCGACCAGCTGGTAGAAGAACGGCTGGCTCTGGCCGAGGATGTAGCCGTGACGCAGCGCGCGGCGAACGATCCGACGCAGCACGTAGCCGCGACCTTCGTTGGAGGGGAAAACGCCGTCGGCGATCAGGAACGCGCTCGCCCGGATGTGATCGGCGATGACCCGCAGCGATTTCGCTTCGAGATCGCGCGTGTTGGTGGCCTCCGCGGCCGCCTTGATCAGGTTGACGAACAGGTCGATCTCGTAATTCGAGTGCACGCCCTGCATCACGGCCGCGGTGCGCTCGAGACCCATGCCGGTGTCGACCGAAGGCTTCGGCAGCGGTGTGAGCACGCCCTCGGCCGAGCGGTCGAACTGCATGAAGACCAGATTCCAGATTTCGATCCAGCGATCGCCGTCGGCATCCGGCGAGCCCGGCGGACCGCCCGGAACGTCCGCGCCGTGGTCGTAGAAGATCTCCGAGCACGGACCGCACGGACCGGTCTCGCCCATCTGCCAGAAGTTGTCGGAGCCGCCGCCCGGGTTGTCGCCGATGCGGACGATGCGGCTCGGCGGCAGCCCGATGTCCTTGTTCCACACGTCGAACGCTTCGTCGTCGGTGTGATAGACCGTGACCATCAGGCGCTGCGGGTCGATGCCGAGCCAGTCCTTGCCGGTGACGAAGTCCCAGCCGAAGCGGATCGCGTCGCGCTTGAAGTAGTCGCCGAAGCTGAAGTTGCCGAGCATCTCGAAGAAGGTGTGATGGCGCGCGGTGTAGCCGACGTTCTCGAGGTCGTTGTGCTTGCCGCCGGCGCG